>ENA-ORCW01000122-ORCW01000122.1-marine-metagenome-genome-assembly--contig:-NODE-122-length-102886-cov-12.307745_pt1 | contig 102886 bp, 89 predicted proteins | sample MGYA00237784_ERZ508517 | MGnify/ENA primary metagenome ERZ508517 (study PRJEB26187, sample SAMN06268979) | marine metagenome | isolation source: Tt ae E1 feedstock associated aerobic enrichment on...
TGGTACGAAAACCTATGCTGAAAAGTTTGATGTCAAACCTATCGCCAGTGTTTAAATCGAATTTTCAGGCGTGGCCTGAAGAAATTTCTTGGATATTAGCTACAAACCGTGTCCCTTTACTTTCGTTTTTTGCCTTGAGGTGGGATAGCCTTTGTAAGTAAAAATTATTGATAGTTTGTCATTCTTTGAGCTCAATCTTCTGTCGATTTGATTTGGAAAACTCAGTGTTCAAGTCAAGCTGGATGACGTTTTTATTGCTCAATTTATAAGATAAAAAGAATTTATTGTCGGTTATATCAATGAAGGATGTGTAGACGGTTCCTCCCACCCGTCCTTTTTCGAGTTCCCTACCAGGCTGACCTGCCTGTCCGAAGGTATTCCCAAGCTTCAAAAGGTTGATCACCTCCCCGCTTTTTTCCATTTCAGCAATTCGACTTTCGATGCTTTCATAGCGATGGCAGGGATAATTTCCTGCTTTGGGCTCAGACAATAGATAGTTGGTCATAATCAGCTTATTACCCTCAATCCAATGCAGTTTTCTCTCGCCATTTACCCATTCTACTACAACAGCATTTCCTGTTTGATCACCAAACATCATATGGCTTTTATTTAAAGCTATCTTTTCCTTTTCTAAAAAGGACAAGGCCTCTTCAACTGTTGAACAATGAGCTAAAATCTCATCTCCCAAATTGTTTTTTGGGTTGCTAAATCCTTTAATCTTTTCTTGCTCGGGAGTTACCGCCGCATCAAAAAATAGTCCTTTTTGGTTTATTCCTCCCTGCGCAAAATCGTCCCACCCATACCATAGTCGGGCGAACTTATTTTTTGATTGTGGCTCAATCCGGATATATGCATCAACGTCATACCAATAATCCTCGCTATTGACAGCATAAATCTTTCCTGTTTGTGAATCAATATAATAAAGTACAGAACAAGCCATTGATGAAACCGGTATAACAAGACTTACAAAAAATGCAAAAAAGAAATGTCTAATTTGTTTCATCTTAAAGAGTTTGTTTCTGTTTTACAATGATTCCAAACGATTAATATGAGACGGTAGAAAGGAGTAAACTTCCTCATTTTTCCCGGGTCGAAACCTTGTGTTTTTTGTTTTTACTTATTCATCGTTAATGCAGTCTGATTAGCAGCATTCTCTGCTGGTTTTCTATAATGTATCTAACTCAATCTTAATTTTTTTAGTATGCTTGAAAAGAACTCTTGTTATAAAAAGTATCCTGAGTTGTGAAAAAAACGAGTAGTGGATTAGGATGTTTGGACAAACTCGGTAACGAACCAAGCTCCCGCAGACTATTAAATTTCCGTCACGTATTCTATTTTGCTTAGAACAAAATGTTAGTGGTAATTTTCTATTTTAAATTTCTTTTGTTTTTGAAGTGTTACCCCTTCAATCTTATTAACCGATATCAATTCTTCACATCTATAGAGATTATCATATAAATGAATAGTTTTAGCTTCAATCCTAACTTTTTGATTATTATCAACCAGCTTTTTGTGATCAAACTTTGTAAACTGTTTATAATCTAAGGTATCTAAGTAAATCCAGACAACTTCATTATTGTCAAGCTTTACATGAATCATTGGATTTTTTAATAAATCATTATCATCCAGAATTTTTAATATTTTCACAAAGCCTGAATCTTCTTGAAATAATACTTCATAACCTAAGCTGTCTCGCTCTTTGACAAATTTATTATACAGACTATCTGGATAACCATAAAAGCTTCCTATTCTCAACCAAGAATAATATAAATCTCCATGAATATTTATTGTCTCTTTTTTGCTTTGACAGCTAAGAAGAAAAATTGCAAAAATGAAAATCAGATAGTTACTCATTGTGTGATTGCCCTCAATTATTAAAAAGTAAGCTTTATCCCCCTTTCTAGTTTATTTCAGCAAATGTTTGTTTTTATACAAAACCTGAAAATTTTGTTCTATTAGCCCTAAAAAATCCTTTCATATTATTCAGAAAGTAAGGTTTTCATCTATCGCTTCCCCCAGTTTTTATTAGGTTGATCGCCCAGCACCAATTCTAACTTCCCTCCTTTTATCAATTCTTCATGATCCACATAGCAATATTCCCATGTTTTGTCATTCAATGTGGCGGATTGGATGTAGACATTCTCAGGTGAGTTGTTCTTGGTAGTGATGACAAACTTATCACCCGGATAATAGTCCGGATTTAACGTGATCTCTATTTCATCAAATATCGGGGATGTGATATCATAGGTGGATTGTATCGAAGCACCCCCATCCATCTGGAACAATCCGATAGCCATCAGCACTCCTAAAGCACCCATTTGTCCCTGGTCTTCGTCACCATTATATCCTCCATAAGGAGTGACATCTCCGAAGGTAATTTCCTTTACTTCTCTCACCCATTTCTGTGAAAGCCACGGAGCGCCACTGTGGTTAAACAGGTGGGCCATCTGACATGAAGGTTGGTTTTCATAATCCACCCAGCTTTCGGCATGTTTGCCATGGTCGGTGATAAACTTATTTCCTTTCGATTTTAAAAAGCAGCTGTCGACGTACTGTGTGTAGCGCTCTTTACCACCAAACAACGCTATCAGGCCTTCCAGGTCATGCGGGACAAAATTGGTATAAATGGCAGAGTTGCTTTCCACAAAACCAAGCGTATTAAATCCTTCCCCGATAGGGGCAAAATCAGCTATCCAGGTTCCATCCAGGTTTTTGGGATGGATAAAACGGGTTTCAGGATTCCATAAATTCCTGTAACTGGCGGATCGTTGGCTGAAGAATTCATAATCTTGCTGTTTTCCCAAAGCCATTGCCAATTGACCCAGGCACCAATCCTGGTAGGCATATTCCAAGGTCATCGCAGCTCCGTCTTTGTGTCCTCCCCCGCCTTCTATTCCTTCAGGCACATAACCTCTTTCCACATAGTAAGTCATGCCACCTCCTGATGGGTGATCTCCATGTTCATATCCTGCCCGGTCCCGGATCCCTCCAACGAAGGCATTTTTGTGCAACCCTTCGTAGGCTTTTTCGGAATCGAAATTTCTGATGCCTTTATTGTAGGCTGTTGCAAAGAAAGAAACAGCCGGATCCCCGATCATGACATAGGTAAAATTTCCACCGGAAGGTCCACGAGGGATCAAACCACCATGCTCGTACATTTCCACCATGCTGTTACAAAAGTCATTCATGATCTCCGGATATACCGTCGACCACAGCACATTCAGTGTCCATTGACTTCCCCACAGCGCATCAAAATTATATTGCTGGTGTTTTGGATTTCCCTGTTGATCAAGGGGCACCTGGCGGATGAAGGGCTCAGACCCGGTCATATCACAATACGAACCATCAACATCGCTGACAATTCTTCGTCCAAGTAGTGCATGCCACAGGTCGGTATACAACTTAGTTTTCTGTTGTTCAGTACCTCCTTTCACTTTTATTCTCCCCAGGTAGCTATTCCATTCTTCTTTGGAATCGTCAACTACCTGATCAAAATCCCAATGAGATAACTCTGTCTTCAAGTTAAGTCGGGCCTGCTCAATTCCTGTATAAGCGAGCGCTACTTTCATTTGAATGATCTCTGATTGACTTTCGTCGAATTGAACGTATGCACCTACATCCTTACCATAAACCTGATGAATAGATCCTTGCTTCAATTCTCCCTTTTCCCAGCCACCAAAACCGGATATGGGCTGATCAAAGCGGGCAACAAAATATACATAGGTTGGCTTGGGTCTTCTTCTCGTAGAAGACATGATGCTGTACCCGGCAATTTCATGTTCATTGATCCATTCAACCCTGGCGGAATCCATACCGGAATGACCCAGGTAAGCGCCCACATCAAACAGGATATATTTACCGGTATCCTTTGGATAGCTATAGCGGTGAAAACCTACCCTTTTGGTAGAAGTTAATTCTGCCCGGATGTTGTAATCTTTCAGATAAGTGCTGTGATATCCGGGGCTTGCCTTTTCATCTTCGTGGCTGAAAGATGATTTATACGCTTCCATTCCTAAATGACCCTTCATTTCACCTGTTGTCGGCATTACCGGAATACCTGACATCTGCCAGGCATGAATATGGGAAAAACATCGTATGTGTAGGCTGTCATACAGATAACCCGAATTCCAGCTTCCCTTTACCCATGTATCCGGACTGAGGTTGACCATCCCAAACGGACGGGAAGCAGAAGAAAAATAAAACCAACGGGATTTATGGGTATCGATAAAGGGATTTACATAATCGGATGGTTGAAATGAATCATTTTCAATCACCGGATTTGTGCAATAAAGCAAGGAAAGAAGGAATACTGTTCCTAAGTGAAGTTTGAATGATTTATTTTTCTGCTGACCTGTAACAGTTCGGGTGACAAAAAGAAAAACATTCCTAATTAAAGTATCCATGTTACCGGAACTATCATAGCTAAGTTTTGAAAGCATTTTAAAATCTCTGTACCCCTTATACTTTATTCTCATTGTTCTATCCAGTAAAAATGTTCAGGTTGAACGGCTGATGTAAAAAACGAGCCTTGAGATGTAAAAGGCAAGCAAATAATAACATTTACATATCAGAAAGTCTGGGCAAACCTGATGGTGAGCCCAAGGACCAAAGCTCGGATTATTTTTGATTTCCAAATTGACCTCGGACAGAGCAAAGTGTTCGAAAAAATTTGTATCCAATTCCTCAGTAGTCCAATAGATAATGGTACGCTTTTAAAAAAAGCGCACCATTGAATTTTCTAACCATTAACTCCATATCCTGTCCCATGACCGGTCTTCGTTCCATTCGGTGGTCGGAGCGAAGTATTTTGTATCGGGTGTCAGATGAGCCTTAACAACATCTTCATTCAATTCCACACCTAACCCAGGCGTTTCCGGCACTTTCACAAATCCTTTATTGACAATCGGTTTTTCAATTCCCTTCACCAGGTCCTCCCACCAGGGAATGTCAACCGAATGATGCTCAAGAGCAACAAAATTTTGCGTAGCCGCCGCACTATGCACATTCGCCATGAAGGATACCGGTGTACCGGCAAAATGTAACGCCATGGCTATCCCATGTTCCTCAGCGTAATCACCGATTTTCTTGGTTTCCAAAATTCCTCCAGCTGATGCCAGGTCCGGATGGACCATATCGACTGCCCGGTTATCGATCAGCTTAATGAATTCTTCTTTCAGGTAAATATCTTCTCCGGTCAGGGTTGGTGTGTTGATGGCCAGGGTGATTTCCCGCCATTGGTCGGTGTATTTCCAGGGGATCAGGTCCTCCAGCCAGGCCAGCCGATAGGGTTCCAGGGCATTCCCCAACCGAATGCATTCATTCACTCCAATATGACCAAAATGATCTGCGGCAAGCGGCACTTCGTAACCAATAATACTTCTCACCGCATCGACATAGGCAACTAACTGTTCCAAACCCTTATCCGTTATCTGAACCCGGGTAAACGGATGTTCGGTAGATCCATATTCCATAGGTGTAGCACTCCATTGTCGCTTAATATCCCAGGCATTTTTGTTCACAATTGTTCCGGGCTCGTCAGAAACCATGTGAATGCCAAAATCCATCTTTAAAAATGTATATCCCTGATCAACACGATCTTTCATTCGTTTAGCATAAACTTCTGCATCATCGGAAGAAGCCGTATCACAATAAATTTTTACTTCATCGCGGTATTTACCACCTAATAATTGATAGACAGGAACGCCATACGCTTTCCCGGCCAAATCCCAAAGCGCCATCTCCACACCGGAAACTCCCCCACCCTGTCTGCCATGATAGCCAAATTGTTTGATGGTTTTAAACAGCATCTCCACATTACAGGGGTTCTTTCCAAGCAATCTTGACTTCAGAAACAAGGCGTATCTTGCACTGGCGCCATCACGCACTTCACCCAATCCATAGATCCCCTGGTTGGTATCGATCCGGATAATCGGGCATCGCATCGGTGCGCGGTCTACTTCTGCAATTCGCATGTCGGTAATCTGCAGATCAGAAGGGGCGGAATAGCGGTTGACTTTCTGGGTTGCATAGGCAACATCGTCTTCCGTGGTTTTAAACATAAAACCTAGGGCTAAACCTCCGGCAACCGCTTTTTTGAAAAACGATCGCCTTTTTTCGGTTTCTGGATTAGAATTGTGGTTCACAGTGGGTTGATAGGATTCATTCATAGCAGTTATTGTTTTTTTCTTCAGTAAAGAGATTGAATATCACTAATTTTTGAAAAATCACTTTTAGTTTTTATGTTCAATGTTTTTGCTCTACACCTATTCAATTTACTATGAACGGATCAATAAATTGGTATAAAATCCTTCAGATTATTTCTTTATTATGCCTTCTGATCGTCATTATTCTGTTTTTTACCGGAAACAAAAGTGCGACCGCCCCATTTCTGACTGCTTTCTTCATTTTGCTTGCCATGGGGATCCGTGGAAATGAAAACCTGAAAGGGTTTTCCTACACATTCTGGATTTTTGCCGGGGTCGCTGCGGCCATGTACTATCCTGAATATTTCACAAGTTACGGTTCGCTTGAATTCAAAATTTTTATCGTTCCCCTTCTACAGATCATCATGTTTGGAATGGGTACAACCATGACACTGGACGATTTCAAGGGAGTGATCAAAATGCCGAAAGGTGTTTTAATCGGTCTGGCATGTCAGTTTACCATCATGCCGATTGTGGGAATCGGGATCGCCACACTATTTGATTTCCCTCCGGAAATTGCGGCCGGGATTATTTTGGTGGGTTCATCGCCAAGTGGCTTGGCATCCAATGTCATGGCCTATATCGCCAAAGCCAACCTGGCATTGTCAATCACTTTAACGGCATGTGCGACTTTACTGGCTCCACTGGTCACACCATCATTAATGAAATTTCTGGGTGGACAGTTCATTCCAATTGATTTCTGGGACATGATGATCAATATCATACAGATGGTTATTATTCCCATTGTCGCCGGACTTATTTTCAACTACATCTCTCACGGCAGGATTTCCTATTTTAAAGGTTCATCAGGTAAAAAAATAGTAAATGTAATTCTCGGGTTGCTGGTCTTCACCGTCCTCTTCACCATCATTGGGATTTTGTTTCAGCCCATCGTGAATGAAGACATAACGTATTCCCAAACATTGGAATGGACGCATCTCTCCTCACTGATTTGGGTGATGTTAAAAGCTGCGGCTTTAACGTTTCTATTGCCTGCCGTTTTGGCCTTGATCATTCACTACTTCAGCAAAGCACAACTGGTTTATCAATACATGCCTTTGGTCTCCATGGTGGGAATTGCCATTATTATTACCATTATCACTGCATTGGGAAGGGATAACCTGCTGTCCATCGGACTGGCCTTGATTCTCGCCTGCTTGCTTCACAACATGACGGGGTACTTCCTCGGTTATTGGTTTTGCAAATTGGTGGGACTGGATGAAAAGTCCTGCCGAACGATCTCACTCGAAGTTGGCCTCCAAAATGCAGGAATGGCTTCAGCCCTCGCCCAGGTAATGGACAAAGTGGCCACTGTTGGATTGGCTCCTGCTGTCTTTGGTCCGATGATGAACATTACCGGCTCAACTGTAGCCATTTGGTGGCGACGAAAAAAACCCAAAGAAGAAAAAGAATTAGCTTCAATTAAAACTTCCTGACTATGAAAACACACATTCAACTGCTGATCATCCTGATTGGCGGATTCATTGCTATCAATTCTAATTCACAAAGTATTAGCAAAGAAGAACTCATTTTTCTCACAGAAGAATGGACAGGAGAACGTTTCGAAGACGGACGACCTAAGCTTCCTGATGATCTGCTAGAAAGGGCCAAAAACATCTCCATCGAAGAAGCCTGGGGATATTTGCGGAACAAAGGGTTCAACAACCAGTTTGAAGGGGAGTGGCTCATGCTCCATGAAAATGATGCATTTGTGGGCAGGGCGCTGACAGCAACCTACGTTCCCAGCCGGCCGGACCTGATGCAGCGAATGGTAGATGAAGGTCATAAAAACGGAAGAATTGGCCCAATGAATTCATGGCCGATTGATATGTTGCAGGAAGGTGATGTTTATGTCGCTGATGTCTTTGGCAAAATTGTCGATGGCACACTGATCGGCGACAACCTAGGCAATGCGATTTACGCCAAGTCAAAAACCGGAGTAGTTTTTTACGGTGGTTCGCGCGACCTGGAAGGCCTGGCGGAAATTGACGGTTTCAATGCATTTGTCAAAGGCTGGGACCCAAGCTATCTGAGGGAAGTGATGCTTTCGGGACTGAATACACCAACCCGAATCGGAAAAGCGATTGTTTTGCCGGGAGACCTTGTTTTGGCAAAAAGAGAAGGAGTCATTTTCATTCCTTCGCATCTTGCTCAGGATGCGATCATCAATTCGGAGTTTGTTTCACTGAGGGACAAATTCGGCCATCAAATGTTGCGGGAAGGAAAATACACTCCCGGTCAGATCGACACGCAATGGACAGATGACATCAAAGAAGCCTTCCTGAAATGGCTGGATGACAATGAAGATGCCCTCCCCATGACGAGAAAGGAGCTGGATGAGTACATGAAGGAGAGGAATTGGTAAAGCGCATTGGTAAATCTGTGAAAAAATAGACAAGAGAAGAAATTCCCGGACTCGCCTGTGCTGAATTTATTTCAGCATTCGGGATCCCCAGAAGTAGCTTACCAAGTACATATTAGGAGGGTGTTTTTGAGTCCTCTGATATTTGCAACACCCCTGAGCTAGCGGGAGACACCGGAACAAGTCCGGTGATTGTCGCTTTTATTGTTTTTTTGCTAAGATGTCAAGAGGGAGATATTTAGCTTTGAATATTTAAGAAAAAGTAAAGTAATAAGAGCAGAAATTCCCGGACCCGTTCCGGGATTTGTTGGAAGTAGCTCTCCAAGTCCAATTGAGGAACAACTCATTTCGATTACCTGGCATTTAATGCATCTTTGCAGTTTGCTGACAGGCCCCGGAACGCCCACCAGCCAAGGCTGGGAGTCCGGGGATTGTGGAATTTTAGTTTTTTTCAATAGAAAAATCGTCCAACAACTCAAAGTCGTCAGACGATTAAAAGGTTTCAACTGATGGAATTACTGCACTACACCTTTGATCCTCAGTACTTTAACTGCATCTTCGGTATTGGTATAAACCGTGAGGGTTTTATTAAAACTACCGGCAGATTTGGCATTGTAGGTAGCTGTGATCGATGCTGATTCTCCGGGGTTGACAGGTTCTTTCGGGTAGTTGGTGGCCGTGCACCCGCAGGAGGCTTTTACATTCGTAATGATCAATGGCTGCTCTCCTGAATTGGTAAAACTAAACTCATACGAAACAGGCGTTCCTTGAGCAATAGTCCCAAAATCATAGACTTCATTTTCCCAGGAAACCATCGCCAGGGAGTTATCTGCGGTGACTGATTCCTGACCAAAACTTTTCAAACTCGCCAGGGCAAGTGGAAGAACAAATAATAATGCTAATTTTCTCATGGTAGATTTACTTAAGTTAAACATTTGAATTCTGGTAGTCAAAAATCGTCAGACGACTTTGAGTCGTCAGACGATTAATAGAAAGCACCAAATGTAAACCGGGAGAACTAAATTGCCTGTTAATGAGTTCCTAATAATTGTTAATGAGTTGTTAATGACAGGATTTTTATCGCGATATTCTTTATCATTGAATGATGAACAAGAAGAAGATCCAATTTTCTGTGTTGCTGGGGATCATCGCCGTGCTGGCCATCATTGCCTTTCAATATCTCTGGTTTCGGGAGGCTTTTAACCAGGAAAAAAGGAAATTCAATCAATCTGTCCACATCGCCCTGCTGGAAGTGGTCAAGCTTCTTGCGAATGAAAACAATTCCCAACTTCCACAAACCAATCCGGTGGAAAAGATTTCTGATGATTATTTTCTCGTCCGGATCAACGAAGAAATCAATGCCGAAATTCTGGAATTTTACCTGAAAAATGAATTCGAAAAACTGAATATCCAATCCGATTTTGAATATGCCATTTACGATTGCAGCAACGATGAAATGGTTTATGGAAATTATGTAAACTATGATCAGAAGGGAATTTCCAGATCAAACGAAGCATTTTTCCCGAAAATTGACAATCTGGTTTATTACTTCGCTGTCCGGTTTCCCAATCAGCCGGTATTCTTTTCCAAACCCACCGGTACCTGGACGATCATTTCCATTCTTTCTCTGGTGGTTTTGGCCATTTACATTTACTCGATTTTTGTCATCCTCAGACAGAATCGCTATGCTGAATTGCAGACCGATTTCATCAACAACATGACGCACGAGTTTAAAACGCCCATCTCTTCCATTATGCTGGCATCCCAGTTTTTATCGGGTAATAGTGTAATCACAAAAGACGAGCGATTAAAAAAATACTCCGAAGCCATTAACCACCAAAGTCAACGCCTCAACCAGCATGTTGAGCGGATTCTCAGCATTGCCAAATCCGAAAAGAACTCGTTGAAACCAGAAATAAAACCGGTAGTATTGATCGAATGCATTCAAAAGATCCTCGACCAGTTCCGGTCAAAATGTGAAGCAAAAATTAGTTTCCAGTTTGACTGCCAGGATCACAACAAGACCGTATCGATGGATGAAAACCACTTTGTCAATGTCATGAATAACCTCCTTGACAATGCCTGTAAATACAGCCGTGGAACGCCGGATATTTTGGTTTGGGTAAATTGTGAACACAACCAGATAAAAATTGGTGTGAAGGATCATGGAATGGGAATTCCAAAAATGCATCAAAGCAAAGTATTTGATAAATTTTACCGAATTCCCAGGGAAAACTCCGATCCCATTACGGGTTTTGGACTGGGATTGCACTATGTGAAACAGGTTTGCCAGCAACACAAGTGGGACATTTCGCTATCAAGCGAGATAAAAAAAGGAACCGAAGTAGTCATAACCATCCATCAAACATGAACAAAGCGACCATTTTATATGTCGAAGATGATGAAACGCTGGGATATCTGACCACAGACAACCTGCAGCTCCGGGGGTTTGATGTGGTGCATTGCCCGAATGGAAAGTCTGCCATTCAAAAATTTCGAGAATCGTCGTTTGACCTCTGCATCCTGGATATCATGTTGCCGGAAATGGATGGCTTTCAGATCGCCGAGGAAATCCGGAAATCGAACAGGGACATCCCGATCCTGTTTCTTACGGCACGGACACTTACAGAAGACAAAATCCGCGGATTGAAAATCGGCGCTGATGATTACATCGTGAAGCCTTTCAACATAGATGAACTGGTCCTAAAAATCGGTGTGTTTTTAAAGCGGTCCAAAATCACATTTGAAAAGAAAGATATCTATCAGGAAGGAAATCTGGTTTTCAACTATTCCAATCTGGAACTGAGGATAAATGAAACTACTATGGTGCTAACCCAAAAAGAGGCTGATCTGCTCAAACTATTTTTAGATAACCCAAATCAATTGTTAAAAAGAGAATTTATCCTTCAATCACTCTGGGGAGATGATGACTATTTCATGGGAAGGAGCCTGGATGTTTTTATTTCGAGATTGAGAAAACATCTTTCAAATCAAAGTATGCTGGTGATTGAAAATGTACATGGGATAGGGTTTAAGATGAGTAATTCTGGTGGTTGACTTATCTATAAATGACATTAAACCGTTATTTAGTATATTTGGTTAAATTAGATAGGTTAGGTAAATAAGTTTTTATTTCTACAATGACTGATTACAAAAAGATAATAACAATAGAACCAGGTAAGCGAGGAGGAAAACCGTGTATTCGAGGAATGAGAATAACTGTTAATGATATATTAGGTTGGCTCGCATCCGGAATGACTATCAAAGAAATTTTAAATGACTTTGATGAATTGACAAAAGAAGATATTTATGCGGCTTTAAGCTATGCCGCTGACAGGGAAAACAAAATTTATCAGGTTATTGAATGAGGTTTTTGTTTGACCAAAATATCTCACATAAGATATTAAAACTTCTTCCTAAGAAATATTCAGATTCAACTGCAGTGAAAAAAGAAGGGTTGATCAATGCAACTGATCTTGAAATCTGGGAATTTGCAAAGAATAATCATTTCACTATTGTTACGCAGGATTCTGATTTTAATGATTTGAATTTTCTATTTGGCTTTCCACCAAAAATTATCTGGATACGAACTGGAAACCTTCCTACCAAAAAAATTGCAAACCTTGTTATCAACTATTCTGATGAAATAAATACCTTCCTCGAAAATGATCAATTCGGATGCTTTGAAATATTCAAAATGAATAAATAGCAATAAAATATCCTGTCTTTTTAAATAACTACTCTTTTTTCCCAATTGCATTACATATTAGCTTACTAATTGTCTGAGTGTATTATTTTTACAGCTAGTATTTTCGTGATCAAATTTCAAAATGAAAGACTTTTTAAAAAGGATATATTTTTCAGTTCTACTGCTTCTCCCTTTTCATTTGTGCTTCAGCCAACAATACCCTGTATTCGTAAACCCGGAATTGATGGTTGGTAAGATCGTGCCCAATTATGAAAGCTTCCCGGGAGCTCAAACCCGGAAAACCATGCAGCTCAATGTTGGGACATACCTGAACGATGCCGCCGTTCATTCCAATCAGTACTACAATCTTCCGCATGTTGGTGTGGGGCTTGGTTTTTCAGATCTTGGCAATAATGAAAATCTTGGTCAGGAAATCAGCCTGGTTCCTTTCATCTCTCTCAATGCCTCCAATAAGCTCAAAAACTCGTGGCATTTTAAGTTTGGGTTAGGTGGGTCGTATTTTACGAAGAAATATGAAGAAGAAACCAATCCATTTAACAAAGCCATTGGTTCTTCCCTCAACTGGACTTTTCAGGCATTTGTTTATCACCAGCTTCTAGTCAGTGAACATTTCAATATGAGAATTGGTGGTGGCTTCTGGCACAGCTCCAACTCGCATACGCAACTGCCGAATTTTGGGTTGAACTCAGCCATGTTGAGTTTGTCATTCAATTACTACCTGACAGAAATTGACCCTGATTTCAGAAAGGAAAAACATCCTGAAAAGACGCCAAAACAACCGTTTATCCAGACCAGGGTGGGCCTGGGAATGCATGAATTTGGTTCGACAATTGGTCCGGTTGGTGGGCCGAAAAAACCCGTTTACACAATTGATTTTGATTATGGCTATTTATTCAACCATCAATTAAAAGCCTATGCCGGACTGTTTTACCGGTTTTACCAATCCTTTTACGACTATTCAAAAGAAAACCCAACGAATTCAAGTCCTGCAAAGCAGGCTTCCAATATTAACTTCCATTTGGGGATTGAGTATCTTCTCGGACATGTTGGAATGAACGTGGAAGGAGGAATCAATTTGTACAAGCCATTCTATGACGAGTATTACGATCTTTATGAAAATGGTGACCCATTCAATGAATTCCGGATGGCCCTGTTCAGCACCCGTCTTGGGATGAACCTTTACCTGAAAAACACCAACAAAAATCCAAAAAACAATTTAGCATTAGGAGCACACATCAATGCCAATTTCGGGAAAGCTGATTTCGGGGAAGTGGGGTTGATGTATATGAGGGTTCTTGCTAGCAAAAACTGAATCTCATGGCACGACCTAGAGCAATACCAAGTACAAACGCATTTAAAAATATGTGTATCAAATGATCTCAATTTTTGTCTGCAAAAACACCTATAGTCCCTCTTTGAAGAGGGTGAAGGGAGATGTCCCCTAAAAATATCTGTTTTTGCAGACTAAAATTCCTAAATGCATTTGAATGAGTAATCCCTGCTCGTGCATCATAAAAATCTTTTTCTTAAAACTTAATCCTCAAAAATTTTCACTTTATAGGATTGTCCCAAAAACCTACCAGGTGATTCATGAATTTCCAAAAGTTCATACGCAACCTGTTTGTCACATAAGGTTCCATTCCTCATTCCAGCATAATCCTGAAAAGAGCTCATCTCATAATCTTCCATTTTATTAACCAAACCAGCTTTCAAGGGATTTTGATGGATATAATGGAAACCGATGAAGGGGTGATCATTAAGTACAGAGTTAGTCGTGGCACCACTTGAAGTGGTGCCACGACTTTCATCAAGGTGTTTTATTTTTGTGTTTTGTTGAAATAGCGATCCCGTTTTTCCTTCTTGCTTATTGATTGCTCGAGTGTAGGAACTAAGCATTACCCTTAGATCATTGCTAAATTTTTCCTGAACGATATTTTCTTTTGTGTAAGTAAGTAAATGAAAGTGGTTAGGCATGAGACAATAGGCCACGATGTCAAGATGCTCCAAAAGATGATATCTAATTTTCTTTAAGAAGAACAGGTAGTTATCCCTATTAAAAAACATCTTTTGCTTATTGTTGCCCCTGTTGTAGATATGATAAAAAGTATTCGGTTACATAAAAAACCAAATGATTTAAGTGGATTAAAACGGATAAAAAATAAATCTCAATATAATTGATCATTTCAATTTTTGTAAACTATCGTAAAGTTGTTGTGGTACTACTCGGGGGGTGCCAGGACTTTACTGCTTGAGCCGGTAAATCCACCCTACCAATAATCAAAATCCTTTGAGATAAAAACAGCCAATTCCCTAAATTTGATCATTCAAATTTTAATTGAATAAACCTCATATGATGAATTACAGAACACTGGGAAAAACAGGATTTAACATTTCAGAAATTTCATTAGGAACGTGGCAGATAGGTGGAGACTGGTCCAAAAAAATGAGTGTTAACGATGGCAAGAAATTGGTGGAAGAAGCGATTGACAATGGCATCAATTTCATCGATACAGCCGATGTATACGGAATGGGATTGAGTGAAAAAGCTGTTGGAGAAGTGGTGAAAAACCGTTCTGAGAGAGTTTATGTTGCTACAAAATGTGGCCGGCAGATCAATCCCCATACAAATAAAAATTATCAGCCAGAAGTATTGAGAAAATATGTAGAGGATAGTTTGAAGAACATGAATACGGAATGCCTGGACCTCATCCAGTTACACTGTCCACCAACTGAGGTTTATTATCGGCCGGAAATTTTTGAGTTGTTCGACAGATTGAAAGAAGAAGGGAAAATCCTTAGCATGGGCGTCAGTGTGGAGAAAATCGAAGAAGCCATTAAGGCTATGGAATTTGAAAATGTCGCTACCGTTCAGATAATATTTAACCTATTTCGTCAGCGTCCGGCAGAACTCTTTTTTGATCTTGCAAAAAAGAAAAATGTAGGGATCATCGTCAGGGTTCCGCTGGCAAGTGGATTGTTGACTGGAAAGTATTCTTTAGAGACCAGTTTTGACGAAAATGATCACCGCAAATTTAACCGAAATGGTGAAGCTTTTGATAAAGGTGAAACCTTTTCAGGCATCGACTATGAAACCGGGTTAAAAGCAGTTGAACGGTTGAAAATGCTTTTCCCAAGCCGTGAAAACCTGGCACCGACAGCATTGAAATGGATCCTTCAGTTTGATGCTGTGAGCTGTATCATACCCGGAGCTTCTTCCTATGCTCAATTGTCATCCAATCTATCTGCCTTAGAACAGGCGGATTTTACTGCAACACAATTGAAAGAAATCGATGATATTTATCAATCCATGATCAAGCCTTCCGTTCATCAATTATGGTAATCAAATAATTATGGAATCATATCTTCAAAGCGCCATCAAGCAATTCAAGTATTACAAAATGTTGGGTGATAAGTCCATTTCACAGCTCCCCGAAGAACAGATTCACTGGACTCCGGGAGAAGAAAGTAATAGCATTGCTGTGATTGTCAAGCATTTGAGAGGGAATATGCTTTCCCGCTGGACAGATTTTCTATCAAGCGATGGTGAAAAGATCTGGCGTAATCGTGATGATGAGTTTACGGATGATATCCTGGACAAGGAAAATCTGATTAAAATATGGCAGGAAGGCTGGAAATGCCTGTTCCATGCATTGGATAAAGTGACAGAAAATGACCTGGAAACAATTGTTTATATCCGAAACCAGGGACATACGGTTGTGGAAGCTATTAACCGTCAGCTTGCTCACTATTCCTATCACGTAGGACAAATCGTTTACCTGGCCAGAATGATCGTCGGTGAAAACTGGCAGACCTTGACAATCGGAAAAGGGAAATCACAGGAATATAACAACGAAAAATTCTTGCAGGAAAGAGGATTAAGGCATTTTACAGATGAATTTTTGGATGAGTAAACTCAAGTAAAAAGTTAAAAGCTTAAAGTTGAAAGTTACCCCGTTATCTCTCATGCTTTTCTAACTTTACAAACTTTCTACTTTCAACTGAAATAAAAAATGCCATAACCTCTCGGCCATGGCACTTTAAAATCAAACTTTGTATTAAATTTATTTTACTTCACATATGCATTGAGCATCCAAACCGTTTTTTCCTGTTCTTTGATGTAATCGCTCATCAATGTTGCTGTTCCCTCATCATCTGCTTCATTGGCAAGATTTAGGATTTCCCTTTCGATTTCAATAACCTGGCTCAGGTTTTCGATAGTTGCCTTTACAGTTTCTTTACCATCAGAGATATTTTTAGCTACTTTGATTTGGGCCACCTCAATATAGTCATTAAAGGTATGAAGCGGAGTCTGACCCAACGTGAGGATCCTTTCAGCAATTTCATCAATAGCCTCATTTGCCCCAGTATAGAGCTCTTCAAATTTTGCATGGAGTTCAAAGAAGCTTGGACCTGTGACATTCCAATGAAAACCTCTAAGGTTCTGATAATAAATCTGATAATTAGCTAATAGCACATTGAGCTTTACAGCCAGTTCCTGCGCTGTATCCTTTTCAATTCCAATCATATTTGTACTCATGACCAATCGTTAATTTATATTTTGACTTATCTGTTTTTTCCAATTATTCACCTTCATTTTAAATATTTAACTGCGATAAAAATAAAAGGTTTGGATTACCTTTAACTTTTTGTTCATTAACAATTTAATGTATTTGAAGATCTGAAAGGCGTTTAATTCTTTTTCAATTTCAGGTCATAAATGTCTTTTCTACGGTCTTTTAAATTTCTTACCGCCCCATTATTATGAAGCTCCGTCAATAAGTCGAGATCCACATCAGCAACCAGGATCATCTCCGTATTGGGTGTGGCTTCCGCCTTGATACCATTAGTAGGAAAAGAAAAATCACACGGGGTAAAAACAACTGCCTGAGCAAACTGAATATCCATATTGTGCACCTTAGGTAAATTCCCAACACTACCAGCAATAGCGACATAGCACTCATTTTCAATCGCCCTGGCCCGTGCGCAATACCTTACCCGTGAATACCCGTTTTGTGTATCTGTCAGGAATGGCACAAAGAGGATTTTCATGTCATTTTCAGCAAGTATCCTGGGCAATTCCGGAAATTCCACGTCATAGCAGATCAACACTCCGATCTTCCCACAATCCGAATCAAATACCGCTAGTTTTTCACCACCTACCATTCCCCAGAATTTTTCCTCATCAGGTGTAACATGCAGTTTTTCATAGTAATCGTGAGAGCCATCCCTTCTGCATAAATAACCCACATTGTAGAGCTTATTGTCTTCCAGGTAAGGCATACTGCCTGTAATGATATTCACATTGTAGCTAATGGCCAGAGAAATAAACCGATCGCGGATCTCTTCGGTGTAAACTGCCAGCTTTCTTATTGCCTCCGGCTCCGAAAGATGATTGTATTTTGCCATAAGTGGAGCATTGAAAAATTCCGGAAACAAAGCAAAATCGCTTTTATATCCTGAAACAGCATCGATAAAATACTCCACCTGCTCGAACAACTCATCCATGCTTTAGTATTGTCTCATTTGCCACTGAACTAATCCTAATCGCACAACAGATTTATAGTTCTTTGCCTTATCAGAAGGCTTTTCATAATAAATATTATCCCATTCCATCAAAACTGCATATTCCTTTGATTCTTTATCGCCTGGCAAATAACCGGTCAAGACTTTTTTCACATGAAAATCATTGGAAAGCTGAAAGGAAAGTGTCGGGTCGTACATCTCTTTGTACTTGACTTTTTGGATGTATTCCCGAGGAGTCAGTTCTGAAGAATACTTGTAGTATTTGGGGATCCTGCCACCAAAAATGATAGCTTCAAGATTTAACTGTTCACAAAGTTCTTTTCTTGCATCGTACAGCCTTCTTCCCAAGCGAAGTCCCCTATATTCCGGACGGATGAATACATCGATGCCGTACAATACATTGCCATCTTTTGTGTGTGTTTTAAAGGAATAATTCCCTGTAATTTCCTCGTACGTGTGTGAGTCACCAAACTTATCATAATCTACAATCAATGACAATGCACAACCTACCACAACATCATCGACTAATACAGCAATCTGGCCTTCCGGGAAAAGTTTTAGCAATGATTGGATGTGATCTTCGGACCAATAGGCTCCCGGCCAATTGCTGTATGCCTGGATCATCGATTCTTTCAATTCATGATAGTCATCTATATCGAGATTTCGTAGTTCAACTTTGGAGATTTCTTCCATACTTACTATTCTTTTTATCTTAAGTTTTAAAGGCTTTGAGGGATATTTCAGTCATCTATAGAGCTACGACTAGTGCCATTCATTAGCCTTGATAATATAAATAATTTAAATGCTCAATGCGATAATTTATCAAAAACTATTTACGATAGTCCCGCATCAGATTAGTACAAATCAGCTATGCTTTTTGGCCAAATGAAGTTTTTCCTTATTTATTAGTCGATTCGCAAGGTATTAACAACTAATTTAACCTGGTGTAACGATAAATTGGGTTGGAATGGTGGTTTCATTTTTTCTCAACTGACATTTACTTTAAATAAGAACCTTAAGTTTTCATCCCAAGACAGGACGCAGGCTTTAGTTACTAAAACAGCAAATTGGAAATTCAAGAAAAAACTCTCCCAAAATGTCTTTTTCGCTATATCCTCCACATAATTTCAAATCAAAATTACCTTTAAGCCAAATGGAATTATTTTGTTCCCCGGCAAAGTAATCATTGATGTAAAAATGAGATGAAACGGGTTGCTCTTCCTGATGAGAACTATACCCGACACCCGGACCCAGAGGGTATTCTAATTCAATAATTTCAAAGAGAAATCCATTCTTATCTATCAGGAAGACTCCATCATCATCAAAATATCCCAAAGAAATGGATTGACTTTCCTTTGTTAAAATTGCGACAAGTTCCTCTCGTGATTTTGCCTGGTGTGTGTATCCCACTCTGAATTCTAACGTAGAGGAATCGTTATATATGGAGGATCCAAATTCAGATTGACCGTAATGGCCATCCGCAGGGAATTGATATGACAAAGCTGATTTATATCCGTCTGTTCCATCATTAAGTTGATAGGAAGCCCCATCTATATTTACATTTAAATAGGCATTCAAACCACTTGGTTTCGGTTTGAGTTGTATAGCAGAAAACTCTTCGCTTTTATCACAGGCCATAGCAAGAATTCCTGTGATTATGAGAATTCGCAAATGATTGAAAGCTTTTATCATAATTCCAAAAATTGAATTAGTTTAATTTATCAAGTAACGAATTCAAATCCAACTCATTAAACAAATTCAACAATCTTGTCTCTCACTTTGAAATAATAATTGTACAGCCAGTTCTATTAATTTAAAATCACACATAAAATATTCTATTATCAGACCAGCTTGTGTTTTCGCTCCAAAACCGGCATTAAACCAGATTTTAATAGGAATTACCAGCTTTTTTCTTATATACCAATATTCCAAAATCTAATCATTCAGGACACTTCAACCGTCAGATTAGATTTTAAATATGTCAACAACGCAAACCAACCAAATTGTGAAGGGAATCATACATTATCCCAGCATCAGCCAATGCATATGTTTCATTGTATTTATCGCTTGCCTGATGCCGCAAAAAACTCAGGCTCAGGAAAATGACACTTCCTACTTCAGGCTTGGAGGCGCCGTACGATTTAATATCATGTATGCAATCTATGAACATGAAACTTTCCCCCTCCCCACTGAAAACAGAAATGGTGTTTACTGGGATGTTTTTCGACTTGATATCGAAGCCATGAAGAACGGCATTGGACTTGTATTTGAATACCGTTTTTTTCCAGGGTTTAATTGTCATTTTTTTAAAAAGGGATACATGACCTATGACTTTAGCTCCACACAGTTCCTGGAAATTGGTATTACGCAGGTTCCGTTTGGCATGTATCCGTTATTGGGGAATTCCTGGTGGTTCCAGCTCCCCTATTATCTGGGCTATGAAGATGATTATGATACCGGTGTCAAATATTCATGGGTGAAAGGTCGCTGGACATACGATGTTGCTTATTTTCTTGTTGCCGAGCCACGGGGAGTAAGTGATCTGTCTTACGGATCTTTTGCCTCAGCAAGATATTCTTACGACATCATTCCCGAGGATGGTTACAACGGCAACAAAGAAAGGAACCAGGTGAATTTCAGGGTGAGATACCAGGAGCCAGATAAACTGCAGGCCGGGTTTTCCGGTGAAGCAGGAGCAGTCTATAATTCAAATGCTGATAAATCTACACTCAGATATGCTTTGGCCCTTCATGCAGAGATTCCTTTAAGCGAAAAAATCGATTTAAAACTTCAGGCCATTCACTACGATCACCCAAAAATTCTCGATGATTCAGGAGTTGAAGAAGTGGATTATGTAAATGTGGGAGCTTATGGTTCCGGTACTTATCAAATGGCGGCCAGTGCAAATGTCTGGTCAATCGGCATGTCCTACTTCCTGGAGGTCAACTGGTTCCCCATCGAATCATTTACTTTTTACAATGATTATAGCTTTATGAATAAAAATGGAGCTATTTCGATAGAGGGCTTAGATGAGCCCTATGTCAATTCCCATCACAACATTCTCGGCTTTGCTATTACAGCAGGAAATGTAATTTCCTATTTTGACATCGCTGCTGGGGTTAACCAGCCCTGGTTAAGTGATTCATTTGGAGGCAACGCCCTGAGTTCGGGCCGCGGGGAATCACCTTACGTTCCTCCGGGAGAAGATATTGATGGTGACGATTCCAATGGTCAGCAGGTGAATCCTCTTGATACCACACCACCACTGAATATAAGGTTTAACATTAACGTTGGTTATTACTTCTAATAAGTTGATATGGCAAAAGCAAAGAAGAAATATTTTGATGTTCATGGGCCGGTATTTTGGCCGGCATCAGTTTTAATAGTCGTATTCATCGCTACCACTCTTATCGTAGGTGAGCCGATGGAAAGGGTGTTTGGTAATATCCAGGACGGGATCTCCAATTACACAGGCTGGTTTTTGGTTATTGCAGTTAATGTTTTCCTCTTTTTCTGCATATTCGTTGGCTTCAGCAAGTTCGGCTCCATTAAATTGGGTGGTGAAAATGCAGAACCGGAATTCACAAAAGGGGCTTGGTTTGCCATGCTCTTTAGTGCTGGCATGGGAATTGGAGTCATTTTCTGGGGTGTTGCCGAACCCATGTATCACTTCACCCACCCTCCTATTCCTCAGGAAGATGAAGTTTTACGAATGGAACAGGCTATGAATTTCACTTTTCTACACTGGGGAATGCATGCCTGGGGGATTTACGCGTTGGTAGGATTATCCCTGGCCTATTTTACTTTTAGCCGAAAACTACCCCTTACCATTCGGTCAGTTTTTTATCCCATTTTAAAAGAAAAAATTTATGGCTGGCCTGGTGACATTATCGATGTTCTTGCCGTACTGGCCACCTTATTTGGCTTAGCTACCTCCCTTGGTTTTGGTGTACAGCAGGTAAGCAGTGGACTGAACTATTTACTGGGGTGGCCCGATTCCACTTTAACCCAAATACTTTTGATACTTGGTATTACTTTAATTGCTACAACATCGGTTGTACTTGGAATAAATAAAGGAGTGAAATTTTTAAGTGAGCTTAATATCAGGGTTGCCGGTCTATTTTTAATCTTCATGCTTATCGTCGGTCCAACACTTTTCATATTTGATTCTTTCATACAAAACATTGGTGATTACTTTCAAAAGTTTTTCGAAGTAAGCTTCTGGACAGAAGCATATTCGAGAAGCGAAACAGTTGGATGGCAAAATAGCTGGACTTTGTTTTATTGGGCCTGGTGGATAAGCTGGTCACCTTTTGTAGGCATGTTTATCGCAAGGGTATCCAAAGGCAGAACGGTCAGGGAATTTGTCATGGGAGTCCTTCTTGTTCCAACTTTGCTAACATTTCTTTGGATGACCACATTTGGTGGCAGTGGACTTTGGGTAGAAATCAACAATCCCGGACTCATCAGCGAAAGTGTCATTGATAATGTTTCTACCTCTTTGTTTGTATTGTTAAAACAATTCCCGCTTACCACTATCACATCTGCTATCGGCGTGGTTCTTGTCATTAACTTTTTCGTGACTTCCTCCGACTCGGGTTCACTTGTGATTGACAGCATCACAGCAGGAGGAAAACTGGATGCACCTGTAGGACAACGTATCTTTTGGGCTTTAACGGAAGGTGGTGTAGCAGCAGTTCTTTTGGTTGGGGGAGGGCTGACTGCGCTGCAAACCGCTGCCATCACTACAGGGCTACCGTTTACCTTCGTTCTGATACTAATGATGTATAGTTTGCTCAAAGGCTTGCAAAAAGAACATGCGATGAACATAAAATCTGAAAAAGAGGCAGATGTTGAGAAATATAGTGAGCGTGTGAAACAAATTGCTGAGAAAAGGAAAACCAAAGAAAAAGTATAAAACATCATCACCATGGCGAAATTATTGGTATTTCTGGATTTAACTCCGATGGATAGCTCCCTGATGGAAAATGTAAAAAGGATCACTAACGAAATGTCTATTGAGAAAATTGGCTTTTGCCATTATGTTGAAATCCAGGAAGTCACAGACAACGTAAATAGCTATTTCAAAGACCTTGATGCACCTCTTGACGAAATACTCAGGGACGAAATAACTGAAACCGCTGAGCAATTTGGATTTTTACCTGACAATTTTGAAGTATTGATCCATATACGGGGTGGAAAAGACAGTCTGACAGATTGGGTAAATAACAGCGAATATGATCTTTGCATTTTCGGTAAAAAAGTTATTCACGTTGGAACAGGTGTTTTTTCAGGCAGGCTTTGCCGGTTGGTTGAAAAACCCATCCTTTTTGTAACCGAGTCGACTTTGATCAGTATGGACAGAGTGCTGGTTCCAACAGAGTTTTCCCACTATTCAAAAAAGGTTGTGAATCTTATCAATGGTTTGAAAGACTTTAAGCCCAAGGATATTACTGCTCTTCATGTTTACCATGTCCCACCGGCGTATTTTCCGTTCATCTCAGAACAAAGTGATGACCTAATTGAAAAAGCCAAAGCACATGCCAGAAAAAAAATGGACCATTTTGTTGAAAAGTCCTTTCCGAACAGACACGTCCAACGGGAGCTAATTTATGCGGGCGAAAACACTACCGCAAAGGTAATATTTGATTACGCAGTCACACATCATATGGATTTGGTAATAATGGGTGTGAAGGGAAAGACAGATGACGATAACATCCTGATCGGATCAGTCTCAGAAAATCTCATCAAACGGGATAAGAACATTCCTGTCCTACTGGTGAAATGATTCAAAGAAAAAGAATTTAAAACTAATCCTGAAGGGAAGTGAAAACAATTTTATTTTCCTTTTCGACCAGGCAAACAGGCTTCATATTACTAATGTTCCCAAATATGGACCAGTTTTTCACATAGCCAATCTCCACATCGTGGTAGAGCAGTTTTTGTTTCAAAGTAGTATAATCAATGCCCCGATCTCCATTTTTTGAAATGTAGTAATAGCTGTCATCATCTACCAACTTTACGATAATATGATTCGCTCCGGATGTGTAAATATCCCCCACAAGTCCTTTGACTTTTTCCATATTTTCCAAAGTTGCTTTGGGGATGGGAATCATGGCAATGAGGATCAACAACATTAAAAAAGAGGCTGAAAAAATGAGTGCTTTTTTCATGTCTTATGTCTGTGTAAACTATGGAACTCTATCTACTGTGTTAAAAAATTGTTATCAAATTTAATGGATGTTTTTGATTTTCCAAATCATAAACACTTATTATTCAATGAATTTACACCCGAACATTCGGGCTTTGATTTATTGATAACAACTATTTTATAACAAATCTTTTATTGAAAAAATTTCAATCAGGACAATAATAATGCTCTCATTTTTTCACTTTTTGCAATGAAGGTCTAAAGGAATGTTTTTGACCCATAGGACCATCCTCAATTCAAAGGCAAAAACACCCATCCACAGATATTATTAGATAATGTGCCGTTTAAAAGCTTCCATCGCTTCGTATTCAGCGAAACCGAGCTTGTCATAAAGAATAGCCGTGTTTCTGTTTCTGTCCTCCGCACGTTGCCAGAATTCCCTTTTGTCAGGACCAGGGAAAAGTGCTGAATCTTTTTGTGACTGGTGTTTGAAGACCGCACGACGTTTCTTCATTAGCTCATCCGGGCTGATCGGAACAGCCATATCTATTTCATCTATGCTCCATTCCTGCCAGGCACCTCTATACAGCCAAATATAGCAGTCCTTAAACCAATCATCATTTTTACATCTCTCTGCTGCTTTAAATACAGCTTCCAGACAAACCCTGTGGGTGCCATGAGGATCAGACAGGTCTCCTGCAGCGTAGATCTGATGAGGTTTGACCTTTCTCAATAAATCAACAGTTATCTGAATATCATCCTCCCCAAGTGGCTTCTTCTTCACCGCTCCCGTTTCATAAAACGGCAAGTCCAAAAAGTGCGCATTTTCATCAGGAGTTCCAAAGAACCGGCATCCTGCTTTGGCCTCACTCCGTCTGATTACCGACTTCAGGTTTTGAACAAGAGGAGTGTCAATGTCACCAGGTTTTTTCTTTTGAATATCACTGGATACCTGGTTGAAAATTGTTTCGTATCCTTTTGCGCTGCCCGATTGAGTCTGGTCAAATTCCTTCATAAAATCCGCCAGTTGCAATACAAAGTCATCAAAAACTGCAATATTTCCTGAAGTCTGATATGCTACATGAACTTCATGACCTTGCTCAACCAATCGGTGAAAAGTCCCCCCCATTGATATCACATCATCATCTGGATGAGGGCTAAACAAAACTACTCGTTTTTTCGCAGGGTTGGCTCTTTCAGGCCGGTGAGAATCATCGGCATTGGGTTTACCTCCCGGCCAGCCGGTAATGGTATGTTGGAGTACATTAAAGATGTTAATATTAATGGTATAGGCGTGATCTTGCTGGGTGATCAGATCACTCATTCCATTATCATTATAATCCCTGTCTGTAAGTTTCAAAATGGGCTTTTCAAGCTTCAGGCTTAACCATGTCACAGCCTTTCTCACTAATTTTTCATCCCAGTCACATGGCTTGACTAACCAGGGTGTTTTTATTCTAACCAATTCAGCTCCTGCGGCTTCATCAATTATGATCGTTGTATCGGGATGATTTTGAAGATATGTTGCCGGAACTGTATCAGTAATTTCTCCCTCGATGGTTTTTTGGATTATTGGCGCTTTCCCCTCTCCCCACGCAAGAAGATAGATTTTCCTTGATTTCATGATCGTTCCGACACCCATGGTGATTGCTTTTCTGGGAACATTTTCTTCCCCGAAAAAGTCACTCGCTGCATCAACCCTGGTAAGATGATCAAGTGTAACCATTCTTGTAAGGGAATTCAATCCTGAACCTGGTTCGTTAAAGCCAATGTGGCCGGTTCGTCCAATGCCAAGTAATTGAATATCAATCCCTCCATAACCAAGAATTTTCTTTTCATAGTTCGCACAAAACTTTGCCACCTGATTTTGGTCCAACGTACCATCCGGAATGTTGATATTGTCCTTATCAATATCGATGTGGTCAAATAAATGCTCATTCATGAACCGGACATAACTTTGTAGTGCATCCGCCTGCATGGGAAAATACTCATCCAGGTTGAAAGTAATGACATTCTTAAAACTCAGACCTTCTTCCTTGTGCATTCGAACCAGTTCTGAGTAAACTGAAGTTGGAGATGATCCGGTCGCCAGACCAAGCACACAGTGTTTTCCTTCCCTTTGTCTGGTCTTTATTAGTCCGGCTATTTCATTGGCCACAGAAATAGAAGCTTCTTTGGAATGCTCATAGATTTCAGTCTTAATCTTTTCAAACCTTGCTTCAGGGTTGTAGTCGACGATCTCTTGTAATTCAATTTCGGTATTCATGAATGTTGAAGTTTATATATCTTTAAACTTTAATGAAAATTTTCTTTTTATAAAGTATCAGGGCTGGTATGAAGCAAATAAGGCAAATCAATATCGCCCAGATCAGAGAGACCAACCTTGGATCCATTCCGTAATCTGTCAATCCAGTGAAGTACATTACTCTGAGTGATCCAAGAAAGGACGGAAGCATTCCCGCCAACACATAAATCGTGATGGCGTTTGAACCATATATTATTCCAAACTTAGCAGTTTTTTTATATCCAAGCACATCAATAAACCAAATAAATGCAGCCAGAGCCATTGTCCCCAACCCTGAGCTGTACAACACATAGGAACTGGTCCAAAGGTTTTTATTAATAGGAAAAAACCAACCCCAGAAAATGCCAAGAAGATAGGAGATAAACCCCAGAAAAAACATCCAGATAATTTTTTGGCTTATATCTTTTTGACTCAATATCAGGATCCCGATCAACATCCCTGTGATCCCGGTAACGATCGATGGAATGGTACTCAAAATCCCTTCCGGATCCCATGTTCCCTGCCACATTCTACCAGGGATCAGCTGACTATCCAGCCATGCAGCCAGATTAGTTCCTGGTTCCAGATTTGCATGACCAATCCCAGGTACAGGTATCAATGTCATCATCAACCAATATGTGATAAGCAATATCCCTCCTATCCATGCTTGTTTTCTCCAATCGGTTTTCAAAAATATAAATGAACATGCCAGGTAGACAATCGCAATTCGTTGAAGAACACCGGGAATTCTTAGGTTGCCAAAATCAAATTCGGGAAACAGGCTTAAAAAGATACCTAGTGCAAATATCTTGATGGATCTGATAACCGACTTCTTAAACAAGTCCTTTCGGGTGCTTCCTTTTTCAAGTCTTTTCGTGAAAGCCAATGCAATGGACACTCCTACGATGAATAAAAAAAAGGGGAAGACCAGGTCTGTGGGTGTTGCTCCATTCCAATTTGCATGTAAAAGTGGTTCATAAACATGCTGCCAGGAACCAGGTGTATTAACTATGATCATGGCAGCTATCGTGTAGCCACGAAAAGCATCCAGCGATATTAAACGACTGCCTTTTTTAATTGAAAGCTGATTCTCCATCTAAGCAATAGTCAAACCATTTTACACGAAAAATAAATGGTCTGTATTTTTTGTTTTTAACAAGAACAATTCATCATGGTATTTCAATACGAAAATGGTTGTTGGGAAAAACAGATGATTGATAGCATAATTGAATGAGTAAAAATAGAAGATTATTCATTAAGATGAAAATGAAACTTTGTAAAATATTGCGTTTTTGAGCCGTGTGTTCGCACACAGACATAGAATTAAATTTCTTTAAGTTGTAAAATGAGAATATTAAAACTCGAGAAAATAAGCGATATCAGACACATTATTTTTTTAAAACATATTGAAAAGGGAGAAACTTTTCAGATAATTTCTATTTTCGGTTCCTGAAGATTTCTGAGACAAACATGCACTCAAAGGAAAAATATTTAAAGCAACAAGGCTGGTTATCCGTCTTCATTAACCTGTTTCTTTTTGTCTTCAAATATTGGGCAGGTATCATGAGTAATTCCCTGGCATTGATAGCTGATGCCTGGCATACGCTCTCAGACTCTCTTAGTTCGATTATTGTTCTGATTACAGCCAAAATATCTGAAAAACCGGCTGACAAAGAGCATCCGTTTGGCCACGGAAGAGCAGACCTGATTGCGTCATTGATTATTGGCGTCATTCTGGGTGTAGTTGGATTTCATTTCTTTTGGGATGGGGTCCAGCATTTACTGGGAGGCAAAAAAGTAGAATATAAACAATCTGCGATCATCGTAACAGCTATATCCATCCTGGCAAAGGAAGGTCTGGCCCAGTATGCCTTTTGGGCTAACAGGAAAACAGGCTTTCAAACCCTTTACGCAGATGGATGGCACCATCGAAGCGACGCAATTTCTTCGTTAGTAGTATTAGTTGGAATTTTGTTTAGCAAATACATATGGTGGATCGATTCCGTATTGACGATTATTATTTCCATTCTCATCTTTCAGGCAACCTATGAAATCATGAAAAAAGCCATTGATCCGTTAATGGGTGAAAGACCTAAAGAAAGCCTGATTATGGAAGTAAAAAACATTTGTTTTGACATTACGGGAAAGGATATTGTGCCTCATCACTTTCATGTTCATCACTACGGTGATCACACAGAGTTGACTTTTCACATCATGCTTGATGGAAAGATGAACATAACCGATGCTCATTTGATTTGCGAAAAAATAGAAGATGCGATCAGGGACAAATTCAGCTACGATGCGACCATTCATTATGATCCATTGTAGGTACAAATGTGATTGAGCTACTGAGTATTTGGTTATTGAGTGAATGGGTTGCGGGTTACCAGTCGCGGGTTGTCGTTTGACCATCCCTACCGAATACCTTGGGGAGGTTTCCGGTAAATTTATTAATACTATTCTATTCATCTTACCAACTACCAAATGTTACTGCACAATCCAGTGGTGGGATGAAGATTTCTATTACTGATTATTGCCATTAAAATCCAAAATCCTCAATCCAAAACCACAACTCGAATTCCGAAACCTGAATTCCGATTTCCGAAATACACACACCCCAATACCCAAAAAAAAACCGCCATCCAAAACTGAATGACGGCCCTTAATTCTCGATATTTTTTCAAAAACTACATCTTAGCTTTCCACTCTGCAATGGAATCTTCACTAAATTTTACATATTGGCCATTGCCAGCTTCTTTAGCTTTGGCCTTGCAGGTTTCTGCTGTAGCGATAGCATCTTTGTATTGTTTCAGATCTGCCTGAATGAGGGATTTTCTTCTATAAACCCAAAAAACATTCTGACCTTCAGCTTCATACTTTGCCACTGCTTCATTGATCATTTCCAGCGCTTTATTCAAATCTTTTCCGCTTTCATGATAATAGGTAGCTGCCTGAAACAGATCCCCGGGCTGAACAGTTAAGGCACGATCGATAGAAGCCATGATCTTTTCATCAATTTCAACCTCCAGCGGAACTTCAACAACTGTTTTGTCCCATGCAAGAATCAGATCTGCAGAGTTAGGCCTTACATTGTTGATTGTAATAGCGAATGTTTCAATCGTTTCACCAACAGTTTTTGGCTTTACGTTAAATCGCAGGGCATCCTCACCCTCACTGTAGTTACCGGTTCCTCCCTGGTTAACATTTTTGTTAAAAATAACTGTCCATTCACTTTCTCCCGGAATTGTGAACAATGCATATTCACCAGCGGGAAGGTCATTTCCAGCTAATTTTACATCATCTGAAAACTTAACTCTTGTTGCCATATTGGCTCCTGTTCGCCATAATTCACCATATGGCACCAAATCACCGAAAATCTTACGATCTTTTACTCCTGGTCGTGAATAGGTAATGGTCACTTCCGTCAATCCAACCTTTTGACTAAAGGTAGCTGTTGGACTAGGTGCTGGCAATTCAATTTGCGCGGTAACATTCAACGAAAATGCAGTGGCTAATAATGCCAATGCAAAGACTTTGTAATAGATGTACTTCATTTGTATAGTAATTTGTTTAGTTATCTTTTTAAATTCTGATCAGGACATTTTTTGAGTATCATGGGCCATGATCACGAATCACGGACTAAATTACTAATGTCCCTTTTGAAAACATAAACATTTATATTGATTTGTAAATGTTTTGATGAACGGCAATTCTATTTTGTCATCTATGATTTTAGAAAGAGATTTTTATACTCGTGAAGATGTTGTCACGATTGCACAAGAATTACTCGGTAAGGTGCTCTTTTCAAATATTGATCAAAAAATTACGGCTGGTATTATTACAGAAGTAGAAGCTTACTGTGGCAGAAATGACAAGGCTTGTCATGCTAATAACAACCTTCGCACAGCAAGGACTGAAATTATGTACCAGGAAGGCGGCAAAGCCTATGTCTATTTATGCTATGGCATTCACCATCTTTTTAATGTGGTAACAAACCGCGAAGGCATGGCAGATGCAGTTCTCATCAGGGCTTTAAAGCCTTATGAGGGTGTTGATACCATGCTGAAAAGGAGAAAGATGAATAATAAAAACATTTCCGGAGGGCCCGGTACACTTACCCAGGCTATGGGAATCAAGACCTTGCACAATAAAACAGACCTGCTTGGAAACAAGATCTGGATTCAGGACAAGGGAATAAAAGTGCCTGAAAATGCTATTCAGGTTTCTGAAAGAATTGGAGTCGATTATGCCGGCGAAGATGCTAAAAAGCCCTGGCGGTTTTTGATCAATGATGTCTGACTATCCGAATTAAGACATTTTTTTTTATTAACTTTTCGATTGGAATAACTAATCCATTAATGAAAAATATCCTTTGCCCGGTAGACTTTTCTGAAGTGTCCCTTAACGCCATTGAATTTGCCACGCGAATCGCCGAAGCCCATCACGGTAGCCTCATATTGATAAATGTATTCACAGAAGAAGATTTCAACCAACTGCTCGAAACGGAACATATTAATAAAGAATACAATGAAAAACTTGAGATCGCCGAAAGAAGGTTGAAATCCATCACAGATGAAATTAACCAGTCTGAGAAAAATAAAGGTTTACTTAGCTGTAAATATGCCATCGTCAGTGGGAAATTGTCCGAATCGATCCTCGAATATGTTGATGAACACAAAATCGACCTGATCGTGATGGGAACAACAGGTATGGCAAGGTTGGAGGAAAAGTATATCGGTAGCCAGACCCTGAAGATCATTGAAAATACGTCGTGCTCTGTATTGGTGGTGCCAGAGGGTCAATCCTTTCACAAAATCAAGAAAATTGTCTACGCCACTGACTATCAGGAGGAAGATAAAATTGCGATTCAGCAGGTCATTAGCCTGGCCACCGTATTGAACGCACATGTGGATTTGCTGCACGTTTCTCATTCTGAAAATGATTTCAGCCTGGCGGTCTATGAGGAATTTGTGGAGGAAATGAAGAGCTTTACCAACTACAGTAAACTAAAATTTCATCGCAAAATATTCCCGAGTACAACAAAAGGATTAAAAGAATTCGTTCATGAACATCACGCAGATCTGCTAATACTCCTTAGCAAAAAGCGCAACTTCTTTCAAAATCTCTTCCACCACAGTGTTACAAAAGATTTGTATGAGTTTTCAGACTTTCCATTCCTGGTGGTGAAGAATAATTGAGTCCATTAATTATTGCATAGGTTGAATTAAGTATCGTTTCTACTGAAATACATTTTGTGTAATATCATCGCAGGGTCTCGTGCGAAGACCCTGCTATCACAAAAGGGTATTCATCCCAAAAATTTTTTGTCTTCAATTATAAATCATAAAAAGTGAAGACAAATTCAGGTCTGACTAACGTCTGACCCGTAACAAAAGGCGTCCTACATCTCTACATCGCCACTCAATCGAATATCTCTCGAAGAGCTGCCGACCAATATTTCAAATTTACCTGGTTCTAAAACCCATTCGGATTTGGTGTCATCATAATACCGGAAGGCTTCATTATTGAGAGTGATCTCTATAGTTTGAGTTTCTCCTGAATTCAAGAATACCTTTTTAAAACCCTTTAATTCTTTTTCAGGGCGCTCCAATGAAGATTCAGTATCCTTTACATATACCTGAACAACTTCCCCTCCGGCAACATCACCGCTATTCGTTAACGATAAACTCACCTTCACATTCCCTTCACTTTTTTCAATCGAAATATCTGAATAATCAAAGGTGGTGTAGGACAATCCATGTCCAAAAGCAAATTCCGGCTCCACTTCATAGGTGTCAAAATACCGGTATCCCACAAATATTCCCTCATTATAATTCATGACCAGATCTTCGCCCGGATACTCTCCTAATGTGTGGGCAGGACTATCCTCCAGTTTTTTAGGGAATGTCATAGGCAATTTCCCACTTGGATTCACATCACCGAAAATCACTTCTGCCAAAGCATTTCCACCCTCCATACCGCCATACCATGCTTGAATAATGCCTTTTGCACTTCCTACCCATTCTGTCATATCGATCGGCGCTCCACCTACTAAAACCACTACGGTGTTTGGATTTGCAACCAAAACTGATTTGATCAGCTCATCTTGGCCAAATGGTAATTTCATACTGTGTTTATCAATACCTTCTGCGTCAAAAGCATTGTCATTCCAGTCATCGGAATATCCATGAACCCATCCTATAATCAAAATGGAAATGTCTGCTTTTTTCGCATTGCTAACCGCTTCAGTGATTAGGGAGGTATTGACGCCGCCGTCCTTTGTAATTTCATAACCCTGACTGAATTGTACGTCCACATTTTTAGCCAAAAAATTTGTTATCCCTTCGAGCGGAGTGACTTCATAGTAAGCTTTCACCTGCGAACTTCCGCCAGCGCCAGCATGTTTCCAGTCAGCATTAGCTCCAATAACTGCTATTTTTTTAGCATTGTTTTTATTTATAGGAAGAAGACCATCATTTTTGAGCAACACAATGGCCTCTTTTGCAACATTGTAAGCTGTCTGCTGATGTGTCTTTGTGTTGTAAGCTCCGGGCGTACGCTCACTAAACTTGTTGATCTTATACATCACCCTGAGAATTCGCCTTACTTTTTCATCAATAACAGATTCTTCCACCACTCCATTCTCCACAAGCGTCACAACTGTGTCTCCCATGAAGAATTTGCCATACTCCGGATTGGGAAGCATGCCGAGATCAGTTCCCATTTCAATATCCAATCCATTCTTTACTGCCTTCAGGGTATTATCTAAAGCATTCCAGTCACTCATCACCAGCCCTTTAAAACCTAGCTCGCCTTTTAAAATATCTTTCAACAAAAACTCATTCTGATTGCAATATTCTCCCCGAAATTTGTTGTAGGCTCCCATCACAGACAACACTTCTCCTTCCTGAACTGCTGCTTTGAACCCGGGTAGGTATATTTCCCTGAAAGCACGATCACTCATCTCAATGTTAACCTGATTTCTTTCGAATTCCTGGTTGTTGGCAATGTAGTGTTTCGCGCAAGCTGCAATCCCCTGATCCTGAACACCTTTGACATAACCAACCACCATTTTGGAATTCAGATAGGGGTCTTCAGTCATGTATTCGAAGTTCCGACCGTTTAAGGGAGTGCGAATGATATTAAGCCCCGGTCCAAGGATGATGTCCTTTCCGCGGAATTTGGCTTCACTTCCCAACACCTTTCCAAATTCATATCCCAAATCAGGATTCCAGGTGGCAGCAAGAGCTGTTCCTGTAGGTAAATAAGTACCGCTGTCCAGCACATCCTCATCCTTTGACCAATCCCTTCCGTGTTCATGTCTCACACCATGTGGCCCGTCTGACATAACTAATTCGGGTATGCCCAATCGTTCTACACCGCCACTTGTGAATGATGAACTGCCGTGGATCATGTTGACCTTTTCCACAAGGGTCATCTCATTGATCAGGCTATCGATTTTAGCATTCACGATGTCGGAATCGGATAATTCTCTTTTTGTTTCCTGACAGCCAATCAATCCAAAAAAAAGAAAAACAAGTGCAAAAAAGTTTACTCTGAAATACGTCTTCATGTGAATTGTTAATGTTTGTTAGATGGAGCAAATATATCATTTAAATTCAAACAGAAGATCGCACAATACAGGCTGAATAAAATTACACAATCATCATATTGACAGTAAAAGGAGTAATTCTCTTCCTAGGCAAATAAGTTGTTTACACTTTCCGAAACTGGAAGTTCTTTATGAGCTTCGGGGTCACTAATTGGTTTTTGGGGAATGACCCTTAACGGCAATTCTCCAGCCCAGACATCCAGCTCGTAATCTTCCGGTTCGTCGATGGGTTTTCCTGTCCGGATCTTGGCCGACACTTCCTCCAGTTTTATTTTCAGAAGCTTGGTGATTTTTAATTCTTTTTGACTGGGCTGGCGGACTTCTTCCCATCTTCCTGTTAATACCTGATCGCTTACTGCTTTCAGGGCTGTTAATTTTTCTTCATCATCTGTTACCAGCTCAGCTTTCCCAAAAATGACAACCGATCGATAATTCATGGAATGGTGAAAGGCCGATCTTGCAAGGACTAAGCCATCCAAATGTGTGACATTGATGGACACATCAACTCCCTGCTCCAAAGTCTTTAGCATCCGGCTACCAACAGCCCCATGAAGGAAAATCACATCTTCCTTCCGACCAAAAATGGTGGGGATCACCACAGGATATCCTTCATAAATAAATCCAACGTGGCAAATTTTTGCTTCATCAAGGATTCGATATACAGTTTCTTTATCATACGAGCCTCTTTTTGATAAAATCTTAACTTTGGTTTTAGGGGTAATGGTAAATTGTTGCATGAATCTTCTTATTAGTTATTTAGTTATTGGTTATTCAGTTAATTAGTTGATTGAGTTAACTAAGTAATTTTTGTTGCTGGTTGCTTGTTTCTGGTTTCTTCAGTTTTCAACTTCTGACTCCGGTCTTCCGACTTCCAGCTTTTCATATGGATCAGTTATAGGTTATTCAGTTAATTAGTTGATTGAGGTAACAGAGTAATTTTTGTTGCTGGTTGCTTGTTTCTGGTTTTTTCAGTCTTCAACTTCTGACTCCGGTCTTCCGAATTCCAACTTTTCATATGGATCAGTTATTGGTTATTCAGTTAATTAGTTGATTGAGGTAACTGAGTAATTTTTGTTGCTGGTTGCTTGTTTCTGGTTTCTTCAGTTTTCAACTTCTGACTTCTAGCTTTCAGCTTTGAACTTTTTCCATGGTTACTGAGTTATTAGGTTAATTAATCATTCCCTTTGTTTTTTACTTTCAGCCTTGAGCTTTCAGCTTTGAACTCGTTTACAATTTATTCTGGAATTTAGTAACTCCTGTTGACAATCCTGGGTTGTCTTTTTTTAAATAAATTCCAATTCCATTCGATATTACCTAAAATTTCCATGAAATTTACCCATCGAAAATTTAAACTATGAAAGCTGCCGAATTAACAGGTCTGAAACAATTTGACATTAGTGATAAAAGCAAACCAACTATCACCAGGGATACCGATATTCTGGTGAAAATCAATCGGGTAGGAGTTTGTGGATCGGATATTCATTATTTCTCGGAAGGAAAGATTGGCGATCAGATCATTGATTTTCCCTTCATTGTAGGGCACGAAGCGATGGGAACAATCGAGCAAATTGGCAGTAAAGTAAAAGGCATGAAAGTCGGACAACGTATTGCTATCGAGCCGTCTGTTAGCTGCATGGAATGCGATCAATGTAAATCCGGACGCTATCACACCTGTCGGAACAACCTGTTTTTGGGGTGCCCGGGACAACTCGAAGGAGCACTCCAGGATTACATCATTCTGAATCCATCTAATTGCATCCCTGTTTCAGAGCACGTCTCTGATGATGAGGCGGTTTTGGCAGAGCCTCTTTCGATAGGATTATACTCTGTCAAAAGATCAGGTATTCAAAAAGGTCAAACCGCTGCTATTCTTGGATTCGGACCAATTGGCCACAGTGTTTTTCTGTGTCTGAAAGCACAGGGAATCATTCCTAAACTGGTCACAGAAAAATTAAATTACAGGAAGAAGATCGCTGAAAAAGAAGGCGCTGTTCTAACCACAAACACGAATGACCCTTCCTATCAGGATCTGATTAAGCAATATGAAAAAGAAGGTATCGATATTGCTTATGAATGTTGTGGAGAGCAGGAGGCTATTGAAGATGCCATCAGAATCCTCAATCCCGGAGGCAAGTTGGTCATTGTGGGGATTCCCGAAGCGTTAAAAATATCCATACCTATCCATACGTTACGAAGAAAGGAAATTGATATCATCAATATCAGAAGGCAATTAAATTGTGTGGAAGAAGTCATTGAACTAATGGAAAATAAGAAGATCGATGTATCGAATATGGTGACCCATCAATTCAAACTGAACGAAACACAAAAAGCCTTCGATATGGTCGCTAATTACCAGAATGGGGTAATGAAGGCCATGATCAATATTTGACCCAATGACGTTTACAATTTTATTACTAAACCACAGCTAACTTGGCAAAAAGAATTACAAAAAGGGGGAAAAAATCTTCTAGGGGGATAAAGCGGATTATTTTTCGATCTATTCTAACAATCATGATTTTAGCCATACTAATGCCGTTATCGCTTTTCCTGTATGTCTACTTTGAAATTCCCGCACCTCTTCCCACTGAAGAAGCTCTCAAACAAATCGTCAATCCGGAAGCATCTCTTGTTTTAGACAGTGACGAAAAGCGATTAGGGAAATATTTTATCTATGAGCGTACAACAGTTGGGTTTGAAAAAATCAACGAAAATGTCATTGATGCCCTGATTGCAACAGAAGACTCACGGTTTTACGAACATGACGGAGTAGATTACAGAAGCTTGATGCGAGTAGCTTTTAAAACGATTTTACTAGGTAACGAAAGCGCAGGTGGCGGTAGTACCATTAGTCAGCAGCTAGCAAAAAACCTGTATTCCAGAAGGGATTTCCCATTTCTCAGCATGCCAGTCAACAAGATCCGTGAAATGATCATTGCCAGCCGGCTGGAAGATATTTATTCAAAAGAAGAGATTCTGGCCATTTATTTGAACACCGTTCCATTCGGTGATAATGTTTTCGGAATTGAGTCCGCTTCTCAAAGATATTTCAGCAAATCCTCTACCAATTTAGAAGAACATGAAGCTGCAACACTGGTGGGAATGCTGAAGGGAAATACCTACTACAATCCGCGGATCCATCCGGACAGGGCATTGGAAAGGAGAAATATAGTACTAGACCTGATGCTCAAAGAAGGTTTTATTACCGATCAGGACAAACAGATCTATAGCCAGAAGGAACTTGACCTGAAGCTTTCTGAAGTGAGGGAAAATTCACTCGCTGCCTATTTTCTGGACCGGGTTGCCATAGATGTCAAGAAAATACTTACTGATTTATCGGGCGAGGAAAGTCAACTAAACCTGTATACGGATGGTTTGAAGATCTACACAACTATCGACTGGCAAATGCAGGAATACGCGGAAAAAGCCATGGCTACGCACATGAAAAAACTGCAACAGGATTTTAATGTTCATTGGAATAATACCAAACCCTGGGATCAGAAGAAAGATATTTTAGAGAGAGCAATCAAAAACTCCGACGCTTATAAAAAATGGAAAAAAAATGGGCTGAATGATCGCCAGATTCTGGATAGCATGAGCGTGAAAAACCCGATGGAAATATTTACCTGGCATGGGCCGAAAGAAGTGAATTTCTCATCCCTGGATTCTATCAAATATTACCTCATGCGACTGCATTCCGGTTTTGTAGCGATGGATCCGAAAACCGGATTTGTCAGGGCCTGGGTTGGTGGAGTGGATCATAATTTTTTCAAATACGACCACGTCAATTATCAAACCAAAAGGCAAGTTGGATCGACTTTTAAGCCATTTGTTTATGCTACTGCCCTGGATAATGGCACATCACCCTGCCAGTACTACCAGGCCTCTCAAGCCACTTTCGTGGAAAATAATCAGGAATGGACCCCGTCCAATACCGGAGATGAATATGAAGGCAAGTATAGCCTGGAGGGAGCTTTGCAAAATTCCGTCAATACGGTATCGGTAAAGATCCTGGAAGATGTAGGGGTTGAAAAGATCATTGACAACTGTGAAAAAATGGGAATTGAAAGTGACATTCCACCCTACCCTTCTATTGCCCTGGGCACTCCATCTATTTCCTTACTCGAAATGGCTGGTGCTTATGGCTGTCTGGTTAATAAAGGTCGGTCCGTTCATCCGGAGTACATCCTGAAGATCGAGGATAAGGAAGGAAATACTATCTGGGAAAACCCCAAACAACCATCGCAGGTAGTATTCAGCAGTGAGACATCTGCCCTGATGATCGAGATGATGAAGGGTGTTGTGGATGTCGGCACAGCTGGCAGATTGAGAAGTGTTTACGGATTCAGGAATGATTTTGCCGGGAAAACAGGAACCACCCAAAACAATGCTGACGGATGGTTTATCGGAATGCTTCCGGACCTGGTCGTGGCCGTTTGGGTAGGCGCAGATAGTCCGGCCATTCATTTTCGATCTACGGCGCTGGGACAAGGGGCCAATACCGCTTTGCCTATATTTGCCGAGTTTTTTAAGCAAATCAATAACGATGTTGAATATCGTTCGCTTGCCAATAATAGATTTCCAAATCTTCCTCCTTCTCTTGCGAGTGAGCTGGATTGTGATCCTTTTAAAGAGGAATTTAAGTTGTTTGAATTTTTATTTGGAAAGAACAAGGACAAAAAGGAAAAAAGAGAAGAACGGAGACAGAATAAAGAAAACAAAGAGGGGATTTTTAAGAAGATAGGGAATTTGTTTAAGAAGAAGGAATAATATTATTTCTCAAATAAATTCTTTCTCAACAACCCATTCCATCTTCATTCAAAACAACTATCAATTCCTCCACTTATTCACAAACTGATCAAACCTGTCACGGTAATTGTCCGTGACGGGAATGATAACCTCGCCAATCTGGACGGAATTTTTGGTGAGGGAATCTACTTTTGATAGGGAGACAATGTATGACCGGTGAATCCGCATAAAATTTGACTGAGGCAAAATGTCTTCGAGGTTTTTCAGGCTGGTGAGTGAAAGGATCGTTTTCTTATTGGCCAGGTGAACTTTTACATAATCTTTAAAGCCCTCAATATATTGAATATCGTCATGGGAAATCCTGACCAATGAATGCTCAACTTTGAGAAAAAGGTGCTGTTCTTCCGGCTGCTGAACTGATGTCTTTTGTTGAACTTTCAGCTGAGATTGAACCTTATTAGCTGCCTGAAAAAATTCTTCGTAGCTGAAAGGTTTTAGCAAATAATCAACTGCATCTACTTTGTAGCCCTCGATGGCAAATTGATCATAGGCCGTTGTAAAAACAATCTTGATACTATGTTTGCCGGAAGAAAGAACCCTGGCCAACTCTACCCCAGTCATTCCTTTCATCTGAATATCCAAAAATATGACGTCCGCTGCATTTTCATAAATGGATTTCAATGCATCAACTCCATTGTCATAGCGGGCGGACAGTTCGAGAAATGGAGTCTGATCGATGTAGGAACAGATCAGGTCCAGCGCCAATGGCTCATCGTCAACAGCTATGCATTTGAGTTTCATGTCTGCAATTTAGGTTAAATGGTGATTTTTAATGTTTCTAAAAAGTAGGCAGCAGTTAATTGCTATTTAAAATGTCATCATTCCTTATAGACAATTGTTTACCTTTCACCTTTTGGCCCGTTTAGGAACCGATCCTGAATCAAGTTAAGGATGACACAAAAAGAGCTTTTTTGCCAACTGCATCTTTGCCAACTGCCAACTTTATAGTATGATTTTTCTCTCGCAATTATTCATCCGACCAACACCCGAAAATCTCCATTCATTTAAGTGGTTGGACGGAAAATCTTTTGCCAACTGCTTCTTTGCCAACTGCTTCTTTGCCAACTGCCAACTTTATTCTAAGCCCCTTTTTCCAATACCAGCCTCAACTCCACCAAATGATTACCATTGTCTTTTTTAATCAACAACGAATGATCAGTTGGATATAAAAGCTCCAGCCTTCTTTTGGTATTTGTCAATCCAATTCCTTTATCCCTTTCAATATCCATCCCTTCGTATTCAAAGATCTCGTTTTCAACCTGCAGGGAAATATCATTCTCGATTTGATCAATCTCAATCCTGATCTGGCAATTTCCACTAGGTTTGATGCCATGCTTAAAAGCATTTTCCACAAATGGCATAAACAGCATGGGAGCTATCAAAACATTTTCCACCTGTGTTGGTTTCGTGAAAATTACCTCCACCTTATCCGTCAACCTCAACCTCATCAATTCAATGTAATTCTCAATAAAGGCAATCTCCTGGCTGAGCAACACTTCCTTTTTCTGACTATCATATAAAACATATCTCATCATTTTTGAAAGCATGTGGATCGCTTTCTGAGCGAGTTTTGAGTTGATAGCAACGAGGGCATAAATGCTGTTGAGCGTATTAAAATAAAAATGTGGATTGATCTGCGATTTCAGAGAGGCCAGCTCAGTACTGATCTTTTGTTTTTCGAATGCCTGTCTGGATTCCTTTTCCCTGTTGTGGTAAGTAATCAGAGTGACACTTGTACTGATACCAAAAACGAGCAACGTGAGCAGGAACAGGAAAAGATCAAACCTCCATATGCTTTTTTGCTTGAAAGGCTTATCCGGATTGAAAGAACGATGGATCGCTTCCGAAACATGGAGCCATATTTCCATCAGTTGCATGAAGGCTAACACAATAATGATGCTGAGAACGACAGCTCCAAAATAAGAATAGGTTTTATTCCTCAGAAGCAAATTCGGAACTAAGACAAGACTATTGATATAATAAAGCACCATGAGCAAAACCAGCAAAATGCTTTGCTTTACCCAAAAAACCTCCGGCCAGTTTTCTCTCCATCCCATTGGAAACACAACCAGAATCGTTACCCAGCCTATCAACTGAATGATAAAACCTACAACTCTGGAAGTATTGCCTGACTTTAAATTCATCATATTTGACCTTAAATAATCATCAAACTTACAGCATTAAAATATGAAATCTTGCCCAAATCCCTGAACAAGCTTTCTAAATAGACCGACAAGGATTCTCAATCTATAAATGAGGTTCTCTCCCATCAATATCCATTTCATAGATGCAAATTGGCCAATGATCGATTATTATCAATGAAGGGTCTATTGCTGTAAACTTTTAGTAATTTTTATTGTTCATTTGCAGTGAAATTGCATTTACAATCAGGTGTAAGGTCCTACTGTGGCAGATCCATGTTCGGCATCGTCTGACCTGGTGTTCCACTTGTAGAGAATTTAAATACGGGAAAAACATCAAATACAATAAAATTTACTCAATCCTAATGAAGAAGATCGCGGTTATCGGAATGCTGTTTTTGATGGGCAACCTGTCATTTGGACAAGCCCCTAATGGGGGACAGCCCCTGGGGTTTCCACAAGGAGGAATGAATAACACCATTGGCTATGGAAAAATCAAGGGTGAAGTAATGGATGGAGAAAACAATGAACCCATTCCCTACGCGACCATTTCACTAAAAGACGAAAAGACGGACGAAATGGTAGGTGGTTCCATTGCAGATGACAAAGGGAAGTTCACTGTGAAAGATCTTAAGCAGGGAAATTATAAACTGGTCATCAGCTTCATTGGCTATGATCCCATCACCATCAATTCGGTTGTCATCACCGACAAAGGAAATACGGAAAATATCGGGACAGTAAAACTAACTGAAGCGGTCACAGAGTTGCAGGAGGTAGTCATTGAAGGAGAAAAGGAATTGATCGAAGAAAAAGTTGACCGGATCATTTACAATGCAGAAAAGGATATGACAACCACCGGTGGAGATGCCACCGATGTATTGCGCAGGGTGCCGTTGCTTTCTGTTGATCTGGATGGAAATGTTTCCTTACGGGGAAGTCAGAATATCAAGGTGCTGATCGATAACCGCCCATCAACAATCAGCGCAGGAAGTGTTGCAGATGCATTGAAACAAATTCCCGCCGATGAGATCAAATCGGTGGAAGTCATTACATCTCCCTCTGCCCGGTATGACGCGGAAGGAACAGGAGGAATTATCAACATCATCACCAAGAAAAATAATTTTGAAGGAACCACGGTGAATATCAACTCAGGAGCTGGGCTTCGGGCTTCCAACCTGGGACTACGTGGAAGTATGAAAAAAGGCCGCCACGGATTTTCCATTGGAGGATTTGGCCGGGCCGGATATAATATTAAAGGTGAATACACAAATAACCAATGGCTGACTGATCCGGAAACTAATGTTCAAACGCTCACCTCTCAATTTGCAGAAACCAGTACCAACATGCTTTTTGGCCGATACAACCTTGGCTATGATTACGAAATCAACAAGTACAACTGGATTTCGACTTCTGTCAACTACGGAGTTTTCAACTTCAATGGAGATCAGGACGACCTGCGAACAGAAACATATCAGGATGACCAGCTAATCGATCAAAATCTACAAAATGTTAATTTTACAAATCATTCGAATACCATTGATCTTAGCCTGAATTATATCAAGACTTATGAAAAGAAAGGAAAAGAATTCAGCATTCTCTCCCTTTACAGCATCAACAATCGCACAAACAACTTCCAAAATGAATCGATCGCTCCAACCACTGACCGATTTAAAAACGATAACAAAAGCGATAACAAAGAATTTACCATCCAGGCAGATTACGTCTCTCCTATCAACGATGACCAGATCCTTGAAATTGGTGGTAAAAATATCATGCGACTGGTGAATAGCGACTATACGTACTTCACCAGCTCGGGACCAGATGACCCTTTCGTTCCGGTAGCCAATGACCAATTGACGAATATTTTTGACTATAAGCAGAACATAACTGCCGGATACCTCTCTTATACCTACAACCTGCCAAAAGATTATAGCATCAAAGCGGGAGCACGATATGAATACACTACCATCGAAGCAGACTTTCAGACCAGTGAAGAACTGGATATACCTTCGTATGGGGCTTTGGTTCCCAGCATTAATTTCTCCAAAAAACTCAAAAAAGGAAATATGGTGAAACTTGCCTACAACAGACGTATTCAACGGCCTTCACTGGAATTCTTAAATCCAAATATCAATGCTACCAACCCCAATAACATCACACAAGGCAACCCAAATCTCGACCCGGAATATACGGATAACTATGAGGTATCTTTTAGCGCATACAAGAAAGGAAGCTCTATTAACTTTTCCGCTTTCATGCGCAATACCAATGGGTCAATTCAGCAGGTGAGAAGCTATCTGGAGGATGATGTGACCTTTACCACCTATGAAAACATTGGTGAAGAAGATTCTTACGGACTATCCATTTTCGGAAATATAGTGAATGGCAAAAAATGGATGATCAATGGTGGTATTGACAGCTATTACGCAGTATTAAATAACAATGTCGACGATCCTATTTATAATGCCAGCAATACCGGATTTGTCGTCAGCGGGCGCTTGTTCGGAAGCTACAGCCTGACAGAAAAATGGGCTCTTCAGGCTTTTGGTTTTGCTCGCGGTAGACAGGTACAATTACAAGGCTATCAAAGTGGATTTTACATTTACAGCCTGAACCTGAATAGAAAATTCAAAGATGATCGTGGCTCCATCGGTTTTGGTGCGGAGAACTTCCTCACCTCATCCATGGATATGGTGACGGATATTTCATCCCCTACTGTTGACCAACGCAATGTGAACACCATGAAAAACATGAATTTCAAGATCAACTTCAGCTATCGCATTGGTAAAATGGACTTTAACAATAACAGAAAACGAAGCCGATCGATCAACAACGATGATCAGAAAGAAGGTTCCGGCCAACCAATGATGCAACAGTAGGTTTTAAATGTTTCAATCTCAGGAGTCCTGGCCCTCGTCGACTGGCGATGTTCGGGGCCATCAGCAAATTGCGAATGAAACTAGTGAATATAATAGTTTCCCTCTTACAAGACGCTTGGAGAGTACTACTTTCCACCAGGTACAATTGACGAAATATTTCCTGTAAAGACATTTTTTATCAGATCTATTCTTATCTACAACATCGTCATCAGCCATTTCTAACTTATTAGCAATACAATTGACGGAAATAACCACTGAAAGTGCCGTTTTTACACCCTTTGAAATGCAAATTCATTCTGCAAATTTGTAAAGCAAATAAATAGAGTATTACTACCATGAGAAAATTAAAATTGCAAACACAAGTCTCGATCGATGGATACATGGCCGGCCCCAACGGTGAAATGGATTGGATGGAATGGAACTGGGATGACGATTTGAAACAATATGTTACTGAATTAACTGAGTCAATCGACAGCATTCTTCTTGGACGAAAACTGGCAGAAGGGTTCATTCCCCATTGGAAAAATGCACTCGACAACCCTGAAATGGCTGATGAATCTGCAAGAATATTTGTAGAAACTCCTAAGGTTGTATTCACCAAAACACTTGAAAAATCAGAATGGGATCATACGGTTTTGGCCAAAGGCGATCTTTCACAGGAAATAAATACCTTAAAGCAAAAGGAAGGTAAGGACATGATTGCCTATGGAGGTTCAGATTTTGTCTCCAACCTGATCAAGGTTGATCTCATTGATGAATATCACTTATTTGTCAACCCTACAGCTATCGGCCAGGGCTTGCCTATTTTCAAAGAGAGAAAAAGCCTGAAGCTAATCCAAACCCACCCTTTTAAGTGCGGGATTGTAGTGTTGGTTTATTCAAATATATAGAATGGTATCCTGGATCTATCACCTTTGAAAATACTTCCGGTTGGTTCGACCCGTTGTTCTCCTTGTCATTAAGCTTATTTCAAATCCTCATTTAAAAAAAATACAAAAATAAGTAGGTACTTACCTACATATTTGTATATTTGTAGGCAAATGACTACATAATGGAAAAACGAAGAGATGTATTCCAGGCGATAGCTGATCCTACAAGAAGAGAGATCATCAACCTGATCGCCCATCAGTCACTGAACCTAAATTCGATTGCCAATCATTTTGACTCCAGTCGCCCAACCATATCGCAGCACGTCAAATTGCTGGAGGAATGTGGCCTTTTGACCATCGAACGACAAGGCAGGGAAAGATACTGTAAAGCAAAGCTGGAGGGGCTGAATGATGTGGCCAAATGGGTGAATAAATACAAAGTCTTCTGGAACTCCAAACTGGACGCATTGGAAAATTTCCTTGAAAACAAACCTAAACACGAAAATAAATGAAACAGAAATCAAGTAAAGCTACTGACGACGAGCTCAAAGCTGGCCTTGTAGAGATTGAAAGAATTTTAAACGCACCCATCGAAAAAGTGTGGGAAGCCATCACGGACAAAGATCAAATGAAAGAATGGTATTTTGACCTGGAAGAATTTAAGGCCGAGGTTGGTTTTGAATTTCAGTTTTACGGCCAGGGTAAAAAAGGTGAGCAATACCTCCACCTTTGCCAGGTCACCGAAGTAATCCCTCAGAAAAAGCTCACCTACAGTTGGAGCTACCTGGGATGGGAAGGCCTCTCCCATGTAACATTCCACCTGGAACCTCAAGGATCAAAAACCTTGCTCAGACTGACCCACACCGGACTGGGAAGCTTTCCCGTTACCAATCCCGATCTTGCACGTGAAAACTTTAATGAAGGCTGGACAGAACTTATCACAAGCCTGTTGCCAAAGTACCTGGAAAAGAGCGCGTGATATGAACAAAATACAAGAAATTTAATGTCACCTTGATCGCCTCCTCCAATCTGTTGGATTGTCAGAAGATCACCTCCCATTACAGCTGAAGGCTCTTGGAATCAATGAAAAGAGGCAAACGACAAGATGTTTGTGGGAAACATAATTAAGTGCTAATGAAAGTATGGTACTATGGTATGTTTTAAGGAAAGCTTCCAAAGCCATTAAAATCTTGTGTTTTCTAAAGTCCATTCTCCATTATCATAACTTGAAAATATCGCAGCATCTAACATACATGGGTAAATTTCAGCTTTGTAACAAAGTTCTTGTATACCATCAAGAACAAAATGGTAATAACTTTTATCACCAAGCGAAGAAGAATTTAAAAGTACTGGAAACCCAAATTTATTTAGCCAATTAGTAATTCTTGAGTCTATTGGTATTTCATACTTTGTTAGTCCAAGAGCTTGGAGAAAGTTCCTAGATTGTTTCGGACCAAAACCATAAAAACTATCATTAATGTCATCAGCAATTCTTCTTTCCTCTTCCTTGGAATTACTACTTTTTAAAACTTTTAATTTCTCTATAATTGACCAGTTATTTCCTTCGATATTATCATAATTTGCTGTAAAAAATTTACTTATTTTATTTATATATCTTTTCAAATTGTTTTCTTCTAATATTCCCTTTATAAAATTCTTGATGTCACCAGTAGTTGAAATATTCTCAAACGTTATTGGAAAAGGTTGTAAAAGTAAAAATCGTCCAACTGGGGAGTTAGGTCCCGACCTTTGTTGTGAGGTAAGAAGGCACATTATCATTACTTGAATTATTGAATTCTTGTCAATAAAAATATTTTGTTTCAAAACATTTCTTTCTCTTCTTTTTTTGGTGAATGAATTTTCATTTTCAATAATTACCTTTTTTGCTTTTTGAATATCATCGATTGATATGTCCCACTTAATTTTCATATCTATTATGATAATAGTTGTCCTTTAAACAATTAGGCTTAAGATGCAAAATATTTTCCTCCCGCCTATATTCCAAATCCAAAAATCAACTAAATTAGCCAGAACATCCGCGGGAGTAGCTCAGTTGGTAGTCCGCCGGCTGGCTGATCCCACGCGGGTTCGAGTCCCGTTTCCCGCTCATCTAGATGAATCGTTCCGATAGGAACGTCTGCTCCTCATTGTTGGAAAAACACCAACAAGATCAAGACCCTTGCATTGACTTCATTAAAATCCTCCAATTTATTTAAGCGTTCTCCCACAAATCTTTTTATTTTTGGCGCCATGGATTCAAAGACTGCAATGATCGAGGTGAGGGAGGTCAGGAAATACTTTAAGCATGTCAAAGCTGTGGACGGCATTGACCTGACAATCAAAAAAGGTGAATTTATTGCCCTTCTCGGGCCAAATGGGGCCGGAAAAACGACCTTGGTGGAAATGATCGAGGGCATTCAAAAACCGGATCACGGGGAAATTTTCATTGATAACAAAACCTGGAAAAAAAATGAAAAAGAGCTTCATCAGCTTGTAGGATTATCACTCCAGGAAACCCGCTTTTTTGAAAAGATCTCCGTCCTGGAAACCCTTAGGTTATTCGCCAGCTTTTACAACCTTGATGATCAGCGCATTGACGAAGTTCTTAAACTGATCAACCTCGAAGAAAAAAAGGATGCCTGGGTGGTTAATTTATCCGGAGGACAAAGACAACGCCTGGCCCTTGGGATTGCTATTTTAAATAAACCGGAAGTACTACTGCTCGATGAGCCGACAACGGGTCTTGACCCGACAGCAAGACGCGAGGTTTGGGACATTTTGAAAAAATTAAAAAAAGAGCTCAACACGACCCTGATCCTGACGACACATTACATGGAGGAAGCATCTTATCTTTGCGAAAGGATCATCATCATGGACAGTGGAAAGATCCTGGCACAGGGAACGCTGAAAGAATTGCTTTCAAAACATATAAAGGGGGAAGTGATCATGTTTTCCACACAAGAGAAATTTGATGAAAAGCACCTTCCATCTAGGGAAAAAGTTCACAATGTCATGATCGAGCCCAATCAAACCGAAGTGGAAATTTTAGTGGAAGACCTGGTCTCCTATCTTCCTGAGTTTTTGAATAAATTCCAATCGGAAGGGATCAATCTCACTTCATTGGAATGTCGAAAAATGACTCTGGACGACCTGTTTATCAATATGACCGGAAAACATTTAAACGCCTGATAGAATTTTTGAAGGACAAGCAGTTAACAGATGAAACAATTTTTACAATTAATCAGCATCAATTTCAAGGAGTTTTATCGCGAGCCGGGAATCATTTTCTGGGCGGTTTTATTCCCGATTTTAATGGCCTGGGGACTCGGCATTGCTTTCAAACAAAAAGGCGATTTGGTGCAGAAAATTGCATTGGTGTCGGATAATGAGACATGGATCACAAAAAACGAAAATTGGAACAGGCTTATCGAAGAATCTGAAAACCAATCTGGTTTCACCATCGGAAATAAAAAAATGGGAGAAACCCATTACATCATGATGTCGGTCTCCTGGAATGAAGCGGTCCAAATGTTGAAAAAAGGGGTAACAGAAATGATCATTAAAATTGAAAATGACAGCCTGCAATTTCATTTTGATCCTCATAATCCGGAAGCTGAGCTCTCCTATTTGCAACTAAAAGCAGCCTTGAATGGATCTGATATTGCAAAAAACACCATTGATTTTGTTCCAATGGAACAGAAAGGAACCCGGTATATCGATTTTCTTGTTCCGGGTTTGCTCTGTATGTCCGTAATGATGTCGTGTATGTGGGGTATCAGCTACGGCTTGATTGATAAAAGATCAAAAAAGCTGCTGAGGAGAATGGTTGCCACTCCGATGAACAAATCGACATTTTTGGCTGCGCAGTTTGTGGCCCGACTGGGTTTGGGGTTTCTGGAGGCATTTCTGCTGATTCTGTTCTGCTACTTCTATTTCAATATCAGCATATCAGGAAGTATCATTGCCTTTCTGTTGGTTTTCATTGCGGGCAATATTGCCTTTACAGGAATTGCCATTTTCACATCCTCCAGAACAGCCGAAACACGAGTAGGAAATGGTTTGGTCAATGTCGTTGTCATGCCCATGATGATTCTCTCAGGAATATTCTTTAGTTATCACAATTTTCCTGATTGGGCCGTCAAGATCATCGAAAAACTTCCACTAACCCTGATGGCAGATTATACCAGGAGTGTGTTTATCGAAGGAGCGGGAATTGCAGATGTCATCTATCCTGTTGTTTTGTTAACCGTAATGGGGGTTGCTTTCAGCGCAGTTGGGCTTAGAATTTACAAGTGGTATTGATCGGTAATAGACATCGTCATTGCGAAATGTTCTGTAAGCGATAGTGTCAGAACATTGTGGCAATCTCGTCCTTGATGGAACTAAGAACATCCGTTAAAGAAACTTAAAGACTCGATTAACGAGATTCCCACACTCCTCATCCAACAGGCAGATTCGTACGGAATGACGAAGACATTGTATGATGATTATTACTACTATGAAGATTATAGGTATTGATTATCATTAAACAAATTGAATGACGAAGTCTTTAATTTCTCTTATTCATCTCATCCCGGATCTTGGCGGCTCTTTCGTAATCCTCCTTTTCGAGGGCCTCATCAAGCATCTTTTTAAGCTTGTCTGTTGTAAAATCCTTGATGTTTTCGGAAGATTTTGTTTTGGGATCGGGTTTTTCCTTTTTGGAAAACTCGCTGGTCAATTCCGAAGCCTCCTCTTCGCTTTCTTCAGTAAGGACAATTCCTGCTTCTGACATGATCGCTTCATAGGTGTATATCGAGGCATTAAATCTCAATCCTATCGCAATGGCATCTGAAGGGCGGGCATCGATCTCAATGGTTCGGTTTTGGTCATCACAGATAATTTTCGCAAAGAAAACACCTTCCTTCAAATCGGAAATGATGATCTCCTTGACAGAAAAATTGAAATTATGGGCAAAAGACTTGAACAAATCATGTGTCATCGGCCGGTTGGGTATGATCTTTTCTATTTCGATGGCAATGGCCTGCGCCTCAAACATCCCAATGATGATGGGCAGCCGTCTGTTTCCGGAGGTTTCTCCAAGTACCAATGCGAATGAGCCGGATTGTGACTGGCTGGATGACAAACCCAATATTTCTAACTTAATTCTATCCACTTACAATTAATTTTTCAATGCTTTTACTGCTTCGGTTAATTTCGGAACCACTTCAAAGGCATCACCAACGATTCCATAATCTGCTGCTTTAAAAAATGGCGCATCCGGGTCTTTATTTATGGCTACCAACACTTTTGAGGAGTTTACACCCGCCAGATGCTGGATCGCCCCTGAGATCCCTATCGCAATGTATAAATTAGGACTAACTTTTACGCCGGTCTGGCCCACATGCTCATGATGTGGTCGCCATTCCATGTCGGAAACCGGCTTGCTACATCCTGTTGCCGCACCTAGCTCTTTGGCCAATTCTTCGATCATGCCCCAGTTTTCAGGTCCTTTCAACCCTCTTCCGCCCGAAACTACAATTTCCGCTTCGGTTAACAAAATATCTCCTTCTGCTTTTTCGGTTTTTTCAATGTTTGTGGTAAAATCTTTGTCTGAGAAATCCACAGCCAACTTTTCAATCACCGAACTTGAACCGTCTTCCTTAATTTGCACCACATTTTTTCGAATGCCAAGAACCTTCTTCTCTGATTTGACGGAAACATTTTCAAATGCTTTTCCGGTGTAGATACTTCGCTGTACGTGAAAACCATTGGATAAGTCAGGAAGGGATGAGACATTCGTCACAATTCCAGCGCCTGTTTTCACCGCTACTTTGGCTGCAACGATATCGCTCAGGGCAGATTTGGCCAGTATCAGTGTTTTAGAATCTGACTTTTCGAATGCCTGGGCAATGGCAGTTGCGTAGGCCGATACCAATGGCTGATTTAATCGCTCATCCTCAACCAGTAAGATCTTTTCTGCACCACTCTTGCCTACTGCTTCCAATTTATCTTCTGAAACACTCCCCAGTACCAAAGCAGTCACAGGCCCCGAGGTATTTGATGCCAGCTCCGCTCCATATGAAACTGCTTCCAGGGATGATTTTTTTACAATTCCGTCTGCTATTTCAACAAAAACTAATATTGCCATTTTTTGATTTTCTTCTTGTTAATGAATGTTTAAAGAACTTTTGCCTCATTTTGGAGGAGTTTGATCAACTCTTCAGGATGTTCAGGATCCACCAATTTGCACTGGCCTTTTGGAGGTGGTAATTCAAATTTCTCCGTCTTTACATGCTGCTCAACAGAAACCGGTTCTTTCACATTTAATGGTTTTGTACGGGCAGTCATGATGCCACGCATGTTCGGGATCCGCCATTCAGCAATTGGCTCCTGGCAACCTGCAACAATTGGCAGTTTTGCTTTGAGGTGATCCTTCCCTCCTTCTATTTCCCGGGTCATGGATACCTCCTCACCATTTAGCTCCAACTTCATGACAGGTGAAAAAGAAGGCAAACCTAACATCTCTCCTACCATGCCATGCACCACACCACTGTTAAAATCAATGGATTCCCTGCCCATTAAGATCATATCGTAATTCCCTTCCTTCGCGACTTCTGCGATTTGAGTGGCGACGAAAAAAGAATCGACCGGTTCAGCATTTACCCGGATCGCTTCATCGGCACCGATGGCCAGCGCTTTTCGAATGGTAGGTTCTGTTTCTGCTAGTCCTACATTCAATACAGTTATGCTTGCGCCACCAGATTCCTTTATCTCCACAGCTCTTGCTAATGCATAATCATCGTATGGTCCGATGATATATTGTACACCATTTTTATCGAATTTAGTGTCGCTATCAGTGAATGAAATTTTAGAGGTTGTATCGGGGACATGTGTGATACACACTAAAATTTTTATGCTCATAATTAATCAGATTTGTTTTAATTTTATGAATTCAATATAGAAATTATAATAGAAATTCTACTGATATATTAACATTTATCATGAATCGATTAGAACAGTTATTCGAATTCCTGAAAGAAGATCCAAACGACCCATTTACCCTATATGCCATTGCCACGGAATATATGAAGACTGATCTGCCAGAGGCAAAAAAATACTATGAAAAACTACTTACAGAGCACCCTGATTATGTAGCAACCTACTACCATGCCGCGAAGCTTTATGAAGAAATGCATGAAACAGATAAAGCAATTGAAACCTATAAAAAGGGAATTGAATTAGCCAGGTCCAAAAATGAATCCCTCGCTTTAAGAGAGCTTAACAACGCTTACCAGGAATTAATTCTGGAATAACTTCAGCGGTTCCTTCCGTAGGTTTCATGGCTGCTCACCCAGTCATTTGATGAGATGGCGCTTCCCAATGAAATTTCGCCTGCCAGTGCCACACCAGCAATAATTTCCGCTAATTTCCTCACCTTTCCCTTACCATAACATCCGATCATTTCCAGGCACTCCTTTTGTGTGGGCAACCCTGTTCCTCCTCCATAGGTAGCAACGATCAGCGACGGGATTGTCAACGAAATGTACAGGTCTCCATCGGGAGTAAGTTCGGTATATAAGATCCCGGCAGACGATTCGGAAACATTCGCTACATCCTGACCAGTGGCGATGAACATCGCAGTAATAGCATTGGGCGAATGTGCACCATTGTTGTTTGCGCCACTCAAAATAGCACCGACATTAGACACTCTTGAGTGGTAATCCAGCTGTTCGGGTTCGACACGCATGTGCTGGATCAACACATCTCTTTTAATCGTAGCTTCTGCGATTACCCGCTTTCCACGACTGTGCATGACATTGATCTGTGAGGCTTTCTTATCGGTAGCAAGATTCGACTCCAGGTAAAAGTGATCCATTCCATCTTTATAATTATCAATGATCCAGCTGCATGCGGCAAACGTTGCTCGCCCAACCATATTCTGCCCCGCTGCATCTCCTGTTGAGAAATTGAACCTCAGATAGGCAAATTTATTGGACAAATAAGGATCGATGTATTGAAGTTTGGCGATGGAAGATGTGCTTTCTGCCTCTTCACGGATTTTCTCCATATTTTCATTTACCCATTCAACAAATTTCCTCGAGGCCCGCGCATCCGAAAAAACAAAAACCGGAGCCCGCTGCATGGCATCTGAAACAACCGTGCATTTCACGCCACCAGATAAATTAACAACTTTTATTCCCCTGTTGTATGATGCTACCAGGGTTCCTTCGGTTGTAGCCAAAGGGATCAGAAATTCACCCTGGGCATGCTCACCATTGATTAAGATCGGACCGGAAATACCCAATGGTACCTGGACTACACCCGTGAAATTTTCGATATTTCCAACGGCTGATTTAGGATCAATACTATATTGAAAAATATGCTCAAACGATTTACCTGAAGTTGATTCAGCAAACTTTTGTCTTTTCTGAATGGTTTCTTTTGAATAATCGTCCTCTGAATTTCGCGGGATCCTGGTGAGATGTTCGGTCGATGATGAAATAGCATCTTCCACCTTTAGGTCCAGATTGCCGAAAGGCTCAGCCGTGAAATCAATTTGTATCTTGTATTTCTTTTCTTCCAATGGCTCAGAATCAACCAGTATTTTGATCTCTTTTCTCAACGGAAAGTTAAGTGGACGATCCTCTGTAATATCAACAGCATTGATGTATTCCCCGCTTCCATACTCAACTTTTATGTTATTCAATTTAATTTCTTCATCATTAATTTGGACAGATCTGATCCTGGCCAATCTCGAATCGATCAACCTGTTTTTAATGGAAAACTGGAATCCATTAGATATATTTTTTAAGCTTCCCCTGGTGTAAAGCTGTTTCAGTACAAGTTGTGGTACAAACATGGCTATCCGATTAAATCAATGGTTTAACCCAGATTTGTCATAAGAAAATCCCTGTCAGCCGACAGGCTGGTATTCCGAGCATAATTCACTTCCCTCCTTCCATAAAGTACTGCGGACAGACAAATCAGTCACTTCGTTTCGTTTTTCTCAATCACCATAGCTGTGCTATGCTTCATTCGTAAAACTTCCTGATTTTTTGTGAACTACTCTCTCATAACGAAGTTCTAATCACAAATCTGGGTTTAATTTATAATTTTTATAGCAGATAGATGTACGATTATCAATAATTATCAATGTGGATTGAGCGGAAATATTGATGGCAAAAATGCTTATGGATGAGCAGATACCCATACTTCTCCATCGTCAAAAATCTCCTTTTTCCAAATCGGCACGGTTTGTTTCAGTGTATCAATGACATATCGGCAAGCCTGGAATGCAGCATCCCGATGAGCTGCAGAAACAGCGATAACAACAGCTAATTCCCCAATATTTTTTCTTCCTACGGCATGTGAAACAGCTATTTTTAAAACAGGCCATTTTTCTTTGGTAGTATCGATGATTTTCTGAAGTTCGCTGACCGCCATTTTTTCGTAGGCTTCAAATTCCAAAGCAACAACATTTTTTTGTCGGGTACGATTACGTACTGTTCCAATAAACACATCAATGCCGCCGGCATCTGGTGATTCCACCTTTTTGATTTGCTCCATTATGTCGATGGGTTGGTTCGTTACTTCTATCATTTTTATCCTCCGCTTACAGGCGGGATTAATGCAATTTCATCTGATGGTTTAATGGAAGTTTCACCCCTGGCATATTCATTATTTACGGCAATTGCCAGATGTTTGAGATTTTCAAATCCCGGATATTGGTTTAAGATTTCCTGTTTCAAATCGTTTACCCTACACTCTTCGTTCACTTCTATCTCCAGGTTTTTTGAACCAATAATATCTTTTGCTATTCCAAAAAGTAAAATCGAAATTCTCATTTTCAAAGTTAAAAATTAACCCTTTTAATAGGAAATATACCTGTGAATTCCGTTCAGGATTGATATCTTTACGTTAGTTTTTTCAAGGATCCTTCTGACCACAGTTATGAGTATGAATGGAAAAGAGCAATTAATTGACAATCACGGCAGGGAAATTTCATATCTAAGACTTTCAGTAACAGACAGATGTAATTTACGCTGCTCCTATTGCATGCCTGAAGAAGGGATCAATTTTGTCAAGAGGAATCTGTTGCTCTCTTTTGAAGAAATGCTAAGAATCTCAAGGATTCTGGCCGCTCATGGTGTCAAAAAAATCAGAATAACGGGAGGTGAACCCTTTGTCAGGACGGATATCATGGATTTTCTCAAAGACCTGGTGGCAATCGAAGGATTGGAAAAGGTAAGCATCACAACCAATGGTGTTTTACTGAAAAAATACCTGGCAGAACTAAAAAATCTTGGTATACAGGACATCAATCTGAGCATGGACACCTTCAACCCGGAGACTTTCAAAAAGATAACTTTGAGGAATGATTTCGAAAAGGTTCGGGATACACTGTTTGCTTTAATCGACAATGATTTCAATGTGAAAGTAAACGCTGTCATCATGGAAGGGCTCAACGAGCAAGATATCATTCCTCTCACCAGATTGTCTATTAATTTACCTGTTAAAATCAGATTCATTGAGGAGATGCCTTTCAACGGCCAATACAGGAAAGCTTCAAAATTGAACTGGACAAGTGCAAAGATCCTTGATGAAATCAGAACGGTTTTTCCGAGTATCGAAAAATTCCACACACTCAAAACTTCCACTTCAGAAAATTATAAGATACCTGGGGCGAAAGGTTTGGTAGGACTGATTGCTGCCTATACCCGTACTTTTTGCGGTTCGTGCAACCGGATAAGAATTAACGCAACGGGTAATTTGAGAACCTGCCTTTACGGTCCGGAAGTGCTGGATATCAGAGAATTGCTTCGATCCGGAAGTTCAGACCAGGAAATAATAAAAGAAATTAAAAAATCCATCAACAGCAGAGCTTTAGATGGTTTTGAAGCCGAAAAGTTAAATATCGGACATGAAAAAGTAAATGAATCGATGTCAAACATCGGAGGGTAAGAATGTCAGATCGAATAAACGACCTGACCACAACCCTTATGCACTCATTTTAAAAATCCTCAAATCTCTTACCGGACCAAACTGTCTTCTGTCAACTACCTTCTTCTTACCTTTAACCAAATATACTTCAGCAGGTGCAAATCTTAGTTCGGTAGTTTTATGGACAAGCTTGTCAAACATCATTTTCGCCTTGTTGTATTCTCCTCTTTTAAAATCATGTCTTTGCGCGTCCCTTTTTACCGGAAGGCCTGGAATGACATGGTACATGGTAAATACAACCGAATAGGTCGGCTTAAAAGAATTCACAAAATTTTTCCACGCTTTCATATGTATAACATTTAATTTTTAAAAGTCATATGGAACCTTTGATGACTAAAATAATGGTTGTAATGAATGTCAATCAATTATTTTAGCGATGTTGGTTTCATAAAAAAATATTTTAGGTTTAGACAAATCTACTTGATAATTGATCGCACAACAAATTGAAATATTTGCAAATCTTACCATCAGGTGTTGAAAAAATATTAACTGTTCACATCGAATCTTACACAGGTATTACACCCCTCTATTCTAAAAAATAAACCTATTCCAGTCTGCCAAGCATTCCTCAAAACACAGGAATACAACTTGCTGAATTTCTGATGATTAAATACAACAGAGTGGATAATTTGATAAATGGAGGGGAGAACTATAACATTAAAAATATAACTATTTCAATATTTATTATTAATTTATTTACAATTTTCTGTACATGGGACTTTTTCTGAAGGCAGGGTTTTTATTACATTATGAATAAAATATTATTTGGGTTTCACAGTAAAAATTTGGGACGGTTTAACCCGGATTTTCATTCGAATTCAAACTTTAAGGCACGAACTGTCTTGACAATAGCAGAAGAGGTTTTAACAATCAGATCTACCAGATACGATTTATTCCTGGTTTTGACAAGATTTAAGTATCTGCCGGACGTTCTTATGGGAGACCAAAACAGCTGAATCATTTAACTCATACATAATATAAGTCATGATCTCAGCAATTTCCAGTTCGGTGAGCAGGTCATTGGCAGGCATTTCCTGACTGAAAGATTTTCCATTTACAATAATCTCTCCTTTCATGCCGTATTTAATTCCACACACTGAAGTTTCCAGATTGTTTTTCAGATAATCAGAATTTTTGACAGGTGGGTATAAGTTTGCCAACCCTTCTCCATCAGCCTGGTGACAATTCGCACAATTTCCTTCATATAATTTCCTGCCCGCCGAACTGTATTGTTTGATTTTGATGAGTTCATCATAATTCACTTCACTATCCCTACCGGTACGATTGGATCCCCCTCCACATGATGAGAAATAAAATATGATACCAAACAGGAAAAATAAAAAATAGCTATTCCTCATCGATATTCACTAAGCAATAGCTGCATATCATCCATTAATTGATTGACATCTGCTTCGACTGTCCCGTCATAAATTCCCCTGATCCTTCTGTCCTTATCCACCAAAATAAATGCGCCGGAATGGATAAAACCACCTGGAGCAGAATCATCCTCACCTGCTGTGACCATATAGCCTTTCATACCCTGTTCATAAATCTCATCTTTATCTCCGGTAACAAAATGCCACTTTGAACTTTCGATTCCCAGTTTCTCTGCGAAATCATGTAAAACGGCCACACTATCATGTTTGGGGTCGATGGTATGAGAAAGGAACCCCACCTCATCATTATCAATATACTTTTCGTAAACCCTGAGCATTTGTGCCTTCATGGTCGGACAGATTGTTGGACACGTTGTGAAAAAGAAATCCGAAACATAGATTTTATCTGCGAAAGTTCCTTCTGTAATAATGCTGCCGTCCTGATCAACAAATTCAAAGTCAGGAACGGTGTGATAAGTGGTGTCAGCCTTTATTTCCCCATCCACTTCAATGTTCTCAATCTTTTTATGGCCCAAAACCGGCAGCTTTTTAGACTTCTCACCGGATTTCTCCCCACCACAAGAAAAAATAAAAAGCGTTAAAAATAAAACAGTGCTGTATCTGGAAATCATTTAATTCGCCTTTCTTTTCTTTTTATACATTACAACTCCAACATATAGTAATACAATCAGAACGATCATTCCCACACTGAAGTAAGTAAAATTGATGAGAGTTTTCATCACTCCTAAAAAAACAATGGCAAACAGGAAAAAAGTCGCAACTTCATTGATTGCCCTCAACTTGTCAGAGCTATACCTGTAAATATCTTTTTGCAATGCTTTAAAAGTAAAATGGAGCAGGTGATGATATCCTATCAACAAAGCAATAAGAATAAGTTTAACAATCAGCCACATGGGCATTGACGAAAAATAAGGGTGCAGAATGCCCAAACCAAAAACCAGATTAAGTATAAATGAAGGCCAGGCGATTCCTTTCCACAATCTCTTTGACATCAGCTTGTACTGATCGATCATTTTCTCTGATTCCGGTCCCCCTTTGTCTTTGGCTTCTGTTTGATAGATAAAAAGCCTTGGAGCGTAAAATAGTGCAGCAAACCAGGTGAAAGCAAAAATCAGGTGTAAGGCTTTGAGGACGTATAACATCGGGGTCATAATGAAGTATTTTTCCGCTAAAATAGAGGATTGGTAGTAAATGTTTCTGAAATCAGTCTAAAATTTCAACTTTGATTCATATTCTTAATAATATATTCATGCATTTCATTCAATTGCGTTGGATGGAACCATTTCGTTTCTTCATCCTTTTTGAACCAGGTCATCTGCCTCTTGGCGAATCTCCGGGTGTTTCGTTTTAGCAATCGAATAGCTTCTTCCCAATCGTATTTGTCGTCCAAAAAATCAAATATTTCTTTATAGCCAACAGTTTGAAGGGCATTCAATTCCCTTTTTGCAAACAACCTCTTGACTTCAGAGAGAAGTCCTACCTCAATCATCCGATCCACACGCTTATTGATTCTCTCATGCAGTTCATCCCTTGGAATCTCCAATCCGATTTTAATAGTTTGAAAGTTTCTTTCGGCCTTTTTTCCCATTCGGAAGGAAGAAAATGGTTTTCCTGTGTATCTTATCATTTCCAGGGCGCGAACAACACGTTGATGATTTTTCTTGTCTACTTTTTCGTAATAATCGTGATCGCAGTCCTTTAACTCTTTTAATAATTCGTCTAATCCTATAGTTTCCAGTTCCTTCATCAGTGCATCGCGGATCTCATTTGGAGGGGAAGGCATTTCACTCATACCATTTAAAACCGCATTGATGTACAAACCAGATCCACCGGTAAGAATGGAAATATGTTGGTTTTGAAAAATTTCATCGAGCTTTTCAATGGCCATTTCTTCAAATTGTCCAGCGCTCATCGTTTGTTCGACAGGAAGAAAATCAACAAAATGATGACAGACACCAGCCATTTCAGCCTCGGTAGGCTTGGCGGTTCCGATATTCATTTCCATATAAAATTGCCTGGAATCGGCTGAAAGAATTTCGCAATCCAACTGTCTTGCTAACTCTACACTCAATGCAGTTTTTCCAACAGCGGTCGGACCAACAATTACAATTAAAAAATTATTATTCTCCAATCTTTATTAATTTTGATAGTTCATTAAAGTGTAAGTATCATGCAAATTAACTATATCGTTGTATATTATTGTTGATTGGCAACTGACTACGCACTTAGAACAATTTTAGATGAGTGAAAAGGCTGCAAATATAGATTTATCTAAGAAAAAACAGGTTACCTTACCAGGCAATGGCCTAAGTGCGTCTTCAACATCACCTGCCATCGTAAAGGTAGTTGACGGGAAAATCAAGGAGGTTAACCAGGCATTTCTTACCGATTTTCATTACACAAAGAAAGAAATCATTGGGCAGACAATTGATCAGATATTGTATCAGTCTTCCAACCAGAATAATTTGAGCAGCTTTCAGGATGATCTATCCGATGTAACACCAGGCGTTCCCAAAACATTTAGCATTGATTTCAGAAATTCAAAAAATGAAATAATAGAATCATCGACGGTCATCAATAAGTTTGATCAAAGCAGCAATTATTTTCTACTGATCCACCCTAAAAGAAATGTGGAATCTGTTTCTGATACATTTCTTAGCAACAAAGAAAATATTGCCCTACACCTGGTGGAAGAAGGCCCGGTTATGTTTAAAATTATCGATGACAAAAAGAAATGTTACTACTTTAATAAGCCTCTCAAGGAGTTTTTAGGCATCAAACCTTCCAGAACCACCTATCCTGACTGGACTTCTCTTGTACACAAAAATGATCTGACTGAGTATATCAAAATCAGTGAAAAGGCATTTAACAGTCAGAAGAAGTTTGAAGCTACCTATTCCATTCAAAATAAAGATGGAGAGTATAGCCAGGTGACAGAAACAGCAATTCCACTTTTTGACAAGGAGGGTGATTTTAATGGATTTGTTTCTGCGGTCATTGAACGCAAATTCATTGACAATACTTTATTGGAAAAAGTTGAGCATGAAAAGAGGGAAAATATTACAGAAAGGTCCCATGTCCTTTTCAAAATGTCCAATGACAATAATGAATTCTATTATTTCAGTAAGCAATGGACACAATTTACCGGAAGTTCACAAAGAAAGGAAAAGAATGAAGGATGGCTCAACAATGTTTTCGAAGGAGATAAAGCTGCTTTGGAAGATGTGTTGGAAAATTCTTTTCTGTTCAGGAAAAAGTACAATGTCTATTATCGTCTGAAGCGATATTCAGGAGATTACCGATGGATTTATGAATCGGGAATTCCTCTTTTTGACAATGATGGCAATTTCACTGGATTCATTGCGGCTGCCATAGACATTACCGAGAAGAAGGTCGAGCAGGATGCGAAAAAATACCAGTTCGCCATGAACGAATCGGAAAAAAAACTGCACGATTCGTTGTCGATCTCAAATTTACCTGCATTCTCAATCAATCGAAAAGGCATTATTACTTTCTGCAATAAAGCTTTACTCGGAACCATTGAAAAAGTCAAGCAGGATGTTCTTAACCAACCGGTTTTCGATGCCCTTATTTCTCCTGAAGATCGGGATTCCATCAAAAGCAAATTAAGCGAGATCTTTCAGAACAAAGGTTATGTTCCCAGCTTCGAATGTAGAATCAGGCATCTATCCGGGATTGACATTGAAGTTAAATTAAACAATATCATATTTTATAATGCTCAGGGCATTGTTGAAAATATCACAGTTGTAGGTGAAAATATCACGGAAAAGAAAAAAATTGAGTCCGAGCTTCACCGCACTAACGAACAACTAAAAGAGCTTTTCAACAATGCCAATGACCTGATCATGATCTTCAACAAAGATGGAGACATCCATTTTGTGAATAAGATCTGGAAAGAAACCCTCGGTTATACAAAAGTTCTTAATGAGATCAACTTTTTTGATGTCATTCACCCCGATTACCGTCAAAAAACCAAGATTGCCCTTGAACTGATCCTGGAAGGAAAAAGGGTCGATAAGTTTGATACCATTTTCGTCACAACCGATAATAGAAGGGTTCACCTTACCGGAGGTGTAAACTGCTCCTACGATTCGAATGGCGAGCTTGAATTCCGTGGTATATTTCATGATATCACTGAAAGAATTCGTGCAGAGAAAGCCCAGGCACTATACTACAAGATCGCCAACATGACGATCCATAGTTCAGACCTGGAAAGCTTCTTTTCACACATTTACAATGAGCTGTCAAACATTATTGAAGCCAAAAACTTTTATGTAGCACTTGTCAACGAAGAAACCAGGACAATCAAGTTCCCTTATTATAAGGACGAATACCAGGAAAACAAGCAAACCTCGTTTGTAAGGGAAATGAAGGATGGGATTACAGAGTATGCCGTAAAAAGCAACAAACCCATTTTCATGTATGAAAAAGACATTCAAAACCTCGTTCATTATAAAAGAATTACCGTCAAAGGACCCATACCAAAGGTATGGCTTGGAGTACCATTGAAACTCAGCAGCAAGTCGATCGGCATCATTGCTGTTCAGTGTTACGAAAACAGAAATACCTATACCTATCGGGACCTGGAAGTACTTGATTTTATATCCGGACAGATAGCGCTGGCAATTGAAAGAAAGCAGAAGGAACAGAAGATCCGTGAACAATCTGCCCGAATGAATGCCATTTTTGAAAGTGGAAGCCACCTGATCTGGACCATCGATCGCAACTATGAATTCACATCATACAATAAGAATTACCTGAATTCTGACAGGGAATTCGAAAATCTCTTCCCACTGGCATTCGACAGAAAAAATATTGGAGAAATAAACCGGGAAGAAATAAAATTCTGGAAAAATAAATTCGATACGGTTTTTGAAGGAAAAAGCCTTCACTTTGAAGTAAAGCTGCTACATAAAAACAAGCGCAAGGAGCTATGGAAGGAAGTATTCCTGAGTCCAATTTATCAATATGACCTGGCTATCCACGAAGTCTCAGGGCTCGCCATCGACATTACCCAGAAGAAACAAACAGAGCTTGCCATCCAGGAAAGTGAGGAAAAATTCCGGAATATTTTCGAATCCTTTCAGGACATCTACTTCCGATGTAAACGAGACGGATCAATTGAAATGATTAGCCCGTCTGTTACGGAATTACTGGGTTATGAACAATCTGAATTGGTTGGAAAAAACATCAAGAATTTCTACATGGATGAGGTGGATACGACTTCTGTCATCAGGGAATTGCTAGAAAATACCAGCGCCAGAAATGTGGAAGCTGATATTCTGGCTAAGAACGGCGACAACATTCCGTGCATTTGCAACATTCGCCTGATCAACAGGGGCGGTAAAAATATTTATATAGAAGGTGTTGCGAGGGACATTACCGTACTGAAAAGAGCCAACCAGGAGCTGAAAGTTGCCAAAGAGCTGGCCGAAAAATCATTAAAAGTAAAAGAAGGCTTTCTGGCAAATATGAGCCACGAGATCCGGACTCCAATGAACGGAATCATAGGCATGATCGACCTGATCGGAAACACCAATCTTGATGAGGAGCAGGATAAATACGTAAAAACCATTAAGAAATCATCGGAGACACTTCTCAATATCCTGAATGACATCCTGGATCTCTCCAAGATCGAGGCAGGAAAAATGGAACTGAAAAAGATCCCTGTGAAGTTGTCCAATACAATGGAAAAACTCTACGCTCTGTTTTCGCAGCAGGCACAGTCAAAAGAGATCAATCTGTACTACCACATGGACAACAATCTTCCAGAAAAAATATTGGTAGACGAAACCAGGTTGCTCCAGATCCTGTCCAACCTCACATCCAACGCTATCAAATTTACCGATGGCGGTGGGTCTATTAATATAAGTCTGAAAACCATTATTAAAAATGGAAACAAGAACATCATCAAAGTGGTGGTAAGCGATTCCGGAATTGGTATTTCGCAAGAAAACATTAGAAAATTATTTAGTTCATTTACTCAAATCGATAATTCCTCAACTAAAGTATTTGGCGGTACAGGCCTTGGGCTTTCTATCTCAAAGGAACTTTGCAAACTCATGAATGGGGATATGGGTGTCTATTCTGCCCTCGGACTAGGCAGCTCTTTCTGGTTTACCTTTGAGGCTGAGTCAACAGATCAGGAAGTCATCGACGAAGATGAACTGTTGAATAAGGATGTGTCCATTCACGATTATTTCAATAACAGGAATCCTCGCGTTTTATTGGTGGATGACAATGTGGTGAACAGACAAGTTGCTGGTGAGATACTAAAAAAATCAGGGTGCATTGTTGATTTGGCTGTAAATGGTACCGACTCTATTGAAAAAGCTACGAACAATGACTACGATGTAATATTCATGGATATACAAATGCCGGATATGGACGGAGTAACCGCCACAAAAAAAATTAAAGCGCTCGGTAAGAAAAACCTCGCTCCCATTGTTGCAATGACAGCATATTCGATGAAAGAAGACAAAGAGCGGTTTATCAGCTCTGGTCTGGACGACTACATTTCCAAACCGATCAAGGCAAGTGAACTGCTTAAGAAAATCCGAAAACTCATTCATATGGGACCAAATGATGAGGAAAACGAGACTGTATATATTGAGAATGAGGAAAAAATAATTAATGAAGAAGTTATTAATCAATTAAAGAAATATGGTGGTACGGAAATGGTATCCAGTGTGTTCAAAGACTTTGAGTTGGAAACCAACGAGCAGATTGAAGAATGCCTGAATGATCTTGACGATGAAAACTATCATAATATCAAGCTCAATCTTCATACATTGAAAGGAAATGCAGGAACCTTGGGAATTGAACAAATCGCCAAATTATCGATCAAAATTGAGTCTGATCTAAAAAACAACATGTATGATGAATTGAGAAAAGACCTTGAAGATTTGAAATCGAAGTTTGAAGAATTTACAGTATATTACCCCGTATTTTTAAACCAACAATTATAATCAGCAATCGCTATGGCAGACCCCAAAAAAGTACTTATCGCAGAAGACAGTTCAGTCATCCAAAATCTTACAAAAAAGATTTTGATGGTACAGAACTACAAAATTGAATCAGCAAAAAATGGTCAGCAGGTTTTAAATATGATTGAAAATGATGATTTTGATATTATTTTAATGGATATAAACATGCCCATTATGGATGGTATGGAGTGTGCAAAAAACATAAGAAAATTGGACAATACCAAAAAAGCTCAGATTCCTATTGTGGCCATTACCGGCAATGCCAGAAATTATTCCATCGATGATTTTAAAAGCGTTGGCATCAATGAATATCTTCAGAAACCACTTAATTTTGACCAGCTGGTGGATATCGTAAAAAAGTATACTGAAAATTAATGGAGATAAAATACACAAATCACTTTTTAAACAAACTGGAAGACCTTTTCTCAGAAACAGCATATATTCTCCGCTATGAAAGAGGGAATTTTAAATCAGGCTACTGCATTCTCAATGACAATAAAGTAGCAGTGATAAACAAATTTTACTCACTTGATGGAAAGATCAACTGCATCATCGATATCCTCCGACAAATAGAAGTGGATGAAAATAAACTAAGCCCGAAAAACCAAAAGCTATTCCGGGAAATCAATCAAACGGTAGAGAATTGATCATTACTTTCTTAGGTACCGGCCATTCACAAGGCATTCCTGTCATCGCCTGTGATTGTCCCGTTTGTCAATCTGATAACCCACTCGACAAAAGACTCAGAACATCCGTTCATATTCAACACAACGACACGAGCATTGTAGTAGATACCGGTCCTGACTTTCGCCAGCAGGTGTTACGTGAAAATATTACAAAACTGGATGCGATTATTTATACACACCAGCACAAAGACCACATTGCCGGGTTAGATGATGTGCGAAGCTTTAATTTCAAGCAGAAAAAGCCTATGCCTCTATATGGCAACGAAGATACCCTGGAGCAAATCAAGAAGGATTTTTATTATGCTTTTGAGGAAAACAAATACCCGGGTGTCCCTCAGATACTATTGGAAGAGATCACAAAGAAAAGCTTCAACATCGGGGAACTTAAAATCGAACCCATTGAGGTTATGCATTACAATCTTCCGGTTCTGGGATTTCGATTTGGGGATTTCACATACATTACCGATGCTAACTACATTTCAGAATCAGAAAAATTAAAACTTTTGAATAGTAAAATCCTCGTATTGAATGCCATTTTCAGGGATGAACATTATTCGCACTTTAATTTGGATCAGGCCGTGAAGATCGTCCAGGAAGTTAAACCTGAAAAAGCATATTTCACACACATCAGTCATAGGATGGGATTGCACAACCCGGTTAATTCCGAATTGCCAAAAAATATCGAACTTGCCTACGACGGATTAAAACTGGAGATCTGAGGTGCATAACAATTATTTTTTTCTTAACAGGCTGGCAAATTACCTGAACGGAAGCTTCAAAGGCTTTCGGTTTGGTGAGATCTTCTCCCAAAATAAAGACGAATTGATCATTGGACTGTACCAAACAGACAAATCATTTTATATCAAAGCTGACCTCAGCCCTCAGTTTAGCTGTCTAAGTTTTCCTGAAAACTTCTCTCGCTCAAAAAAGAACTCTGTAGACTTATTTAATGAATTGCTCGATCAAACAATTATTCAAATAAAAACTTCGCAGAATGATCGAAGCATGCAATTCATATGTGAAAATTATGTCCTGGTATTTAAGTTATATGGAAATCGCTCTAATGTTTTAGTTTTCAAGGGAAATGATTGCATCCGCATCTTTAAAAAGAAATTTGATAAAGACTGCTTAATTCAGCTGAATAACCTTGATAAAAAGCATGATTTAAGTTTTGATAATTTTCAAAGGAATATTGATAACCTAAATCGCTTTATCCCTACACTGGGAAAAGAAAACATGGACTTTTTTCTTCAAAAGAATAAATCCATCTCCAACGAAAAAGAGCTTTGGGAGAAACTAATCGAATTCATTGACAACCTTCAAACCAATAAGATCAGGATCACAACAGAAAATGATTTGCCCAGGTTGGTTCTTTACAACAATGAAAAAGAAGGAAAAGAATACAATGATCCGGTAAAGGCACTAAATGACTTTTATAATGAATACATAAAACAGCATCATTTATCAACCACAAAGCATCAATTGAGGCAGGAGCTTCATTCTCAAATAAAGAAACGGGAAAACTATATTATTAAAGGTGAGAAAAAATTATCTGAATTGATCGAGGGGGTTAGCTATCATCAAATGGCTGATATTGTTATGGCGAACCTCCATCAAATAAAAGGGGGCTTATCAGAAGTTGAATTATTTGATTTTTATCAAAATAAAAACATTCTTATCAAACTCAAAAAAGACCTGTCACCACAAAAAAATGCCGAAAATTATTACCGAAAAGGTAAAAACCAGAAAATTGAAATTAATAAGCTGAAGGAAAACCTGGAAACCAAAAAGCAAGAACTGTTAGCTTTAAAAGCGGAATTAATGGTTGTAAGCCAAGCTGACAACCTGAAAGATTTAAAAACCATTAAGAAGAAAGAGTCAAAACCAGAGAACCTTAATCTACCTTACCATTCATTGCCTGCAGAGGGTTTTTACATACTGGTTGGTAAAAATGCCCGACGAAACGATGAACTCACCTTTAAGATCGCACATAAAAATGATCTTTGGTTGCATGCAAAAGACAGCCCAGGCTCACATGTAATCATTCGCCAAAAGCCCGGACAGAAATTCACTGCTAATGTTATTGAAAAAGCAGCTTCACTAGCGGCCTTTTTTTCTAAAAGGAAAACAGAGAGTATGGTACCCGTTAGTTACACGGAAAGGAAATTTGTAAGAAAGACAAAGGATCTTTTACCAGGTCAGGTTATCTTGGAAAAGGAAAGTGTCATTCTTGCAGAACCTGTAAACTGGCTTGAGAAAGACTAGAATATCAGGTTTTCTCTGGATTTCAGGCTTTCTACATCAAACAATTTAATATACTGAACTCCCGGTATGGCCTGTAATTCACTTTTTACCGTATCGATGGAAAAAGTGTCCTCAAAACCGGAGACCATAACAACATAATCAAAAGACTGTAACTCGGGTAGTAGATAAACATTTGCCCGACTATTTGATGAAACAGACTTGTTTTTCAAAAGCCGGAATTCACTGTTCTCCGTTTGGTAAAGAAAGTTTGAAATCACCAGATCACTCTGGTTAAAAAATTCGATCTCCACATCTACTTCCTTGACCAGATTGATTTCCAGACACTTGTTAATCTTCCAGGCTAATTTGTATTCCTTCAAAGGGCTAATGATGCCTAAAAGAACAAAATCGTAGGAAAACTCAACATTTAGCTTATTCTTCGCCATAAAAGCCAAATTATTTGTTCATATTGGCAACGAAATTGCCATTAAAAGTGGGAATATTCAATTTTTTAGCAGGCAAAAAAAATAGTTTGATTTTATTGGCCGAAATGCATTTCTTTGCACTGAGTTTAAACAAAACAGTTTATAAAAATGTCTGAAATTGCACAAAAAGTAAAGAGCATTATTATTGATAAGCTAGGGGTTGAAGAATCTGAGGTAACCCCTGAGGCTAGCTTTACAAATGATTTAGGAGCTGATTCTCTTGATACTGTAGAATTGATAATGGAGTTTGAAAAAGAGTTTAATATTTCTATTCCTGACGATCAGGCTGAAAATATCGCAACAGTTGGTCAGGCGATTTCTTATCTTGAAGAAAACGTAAAAAAATAAATTTCTCATTAACTTTCTTTTATGAAATTAAGAAAGGTAGCAGTAACCGGGTTAGGCGCACTAACACCACTTGGTAACAATGTTCAGGATTTTTGGACAGGGTTGGCAAATGGTGTAAGTGGCGCTGCGCCTATTACCCGATTTGATGCGGAAAACTTTCGAACAAAATTTGCTTGTGAAGTCAAGAATTTTGATCCGATGGATCATCTGGACAGAAAAGAAGCTAGGAAAATTGACCTTTGTGCCCAGTATGCCATTGTAACAGCAGACGAGGCCATCAAAGATTCCGGTCTTGACGTCGAAAAAATTGACCTTGACAGAGCAGGTGTCATCTGGGGATCCGGAATTGGCGGATTAAGTTCATTCCAGAATGAAGTAATGGACTTTGCCAACGGAAACGGAACTCCAAGATTCAATCCTTTCTTCATCACACGAATGATTCCCGACATGAGCGCCGGCATGATTTCTATCAAGCACGGATTCAGGGGACCCAACTATGCTACCGTTTCAGCATGTGCCTCTGCAACGAACGCACTTGTTGAATCCTTAAATTATATACGATATGGCAAGGCCGATATCATGATTTCCGGCGGTTCTGAAGCAGCTGTTTGTGAGTCAGGTATTGGTGGCTTTAATGCCATGAAAGCTCTTTCTGAGAGAAATGATTCTCCTGAAACTGCGTCTCGTCCATTCGACAAAGAACGAGATGGATTTGTTTTAGGAGAAGGTTCGGGTGCAATTATACTGGAGGAATACGAACATGCTAAAGCCCGTGGAGCGAAAATCTATGCCATTTTAGTTGGCGGCGGACTGTCTGCAGATGCATACCATATTACCGCTCCTCATCCTGAAGGTCATGGCGCTAAAAATGTGATGATCAATGCCCTGAAAGATGCTGAAATGAAACCTGAGGACATTGATTACATCAATGTGCATGGTACATCTACCCCTCTTGGTGACATCAGCGAGACCAAAGCTATTTTAAGTGTCTTTGGTGATCACGCTTTTGATGTGAATGTGAGCTCTACCAAATCGATGACCGGTCATTTACTGGGAGCCGCCGGCGCAATTGAAGCTATCGCAGCTATCAAAGCCCTTGAAAACGGAGTGATCCCACCAACCATCAACCATTTTACAGACGACGAAAATATTGATCCAAAATTAAACCTAACATTTAACCAGGCCCAAAAAAGAGACATTCATGCAGCCTTAAGCAATACCTTTGGTTTTGGAGGTCATAATGTCTCCATCATTTTTACAAAAGAATAACCTTTGCCAATCCTTTTATGAAAAGGATCGTCTCTTTTTTGTCTTATTCGGATTTCGAAAGAAACCTAAGTGTCGCTGTAAAAAATATAGTGGGCAAGAGGCCTATTAACATTTCTCTATACAAACTCTCTACCCAGCACCGATCCATTGCCAAACCTAACAATAAAGGGGTCAGGGAGTCCAATGAAAGGCTTGAATACCTGGGCGATGCAGTATTGGGATTAGTAGTCGCCGAGTTTTTATTCAAGAAATTCCCCTTAAAGGATGAAGGCTTTCTGACTGAGATCAGAAGCAGGATCGTTAATAGAGATGCATTAAACCAGGTAGCCAAGAAGATTGGAATTGAAAAAATTGTTGAATTCAACAGCAACAAAAAAACCCGTTTAAGCTATAAATCAATCTATGGAGATACACTTGAGGCCTTAATTGGCGCCGTTTACCTGGATAGAGGTTATAAGTTTAGCCGAAAATTTATCCTCAAAAAGTTGATCCTTCCCCATTATGACCTTGAAGAAGTCATTCGTGTGAACACAAATTATAAGAGTATGATCATTGAGTGGGCGCACCAGGAAAATAAAGAGATTGAATTCAAAATATCGGAATCAAAAGGCAACAATCATCAGAAAGAATTTACAGCGGAACTAATCATTGAAAATGAGTCAATTGCCAGGGGTGTGGGTCACAGCAAAAAGAAAGCAGAACAGCTGGCCGCTCAAAAAACCTGTGAAATTCTCGAAATTCAATGATATATTTGGCATTTCACCCGAAAAGGCCAGATGAGAAAATTAAGAATTGCAGGCGCAGCCCTAAACCAGATACCTTTCGATTGGGATAATAATGTAAAAAATATTATCGACGCCATAGAGCTCGCCAAAAAAAACAAGGTTGATATCCTCTGCCTGCCCGAACTATGCATTACGGGCTATGGATGTGAAGACCAGTTTTTGAGTGACTGGCTTTGGCAGAAATCAGCTGATCAGCTTCCAAAAATCATTGATGCTTGTGATGGATTGCTGGTAGCTGTCGGCCTTCCTTTAAAATACAATCAAAAACTTTACAATTGCTCTTGCCTGATCGATAATAAAAAGATTGTTGGGATCCGCGCAAAGCAATTCCTTGCAAATGATGGTGTACACTACGAACCAAGGTGGTTTGAACCGTGGCCATTTGGTAAAATTGTAGACTATGAAGTCAATAACCAGCTTGCTCCTTTAGGCGACATCCTGGTCGATTATAAAGGAGTCCGGATTGGGATGGAGATTTGTGAAGATGCCTGGCGAGGCGAAGACCGACCTGCTTGCAAATTTGCAGATAGGGGTGTCGAATTGATCATCAATCCAAGTGCAAGTCACTTTGCTTTTGGTAAGACAAAAGTCAGAGAGCAACTGGCTATAGATGCCTCAGGTCGATTTGATCTGGTTTACGTTTATGCAAATTTACTCGGTAATGAATCCGGCCGAATGATATTTGATGGAGAGATTTTCATTACCGGACTAGGAAAGGTTTTTGAATACAACCACAGGTTTTCATTCGAGAATGTCAACTTGCTTTATGAAGATATAGATTTTGATAATTTAAAAGATATTCCCGTTAAAGAAATTATAGCTGAGAATAAGAATAAAGTTTTTACGGATGCCGTTTGCCTGGCATTGCTTGATTATTTGAGAAAAAGCCGAAGCAGAGGATTTGTGTTATCTCTGAGTGGTGGAGCAGATTCCAGCTCCTGCGCCATCCTTGTTACGGAAATGATCAGGCGAGGAATACGCGACCTGGGCGTAAAAAAATTCCTTGATAAAATTCACAGGACAGATCTATTAGAAAAAATCCAGGTAGATGAAAGTGAAGAAACAATAAAATTTATTGTTTCCAATCTATTAACATGTGCTTACCAGGGATCCCGGAATTCATCCAAAGAAACATTTAACTCAGCAAAAGAGCTTGCAGAAGAATGTGGCGCTACCTTTTACCACTGGTTAATCGACGATGAGGTGGCATCCTACACTACAAAAATTGAAAACGCGATCGGTCGTGATCTGGCTTGGGACAGGGACGATATTACCCTGCAAAATATCCAGGCTCGTGCCAGAAGCCCCATTATCTGGATGCTGGCGAATATTCAAAATTCTTTGCTGATCACTACATCAAATCGAAGTGAGGGTGATGTCGGGTATGCTACCATGGATGGTGATACCTCCGGTTCTATTGCTCCCATAGCAGGAGTTGACAAACATTTTATTAATCATTACCTGATTTGGGCAGAAAAAGAGTTGGGGTATACGAGTCTTCGTCATGTCAATAGTTTACAACCAAGTGCTGAGCTTCGACCCCTTGACAAAAGCCAGACTGATGAAAAAGATCTCATGCCCTATTCCCTGATTGTTCAGATAGAAAAATATGCCATTCGCGATAGGAAATCTCCCAAAGAAGTAGTAGAACTAGCCCTAGAATCAAACCCAAATTACACACTAAGTGAGATCAAAAACTATGTGAAAAAGTTTTATACACTATGGTCCAGAAATCAATGGAAACGCGAAAGGATTGCACCTTCCTTTCATCTCGACGACCTAAATGTTGACCCAAGAACCTGGTGTCGATTCCCAATTTTGTCAAGTGGTTTCCGGTCTGAGCTTGATGAATTAGGTGAATAACCTACATAAAATTATTTTGATCCATTAATCCCTTTATCTTTGCCATTTAAATTGACTGGAATGAATTTATTCAACTATATTATTTGGTCTGCCAATCCCGAAATTTTTCCTTTTTTTGAAAGCATTCACATCCGCTGGTACGGACTTTTATTTGCGATGGGCTTTATCGTGGGTCAACAGCTCATGTATTACATTTACAGATCCGAAGGCCAGTCAGAAAAACAAGTGGACATTCTTGTGATGTTTGTATTGATTGCTACTATCCTGGGAGCCAGATTAGGGCATGTTTTCTTTTATGAACCTATGGATTATCTGCAGGAACCCTGGCGGATCCTGTATGTTTGGGAAGGTGGACTAGCCAGTCACGGTGCAGCTTTTGGTATCATTTTAGGAATATTCCTTTACAGCAATTACAACATCAATCTGATGCCCAACCACTTTGTATGGAAGAAGCAGAAACGTGAAGGATTGGACTTTTTTTGGGTAATCGACAGGGTCGTGATCATGGTCGCGCTAGGAGGTTGCTTCATCAGATTGGGCAATTTTATTAATTCTGAGATTATTGGAAAATCAACCGAATCAACCTACGGTGTTGTGTTTGGCTGGGATCTACGTGAGGCTGTGGAAGAAATGCCCATGGTTGAATCCGTCGGTTTTGAAAAGCCATCAAACCAGGGGATTGATGAAAATGGCTATGTACCGGTAGAAATGCACATAGAATTCCCCAGAAGTATTACAGAAATTCAGATTAAAAGTACTGTGCAAAATGATATCAGAAATGCATTGCTATACGGCAGATATATCAAGCAGCACTTTTACTTATCTCCCGAAAAACAGTTGGATTACCGGATAGAACAAAGCGATGATTCAACACCGGTTGCTATCGTCCAAATAAAAGGGATTTCCAGGCATCCCACTCAGCTTTATGAATCCGCCTCTTCTTTCCTGATTTTCCTTGGCTTGTTTTTAATCTGGAATTTTAAAAGGGAAAAACTACCTAGGGGACTTTTGTTTGGTTTGTTCCTGGTGATATTGTTTGGACTGAGGTTCGTTCACGAACTTTTCAAGGAAAACCAGGTTGCTTTCGAAGACAGTATGAAATACAATATGGGACAATTGCTATCCATCCCGTTAATTATTGCAGGCATATTGATTTTGCTGAATTTAAAGCGATTACAACCCAGAAATAAAACTGATCAATAAAAAACCAATAAATATTTCACACATTAAACACCTATTAATTCAACCAATCATTGCTTAATATGAGATAGATTTGTATGATATAAATTACTATGAAAATAAGGGTGCTTGCACTTATTGGTATTGCTTTTACTTTTTCTCTTGTATGTCAGGCTCAGAAAAAAAGAAATGGAAACAAGGATGAATCTACTTTAACCCAATCTCAGATTGATAGCCTCAATACATTTGTTCAGATTGATCGCGTTTTTGTTGTTGGCAACCGAAAAACAAAAGAACACATCCTCCGCAGGGAAATTGACATAAAAAGTGGGCAGATCCTTACTAAAAAACTACTGACTGAATACATTGAAGAAGACAAAAACAAATTATTTAACACCTCCCTTTTCAATTCGGTAGACGCCACAGTCATAGACCTGCTCAATGGCAAAGTTGATATCATATTCAGGGTGACAGAACGATGGTATTTTTTCCCCATTCCAATATTTCAGTTAGCAGACCGGAATTTTACCGAATGGTGGGTAAACCAAAATCATTCTTTCAAAAGAGTGGAATACGGATTGAAATTACGTCATTTTAACTTCAGGGGAAGAAATGAAAAACTGGATATTACAGCACAATTTGGGTTTACCAAACAGTTTGGTTTTTCCTATAGCATTCCTTACATAGACAAATCTCAGAAAATTGGGATAAGCTTTGGTTTCGATTATTCCAATAACAAAAATATAGCTGTCAATACCATTGATCACCGATTACAATTTCATGGCGAAGAACAAGTTTTGCGCGATCGATACATCGGTTCAGCATTTCTCAATCTTCGGCCATCGTTCTACAATTTTCATCGTTTTGGAGTCTGGTATTCCGGAATGCATATTCAGGACACTGTAGCCCAGGTCAATCCAAATTATTTGATGGATGGAATGACCAGTCAAAAATATTTCGCATTCTCTTACCGGTTCAGAAGAGATCTGCGTGACTATCGATCCTATGCGTTAAAAGGCCACTTTATTCAGGGAGAAATTGAGAAATATGGTTTAGGGATATTTAATGATATCGACATCCTACGGCTAAATGGTGAAGTATCCAAATATTTTGACCTTGGTAAGAAATTTTATTTGGCCAATAGCGTTTCTTTCTCGGTCAGCTTTCCGGAAAAACAACCTTACAGAAATTATAGTGGTGTAGGGTTTGATGGCAAGTTTTTACGTGGGTATGAAGTGTATGTCATAGAAGGTCCACATTACCTGATAAATAATAATTCTTTTAAAAGGGAGATTTTTTCAACTGTATTTGATATTGAAGATATTCTGGCCATTCGCCAATTTAATAAGATCCCAATCGCATTGTATTTATCAGTATTTTTTGACCAGGGCTATGTTGCCAACTACCCTAACTATGAAATGAATACAAGATTTACGGATACCTATTTATATGGTACCGGAGTTGGACTCGATCTGGTAACGATGTATGATTCAGTTTTAAGGTTTGAATACTCCTTTAATAAAGCAGGCGAAACGGGATTCCGTTTAAATTTCCACGCTGCATTTTAGCATAGTTTAAACCTGTTAATAACATAGAATGTAATCATTACGGTTCGATTTTTTAATTTGAAAAAATAAGATTTATGAGAAAAATTAAGATTATCATTCTTGCCTTTCTGGTACAGTCCGCTGCCTTAGCGGATGAGGGCATGTGGATTCCGATGTTTTTACAAAAGCTCAATTACCAGGAGATGCAAAATAAAGGTCTGGAACTGACAGCAGATCAGATCTATAGCGTTAACAAATCTTCCATTAAAGATGCAATTGTGCGGCTTGGAGGTGGATTTTGTACGGGTGAAATCATATCTCCGGAAGGCCTGATACTCACAAATCACCATTGCGCATATGATTATATTCAACAGCACAGTTCGGTGGAGAATGACCTGCTTGCCAATGGATTTTGGGCTAAAACAAAAAAGGATGAATTGCCAAACGAAGACCTCTATGTCGAGTTTCTGGTAAGAATGGCAGATGTAACAGATGAAGTATTAAAAAATGTACATCCGGAAATGAATAATGACCAGCGGGAACATACGGTTCAGGATGCCATCAACAAAATCACAAAAAGGGAAAAAGGGGATACGGAATACAATGTTGTCGTGAATTCATTTTTTGAAGGAAACGAATACTACATGTTTGTATATGAAACATATTATGATGTGCGACTTGTTGGCGCTCCACCCGAATCAATCGGTAAATTCGGAGGCGATACGGATAATTGGATGTGGCCCAGACACACAGGAGATTTCTCTTTATTCAGGGTTTATACCGGTCCGGATGGCAAGCCTGCCCCCTATTCTCCTGATAATATTCCTTTGAAACCAAGGCACTATCTCCCTGTTTCCTTAGATGGAGTGAAGGAAGGAGACTTTTCAATGGTCTATGGGTTTCCGGGCTCCACGGATAGATACCTGACTTCTTTTGGTGTTAAAATGGCACTTGAAGAATCTAATCCAGCTCGGGTATCAATCAGGGATGAGCGACTTAAGATCATTAAGGAAGACATGGAAGCCGACAAAGATATCAGGCTGAAATATGCAGCAAAATATGCTGAAGTCAGTAATTACTGGAAGTACTTTATTGGTCAATCCAAAGGGCTGGAGAATCTAAATGTTTACGATAAGAAGAAAATTCAGGAAGAGGAGTTTACTGCCTGGGTTAATCAATCGAAGGAACGCCAAAAGGAGTATGGATCTGCACTGGAATTAATCAAGGAAGGATATCAGGAATTTGAGGAGTTTAATATTCCACAAATCTATATCTATGAAGCTGGATTTGGACCCGAATTCCCACTATTCGGTTACAGATTTTCACACCTTAAAAACCTCCTTTCAGAAGAGTCTCCTGATAAAAAAAGCATCAAAAAACTCTCTGCGATCTTGAGAGAGTCAGTGGAGGAGTTCTATAAAGATTACAATCCATCAACTGATCAAAAAGTCTTTGCAGCACTAATGCAATTGTATTATGAAAATGTGGACCCTAAATTTTACCCATCCTTTTTTACTGCTGTTGAAGGCCATGATCAAACAATGAGTCCGGAATTTTTTGAGGATTTTAGTAGTGAACAGGAAGGCGATTTCGTTGCTTTAGCTGAATATATTTTTTCCAATTCGGTGCTTGTTAACAAAGAAAAGTTGATGAATTTTCTCAGAAAGCCAGACCTTGAAATTCTCGAGAACGACCCTGCTTTTAAAACCTCAGAATCTCTTGTTAGCACCTATCGTGCTCTCATGAATGCAGGTATATCCTGTGAAAATAAAATATCAACTGGTAACCGATTATATATTAAAGGCTTAAGGGAAATGCACCCTGGTAAAAAGTATTACCCAAATGCGAATTCTACACTTCGGATCACTTATGGAAATATATTGGGATATGAAACAAAAGAGGGAAACACCTATCAATATTATACCACACTTAAAGGTGTGATCGATAAAGAGGACCCCTCTAATCCTGAATTCACCGTTCACCCAAAATTGAAGGAGCTTTACGAAAAGAAAGACTACGGTGCGTACGGTGACAATGGTGATTTGGTTGTTGGGTTTTTAAGCAATACAGATATAACAGGAGGAAATTCCGGCAGCCCCGTTATCAATGCCAATGGCGAGTTGATCGGAACTGCCTTTGATGGCAATTGGGAAGCCATGTCCGGTGACATTGCATTCGAACCAGAATTCCAACGGACCATTAGCGTGGACATTCGCTACACCTTATTTATCATCGACAAATTTGCAGGCGCTTCACACTTGATTGACGAGATGACGATTGTGAAGGGTGATAAGCGGAAAAAAGGAGATGATATGAAGAACGGGTTGTAGAGAAAGCTGTCGTGAAATTCCACAACAGCTTTGCAAAGTTTAATTTTCGGCAGTATTAATTCTCTTGTACCAATCAACATTTCTGGTCAGGTACATCAAAACAAACAAGGCAATGAGCAGTCCAATACTTCCAACCAGCAATGAAAAATCTTCCATGCTGACAATCACATACATAAAACCATAAAAAATCGAAAGTGTAAATCCCATTTGGAAAGCGGCCCCTTTGGTTTTGAACACAACGTGACTATACCAACTAACCAGGATAATGATCAAGATTGCCGAGATCAGGTAAGCTATTTCAAATCCTATGTGTTCGGATACAGAAAGCAATAAAGTATAGAAGATCATCAAAGCGAGCCCAACCATGATGTATTGGAAAGGATGAATTTTGATCTTACTGACAACTTCCACCAGGAAGAAAACAAGAAAAGTGAGTGAGATTAAGAGGATAGCGTATTTTGCTGTTCTTTCAGACTTCTGATAGTGTCCGGCAGATTGGAACAAATCCACCCCCAAAGCAGATGACGTGATCTCCGAATTTGAATCCAGCCATTGCTGTGGATAGTTTCTGTTAAAATTTAAAACATTCCACTGAGCAACAAAGTTAGAATCGCTTACCTCTCTGAAATCAGGTAGAAAGGAACCTTTAAAACTTGGATCGGCCCAGTTCCCTTCCATAATGACTTCTGTTTCTTTTCCCAGAGGTTCAAATTCCATCATTCTACTTCCTTTCAAATTAAAGTTCATCGAAAATTTTGCCTTATCATTTAAAAACGAATCGATTGAAAGACTAGCATTGATTCCATTTTTTAGAAAATCTTTATTTACCAGTCCCTGTTCAAAGCTTAGGTTGTTTCCGGACCAGTTAATTTCTACACCTTTCTCTAATCCGCCGAGGTCGTTTATTCCTAAATTAAGTTTAGCTTTATCCCATATAACATCTTCATCCTTAACATCCCATTTGGAAAAATCAGGTTTAGTAAAATGTCCATTTAATTGTATATCAGATCGATATACGATAATTTTAAAAATCCCTCTATACCTTTCTTCAGGGTGAATTTTGACCTTCGAACTTAAAGTTTCAGGTAAAAAATAAGCGTATCGAACATTGTATTTGATTTCATCTTCTACTTTATAATATTCCTTAAAAGGAATCGAAATAATTGGACCTGCTATCAATTGTTGGCCTGGCCAAATGGAAGTAATGTCCTTAAACGCCTCGTGCATTCTCATCTGTCTTTCTTCTATCAGATTGGAGATCATACTTTTTGGAATTAATAGTAATAGAATTAATATCCCAACAGACACCAGCTTTACCGTTACTGATGTACTAAACCAATGATTGAATTTTTCAAAATTGCTCATAAATATTTAATTAAAATTAGTTGTTATTTTCATAGTACTTTGAAATTCAAAGTTTTTAGTAAAAAAATTTTGCTCCAGTCAAAACATTTTAGCTAATAATGGAATTCTTTATATTTATTCGTGCCTTTCATAAACCAAATTGCCTAATAACTCCCTTAACTATTCACTCGTTTCCTGATATCAGCTTTTCCAGTGCATCGATATGATCCCTAAAGGCCTTACGGCCTGACTTTGTCACTTCATAACGGGTATTGGGTTTTCTTCCAATAAACTGTTTCGTTACACTAATGAATTTTTCCTTCTCAAGCGCCTTTAAGTGAGAAGCCAGATTTCCATCCGTCACATCCAGTAATGTTTTCAGAGCATTAAAATCCAATTCGGCATTGGCAGTTAATGCTGCCATAATACCTAGGCGTACTTTGTTATCGAAAGCTTTATTTAAGTTTGCTATCAGACTTTTCACCTTTCGTACTTATAATACATAGAAATTCCATAAAGTATATGGAGGACTCCAAAACCCACTCCCCAAAAAATCAGTCCATACCCTGGGTAGGCAGTTGCTAACAATCCAAGTACGATTTCCGAGATGCCCAGGTACTGAACATCTTTTATTGTGTATTTAGAGGCATTGATTAAAGCCAAACCATAGAATAATAAACATGCAGGAGCCACAATTCCCAGATAACCTCTAATAGTTAAAAGTAAAATGAATATTCCTCCTGAAATCAAAGGAATAAATAAGCTTGTCAACAAACGCTTCGAACCATCTGACCAGATTTCCAATCCATCTTTTTTTGCTTTTCTCGTTGTTAAAATTATTCCCGTTATGACCGAAAGAGCCAAAGTAACCGCGGCCAAAAAAGTCAAATAAAGCAATGTCTCATTATCTAGAATATAGGTCTTTCGATAGGCAAACAGTGAAGCCCCAATATAAACTTTTTTATAAGCCAGGTATGACGCGATCAAGGCATAAATCCCGGCCATTACCCCTGATAAACCACTCAATGAAATAAATCGTGATGATCGCTCCATGATCGAGCGGATCTCACTGATATCCTGAATATAGTCTTGTTTATTCTTCATTTAAAAAGTACTTTGAATAACAAAGTTATTTAAAAAATTGATGTATCAAAATCACCTTCTTACTATTTTCATTTTTTAACATTTTTTAAGAAAAATACATTCTATTATAATGTCAAAAAGGTTAAATTTAATTGACAATTTTAACTTATTTAAGCATTATGAGAAAAACAACTTATTGCCTGACTTTTATTACTATTGTGTCTTTATGTACATTTTCCATTACCCGGGTTAATGCTCAGATCCAGGAAGGAACCAAGATTTTTGGGGGAACTTTTAGCTTTCATTTCGAAACCGGTAACGACAGGTTTGATGTAGTACCCGACTTCTCTTATGCATTGAAAGAGAACTTTACCATAGGAGGAAGAATCGGTGTAAACAAACTGCAAGGAGAAGGTGTGAATCCGGTTTTTGGGGTATTTGCCAGAAAGCATTTTTTCCTGAACGACAAATTCGGTTTTTTTGGAGAAGCTATGGCAGACTATCGACCTAGCTACACATACGATTTCCGTATTGGCGTTCTTCCGGGATTGGTATATTTCCTTGATCCGAGAATCGGTGTTGAATGGACTTTTGGAGGAATTCTCTATTCCACAGGTGGTGGGAATGATGATCAATTTGACATCTCCTTTTCACCTGCTTCCAATTCACGATTTGGCATTAAATATTATTTATTCAAGTGATCTTAAATTAAGTTGCAAATCCTTTGGGTGGAAATTTCGTTTTCCACTGGGACAATTATTGATTATCTATTTTTAAACCAATACGAATGCAACAAACAGACTTGAGGTATCCCATCGGAAAATACCAGAAACCAACTGAGTTTAACCAGCAACTTATCCAATCGTGGATCCGGGATATCCGGGATTTTCCTGGATTACTCAAAACAGAAGTTTCTGATTTAACAGATAAACAACTCAGTTGGAGGTACCGTCCTGATGGCTGGACGATCCGCCAGGTAGTTCATCACTGTGCAGATAGCCACATCAACAGTATCATGCGGTTTAAATTAAGCCTGACGGAAGACAAACCCACCATCCGGCCTTACTTCGAAGATCGATGGGCGGAACTTCCCGATACAACCAATGCACCGATTGAATGGTCATTGCAACTACTAGAAGGATTACATCAAAAGTGGGTTTATTTATTGGAAAGCTTAAATGAGGATGATTTAAAAAAAGTATTTGTTCATCCTGAACATGGCCGAGAGATTAGCCTCCGGGAAAATATTGCCTTATATGCCTGGCATGGCAACCATCATCTGGCGCATGTTCGCCAGGCAAAAGATCACAAAGGGGAGTTTGATTGATCGGCGAACGACCACTTTACTAAAAAAAAACAGATCCGGACATACTTTGAAACCCGGATCTGTTTTTTTATTGTAGTTGAATGGTATTACTCCATAACCAATTCGTAGGCAACCACTCTATTATCAAAGAAAGTTGGCACCAGCAATATATTTTCTTCAGGAATGAACTCGATGTCAGCCGCATTGATCTCATCGCCCGAAGTGTCAAGTAAAAGAACGACTTCACCTTCCGGACTTACATAACTTACTTTACCATTCCAGCTTGACACAAGATAACCTCCATCTCCAATCGCCTCTACTCCATCCGGATTTTCTATGCCCATGGCCATTTCAGTAATTTCTCCGGATTCCATATCAATGGTTTTAATTTTTTGTTCGTCCCAATATGCTGTAACCAGACTATTACCATCCACAAATAATCCATTCGGACTGGATACACTATCTTTAAAAACAGCAACTTCACCATTTTCAATGTAAACTAGCTGTCCTCCACCTGTATCGCTAAAGTAAACGACACCACTTTCATCAGAAGCGGCATCATTTAGAAATTTTGCATTCTCTACCGGGTAGGTCATTAAAATCTCTCCATTTTCAATATCAATTTCCACGACTTCATCAATATCCGTCACAAACAGCGAGTTATCGACAATTGCCATTCCTTTCGGTGCATCCAAGCCTGTTATCCATTCATTGTCAATAATATTTCCTTCTTTGTCAAGCTGAGCGATAAAACCCACTCCGTCTTTTTCATCAGGAGTTCCGCTAATACAGGAAGCATAAATAACGCCTCTCTCTCCATCGTAAATGACGGACTCGACAGTAGTCAGTGTGCTATCCGTTTCCCACTTTTTCACCAAATTCATAGCTGGTTTTACCTCAACTACTTCAGTTGTAGCTTCTTCTGCACTCTTTTTACCGGAGCTACATGCGAGGACTATAAAGCTTGTTAAAAGAATTAAAATGTTTAAGGTTTTCATAGTGAATAATTTTGGTTTCAATACATGAATTATATGTGTTTCTGTTAAATACTAATTCAAATTTACATAGATGGAAAATCTTTTCTCTATCATTCAAATTATTCTTTTAACTATATGAATAATTATTTGGAAAAAAATGTGTGAATTGCAATTATTAACAAATTTTACCTAAACGAAACTTTTGAAGCTAGCAGCCATTGACATCGGATCGAATGCCATACGAATGCAAATCACGCATGTTGTAACTTATAAGGGCAAAAATACCTTTAAAAAAGTCGAATATATCCGGTTTCCCTTGCGTTTGGGTCACGATGTTTTCCTTTTGGGAAGGATCAGCCAGGCAAGCGAGGAGAAATTCATTAAGCTCATGGAAGCATTCAAAATGCTCATCGACCTTTATGAAGTAGATGATTTTTATGCATGCGCAACTTCAGCGATGAGGGAATCGGAAAATGGTCTGGAAATTGTCAAAAAGGTGAAACAAAAGCATGGTTTGGAAATCAACATCATCGACGGGAACCTGGAAGCCGAATTGATCAATAAATCGCTTCAGTCTTTGCTGGATGAAAGATCATTTCTACACATTGACGTAGGTGGGGGGAGCACCGAATTTAATTTTTATATTAACAGAGAGAAACAAATGTCTCGCTCTTTTAAAATCGGTTCCGTACGGAGCCTGGAAAAACGGGACAATCCTGATATTTGGAATGAAATGAAAGTCTGGCTGGAAGAAAATATAAAAAAGCGGCACGAAAAAGTGCTGGCCATCGGGACCGGGGGAAATATTGTAAAAGCGTACGACTACTCTGGCAAAAAGCCCGGGAATTCGGTCAGCATCAAAAAATTAAAAGAAATTAAACAATACATTGAAGGCTTTTCCCTGGAAGACAGGATCAGCTATTTGTTGCTTAATCCTGACCGGGCTGATGTGATCGTTCCGGCTTTGAACATTTATATAACTGCTATGCAGTGGTCACATGCAACGTCCATGATTGTGCCGGATATAGGGTTAAAAGACGGATTGATGCATTATCTGTACGAAAGGGTCGTTTCTAAAATTGAAAACTAAACACATGATCAATAATATTTCTCTATTCATGAAAATGTCTCGCAATTTATGTACGACTTTTATTAAGATGTCAATTATCTTAATTCTGATGATTTTTTCTTTTGGTTTCCTGCATGCTCAGCCCACTCAATTTTCTCGTCAGGACACGCTAAGAGGAAGTATCACTCCTGAAAGAGAATGGTGGGATCTGGTATATTATGACTTAAAAGTAAAGGTCGATCCCAACGACCGTTCGATTGCCGGAACAAATACGGTTTATTTCAAAGTCTTAAAACCATATCAAACAATCCAGATAGATCTGCAGGAACCCATGAATATCAGCAAGGTAACTCAGAATGGCAAAGAGCTTGATTTTACAAGGGAGGGAAGTGTTTTTCTTATTCAATTAGCAGATGATCAAATACAGGATAAAGTTTCAAGTTTTGATATCCATTTTTCCGGTCGCCCAAAAGTAAGCGAACGACCTCCCTGGGAAGGAGGAATCACCTGGGCTAAAGATGAAAATGGCAATCATTTTATCGCTAATTCCAACCAGGGAGATGGCGCGAGTGTTTGGTGGCCCTGTAAAGACCATGCATATGACGAGGTAGACAGCATGCAGATCAGTGTGACTGTTCCACAAGATTTGATGGATGTCTCCAATGGCCGTCTTCGAGAGGTGATCAAAAACAAGGACAAAACCAAGACCTATGTCTGGTTCGTTTCCAATCCGGTCAATAACTATGGAGTAAATATCAGTATTGGAGATTATGTCCACTTTTCCGAAGTCTATGATGGCGAACAAGGTCCACTGGACTGTGATTACTACGTATTGAGATACAACAAGAAAAAGGCTGTCAATCAGTTTAAGGACGTACCCAAAATGTTTGAAGCTTTTGAGTATTGGTTTGGGCCATACCCGTTTTACAAGGACGGATACAAACTGGTGGAAGTCCCCTATCTGGGAATGGAGCATCAAAGCTGTGTGACATATGGAAATGGTTATCAGAATGGATACCTTGGCACAGACCTGAGCGGAACAGGCTGGGGACTAAAATTCGATTTCATCATCATCCATGAATCCGGCCACGAATGGTTTGCCAACAGCATCACTTACCGGGATCCGGCAGATATGTGGGTCCATGAAGGATTTACTGCGTATTCGGAGAACCTGTTTCTCGATTACCACTATGGTAAGGAAGCAAGCGCCGAATACGTAAAGGGGACCCGAATGAATATATTGAATGATACTCCGGTGATCGGCCAATACAATGTCAATAACAGGGGGTCGGGCGATATGTATTCCAAAGGATCCAACTTGCTGCACATGCTGCGTCAAATGACCGATGATGACGAAAAATGGAGGAAGGTCCTGCGGGGATTAAATGAAACGTTTTATCATCAAACAGTAACATCCAGTCAAGTAGAAGAATACCTTGCCAGCCAAATGGAAATGGACCTGAAACCTTTTTTTGATCAATACCTGAGAGATGACCGGATCCCGATTCTGGAATATGCGACCTTTGGCAATAATTTTTATTACAAATGGAGCAACTGCAAACCTGACTTTAATATGCCCGTAAGGGTTTTCGTCAATGATACTTCTGCATGGATCAAGCCGGTTACGGAATGGACTGTTTCGGAGCTTAATTCGGACAATGATAAGATAACCGTTGATCCAAATTTTTATATTTCGTCTTTTCAGCTTATCGATCACCAAAATTAAGTTCCCACAAGTTTTAGAAATTATTTAATCCCTTCTGAACCTGATTTACCTTTCATAAACTACTTTATAAGTTCGTAGAAAAACACCATGCTTTCATAGGGAAACTTGTTATATTCCCTAACGCATTAAAATTTAACACATGAAAAACCTATTCATCTTTACCTTTTTGCTATGTCTTTCCATAGCATTATATGCCCAGGAAAAGGATATTAAGCCACTTGAGATAGGCTCAGCAGCTCCCATATTCGATCTGCCCGGTGTCGATGGAAAAAATCACAAACTAAGTGATTTTGATGATCATGATATCCTGGTCATCCTTTTCACCTGCAACCATTGTCCGACTGCGCAGGCATACGAGGATAAATTCATCAGTATTGTGAATGAATATAAAGGCAAAGGTGTGGGGTTTGTGGCAATATCTCCCAATGACCCGGATGCTGTTAACCTGTCCGAGCTTGGTTATACCGATCTTGGTGATAACCTGGAAGAAATGAAGATCAGGGCAAAGGAAAAGAATTTCCCATTCCCCTATTTGTATGATGGTGAAACACAAAGAACATCCATTGCCTATGGCCCCTTCGCCACGCCGCATGTGTTTGTTTTTGACAATGAAAGAATACTGAGATACAGTGGAAGAATCGATGATACGGAAAACCCCTATGTCGAGCCAAAGAACAAGGATTTGATTCATGCCCTAGATGCTCTTCTCAGTAGTGAAGATCCTCCGGTTGCCCAAACCAAGACTTTCGGATGTTCCGTGAAGTGGGCCTGGAAAGACGAATGGACAAAACAGCTGATGGTTGAATGGTCCAAAGAACCCGTTGAATTGAACGACATTAGCTTGCAAAGTGCAAAGGAATTGATGAAAAACACAGGTAGTAAGTTGAGAATGGTCAATATGTGGGCAACCTGGTGTGGACCTTGTATCATCGAATTCCCATCATTGGTTGAAATTAACAGAATGTATCGTGGCAGGGATTTTGAGTTTATTTCCATTTCTACTGACAAACCCGGCAAAAAAGACAAGGCGTTGGAAATCTTGAAGAAAAAGGAAGCATCCAACCAAAATTATATTTTCACCGGAGAAGATATCTACGAACTGATTGAAGTGGTAGATACAGAATGGCAAGGCTCCCTCCCTTACACTGCTTTAGTTGCTCCCGGCGGAGAAATTATTTATAAAATTGAAGGAGCCATTGAACCCCTTGTTCTAAAGCAGAAAATAGTTGATTACCTGGGAAGGTATTATGCCGATGAACAATAAATTAGCTTTTTAACACACCTAACACTATGTAAGACCATGAAATGGACGACAATCATTTTCTTCTTATTGATCTTTCAAAATCCTCAAATTCTGTATTCTCAAAATGAGTTAACAGATGAAGAAATCCTGAAGCTTTATCAAGGACTGAGGGTAGCGGACGTGTCAGATGGAATGGACATGGTTGGATTGCCTGATGTTGGATTGATGGATCAAAAAATTGAAGCTCTTTGGAAAAACATAGATGATATGTCCCACCAGTTTCAGGGAATTGCTATTACCGTCAGGTATGTACCAACAAACCGGGTAGTTGACACGCAAATGGAAAAAGAAGAATTTCAGAAGTGGGAAGGCGATTGGTACAATAATATTTCAAGCGAGCCCTTTGTCGAATTCATCAAACCGGGGTCAGTCATCGTGTTGGATGTAGAAGGCGACGGAGATACCGGTTCGGTTGGATCGTTTAATTCGCTTGACTGGTATAGCAAAGGCGCCAGGGGAATTGTGTCAAATGGTGGTATACGTGACACAGATGAGATCATTAAACAAAAAATACCTGTTTACCTGGATATGATGAACCGGGGAAGAGGGATCAGACCTGGAAGAAATGAAATAGAATCTGTTAACAAACCTGTATCAATTGGTGGGGTATTGATCCGTCCGGGGGATATAATCGTGGCGGATGGAGATGGTGTGATCGTAGTACCCAGGAAGCATGCCCAACAGGTTGCTGAGTTTGCACTTGAAATTTTGAACAAAGACAAGCAGGGAAGAAAAAATTTGTACATCAAATTAGACAAGCCGTTAGATAAAACAGTAGAAATAGAAGAAAAATAAAGACAAATAACACTCCTCACGGGAAGGGATTTACTAATTTCTAATCCTATGTAAGTTTGGGCCCCTTATTCATATTTCAGTGTACAATAATCACCATAAATTGACAATTTATTAAGGTCACTAAGAATACTTTTTAAGTATCAACAAGTGATTTATTTACGGGGCATTTTTACTTTTTGATGAAGTTTTTAATGATAGCCTGGAAGGACTATCTTATCGTAGATTTACAAAATTGGAATATGAGGAGTTTGTTTATTAAAAATTTCGTAGTAGTTATATTTTTTTCTTTACCTTTTTTAAGCTATTCACAAAACCTGAAATTCGACCACTTGTCTGTGGATCAGGGATTATCACAAGGTAATGTTTGGGATCTAACACAGGACAGCCTGGGGTTTATCTGGATTGCCACCGAAGATGGATTAAACATGTTTGATGGATACAATTTTAAGGTTTTTAAAAACATACCGAAAGATTCAACAAGTCTTTCCAACAACAACGTCAACTCTATTACCATCGATAAAGACGGTGTACTTTGGGCTGCTACCCGCGAAGGACTTAATAAATACGACCGTAACAGGAATCTATTTGAACAATACCTGCACAGGGATAACGACCCCACTTCCATAAGTCATAATAACGTCAGCAATGTTTACTGTGATTCAAAGAACAATATCTGGGCATGCACCAACAGCGGACTGAACCTTTATGACCGGGAAACCAACTCCTTCGTTGCTTTTAAACATGACAATAATGACCCTCAATCCATCGTGGGAAGCTTTGTCAGATGCATAGTAGAAGACCAGGAAAATCAACTTTGGATAGGGACCATGCAGGGATTGAGCATGATGAATCCCGATGGTAAAACATTTACGAATTACAAGTACAGTCCTCTTGATTCTAACAGCATCAGCAGCAATCAGATTATGTCCATATTTGTCGATTCTAATGACAAAATATGGATTGGCACATTTGATAATGGATTGACCACATTTGTTCCATCTACCAATACATTTAGCCGGTATTTAAGTGATGCCCAGGATCCAACAAAACTTGTTGGCCCGTATGTCTACAATATCAGTGAAGATGCAGAAGGTAATATCTGGGTTTCAAATGATGGTGGCTTATGTCATTTCGAGCCATCGACCGGAACTTTTACAAGGTACCAGCAAGATATGTCGAACGAATTTAGCATCAATAGTAACACCGTAACAGATGTATATTTTGATGAAAATCGGGTGATGTGGGTAGCTACCCGCTTTGGAGGTGTCAATGTCTTTGACAAGGGGAAATATGTTTTTGAACAATACAAGCACAACAGTCAAAACAACAAAAGCCTGAGCGCTAATAACATACAGGGAATGGATCAGGATCAGTTTGGTGAGGTATGGATTGGAATTGATGGTGGTGGACTAAACAAGTGGAACCTGGCCACAGATGAGTTTGAGCACTTCAGACACAACCCGCAAGATCCCAACAGCATTAAAAGTGATAAAATTCTGAATGTTCAGGTTGACCAATTTGGCGAAATTTGGTCCGGTATGTGGGATGGTGGTGTGACAAGGTTTAATCCTGAAACCGATACGTATACTCGTTACCTCCACGATCCCGATGATCCGAATAGCTTAAGTGACGACAATATTTTCGATTTTCTGCTCGACAATGACGGTGATTTATGGATCGCGACATGGGGAAATGGGATCAGCAAATATAACCGCGAAACAGACGACTTCACACAATATGTCAACAACCCAAATGACCCGACATCAATGGGGCAGTCTTCAGTTGTTTGCCTGTTTCAGGATGACAAAGGCTTTATCTGGATTGGTACAGAAAACGAAGGTGTTTTTAAATTAAATAAGGGTAGTGGTGTTTTCACGAACTACCAGGCTGGTGATGAGGAAGGCGACCTCTCTTCAAACGGAATTTATTGCATTTACGAAGATTCTAAAAATCGACTCTGGATAGGAACAAGTGGATCTGGTTTAAATCTTTTTGACAGGGAAACCGAAACTTTTACAACCTACAGGGAGTCTGATGGCCTTCCTAATGATGCAATCGTGGGGATTTTAGAAGATGATCAAAATCGTCTGTGGTTAAGTACTAACAAAGGAGTTTGCCGGTTTAACCCGGATAGCCTCACATTTAAAAACTACACAGAAAGTGATGGCCTCCAGGGTGATCAATTTAACAGATGGTCATATCTAAAATTAAAGAATGGAAACTTGATTTTTGGTGGCACTAACGGGTTCAATATTTTCGACCCTGAATCGATAAAACCCAATACGTTCGTCCCACCTATCTATGTGACAAATTTTAAACTATTCAATAAGGAAGTTCCTGTTGGAAAAGATGAAATCCTTCAGCAAAACATCATTTATACAAATGAAATAGAATTATCTTATAAAGAAAATTTCATCGAATTCGAATATGTCGCTCTAAGTTTCAGACAATCAGAAAAAAATCAATACAAACATATTTTGGAGGGTCTTCAGGATGAATGGGTTGAAGCAGGCAATGAAAGAAAAGTAGCTTATACCAACCTGGATCCGGGAGAATACACCTTCAGGGTAATGGCTTCCAACAATGATGGCGTCTGGAATCAGGAAGGCGCTGCAATCAAAATTATCATTGTCCCACCATTCTGGCAAACCAACTGGTTCAGGATCGGTATGATCTTGATTATTCTCTCTTCCATAATCGGCTACGTGAGGTATCAAAAGAAAAAGGCCAAAGATCAAAAAGAAGAGCTGGAAAGGATCATCGAAGAACAAACCAGTGAAGTCAAAAAGCAAAATGAGGAAATTATCAGGAAAAATGAGCTGGAACAAGTAAGAAACTGGATCACTGAAGGACTGGCTTATTTTGGAGATATCATTAGCAAACACAAAGGAAATCTAAGGAGCCTGTCTTCTTCAGTCCTGAATGAACTTGTAAAATATACGAATGCACAGCAAGGGGCAATCGCACTTGCTGACAGAGATGATCCACAAGATGAGCATTTAAAAATTATAGCCACGTATGGCATTAGTAAAGAAAAGATCAGCGACGGACGGGTCGAAATTGGGGAAGGACTGATCGGCTCTACATTCGTTGATAAAGAGATCAAAATGCTGGAAAACATTCCAGATGATTTTGTGAAAATTGAGTCAGGCCTGGGAAGTACCAAACCAAGGCTATTGATCCTCCTTCCTTTGAAAACTGACGATGGAGAAATACAGGGAGTAATTGAGCTCGCTTTTCTCGAGAATATAAATGATAATACAAAGGAATTCTTAGAAAAGGTTTCGGGGGTTATTGCATTGAACATCCATGCAGCAAACTTAAACCAGCAAACCACCATTCTTCTTCAAAAATCAAAAGAACAAACCGAGGAGCTGATGGCCCAGGAAGAAGAGATGAGGCAAAACATGGAGGAACTTGAAGCTACACAGGAAGAATTGAAGCGAAGAGAAGAAGAGTTTGTCAATCGAATCAAAGAGCTGGAAGAGGAGTTAGGAATTAAAAAAAGCGAAAAATCCTAGTGTCGTGTTAAGCATACTGTGACGCTTAGGTTTGCAAAAAGTCAACCTATATTCCCCTCTCGAGAGGGGCGAAGGGGTGTGTTTTCAAAAAATTCGACTTTTTGCAAATACGTAAGACCATTTTTGACACAACACTAATCTGGCTCAATAAGAAGCACAGATTCTCATTAATCGATCAACTTCATTTTTGTTTTCACTAAACTGACAAATGGATTTTCTCTTGTCCCGGAAATAAGCCCCTGTCGTTTGAAAACCTGCATCCTCTGTTGCCAGCCATACAGGAGTATCAGCAGCCTGTTCAGGTGATTCATGACCACCAAAGCCCAAACTGCTGCTTAGATTGGACCTTGCATCTCCTGGATGACATGAGTTGACAGAAATCTTATCCTTTTCCAGCAAGCCAGCAAATCCCTTACTTAGCATCCTGTCAGCCTGTTTAGATTGCATATAAGCTGTATTGTTGTCATAATTCCTTGAGCGGAATTCCGGATCAGAAAGATCCAGTTGCCCGGCCCAATAGCTGGCAACATTTACTATTCTTGGCTTATCTCCATCTTTCAAATGAGGAGAAAAATATTTCATCATCCAGTAATAGCCCAAAACATTTACCGCCCATTGCCTCTCAATATTGGCATAAGTTTCTTCCCTGGTTCGGGGAGTCAGGGCAGCATTGTTGATCAATACATCAAGCCTGGCGTGAAAATTCTCAGAAAGAGCTTTAATTTCTTTCTTCTCTCCCATATCAAGTAGATGAAAACTAACAGCACAGTCCGTATTAACAGACCTGATCTCAGCAACCAACTTCTCAGCTTTGTTCCTGTTTCGAGCGATGAAAACAATGCTATATCCCTTTTTTGCCATTAATTTGGAAATTGCTCTCCCTATTGTTCCGGTTGCTCCGGTTATTAGTGCTGTTCGAAATTCTTTCATCGCAATTATATCGGTTTGGACTGTTTATTTTCTAAGAATATCAGTAACATTAAAAACTAAAAATAAACCTGTAATTGGCAACATTATTCTAATCATTTAGTGAATAACATTTAGCCAAAATCATTTAAGATTTGTTTTTCATTTCAAATAAAATCCCGGAAATGACATTTCTTTTATTACAGCTGCCGGATGGTGGGCATGCTTATGCAGAAACCAATCTCGACAATTTCATTGTTGAACCATGGAATGCGATATCCTCCCTGGCAATTGTCTTTCCCGCAGTTTATTGGGCAATTAAGACCATGAAAAATATAAAAGATTATGCATTTATTTGGTTTTGCATACCGCTATTATTTCTGAATGGTTTGGGCAGTACACTTTTTCACGCATTTAGGTCATCGGGCTTTTTGCTGTTGATGGATGTTCTTCCTGCTGCCTTGCTGACTTTGGGTGTTAGTATATATTTTTGGTACCGGATCACGAAAAATGTATGGGTAGTGGCGCTGATCATTTTAGCAGCTTTGTTCTTACGCTCAATAGGATTTAATTTTTTGAGTCTTTCGGCTTCTACTAATATTTCATATCTGGTTTCCGGGATTGTGCTATTTTCGCCAATTTTGATATTTCTTAAGCGCAACAGCTATTTCCACGCCAACCATATTATATTATCCATCGCCAGCCTCATTATTGCGCTGGTCTTTCGCACGATCGACAAGGAAGAATTGCTTCCTCTTAGTATGGGAACACATTTCTTGTGGCATATTTTATGCGGGTTCGGCGGTTATTTTCTGGCTCTTTATCTCTATGAAATCCGAACAAGGGAAATCAATCTTATCAAAGACAACTAACTCAGGTCTTTTGTTTTTTCTTTTTGGCAGCAGGGAATAATATGTTATTGAGTATCAACCTGTATCCAGGAGAATTTGGGTGGAGATTCAGGTCAGTTGGCTCCTCTCCTACTATGTGTTGATAATCTTCCGGATCATGACCTCCATAGAAAGTCCAGAAACCTTGGCCAAAAATTCCATGAATGTACCGTACTTCATTGATCGTTTTATTTTCGCCCATGATCACAACATCCGGTTTAACCAATCTCTTCTTGTAAGCAGTGGTTTGGCCCATAAAACCCTTTACTATCTTTTCATGATTCTGAGTCAGCATAGTAGGGATAGGATCCCACTTGGCCGAAAATTCAAACAGGGTGAAGTAGTCGTTATTTTGAGCTAGCCCCCTGGTTTCCGGTGTATTGTCAATATTGGAATACTCATATTCATACGGGTCCATCTTCAGTACAAAATCACTGAATGCAAAAGTGTTGTCATAGTTTAATTTTCGTTGTGCATTCGGATCCGGTGGATCACCATCATAAACAGATGAGCAAATATCCACACCATCAGCTGCAAGGGCTATGTCGTATGTATCGGTAGCTGAGCACATGGCAAATAGAAAACCACCACCAACGACAAACTCTCTTATTTTTTTGGCTACAGCTAATTTAAGCTGCGAAACTTTTGGAAAACCGTGCTTTTTGGCTGACTCATAAAATTCCTGTTTTTGTTCGATATACCAGGGGAAATTTCTGTATGATCTTTCAAACTTTCCAAACTGTCCGGTAAAATCCTCGTGGTGTAAATGCAGCCAGTCATATTGCGGCAATTCTTCATACATGACTTCATCGTCAAAAATGACATCGTATGGTATTTCTGCATAGGTGAGCACAAGTGTCACCGCATCGTCCCAGGGCTGCTTACTTTTGGGAGAATAAACTGCTACTTTCGGAGCTTTTTCCAATTTCATGACATCCGTATTGGATGAAGGGCTGGCAATTTCACTTACTATCTGGTTGGCCTGTGCATCAGAAATGACCTGATAGCTTATTCCTCTGATAATCAGTTCATTTTCGAAGTTTTGATAGTACTTCATCAAAAAGCTACCCCCTTTGTAATTTAACAGCCAATCCACCTCTACATCCTGTTGTAACACCCAATAAGCAATGCCATATGCTTTCAGGTGATTTGTCTGGGATTGATCCATTGGGATAAAAATGGAAGAAGCAAAACTGTTAGCGGAAAGAGAAAGTATGATCAGCAGTACCAGCAAAAACCTCATATCAACAAACTTTAATCATTAAAAAACCGACAGTGTATTTTTAACGAAATTAACATAATAAAAGTAAAATGAGAGGTTGAAAGATTTTATATTTAATAAAATTATTCCGCATGAATGTCGCCAATAATATCCGTGAAGGCCTAAATTCTATTAAAAATAATCGATTGCGCACCATTATTACTGCGACAATCATTGCCCTTGGTATAACTGCTCTCGTAGGGGTGCTTACCGGGGTCGATAGTTTGAAATCTTCCATCGATACAAGTTTCTCTAGTCTAGGAGCGAATACATTTGACGTTCGAACCAAAAGATCCAATCGCGGTACATTTGAAGGTATTCAGGAAAAAGCCATTGACCCCCTTAAATTAAAAGATGTCGCACTTTTTAAAGAAAAATTCACTGGTGGGTTATCGACCATCCATACCCGGCTTACCGGAGGAGCCGAAATAAAAAGGTATTCCAAAAAGACCAATCCAAATATCAATGTCAGTGGTGTAGATGAAAACTTTATGCTCATTAGAAATTATAACATTGAGACAGGAAGAAATTTTAATGAAAATGACATTCAATACAATGCTGACCTGGTAATTGTAGGAACCGAGCTGGTGAATTCACTTTTTGAAGAGCATGAGGATCCAATCAACCAAACCATTACCGTGTTTGGAAATAAATTTAAGATCATTGGGATTTTGGAAAACAAGGGAGGTTTTAGTGGGCAAAACTGGGCCGACAGGACCGTATTTATGCCGCTTGGCAGTGCTATAAGGCTGGCTCCATGGGATCTGAATTATACGGTTACAGTAAATGTAGAAGATCCTACAAACACTGAGAAAATGATAGGTGAAGCCACCGGACTGATGAGGAGAATAAGGGAAGATCCCATCGGAAGTGAAGATTCTTTTGAAATATCGAGAAATAAGACAGTAGCGGAAGAGCTCGATGAAATAAGCTTTTTTCTCAAAGTGGTGGGTGGAATAATCAGCTCGATTATCCTTTTGGGAGCCTGTATTGGCCTGATGAACATCATGCTGGTATCGGTAACTGAGCGAACCCAGGAAATCGGGATCAGGAAAGCATTAGGAGCAACCCCTTCTAAAATTCGTGAGCAATTCCTTTTCGAAGCCCTGGTAATTTGTTTTTTGGGTGGGTTTGGAGGAATTATCTTCGGAATTCTTGCCGGTAATGTCGTTGCCGTACTACTCAACTCGACAAAATTTGTAACCCCCTGGGAATGGGTATTCGGAGGTTTATTTATTTGTATGATCGTCGGAGTAATCTCAGGGATTTACCCAGCCATTAAAGCATCCAAGTTGGATCCTATCGAATCTCTGCGATACGAATAACCCTACTTTGTCCTTTTAGCTTTATTCTTCAAATTATACCCTGGTTTGATGTCTTCATCTAACGGAATTAGGAACACCGGTGAGGCTTGCCCCAAAAGGGATGGCTTGACCATGAGGACACAAATCTTAGCTGTTTGGATTACTTGATAAAACCAGGGTAATTTAACGCGGAAAATTCGTTGAATTTTCCGCCCGATGGGCCGATGTTTTACAAAATCCTGGTCACAAGTAAGTTAAGTTTATTATCATCGTAAGTGAAGAATCCAAACATTCCTCAAATTTGGGGAATAAGGATTTTGTTAAAATCGGGGTTAACCTCCTACGAGTCTGATACGACTGTCGGAGTCATCAGACCTGACATAACTTATTGAATAACAGAAGTTTTCAATAAGTTATCGTCATTATTCATGGAAAAACATGAATAATGCGGGTTAACTTTCATTCTTATCATCAGGATTATTTGAATCTGTTTTATCGGCTGATTTGCCCTTGGTGTTTTTTGACTTTTTAGATTCGGTTAAAGATTTAGGTTTGGCTTTGCTTAATTCCGGTCTTTCATCCTTAAACATTTTGATTTCTTCACTCACCGATCTCAAATGCAGATCTCTTTGGGGGAAAGGAATCTCTATGTCTGCATCAGCCAATGCACGATTAATCCTGACGTTGATCTCACTCTGAAGCGATAGCCAATTATCAAAATCATGTGTCCAAAATAATAATCTAAAATCAAGTGAACTATCTCCAAAACCGATAAATAAAGCGTTTGGAGGTGGGTTTTCCATGATTTTTTCGTGTCCCTTTAATACTTCATAAAGAATCTTGATAACACGATCAGGATCTGTGCCGTAGGCAACTCCTACCCGCAAATCAATCCTACGGTATTTATCCGAAAGTGTCCAGTTGATCACCTCATTTGAAATGAGGTTTCCGTTAGGGACAATAACCTCCGCCCCATCCATGGTCCTGACAGTACTGGCGCGGATCCCAATCTCTTTAACTGTTCCAAACAGGTCAGTCATTTGGATAATATCCCCAACTTTTATCGGGCGCTCAAATGCCAGAATCAATCCTGATATAAAATTGTTAAATATGTTTTGCAGACCGAAGCCAATACCCACGCCGAGCCCGCCTATGATAATGGTCAGGCTATCCATTTCGATACCTGCTGCTAAAATTGCTACAATAAAACCGATCACCAGAATGGCATACCTGGTCAACATAGAGATCGTTCCGGGAACTCCCCTTGGAAGGGAAAGCTTTGGCAACACCTCATCTTCAAGAATCATTTTTATAAACTTGCTTATCTGAAAGGTAAACCAAATGACCAGAACCAGAATAACGAGGTTAGACGGAACAATTTCGATATCACCCAGTTTAAAACTATAATCAAAAAGCTCGGTAACAAAATTTTGGATGATTTTATAGATGTTGAAAAATTTTGCGACAGATACTAACCAGAAAAAGAAAAAGAATAGAAATAAAAACCGTGTTGTCTGCCTTAATATCTTTTCACGCGACCTGGAAATCAATTTGGTCCTTCTTCCCGTCTCGCTAATCGAAAACAATACTACGATTTGTGATGATATAAGAAAACAGGTATAGTAAACAAACCCGGAGTACAAACTGATGCTGCTGGAAAAAAGGAAGCTTTCACTTAAAAAAACATTGCCAATTATATTTCCAATTGTTGAAATACTAAACAGCACAAGAAAAATGTTAGTCAACACCAGCAAGACCTTTTTATAAGGAAACTGCTCGGTTGTGACTGGCCGAATGGCATTTTTATTCACATAAACAAACAACGCAAACAAAGCCACACTAACAATCAAACTTGCAATTCTGCTGACTGAATTGGTATAAAAAAGTATCTCTGTAAATGTCTTGAATAAAAGCAGTATGAAAACATAAACGACGTACATAAAGTACTTTTCCGGCATTCTTTGTTTCAGAATTGTTAGTAAAGGATAGATCATAATGACCATAACTATTCCAATTAATTCGAGCCTGAGCTTTTCGGTATCCAACATGAAGATCAGGGTGATCAGAAAAGAAATAGAAATGGGTTTATTAAATATTTCCAGCTTTGCAAGCGAACTTTTATCCAACTTGATTTTTTCAGATTTATTAAGATCTGACCTTAGCCTCTTATAATAGTTCCCGATGTAGGTAAATAAAATCAACATGATCAGGAACAAAAACCCCATTGCCATGAGATGATCCCTTCTTTCCTTTAAATATGAGATAGTAACATTCAAAAGAGTCTTAAAATCCCTCCAGAAATGCCCAATTATCGCCTTCAGATCGATGGAAACTTTCCAAATAGGCGGGCTATCAAGCGTAAACAGGTTTTCCTTTTTTATCAATACAAGATCATCAATGTTTACAATGGTCTGGTCAAGGTCCTGCCTGGCGGTGGAAAGCTTATTTTGAATACTCAGAAACTCATTGTATTTATTAAGCAAATTATCGCGTGTAGCCCCCATTTTTGACAGTAAATCATTTATGACATTACTAAGTAGGGCAAACTCCCCATTGCCTTCTGTTTTTAATTTATTATTTGTCTTACGCCACCTGTTTTCTTCAAAAATGATCTCTTCAAGATCAAGTTCATAGTCCGATATAACCCTGTTAACATAATCGAGATTTTCATCAATCCTGTCCTCAATTAGCCGAAGTTCGCTCACTTTCACTTCAAGTTCGCGTGGTAAATATTTTCCCCTTTCATCAATGTTGATTTGACTGAGATAAGCAGCTGTTGTATCATAAAGTCTGTTTGCTGTATTTCTGATGTGGCCTATATCCTGACCTTCAAGTTTCAAATCAATTTTGTCGATCAATTGCTGAGTGTGAAGACTTTCAACATTGATATTTGATATCGGAATGGCTGAAACAACAGAATCTTTCTCAACATTTTCCTGAGACAAAAGTGGATGGTAAGAAATTATTAAAAATACCAATAGGACTTTTCCCAACAATCCGAATGTTAATTTGTTCATTAATTATTGCTTAAATTATTCGCCGAATCGCTTCTATAATTAAGATTTAAAAAACAAATTTGCGATTCTCGATAAATGACTAAACCAAAACTAAAATAATTTATTCAATAGAATGAAAAAATTTTACCAAACAACTCTCGTCATCTCCCTATTACTCCTGGGAAATAATTTATTTGCGCAGGATGCCGCCGACACAACAGCCACCGGTGCCGACACGGTAAAGATCTGGGATATTGGTGGCTTAATATCCTTGAATTTTAATCAAAGCACCTTTACGAACTGGGCTGCAGGTGGTGACAATACCGTGGGGCTTTCCCTTTTTTACAAACCCTTTTTCAATTACAACAAAGGGAGGGTATCCTGGGAAAACAAGATGGATTTCCGGTATGGGAAAAATAAAATTGCCTCCGATCCATGGAGAAAGACCAATGACCTGATCGATATCAACTCCAAGTTAGGTATTGAAGCGGGTAAGAATTGGTTTTACACAACAGAGGCAAATTTCAGAACACAGTTTGACGAAGGTTTTGAAAAAAATAACCGGAATAATTACATATCCAAATTTATGGCTCCTGCCTATTTTGCCCTTGCACTTGGTATGGACTACAAGCCCAACAAACACCTTAGCTTATTCCTTTCCCCCCTGACAACGCGTACCACTTTCGTTTTGGACGATTCCCTTTCCAACGCAGGGGCTTTCGGTGTTGATCCCGGGGAAAAATCTTTTACTCAAATGGGTCCGAGTGCAGTATTCAATTATAAGAAAGAGATTTTTGAGAATGTGCTTCTAGATACAGAAGCTGCGGCTTTGTATGAATATCATAGTGACCCAAAATTTGTATTTACCTGGGATCTTGTTCTCACAATGAAAGTCAACAAGTTCCTTGCGACTACTATCACTACGGGATTAATCTACGATGAAAATATCCTCTTCGATGTGACGGATGACACAGGAGTTGTGGTAGACAGAGAGAAAAGGGTACAGTTCCGGGAATCGCTTGAGATCGGACTGACATTTACTTATTAAGGGAAGCTGAGAAAGAATTGAAAAGCTCTCAGCACATTTTATAGTTATTTAGTTAGTAAGTGATTAGGTTATTTCGTATTCCAGCTTTGGCCTTCCATCTTCCAGTTTTTTTTGTCATCCCGACCGCATGGGAGGGATCTGCCGATGCTGAAAAGTTTGCAAGGTGTTTGAATGTGTCCAAAAGGCATGTTCTACACAACAGCAGATTTCTCCATTCCACAATCCGCAAAAAAGCAGAAAGCTCCATGTCGAAATGACAAACGATGGGGATGAGTTATTAAGTTGATAGGGAAATAAAATGTATCACCATTGGATTTTTGAAGAGTCATAATTTTCATCCTTTCAGCCTTCAGCTTTGAGCTTTGAGCTTCCTACTTCCATCTTTCCTCCCCATGGGTAGTTATTGAGTTATTTCGTTGAATGAGTACCACCTATCCTCCAGCTGTTTATTCTACCAATAGGTGTTTCATTAAAAACGAAATTGTCAGGTTGCGTTTCAACTGGTAATTGTAATATTTTTGGTAGCCATGGCCTTCATCTTTTGCCAAAACATACCATACTTCTTTTTTGTTGGAATTCAATAATTCATAAATCTGCTCTGCTTCTCGCCAATTGACTCTGGGATCATTCTGCCCTTGAAAAATAAGTAATGGTGAATTAATTTTATCAACGTCGTTTACAGGAGAAATTTGTTCTAAATATTGACGCATTTCAGGGTTGCGTTCATCTCCAAACTCAACTCTTCTTAAATCTCTGCGGTAATCACTGGTATTATTCAGGAAAGTAATCCAGTTAGAAATGCCAAAACCATCAATTCCACATTTTATCCTTTCTGGGTAATGTGCCAGGGAAGACAAAACTACATACCCGCCATATGATTCTCCGAAAATTGCAACGTGATTTGTGTCCAAATCATCTTGCACTTTGATCCAATCAAGTAAGGCTCCTACATCTTCAATCGCATTTTCCCGGTTAAACCCGTCATCCATTTTCATATAAGACTTTCCATATCCGTTTGAACCTCGAATGTTAGGGACTACAACTGTTATTCCAAGTTCATTGACTAAGTATTGGTAGAATCCATTAAAGTATGCCCTTATTTGATACTCAGGGCCACCATGAATGTCTATAAAAACTGGCGAATTTTGCTTATTCGATTTATAAATAAATGCTGGAATCTGATGTTCCTGATTCGTGTCTGAGTCAATACTTTTGAATGTAAATTTCTCCGCTTTAGTAAACGTTATTGAATCCGATTGTTCAATGCCCTTTCTGGTATATTGGTTTAAAATTCCCCTTTTGATGTCATAGCCATAGATTTTTTTATAAAAAGTACTTGAGTAGAAATTAAATCCAACTTTGGTTCCTTTTGGGTTGATTATTAAATCACGAATAATCCCTTCGGGAAAATCACTGACTTTTCTGTATTTTAAAGTTTGTAAGTCTAAAATGTAGAGTTTCGAAAGTCCATCTTCATTCACACTAAAGGCAGCCTTTGCTCCATATTTATCCACTGTCATAGCTTCTACATTCCATGGAATTTCTGTTGTAATGGTTGTAAATTCTTTTTTAGCCAAATCATAGTAATGAAGCTGTAAGAATTCCGAAAATTCATCCGATACGATTAAACAGGCATTTTGGTTGGGAATGAATTGGGCTGCTGCATAAGCAATGTTCCTTTTATCTGCATTAAGTTGTTCTACTTCGTAGGATTGATCATTGATAAAGTAAAGTAATTTGTAATTCTCTGAAACAACTTTTGCGGCGATGATTAGATTTTTATCCGAACTCCAGTCATAAATCATTCCATCATCAGAGAAATCCTTAAAAAGGAGGTATTCGTAGCTTAAATCTGAAATATTTCGAATGTACAAATCAACTACGGCTTGGGTTTCTTTATTAGACTTGTAAGCAATTTGTTTGCTATTGGGATTCCAAAAAGGATCGTAGGTTTTATCTCCTTTTTCGGACAGGGGTTTACTTTGATTTGTGGAAATATTGTACAAAAAAAGCTGATAATCTTCATCTCCACTTTCATCCACCTGGTAAAGGAAATAGTTATGGTTTGGTGAAAGATGAGGACTTAAATTCCGGTCCGAAATCTTGTATTCCTTAATTTCGGACTTATAAGTTTTCATGGAATAGATTGTCTTTCCTCCATTAAACAGCATTTTCTTACCATCTAAGCTCCAACCAATAAACTGAGGGAAATTAATCTGGCTATTGTATTTATCCATTTCCGGATATTCTTTTGAATAAATAGAATCAGCGATTCCCAGTGAAATAATATTGTCTTGTGCAAAAGTGAAGGTTTGCTGAATCAGAATCCCATATAAGATAAAGCAATATTTCATTAAGAGTTGTTTTAGTTGTAGACAAAATAAATATTCCAACCACATCAGAGTTATCCGAGGTAGGAGGAAACTCTGATGTTCACTGGAATGCATCAGAGTTTCTTGCAGATAACTCTGATGGTGAGTAAATAATCACGGTGTTATCTCTCGTTTTTTACATTTTAATCTTTTCTGCAATTTCTACAGGAATTGCGTCTTTGTGCACAGTAACAGAAATCGTTCTTAATCTAAAATAATTTTCTGACAAGTAATAAAGTCCGTCCATCCCTTGGTCTTTCCCCCATGTGTTTTTAGCATATAAAATTTTTCTCCATTACGGTCATATGTATATCCAACCAAATGCATATTGTGATCATCACGCGTTGTTCCTCTTTGATAAGCACTCTGACGTTGTTCCTGAGATATGAGTTTTTCGTCTTCATATTCCCCTTTAACCCTTACGTAACCATTGTCCTTAAAACCTTCTTTGGCACCAATATCACCATCCCACGCCAAACTGAAGCCATTATTTAAAGCGTTGTCTATCGTGCTCATAAAACTTTCAATAGGTAGATTTAGGTATTTTTTAAATCTCCAATTTGCAGGGATTTCGAGCATTACTTTTTGATTGAATGGATGGTGATTATAGGACGTGAGTTCTATATAATCTTTAGAATTTAGTGGCACATATTTATCTGCAAATGTCCTGGGAGTTTCGGTTTCATTTTTAAAAGTGAAACGCTCGGGAATTTGACCGATATATTTATTCAATATATTCTCTACTATTCCCAATGACTCGTCAAGACTTGCATCAGTGTTGATAAGTGAATCTAATTTTTGCTTTATTAGTGCATTCATTTCATCTTCTTCCTTCCATCTATTCATCATTTGTTTTTTAGTGGTAAGAACTGCTAGATTTCCATCATATACAGATTCCGGAATAGCACCGTGCTTCTCAAAAACTTCCAGTACGGAAAAGGTGAGGTCACCTTTATTTAGTCGAGAAGTACCATTATTATTGATATAATCTTCCGCATTATCTAAATAATTAAGGTAGACAAAATAGAAGGATGATAGTTCTGGTATATCATACCCCAGCCTCATGGCTTCTGCCTCTATTAAGGAAGTTGAAGCAAAACTCCAACATTGCCCCGTGTACTTTTGATGCTTTAATGGTGTCGATTCGACCCGCGTAGTATTTGAAAATCTTCCACTGGTTACACATCCATGAAGAAATACGGCTAGAATTACAATTAATAGGGAGATCTTTTTCATACATAAATATTTTAAAGTCAAATGTATGATAGATGTATTGGCGATAATTGTAAAAATGGTATACCTGTTTAATTTTTGTGTCTATGAAAGAAGGGAGGCAGGTTTTTGAAGAATTCACTTGGGGAAACACCACTGATTCTTTTGAAGTCGTAATTGAAATGTGCTTGATCAAAATAGCCAAATTCAAGTGCTACTTCTGTTAAAGAGAAATTGGAGTGATTTATGCCAAATTTTGCTAAGCTCATGATCCTAACAATGATGATAAACTTTTTTAGCGTATAATTTACATGTGCCTTAAAGGTTTTATTCAGGAATTGTCTGCTGATTTCAAATTGATCAGATAACTCATTTACAGTAACCATTCCATGCCTTTTGTAAATTTCTTCACAGATCTGTTTTACCACATATAGATCTTCATTGAAATCGGGTTTAATTTTTATTATAAACTCCTCTGCCTTCTTAACCTTTTCGGTAAAAGGTTTATCTTCAAAAATAACCGATTGGATTTCCGTGATTTCATCCTTATACATGCTTTCAATATCCAAGATCCCTTTTTCACTATGACCTGGGAAAAAGAAGTTGTTTAACCAGGGTTGTACTTTGATGCCAAAGTAATACAGCGACTTCCCAAAGCGGTATTTTAAGGGTGGATTTAATTGGTGAACCGTAAAAAAGTTATTACTAATTTCTATAGAATGTTTATGTTCAAATTCCAGCCTGGCATATTTTTCCTTGTAGAACATGAAATCATAGCAACCATCATCAATGGCAACTATAGTTTGTTCAATATCACTATCGATTTGTAAATAGAAGAATTCCCTAACAGTATCCGATAATGTTTCGCTGGGTAATATGCTTTCAATTTTGATTTCATTTTTCAATTCATTCAAATTATATTCGGAGTATTTCAAATGAGAGATAACGGTCTCGTGTAACCGTCAGTTACGGGATTAAAGTTAATGATTTTCGGTTAAGCACAGACGTTAGCAATTCCGAGTGGATTCGGACATAGTCGAATCCGCCGTAATTGCGGTTATACATTGTTGAACTCAACCTCCGGTAGCTAAAGGCCGACCGGAGGTATATT
>ENA-ORCW01000123-ORCW01000123.1-marine-metagenome-genome-assembly--contig:-NODE-123-length-102501-cov-7.188374_pt1 | contig 102501 bp, 88 predicted proteins | sample MGYA00237784_ERZ508517 | MGnify/ENA primary metagenome ERZ508517 (study PRJEB26187, sample SAMN06268979) | marine metagenome | isolation source: Tt ae E1 feedstock associated aerobic enrichment on...
CCATGCCGATCCATGCGGAACCCTCGCTGCGCATGCTCACCCGCCAGGACGCCGAAACGGGCGTCCTTCGCAACACGATCGCGGCCTTCGCGGCCGGCATCGGCGGCGCCGACGCGGTCACCGTCCTGCCGCACAGCTGGTCGGCCGGCCTGCCGGACGCGGCCGCGCGACGGCCCGGGCCCGCCGGGCCGAGTACATTTCGGACAGGCGAATGTTGTAATGCTCGGCAACCCGCTTCTGTATCTCCTCGATGGTCACTCGCCGGTCATTGGCGCGCAGGATGTCGTGCAGGACGTCCTGGGTGTTCTCCAGCGTCACCTGGCGTCCGACCAGCTTGGCATAGGCGCCGATACGGTTGAGCGCCCCCTCCAGCTCGCGGACGTTCGAGGTGATCTTGTGTGCGAGGAATTCGAGAACCTTCTGCGGGATCGGCACCTCGAGCTGTTCAGCTTTCGCTTCCAGAATGCCGAGCCGCAGCTCGTAGGTGGTTGGGTGAATGTCGGCCACCAGCCCCCAGCCAAGGCGCGACTTCATCCGCTCTTCCATGCCTTCAAGGTCGTTCGGCGACTTGTCCGCCGAAATGATGACCTGGTGGTTCTGATCGACCAGCGCGTTGAAGGTGTGGAAGAACTCGTCCTGTGTGTTCTCCTTGCCGGCGATGAACTGCACGTCGTCGATCATCAGCACGTCGACGGTCCGGAACTGTTCCTTGAACGCCATCGTGTCCTTGTACCGGACCGCGCGGATGAAGTGATACATGAACTTCTCCGCCGACAGGTAGATGACACGCCGATCGGGACGCGTCTGACGTAGATGCCATGCGATGGCGTGCATCAGATGCGTCTTGCCGAGACCGACTCCGCCATAGAGGAAGAGCGGATTGAACGGCACCGCTTCCGCTTCCGCGACACGGCGCGCTGCGGCGAACGCGGGCGCCGACCAGCGGCGCGCCGCGGTGATCTACAACCCCACGAAGAAGGGCGTCGAGGCACTGCGTCGCGACGTGGCATCCGCCATCGAGGAAGCCGGCTGGGCCGAACCCGTCTGGATCGAGACCGAGGCCGAGGACCCGGGCCGCGGCATGGCCGAGGAGGCCGTCGCGAAGGGCGTCGACCTCGTGATCGCCGCGGGCGGCGACGGCACCGTGCGCGCGGTCGCCGAGGGCCTGCGCGGCACGGGCGTCGAGATGGCCGCCGTGCCCCTGGGCACCGGCAACCTGCTCGCGCGCACGCTCGGCATCCCGGTCAACGACGCGAAGCGCGCCGTGGAGACGGCCCTGCACGGCGTGCCCCGGGCGATCGACGTGATCATGCTCGAGGTGACCCGGCCCGACGGCGACGTCGAGACCTTCGCCTCGCTCGTCATGGCGGGCATCGGCATCGACGCCGACATGATCGCCAAGACCAGCGACGACCTGAAGAAGCGCGTCGGCTGGCTCGCCTACGTCGAGGGGGCGGTTCGCGCCCTTCCGGAGTCCGAGCCGTTCCGCGTCTACTACCGGCTCGACGACGGGTCCACCCACCGCGCCCGGGTGAGTTCCGTGCTCATCGCCAACCTCGGCGACCTGCCCGGCAACGTCGAGATGATCCCCGACGCGGAGGTCGACGACGGCCGGCTCGACGTCGCCGTGCTGCAGCCGAAGGGCTTCCTCGGCTGGCTGCAGGTGTGGCGACGCGTGACCTGGGAGAACCGCGTGCTGCGGCGCACCGCGATCGGCCGCACCGTGATCAAGTTGCGCGACGATGCCGAGGGGCCCGAACGCCGCTCGGTCATCGCGTACCTGCGCGGCCGGTCGTTCAGCCTCGACCTCGGCGACGACGCGCACGAGCTCGAGGTCGACGGCGACGAGTTCGGGCAGGTCGTGAAGATCGTCGCGAAGACGGATGCCTCGGCGGTCGTGATCCGCGTCGACCGCGAGTTCCTCGACTGACCGTTACGCCTCGGGCTCACCGCTCAGCAGGCCGCGCAGCCAGTCGCGCGCCTCGACGTAGACCGTGTCGTCGTACTTCGAGTGGTACTCGTTCGGCTGCTTGTCGGCGCGCGGGTACGAGCCCAGGAAGATCACGTTCGGGCTGAACCGTCGCAGGCCCATGAGCGCGTCGGCGACCCGCTCGTCCTCCAGGTGCCCGTCGAGGTCGACCACGAACCGGTACCGCCCGAGGGCATCGCCGATGGGGCGCGACTCGAGCAGGCTGAGGTTCACCCCGCGGGTCGAGAACTGCTCGAGCATCGCGAGCAGGGAGCCCGGCTCGTCGTCGGGCAGCTCGACGATGAGGCTGGTCTTGTCGGCGCCGGTGCGCGGCGGGATGCCGCGGGAACGGCTCACCAGCACGAAGCGGGTCACGGCGTTCGGGTTGTCGCCGATGCCGGTCGCGAGTACGTCGACCGGGTGGTGCGCGTCGATGCCGGGCGGTGCGACCGCGGCATCCGCCACGGCGTTCTCGAACAGGGATGCGGCCGCCTGCACGTTGCTCGAACTCGGCACGTGCGCGTGGCCGGGCAGCTCGCGCTCGAGCCAGCCGTGCGTCTGCGCGTACGCGACCGGGTGCGCGTTCACGGTGCGCACGTCGGCGAGCGTGGTGCCCGGGCGCGCGACGAGCACGAAGTTCACGGGCACGAGGTACTCGCCGATGATGCGCAGGCCCGGCACGGTCGCCAGCGCGTCCTGCGTCGCCGAGACGCCGCCCTCGATCGAGTTCTCGATCGCGATCATCGCCGCCACCGCCCGGCCGGACGTGACGTCGGCCAGCGCCTCGCCCACGTTGTTGACCGAGTTCCACGGGTGCCCAGCGGCATCCGGAACCTGCTTCAGCGCCGCCTCGGTGAAGGTGCCGGCCGGCCCGAGGTACGAGTAGGCGTCGGGGGCGTCGGCAGCGGCATCCGTCATGGGTGTCAGCCTAGCCAGCACGGGTGCGCGTGCCGGCCCGTTCGCGAGCGGCGAAGCGGCCCGCCCGGGCGAGGATGGGAGCGGGACGGATGCCCCGCAAGGGCGTGACGCCCGCGCGCCCCGGTGCAAGGATGAAGGTCATGCACGAGCGAGCGGGAACACCGGCCCAGGCATCCGATCTCATCGACGTCGATGCCCTCATCCACGCCTACCACGAGCTGAAGCCCGACGTGTCGGTGCCCGAGCAGCGGGTGGCGTTCGGCACCTCCGGCCATCGCGGGTCGAGCCTCACGACCGCGTTCAACGAGCACCACATCCTGGCGATCACGCAGGCGATCGTCGAGTACCGCACCGCGCAGGGCACGACCGGGCCGCTGTTCATCGGCGCCGACACGCACGCGCTGAGCGCGCCGGCGCAGACCAGCGCGCTCGAGGTGCTCGTCGCGAACGACGTGCGCGTGCTCGTCGACGAGTTCGGCGACTACGTGCCGACGCCGGCGCTGTCGCACGCGATCCTGAAGTGGAACAGCGACCCCGAGCGCCGCGCCGAGGGCGAGGCCGACGGCATCGTCATCACGCCGAGCCACAACCCGCCCGCCGACGGCGGCTTCAAGTACAACCCGCCGCACGGGGGTCCGGCCGACTCGGATGCCACGAAGTGGATCGCCGACCGTGCGAACGCGATCATCGCCGACGACCTGCGGGACGTGAACATGCGCGAGGCGAGCGCCGTCGAGACCTACGACTTCCGCGGCAACTACGTCGACGACCTCGCTTCGATCATCGACGTCGACGCCATTCGCGAGTCGGGCATCCGCATCGGGGCGGACCCGCTCGGCGGGGCATCCGTGCACTATTGGGAGGCCATCGCGGAGCGGTACGGGCTCGACCTCACGGTCGTGAACCCGTCGGTCGACCCCACCTGGTCGTTCATGACGCTCGACTGGGACGGGAAGATCCGCATGGACCCGTCGAGCCCGTCGGCCATGGCGTCCGTGCTGGAGCACGCCGGCGAGTACGACATCGTCACCGGCAACGACGCAGACGCCGACCGGCACGGCATCGTCACCCCCGACGCCGGGCTCATGAACCCGAACCACTACCTCGCGGTCGCGATCGAGTACCTGTACGCCCACCGCCCGGAGTGGCGCGACGACGCCGCCATCGGCAAGACGCTCGTGTCGAGCTCGATGATCGACCGCGTGGCATCCGCCCTCGGCCGCACCCTCTGGGAGGTGCCGGTCGGGTTCAAGTGGTTCGTGCCGGGCCTCATCGACGGGTCGGTCGCGTTCGGCGGCGAGGAGTCCGCCGGAGCGTCGTTCCTGCGGAAGGACGGCACGGTCTGGACCACCGACAAGGACGGCATCCTGCTGTGCCTGCTCGCCTCCGAGATCCGCGCGGTCACCGGCAAGAGTCCGTCGCAGCTGTACGCCGAGCTGGTCGGGCGCTTCGGGGACCCCGCCTACCAGCGCGTCGACGCGCCCGCGACGCCCGCCCAGAAGGCCGCGCTCGGCAAGCTCGACGGCGACGCCATCACGGCGACCGAGCTCGCGGGCCAGCCGATCACGGCGAAGCTCTCGAAGGCCCCGGGCAACGACGCCGCGATCGGCGGCGTGAAGGTCACGAGCGAGGACGCCTGGTTCGCCGCACGCCCGAGCGGCACCGAGGACGTCTACAAGATCTACGCCGAGTCGTTCCGCGGGCCGGAGCACCTCGCCGAGGTGCAAGCGGAGGCGAAGCGCATCGTCGACGGCGCGCTCGGCTGACGCCCGCGCGCTGCACATCCCCGTAACACGGGGGTGCGATGATGACGCATTGCATTCGGAAGGGGACTGCATGCAGGCGTGGCCCGGAACCGCATATCCGCTCGGCGCGACATTCGACGGCAGCGGCACCAACTTCGCCCTGTTCAGCGAGGCGGCGGAGCGCGTCGAGCTCTGCCTGTTCGACGCGGACGGCACCGAGACGCGCGTCGAGCTGCAGGACGTCGACGCGTTCGTCTGGCACGCCTACCTGCCGCAGGTGCAGCCCGGCCAGCGCTACGGCTACCGCGTGCACGGCCCGTACGACCCGAAGCGCGGACTGCGGGCGAACCCGAACAAGGTGCTGCTCGACCCGTACGCGAAGGCCATGGCGGGTGCGTTCGACTGGGACCAGGCGCTGTTCTCGTACGACTTCGGCGACCCCGACTCGCGCAACGACGAGGACTCGGCCGAGCACGTCATGCACTCGGTCGTCATCAATCCGTTCTTCGACTGGACGGGCGACCGGGCGCCGAAGACGCCCTACAACGAGACGGTGATCTACGAGGCCCACGTGAAGGGCCTCACCCAGCTGCATCCGGCCATTCCCGAGGAGCAGCGCGGCACCTACTCGGGCGTCGCGCACCCCGCGGTCATCGAGCACCTCCAGCGCCTCGGCGTGACCGCGCTCGAGCTCATGCCCGTGCACCAGTTCGTGCAGGACTCGACGCTGCTCGACAAGGGCCTGCGCAACTACTGGGGCTACAACACCATCGGGTTCTTCGCCCCGCACAACGAGTACTCGTCCACCGGTGAGGTCGGCCAGCAGGCGCAGGAGTTCAAGTCGATGGTGCGGGCGCTGCACGACGCCGGCATCGAGGTCATCATCGACGTCGTCTACAACCACACCGCCGAGGGCAACCACCTGGGGCCCACCATCGGGTTCCGCGGCATCGACAACGCCGCCTACTACCGGCTCGAGGCGAACGACAAGCGGTACTACACCGACTACACCGGCACCGGGAACTCGCTGAACGTGCGGCATCCGCACTCCCTGCAGCTCATCATGGACAGCCTGCGCTACTGGGTGCTCGAGATGCGCGTCGACGGGTTCCGGTTCGACCTCGCGGCCACCCTCGCGCGCGAGTTCTACGACGTCGACCGCCTGTCGAGCTTCTTCGACCTCGTGCAGCAGGACCCGGTGGTCTCGCAGGTGAAGCTCATCGCCGAGCCGTGGGACGTCGGGCCCGGCGGCTACCAGGTCGGCAACTTCCCGCCGCAGTGGACCGAGTGGAACGGGAAGTACCGCGACGAGGTGCGCGACTTCTGGCGCGGCGAGCCGTCGAGCCTCGGCGAGTTCGCCGGGCGCATCACCGGGTCGGCCGACCTGTACGAGAACAGCGGCCGGCTGCCGTTCGCGTCGATCAACTTCGTGACCGCGCACGACGGGTTCACGCTGCGCGACCTCGTGTCGTACAACGAGAAGCACAACGAGGCCAACGGCGAGGGCGGCAAGGACGGCGAATCGCACAACCGCTCGTGGAACTCGGGCGCCGAGGGCGAGACGACCGACCCCGAGGTGCTCATCCTCCGCGCCCGGCAGCAGCGCAACTTCATCGCGACCCTGCTGCTCTCGCAGGGCGTGCCCATGCTGCTGCACGGCGACGAGCTGGGCCGCACGCAGCTCGGCAACAACAACGTCTACGCGCAGGACAACGAGCTCAGCTGGGTGCACTGGGATGCCGCGGACGAACCGCTCATCGAGTTCACCGCCGCGGTGTCGCGCCTGCGCAAGGACCACCCGACGTTCCGCCGCCGCCAGTTCTTCGACGGGCGCCCGGTCGAGAGCGAGGAGGGCGCCAAGCTGCCCGACATCGTGTGGCTGCGCCGGGACGGCACCCGCATGCAGCCCGCCGACTGGGACAAGCCGCTCGCGCGCACCGTGGGCGCGTTCCTGAACGGCGACGGCATCCGCGAGCGCGACGCGCGCGGCGAGCCGATCACCGACGTCGACTTCCTGCTCTTCTTCAACGCCGACCCCGAGCCGGCGAAGTTCACGATCCCCACCCGCACGAGGCGGCAGTGGGACATCATCCTCGACACGTCGGGCATGTCGGCGGATGCCCCGCCCAAGCGCGCCGGCCAGCGGCTCACGCTCGTGGGCAAGTCGCTGCTCGTGATGCGGGCCCACGCCGTCGAGGAGGCCGAGGTCGACCACTCGGTCGCCGCGTCGCTCGCGGTGCGCAGCGCGCAGACCGGGGCGATCCCGGTGCAGACGAGCGCCGCGTACGACGCGATGCTCGGTCGCGGCGGCGGCGACATCGAGACCGAGGACGCGGAGCCGGGCCAGGAGGCGCGCGAGGCGGAGGCCGAGGCCGCCGCCGAGGCGGCCGTGGTCGCCGAGGCCGACGCCGCCGAGCGGGAGGCCGCCGCCGAGGCCGAGGCGGTCGCGGAGGCCGCGACGGAGATCGAGGCGAAGGCGGCCGCACGGGTCGCGTCGCCGCGGTCGGCGTCGGCCGCGGTCGAGGCGACGGATGCCGCGAGCGAGCGCCGCACCCCGACGAAGCCGTTCCCGTCGCCCGTCGATGCCGTGCCGGACGCCCCGGCGCGGGTCGACCCGACCGAACCACCCGAACCACCCACGGAGGACTGATGCGCCGACCGGTCTCGACCTACCGCCTGCAGGTACGCGCGGGCTTCGACCTCGACCGGGTCGCCGAGATCGCCGACTACGTGCACGCGCTCGGCGCCGACTGGCTCTACCTCTCCCCGCTGCTGGAGTCGGAGGCGGGCAGCGACCACGGCTACGACGTGGTCGACCACTCGCGCGTCGACCCGGCGCGCGGCGGGCCCGACGGGCTCGTGCGAGCCGTCGCGGCAGCGCGGGCGCACGGCCTCGGGGTGCTCGTCGACACCGTGCCGAACCACGTCGGCGTGGCGACGCCCGCCGCGATGCGCTGGTGGTGGGACGTGCTCGAGCACGGCCGCTCGTCGCGGTACGCGGAGGCGTTCGACATCGACTGGGAGTTCGGCGGCGGGCGGCTGCGGCTGCCCGTGCTCGGCTCGGCGGACGACGTGGCGTCGCTGCGGCTGGTCGAGGCGGATGCCCCCGGCCCGGCGCACGACGAGGCGGACGAGCCGCGGTTCGAGCTGCACTACTGGGACCACCGGTTCCCCGTGGCATCCGGAACCGCAGCCGCAGGCGACGACCCGGTCGCCGTGCACGACCGGCAGCACTACGAGCTGATCGACTGGCGGCGGGCCGACTTCGACCTCAACTACCGGCGGTTCTTCGCGGTGAACACGCTGGCGGCGATCCGCGTCGAGGTGCCGTGGGTGTTCGACGAGTCGCACGCCGAGATCATCCGCTGGCTGCGTGAGGGGCTCACCGACGGCCTGCGCGTCGACCACCCCGACGGGCTGCGCGACCCGGGCGGCTACCTCGACCGCCTGGCAGCGGCGACGGGGCACGCGTACGTGCTGGTCGAGAAGATCCTCGAGGGCGACGAGCCGCTGCCGCCGCACTGGGAGGCCGACGGCACGAGCGGCTACGACGCACTCGACGACATCGACCGCGTGTTCGTCGACCCGGCCGGCGGGCCGGCGCTCGACGCGCTCGACACGGAGCTGCGCGGTGGCGTGCCCGCGCCGGCCTGGCCCGACCTCATCCACGGCACGAAGCGCGCGATCGCCGACGGCATCCTCCGCTCCGAGGTGCTGCGCCTCACGCGCGAGCTCGGTGGTGGCGAGTCCGTGGCGGACGCGGTGGCGGAGGTGCTGAGCTGCTTCCCCGTGTACCGGTCGTACCTGCCGTACGGGCGGGAGCACCTCGACCACGCCGTCGCGGAGGCGCGCGAGCGCCGGCCGGAGCTCGCCGCCACGATCGACGCGGTCGCGGCGGTGCTGGGCGACGCGGAGCATCCGGCCGCCGTGCGGTTCCAGCAGACGAGCGGCATGGTCATGGCCAAGGGCGTCGAGGACACCGCGTTCTACCGGGCGACCAGGCTCGGCACGCTCACCGAGGTGGGCGCCGACCCGTCGGAGTTCGCGATCGACGCGGCCGCGCTGCACGAGCGGTTCGCCCGACGGCACGCCGAGTGGCCGCACTCGATGACGACCCTGTCGACGCACGACACGAAGCGCGGCGAGGACGTGCGGGCGCGCCTCTCGGTGCTCGCCGAGGTGCCCGGGCGGTGGGCGGCGGCGCTACGTGAGCTGCGGTCGATCGCGCCGACGGGCGACGGACCGTTCGACGCGCTGCTCTGGCAGGCGATCGTCGGGTCGTGGCCCGCGTCGCGCGAGCGACTGCACGCCTACGCCGAGAAGGCGTCGCGCGAGGCATCCGTCTCGACCACGTGGACCGCAACCGATCAGGCATTCGAGCAGCGGATGCACCGTGCCGTCGACGCCGCCTTCGACGACGACCGGGCCCGCGCCATCGTCGAGGGGCTCGTGGCCGAGCTCTCCGGGCCGGGCTGGTCGAACTCGCTGTCGGCGAAGCTCGTGCAGCTCGCCGGACCGGGCGTGCCCGACGTGTACCAGGGCAGCGAGCTGTGGGAGACGAGCCTGGTCGATCCGGACAACCGGCGACCCGTGGACTTCGGCGAGCGCCGGCGCCTGCTCGCCGAGATCGACGCGGGCGCGCTGCCGCCGGTCGACGAGACCGGCGCTGCGAAGCTGCTCGTGACCTCGCGCGCGCTGCGGCTGCGGCGCGACCGGCCGGAGCTGTTCACGCGCTACACGCCGATGGCCGTGACCGGGCCCGCGGGCGAGCACGCGATCGCGTTCGATCGCGGCGGGGCGCTCGCGGTGGCGACGCGCCTGCCCGTCGGACTCGCGGCGCGCGGCGACGACCCGTGGGCGGGCACGGTGCTGCTGCGGCACTCGGGGCCGACGGTCGACGTGCTGACCGGGCGCCGGTTCGAAGGCGGCGTGGTGCCGATGGGCGAGCTGCTCGCGACGTACCCGGTGGCGCTGCTGGGGCCCGCGTGATGGAGGGAGACGACATGACCGAGTTCCGCGTGTGGGCGCCGACGCCGGAGCGGGTGACGCTCGTGGTGGGCGACGAGCGCCTGCCGATGACCGGCGGGCCGGGCGGTTGGTGGTCGGCCGAGGCATCCGCCGCCCCCGGCACCGACTACGGGTTCCTGCTGGGCGACGGCGATACCCCGCGGCCCGACCCGCGCTCGCGCCGCCAGCCCGGTGGCGTGCACGGGCTCAGTCGCGTGTTCGACCCGGGCGCGCACCACTGGGGCGACGGCGACTGGACCGGGCGGCCGCTCACGGGCGGCGTGATCTACGAGCTGCACATCGGCACGTTCACGCCCGAGGGCACGCTCGAGTCGGCGATCGACCGGCTCGACCACCTGGTCGACCTCGGCGTCGACTTCGTCGAGGTGCTGCCGGTCAACGCGTTCAACGGCACGCACAACTGGGGCTACGACGGCGTCGCCTGGTTCGCCGTGCAGGAGACCTACGGCGGCCCGGCCGCGTACCAGCGCTTCGTCGACGCGTGCCACCGCCGCGGGCTCGCGGTGATCCAGGACGTGGTCTACAACCACCTCGGCCCGAGCGGCAACTACCTGCCCGAGTTCGGACCGTACCTGCACGCCGCGGCGGCCAACACGTGGGGGCTGTCGGTCAACCTCGACGGGCCGGACTCCGACGACGTGCGCCGGTTCATCCTCGACAACGTGCAGATGTGGTTCCGCGACTACCACGTCGACGGGCTGCGGCTCGACGCCGTGCACGCGCTGCTCGACCACCGCGCGACGCACCTGCTCGAGGAGATGGCGATCGAGACGGATGCCGCCTCGGCGACGCTCGGCCGCCCGCTCACGCTGATCGCGGAGAGCGACCTCAACGACCCGCGCATGATCCGCCCGCGCGCCGCGCACGGGCTCGGCATGACCGCGCAGTGGAGCGACGACTTCCACCACGCGCTGCACGTGAACCTCACCGGCGAGACCGTCGGCTACTACGCCGACTTCGACTCGGTGGGGGCGCTGGCGAAGGTGCTCGAGCGCGGGTTCTTCCACGACGGCACGTTCTCGAGCTTCCGCGGGCGCACGCACGGCCGCCCGATCGACCGCGAGCGCACGCCGACGTCGGCGCTCGTCGTGTTCGCGCAGGACCATGACCAGATCGGCAACCGCGCCACCGGCGACCGTCTCACCGCGACGCTCGACGAGGGCCGGCTGCGGCTCGCGGCCCTGCTCATGCTCACCGCGCCGAACACGCCGATGCTCTTCATGGGCGAGGAGTGGGCGGCGTCGACGCCGTGGCAGTTCTTCACGTCGCATCCGGAGCCCGAGCTCGGCCGCGCGACCGCCGAGGGCCGCATCGCCGAGTTCGCGCGCATGGGCTGGGACCCGTCGGTCGTGCCCGACCCGCAGGACCCCGAGACGTTCGCGCGCTCGAAGCTCGACTGGACCGAGCCCTACGGCGATCGCGACGGCGGCGGCGACCTGCACGCCCGCACGCACGCGCTCTACCGCGAGCTGCTCGCGCTGCGCCGGGCGCGACCCGAGCTCACCGACCCGCGCTTCGGCACCGTGCGCGTCGAGTACTCGGAGGACGAGCGCTGGATCGTGCTGCACCGCGGCGCGCTGGCCGTCGCCGCGAACCTCGGCGACGTGCCGGTCACCGCGCCGGTCTCCGGCCGCGTGCTCCTGACGACGGATGCCGGCGCCTCGCCCTCGCCCGAGGGCCTGGCGCTGCCCGCGGCATCCGGCGCCGTGCTCGAGTCCTGAAGTTGAGCCGATACTTTGGCCTGTAAAATGCCAATAATTCGGCTAGAATGCCCACATGAAGTCAGTTCCCCTGAGCGAGGCGAAGGATAAGCTCTCCGGCTACGTCGACGAGGTCGAGTCGGAGCACGAGATCATCCAGATCACGCGGCACGGGCGTGGCGCCGCCGTGCTGATGAGCCAGGACGACCTCGACTCGCTCAACGAGACCCTCTACTGGCTGTCGCAGCCGGGCATTCGAGACGATCTCGCCGAGGCGCGCGAGGCTGACGCGAACGGCGCCACGGTCGACGCCGACGCGGTGCGCGCACGCTTCGGCCTCCCGCCCCTGTGACCTGGGAGGTACGGTTCGCCCCTGCGGCTCTGCGCGGACTCGACCGGCTCCCCCCGCGGGTGACGGGCGCGGTCGTACAGTTCGTCACCGCGACCCTGCCGGAGAACCCGCTTCGAATGAGCAAGCCCCTGCGTGGCGAGCTCGAGGGCTACCGATCCGCTCGTCGAGGCGACTACCGCGTGCTGTTCCAGCTCGACGAGGCGAGCGGAGTCCTGCTCGTCGTCCGCATCGCCCACCGCGCAGACGCGTATCGGCCGAAGTAGGGCAGTTCGCCGACCACCGGGGTCATCGCACGGTCGCCTCGCCGACAGCGCGCAGCACGTCGGCGAGCCACACCAGCGCGTAGGACACGCCCTGTGACGGGTCACCCAGGATGCGTTCGAGGTGCTCGAGCGACTCGGAGAGCTGCCCGATCGTGAACTCGTCCGGCTCGGCGGTCACGTCGCCCCGTTGGTCGGGCGGGATCGACCAGAAGTAGTCGGCGTCGAGCGGGATCACGGCCCCGTGAGAGGTCTCGACGTGCGTGAGCAGGAGGTCAGCCGCACGCCGCAACGCTTCCACCGGGACCTGGAGTTGCTCGTCGGTCATCGTCCACCCTCCGCCAGCGCCACGATGCCCCGACGATTGCGGAGCCGGTCGCCGCCGAGTCGCGCTCGACCCGGCCTGCTTGCGGGCCACTTCTCGGGCCGAGGGCCTGGCGCTGCCCGCAGCATCCGGTGCCGTGCTCGAGTCGGCCTGACCCGCCGCAGCACCAATCGAGTCGTCACGAAGTGTCGGAATCCAGGTGCCCGAAGCGACAGTTCGTGACGACTCGGGGAATCAGGCGACTAGTGGATGCTCCAGAAGTACACGGAGCCGCCGGAGGCGATCGCCTCGTCGACGTTCCAGTAGTCGGAGTCCTTCGTGTGGCCGGCGACCCAAACCTTCGTGCCCGAGTCGGTGTGCTCGACGCGGCTGACGATCGTCGTGTGGTCCCGGTCACCCGAGTTGTCCCAGTCGAACTGGGCGACGTCGCCGACCTTGACCTGCGAGCGGTCGGAGCCGAGGTCGGTCGCACGGTTGGTCTGGGTGGCGAGGTAGTCGCGCAGCGCGGTCGAGCTGATCCAGCTCGGCGAGTAGCCGGCGGCGGTGTAGTACCACTGCGACGTGAACTTCCACCCGCGCGCGGCGAGCGACTGGCTCGTGAAGTTCGCGCAGTCGGCGCCCGAGATCACGATGTACTCGGCGCTGTTGTACGAGTTCCAGTGCTTCATGACGTAGTCCATCTGCCGCTCGATGGCGGGGTCGGGCACGTACGTGAGCACGAGGGCGTCGGATGCGGCGGGGTCGGACGCGTCCGCGGCGGCGGCGTCCAACTCGTCGGCGTCGTCGGCGACCGGCGCGAGTACGCCGTCGTCGGTCAGCACCTGCACGAGCTCGGTGCCGGCGACCGATGCGCCGTTCGCTGCGCCGTCGCCGACTGATGCGGCGTCGCCGACCGATGCGGGGTCGACGACCGAGACCTCTGCGCCGTCCTCGTCGAGGAACGTGACGTCGACGTCGCCGGTGCGGCCGGCGTCGGACGCGGGCACCTCGAACGCGATGGCGTCGTCGGCGTGCTCGATGATCTCGACCTCGTCGCCGTCGACGGCGACCGCGGCGACCATCGTGAGGTCGGTGCCCTCGACGGACACCTCGGTGCCGCCGGTGACGGGGACCTCGTCGATCGACGCGCCGTCGAACACGACGGGCTCGGCCGGCGCGGGGGTGACGGATGCGACGAGCTCGGCGTTCTGGAGCGAGGCCTGCGCGGCGTCGGTCAGCGACTTCGGGCCGGTCGCGGCCCAGGAGTTCGCCGCGACGGCGCCCAGGGCGCACGCGGCGACGGCGCCGAAGGCGGCGGTGGAGAGGACGACACGGCGCATGGTGGTCGCAGGCAGCGCGGCCACCCGTGCGCGGGCACGGTGGAAGGGGGTGTTCTGCACGAAAGATCCAGGGGGGGTTCGGGGGCCCAGAGGAATCGGGGGCTGAGGGGGCGCAGCGTCGCGCGGATTCGGGCCGCCGGATACGGTTCCAGCCCCGTCTGGGCGAATCCGTCACGTTTCCTGAGTGGAACATGAGCACTGTTCGAGATTCGGATGCCTCGGAGGCATCCGCTCACCCGCCCCTGGAATCAGGAGCTGACCGGCGACTTCCGCACCACGACGCGGATCGCGGCGACCACGACCGGCAGCAGGATGACCGCCGCGACGGCGTTCACCGCGCCGTACCCGCCGGCGCTGAGAATCAGCCCGGAGAACGCCGCCGAGGCGGCTGCGGCGAGGTTCATGGCCGCATCCGTCGCCCCCTGGAGGGGCACGCGCAGGCGCCGGTCGACCGCGTGGGTGAGCAGTGCCGAGCCGCCGATGAGGCCCGCCGACCAGCCGAGCCCGAGCAGGCCGAGGGCGAGGGATGCCCCGATGAACCCGCTGCCCCAGACACCGCCGACCGTGACCGCGACGGCCAGCACGACGACGCTGATGCCGATGACGCGCACCGATCCGATGCGGTCGACCAGCCAGCCCATGAGCGGGCTCGCGCCGTACATGCCGAGGATGTGGATCGAGACGACGAGCCCGATGAGCGAGATGCCGAGGCCGTGCACGTGCAGGTGCACGGGGGTCATGACCATCACGCCGACCATGACGGTGTGGGCGCAGACGATCGCGAGGATCGCGAGCAGGGCGGTGGGCTCGCGCACGGCCGTGCGGAGTGCGCGGAACGCGGTCGGCGCGGGGGCATCGTCGGCGCCGGCATCCGCCTCGGGCTCCTCGCCCTGGAGGGTGCCGGCCGGCGGGGTGCGGAGCAGTGCGGCGACGATGACCGCGCTGAGTGCGAACACCACGAACGAGAACGCGAACGGGCCGACGAACGCCGGCAGGCCGACGCCCCGGCCGACCGCGTCGCCCCACTCGGACAGGTTCGGCCCGGCGACCGCGCCGATCGTGGTGGCCCACAGCACGATCGACATCGCGCGCGCCTGGAACTCGGGGCGCACGACCTCGGGGGCCGCGAACCGCGCCTGGAGGCCGGCCGCCGTGGCCGCGCCGATGCCGGCGAATCCGGGCAACAGCACCCACACCGCCCCGCTGACCGCCGCGAGCACGATGAGCGCAGCGCCGACGGACGCCGCCACGTAGCCGGCGCCGAGCGCGACGTTCCGCCCGCGAGCAACGGCGAGGCGGGCCATCGGGACTGCGAGCAGGCCTGCGCCGAGCACGACCGCGGTCTGCGCGAGGCCCGCGAGCGCAACGGCGCCGGTGAGGTCCTCGACGAGGATGCCGCCGACTGCGATGCCCGTCGCCACGCCGAGTCCGGCGAGCAGCTGGCTCGTGATGAGCACGCCCATCGCCAGACGCGAGTCGGTGCGTCGGTCGCGGTGCATCCCGTCGGACATGTCGCCTCCCGATCGGTCCCCGCGGCTCACGCTACCCCTGATCGGCCGGGTATTCCGGGGCGGGCGGGAGCCCGAAGAACTCCTCGAGCGTCGTGACGCCCGTCTCCTGCATCTCGGTCGACAGGTCGGTGCCGACGTAGCGGAAGTGCCACGGCTCGAACTGGTAGCCGGTCACCTCGGTCTTGTCGGCCGGGTAGCGCAGGATGAAGCCGAACCGCCAGGCGTTGTCGCGCAGCCAGATGCCCTCGGGGGTGTCGGCGAGGCACACGTCGAGCGAGCAGACGCCGGACGCGGCGCCGATGTCCATGGTGAGGCCGGTCTGGTGCTCGCTGTAGCCGGGCCGTGCGGTGAGCAGGTCGTTGCCGGTGTAGATCGCGACCTGCGCGTCGTAGCTGCGGTACGCCGAGTTCGAGGCGAGCGCGAGGCCGGCCTCGTCGGTGGCGGCGGTGAACATCGCGACGATGGCATCGGATGCCTCCTGCCGCATCTCGGGCACCCAGGTGTGGGCGACCGGCACCTGCACCAGGTCGGCGGGCACGAAGTTCGCCGGCTCGAGCGGGTTGAGCTTGTTGACCACGACCCAGATGCTGTTCGGGTCGTCGAGCGAGTTGACCTGGCGGTCGAACGTGTCGACGGGCTCGGCCGTGGGCGTGGCGGCCGGCTCTGGCCGCGGGGTCGGGGTGGGAGTCGGCGTCGGCTCGGCGGACGTGCCGAGCGCTCCGCCGAACGCGCCGAACAGCGCGCCCGCGCCGAGCGCGGCGACGACGGCCACGACGATGGAGACGACGATCGTGGTGGTGCGGCGCCCCTGGCGCGAGGCCCGGGATCGGGTAGCGGCGGCCATGCCGACGAGCCTACTGCCGGTCGCGCGTTCGCTCTGGGCGAACAGCGACCCAGGGGCATCCGCTCACCCGCCCAGCCGCGGATCCGATCACGGAACGGTCACGATCGACACGGATTCCGAAACTTGTGAGAGCGCTCTCTTGACAGCGCCCGAATCGGCGTGCAAGCATCGTCCCCGCAAGCGTGAGAGCGCTCTCACGATGTGGAAGAGAGCGCTCTCAGGCGAGCAGCATTCCGACCCCACGCACACACACAAAGGAGTGACCGTGAAGCTCTCACGCCACACGAAGGTCGCGGCGGCACTCGCCGGCGCGGCATCCGTCGCCCTCCTCGCCAGTGCCTGCTCCTCCGACGGAGGCGGCACCGACGAGGCGGCCAGCGACGAGCCCATCACGCTGACGATCACCACGTTCGGCACGTTCGGCTACGACGACCTGTACGAGCAGTACATGGACGAGAACCCGAACATCACGATCGAGGCGACCAACATCGACACCGGCGGCAACGCCCGCACCGACGCGTTCACCAAGATCGCCGCCGGCTCGGGCCTGTCGGACATCGTCGCGATCGAGGAGGGCTGGCTCGGCTCGATCATGGAGGTCTCCGACACCTTCGTCGACCTGCGCGACTTCGGCATCGAGGACCGCTCGGGCGACTGGGTCGACTGGAAGTACGCCCAGGCGACCGACGCCGACGGCCGCGTCATCGGCTACGGCACCGACATCGGCCCCGAGGGCCTCTGCTACAACGGTGTCCTGTTCGAGGAGGCCGGCCTGCCGAGCGACCGCGCCGAGGTGGCCGAGCTCATCGACGGCGACTGGGAGCACTTCTTCGACGTCGGCCGCGACTACCAGGAGGCCACCGGCAAGGCCTGGTACGACCACTCGGGCTTCGTCTGGAACGCCATGGTGAACCAGCTCGACGAGGGCTATTACACCGCCGACGGCGAGCTGAACGTCGAGGGCAACGCCGAGCTGCAGGAGCGCTTCGAGCTGCTCGGCGCGGCGACCGAGGACGGCCTGTCGGCCGCCCAGGCGGCCTGGGACTGGAACGGCGGCAAGTCGTTCGTCGACGGCACCTTCGCAACGTTCGTCTGCCCGGGCTGGATGCTCGGCGTCGTGCAGGGCAACACCGAGGCCGGCGGCGGCGACGCCAGCACCGGCTGGGACTTCGCCGACGTCTTCCCCGGCGGCGCGGCCAACTGGGGCGGCGCGTTCCTCGCGGTGCCCGAGACCAGCGAGAACCAGGCCGCTGCCGCGGCTCTGGCCGACTGGCTGACCCAGCCTGAGCAGCAGGTCGCGCAGTTCGAGGCGGCCGGCACCTTCCCGAGCACCGTCGCAGCGCAGGACGAGCTCGCGGCGAACCCGACGCCGAACGAGTTCTTCAACGACGCCCCCGTCGGTGAGATCCTCGCCGGCCGCTCGGTCGGCGTGGTCGCCCAGTTCAAGGGTCCGGACGACTCCGTCATCCAGGAGAACGTCTTCGGCCCGCCGCTGCAGAAGCTCGACCGCGGAGAGGTCTCCACGCAGGAGGCCTGGGACGAGGCGATCGTGCTGCTGGACGAGCTGGTCGGCTAGCACCGACTCGGTTCCACCACGGCGGGGTCCCCGGGACGACAGCGCCCGGGGACCCCGCCCCACGAATCGCACGCACCGCACGACAGGACCCGCGATGACCTCCACCCTCACGCCGCCGACCGGCACCGGCTCCGACGGCGACGACAGCCGGCCGCCCCGGGCGAGCCGCCTCACCTGGCGCCAGCGCATCAGCATCTTCGACGTCAAGGCGAGCCCCTACGCCTACGTCGCCCCCTTCTTCCTGCTCTTCGGCCTCGTCGGCCTCTTCCCCCTCGCCTACACGTTCTGGGTCTCGCTGTTCGACTGGGACCTGCTGAAGGGCCAGGGCGACTTCGTCGGCATGGAGAACTTCTGGGCGATCCTGAACGACCGGTTCTTCTGGAACTCGATCCGCAACACGATCAGCATCTTCCTGCTGAGCGCGATTCCGCAGCTGGCGATGGCGCTGCTGCTGGCCTACCTGCTCGACCAGGGCCTGCGCGCGAAGACGTTCTGGCGCATGAGCATCCTGCTCCCCTACGTCGTCACGCCGGTCGCCGTCGCGATCATCTTCTCGAGCGTGTTCAACGAGGCCGACGGCCTGGTGAACAACCTGCTGAACCTCATCGGCATCCCCGACCAGCAGTGGAAGCACGACACGTTCCTCAGCCACATCGCCATCGCGTCGATGGTGAACTGGCGCTGGACCGGCTACAACACGCTCATCCTGCTCGCCGCGATGCAGGCCGTGCCGCGCGACCTGTACGAGTCGGCGGCGATCGACGGGGCCGGTGCGGCGCGCCGCTTCTTCTCGGTCACCATCCCGAGCATCCGCCCCACCCTCATCTTCGTCGTGATCACGGCCACTATCGGCGGCCTGCAGATCTTCACCGAGCCCCGCCTGTTCGACGTGTCGAACGCCGGCGGCATCGGCGGCGCCGACCGGCAGTTCCAGACCACCGTGCTGTTCATGTGGGAGCTCGCGTTCTTCCGACGCGACTTCGGCGAGGCATCCGCCGTGGCCTGGCTGCTGTTCCTGCTCATCGTGGCCTTCGGCCTCGTCAACTTCCTCCTCTCGCGCAGGGTCGCCACGGGCGATGCGCGAGGAGGGCGGCGCGCCGCGCGCCGCGCGGCCCGGAAGGGAGCCGACGCATGACCACCGCAACCCCCGAGCCCGTCCCCGCCGTCGAGGTGGACGTGGTATCGCCCGACCGCCGGGAGAAGGTCGACAAGTACGGCCGCCCCCGCCGCGGCCGCGGCTCCGGCAACGCCGGCCTCGGCAGCCGCCCCGGCTTCCTCACCTACGGCCTGCTCGCCGCGTTCGTCATCGGCGGCGCCTACCCCCTCTGGTGGTCGTACGTCGTCGCGAGCGGCACCAACGCGACCCGCGGCGAGACCCTCCCGCTCATCCCGGGCGGCAACTTCCTCGCCAACGCGGCGCAGGTGCTCGACGCCATCCCGTTCTGGCTCGCGCTGTGGAACTCGATCGTCATCTCCTCGACCATCACCATCTCGGTCGTGACGTTCTCGACGCTCGCAGGCTACGCCTTCGCGAAGCTGCGCTTCCGCGGCCGCGACGGCCTCATGATCTTCGTCATCGCGACCATGGCGATCCCGACGCAGCTCGGCATCATCCCCCTGTTCATGGTCATGCGCGAGCTCGGCTGGACGGGCGAGATCGGCGCGGTCATCGTGCCGACGCTGGTCACCGCGTTCGGCGTGTTCTTCATGCGGCAGTACCTGGTCGACGTCATCCCCGACGAGCTCATCGAGGCGGCGCGGGTCGACGGCGCGAACCAGATCCGCACCTTCTTCCACGTGGCGCTGCCCGCGGCCAGGCCGGCGATGGCGATCCTCGGCCTCTTCACCTTCATGATGGCGTGGACCGATTACCTGTGGCCGCTGATCGTGCTGAGCCCGACGAACCCGACCCTGCAGACGGCGCTCAGCCAGCTGCAGTCGGGCTACTACATCGACTACTCGATCGTGCTGGCGGGTGCCGTGATGGCGACCATCCCGCTGCTGATCCTCTTCGTGGTCGCGGGCAAGCAGCTCATCTCGGGCATCATGGCCGGGGCGGTGAAGGGCTGATGGCGCGCACGTTCCCCGACGGGTTCCTCTGGGGCTCGGCCACCGCCGCCGCGCAGATCGAGGGCGCCGCCCACGAGGACGGCAAGCTCGACTCCATCTGGGACGCGTACGCGCGCGTGCCCGGAGCCGTGGCCAACGGCGACACCCCCGAGCGGGCGGTCGACCACTACCACCGCTACCGCGAGGACGTCGCCCTCATGCGCGAGCTGGGCCTCGACTCGTACCGGTTCTCGACGAGCTGGGCGCGGGTCGTGCCCGACGGCCGCACGGTGAACGCCGAGGGGCTCGACTTCTACTCGCGCCTCGTGGACGAACTGCTCGAGGCGGGCATCCTGCCCTGGCTCACCCTGTACCACTGGGACCTGCCGCAGGCGCTGCACGAGCAGGGAGGCTGGGCGAACCGCGAGGTCGTCGCGCGATTCGCCGAGTACGCCGAGGCGACCTACGACGTGCTCGGCGACCGGGTGACGCACTGGACCACGTTCAACGAGCCGTTCTGCTCCTCCCTCATCGGCCATGTCGGCGGCGAGCACGCACCCGGCATGAACGACCCGCGTGCCGGCCTCGCCGCGGTGCACCACCAGCACCTCGCCCACGGCACGGCCGTCTCCCTGCTGCGAGAGCGGGCGGATGCCGCGGGGCGCGACATCCGGCTCGGCATCACGCTGAACCTCACCAACGCGGTGCCGCTGAACCCCGGCGACCTCGCCGATGTCGAGGCGGCCCGGCGCATCGACGCGATCTGGAACCGGATGTACCTCGACCCCATGCTGCGCGGCGCGTACCCGGCCGACCTGCTCGAGGACGTGCGCGGGCAGGGGCTCGAGGAGGTCATCGAGCCGGGCGACCTCGAGGTGATCTCGGCGCCGATCGACTTCCTCGGCGTGAACCACTACCACGACGACTGCGTGAGCGGCCGGCCGCTGCCGGACGACCACGTGCCCGGCGCGAAGCCCACCGACAAGCCGGGCCGCTCGCCGTTCGTCGGCAGCGAGTACGTGACCATGCCCTGGCGCGCGCTGCCGCGCACGGCCATGGACTGGGAGGTGCACCCGGAGGGGTTGCGCACCCTCCTCGTGCGCCTCGGCGAGGAGTACCCGAACCTGCCGCCGCTGTACGTGACCGAGAACGGCGCCTCGTACGACGACGAGGTCTCCCCCGACGGCGCGGTGCACGACCCCGACCGCATCGCCTACATCGACGCCCACATCGACGCGGTCGCCGACGCCATCGACGACGGTGCCGACGTGCGCGGCTACTTCGTCTGGTCGCTGCTCGACAACTTCGAATGGGCGTGGGGCTACGACAAGCGATTCGGCATCGTGCACGTCGACTACGAGACGATGGTGCGCACCCCGAAGGACTCCGCGCTCCGGTACGCGCAGCGCATCGCCGCATCCCGCCCCGTGGCCGTCACGGCGAGTACGGTGGGGGGCAACCCGGCCGACACCGGTGTGCCGGGAGGCGGGAGCAGAGCATGACCCAGGCGGATGCCGCGGGCGCCACTCCGACGCTGGAGATGGTCGCCGCCCGTGCCGGGGTGTCGCGGGCCACGGTCTCGCGGGTCGTGAACGGCTCGCCCAAGGTCACCCCCGAGATCGTCGAGGCCGTGCAGGCCGCGATCGCCGAGCTCAACTACGTGCCGAATCGCGCCGCGCGCTCGCTCGCGAGCCGGCGCACGCACGCGATCGCCCTGGTCGTGCCCGAGTCGACCGCGAAGGTGTTCAACGACCCGTTCTTCGCGACCCTGGTGCAGGGCGTCGCGCTCGCGCTGTCGGACACCGAGTACACGCTGTCGATGCTCATGGAGTCGGAGCAGGCCGTCGACAAGACGAGGCGCTACCTGCTCGGCGGCAACGTCGACGGCGCGCTCGTCGTCTCGCACCACACCGGCGACCACTCGTACGCCCACGTCAGCCGCTCGCTGCCCGTGGTGTTCGGCGGCCGACCGCTCGACCCGGCCGAGCGCGTGACCCACACGGTCGACGTCGACAACGCGCACGGTGCAGAGCTCGCCGCCCGCCACCTCATCGCGCGGGGCTGCCGTCGCATCGCGACGATCGCCGGCCCGCAGGACATGCCTCCGGGCGTCGACCGGCTCGCCGGCTGGCGCCGCGCGCTGCAGGAGGAGGGCCTGGCCGACGACCTCGTCGAGTACGGCGACTTCTCCCCCACCACCGGGGCGGCGGCCATGCGCCGGCTGCTCGACCGCGGCGAGCGCATCGACGGGCTGTTCGCCGCGAACGACCAGATGGCGATCGGCGCGTACTCGGCCATCCGCGAGGCCGGCCTGTCGATTCCCGACGACATCGCCGTGGTCGGCTTCGACGACGACAACTACGCGGCGACCGCCGTGCCGCCGCTCACCACGGTGCACCAGCCGTCGCTCGAGATGGGGGCGACCATGGCGAGAACGCTCGTGCGGCTCATCGAGGGCGACGACGTCGAGCCGACGACGCTGCTCAGCACCGAGCTCACCCTGCGCGCGTCGGCCTGAGACCCGGAGAATCGGCGAGCACATCGTGGAGAATCGGCGAGCTGACTTTGGAAAATCGGCGAGCACTTCATGGATATCCGGCGACGAGGCGCTACTCTGAACGGTGTGGTCGAGCAAGTCGAGCGGTTCGCCGAGCCGCGGATCCTGGAAGCGCTCCAGGACACTCGGGTGGTTGTCATCCAAGGCGCGCGCCAGGTCGGCAAGACGACGCTGCTGCACGAGATCGTTGCGAAGTCCGGCGGACGCGCGCTCACCCTGGACGATGAAGTCGCCCGCGCGACGGCGCAAGCCGACCCGGTTGCATTCGTCACCCAGAATGCGGGCGCGCTACTCGCCATCGACGAGGTGCAACGAGTGCCTGAGCTCGTACTCGCCCTCAAGCTCGTCGTCGACCGCGACCCGCGGCCGGGCCGGTTCCTCCTTACGGGGTCGGCGAACCTGCTGCGCCTGCCAGCGACGGAGGACAGCCTTGCCGGCCGGGCCGAAAGCATCGAGCTTCTCGGATTCAGCCAGGGTGAAGTCGTCGGCCGTCAGGAGGACTTCATCGACCGACTGCTGTCCGGCGACCGCTTCCTCGGGCACACCAGCGCACTCAATCGGAACGACTACTTGGAGCGGGCCGTCGCCGGCTCATACCCTGAGGCACTCGCGCGAACCGGTCGGCGGCGCAGCCAATGGCTCGATAACTACCTCTCCCGAACCGTGGAGCGCGACGCGCCGGACGTCTCTCCGTTGCAGCGGCTCGGCGAACTACCGCTCATCCTTCGCGTGTTGGCTGCGCGCAACAGCGACGAGTTGAACGTCGCCGACATCGCCCGCGACACCGGCATCCCCGCGCGCACCCTCGCCCCGCACGTGGAACTGCTGGAGACGTTGTACCTCATACAGCGGATCCCTGCATGGTCGACGAACCTCACCAAGCGCGTTGTATCGCGGCCCAAGGCAGCACTGCTGGACACGGGACTTGCCGCGCGGCTGCTCGGTGTTTCCGCCTCCGGTGCTTCACCGACGATGCGACCCGAGGTGGCAGGGCACCTCTTGGAAGGGTTCGTCGCAGGCGAATTGCGTCGACAGCTGGGATGGGCGGACGAGATCGTGCGGATCAGCCACTATCGCGACCATGCCGGGGATGAGGTGGACTTCATTCTGGAAGCCGACGACGGGCGTATCGCTGGAATCGAGGTGAAGGCCACCTCGTCGGTCGGCAGGAACGACGCCCGATGGCTCGCGAAGCTTCGCGACCGCCTCGGAAGCCGCTTTGCGGCAGGGGTCGTCCTGCACACGGGAACCACGAGTGGGCCTCTCGGCGAGAAGCTCGCGGCTGTACCGCTCGACGCGCTCTGGTCTGCTTGAGGACTGGGCCGGCTTCCTCAGCGACTGTACTCAGACGACGATCGCCGCGCCGTCGGCACGCGGGTCGGTGCCGGCGGTGAAGCCGTCGCGGTCGACGCGCACGAGGTGGGCGTGGCCGTGGCCGTCGGAGCGGGCGGGCACCTCGACGAGCGGATGCCCCGCTGCCGCGATCGCGTCGCGCGCGAGCGGATCGAGGTCCGCCTCGACCGAGACCGAGCGCCCGTCGTCGTCGCCGTCGGCCCCGGCGATGAACCGGGGCGCGGCGACCGCCTCCGCCGGTGACGCGCCGGCGAATGCGCGCAGCAGCACCTGCGTGTGGATCTGCGGCTGGCCCTGCCCGCCCATGCACGACGACACGTACTCGACGTCGTCGGCGCGCGTGACGAGCACGGGCATGAGCGTGTGCCGGGGGCGTTTGCCCGGCGCGACCACGTTCGGTGAAGCGGGGTCGAGCGAGAAGCTCGCACCGCGGTTCTGGAAGATGACGCCGGTCGAGGGCTCGAGGATGCCGGAGCCGAACCCGTAGTAGAGCGACTGGATGAGCGAGACCGCGGTGCCGTCGGCGCTCGCCACGGCCACGCCCACGGTGTCGCCGTCGGCGTGCCGGTCGAGGTCGGCTTCGCGCGTCGGGGCGGTCGCCGCGAGCAGCGCCGCGCCGTCGGGCGCGCCGAAGCGCGGGTCGCCGAGGAGGGCGGCGCGCACGTCGTTGCTCGCGAGGAAGACGTCGACCAGGGCGCCGGCGTCGCGGCCGAGCGGGTCGGGCCACGCGGCATCCGCCACCGCCCGCATCGCACGCAGGAGCGAGTACCCCTGCGTGTTCGGCGGGCTGGTGTGGATCGTGCGGTCGCCGTGCCGCGCCGAGAGCGGGTCGACGACGTCGGGCGCGTAGGCCGCGGCGTCGTACGTGGAGATGGCCGACCCGAGCGCCTCCAGCCCGGCGACCCAGCGTCGGGCGACGTCGCCCGAGTAGAACTCGTCGGCGCCGTTCGCGGCGATGCGGGCCAGCGTGTCGGCGAGCGCGGCCTGCACGAGCGGGCGGCCCACGCGCGCGGGCTCGGGGCCGGAGAGGAAGACCGCGCGGAACCCGGCGTCCTGCTCGAGCATGGGGCGGCCGCGCTCGATGCCACGTGCGATCGCCGGCGCCAGCGGAACGCCCTCGCGGGCCATCCGCTCCGCCGGGGCGAGCCGATCGGCCCAGGCGAGGCGGCCGCCGAACGCGGCGAGCGCCTCCCAGCCGCGCACCGCGCCGGGCACGGTGACGGTGTCGATGCCGCGCAGCGGCAGCGCGTCGCCGTGGCGCTCGGCGAGCCGCTCGCGCGTCTGCCCGCGCGGCGCGGTGCCGGTCGCGTTCACGCAGCGGATCGCCCCATCGGGCGTGCGCACGAGCGCGACGAGGTCGCCGCCCAGGTGCACCATGCTCGGGTACGCCACGCACAACGCCGCCGCGGTCGCGATGGCCGCGTCGATCGCGTTGCCGCCCGCCCGCAGCATCTCGGCACCGACCTCGCTCGCCGCCGCGTGCGGGGACGCCACGGCCCCTCCCCCGGCGTGCACGGGGTCGGCAGCGGTCACGGGCGTCGTCGCGTCGGTCACCCCACGAGCCTAGACGGATGCGGACGACGCACCCGGCGGCTGTGCGATCCGCCGGGTCGTCTCAGGGCGCGATGTTGCGGTTGAAGCGGAAGACGTTCCCAGGGTCGTACAGCCGCTTCGCTGCACGCAGCCGCTCCGAGTCCGCGCCGCCGCCTCCCGGAGACGCACCGTCGCCCATGCTGAAGTTGCCGTACCCGCCCGGGCGGGCGTCGCCCGCGATCGCCTCGTGGAAGCCGCGCACCCATTCGATGCCCCGCTCGTCGTCGTCGGGGTCCTCCCAGATGCCCGCCACGAGTACGACGTAGGCCGCGTCGCGCGCACCGAAGGCGGTCGCCTCCGGTGGGACATCGTGCACCGCGCCGTCGAACGGGTACACGTGCACCGTCGCCTCCGCGCTCGGCAGCGACGGACCGAACCGCTGGCAGGCCGCGGCCACGGCGTCGCCGATTTCGTCGAGATAGGCGGTCCGCCAGTACTGGCGGAGTCCCGGGGGCGCCAGCACGTCGTTGGCGCTGTTGAGGAACGCGTACGACACCGGACCGACGTGCTCGGCGACCGGCTCGGCCACCTCCCGGAACGTCCCGATGCGGGCGAGCCCCTCGTCGGGATCGCCGGTCCAGCACGAGACGACGGCGAGCATCGGCTCGCCCACCCGATCGGCGGGGACGAACGGCGCCGGCGGTGCGAAGCCCAGTGCGGGGAAACCCCCGTACTCGCGCGGCGCCGACCTGATGAACTCGGCGAACCGAGCGAGCACGGCCTCGGCGTCGTCGAGGGGGAAGAACATCGGCCCACCCACGACCTGAGGCACCTCGTGCAGCCGGAACGTGAACGAGGTCACCACGCCGAAGTTGCCACCGCCGCCGCGGATCGCCCAGAAGAGCTCGGGCTCTGACGACTCGCTCGCGGTCACGACGCTCCCGTCGGCCAGCACTACTTCGGCCGAGACGAGGTTGTCGCAGGCCAGGCCGAACCGTCGCGACAGGAACCCGATCCCGCCGCCCAACGTCAGCCCGCCGACGCCCGTCGTCGAGATAAGCCCACCCGTGGTCGCAAGACCGTGCGGCTCGGTCGCGTCCATGACGGCGCGCCACGTGGCGCCTCCGCCCACGACGGCGGTGCGCGCCTGCATGTCGACACGCACCCCGGACAGATCGCCCAGGTCGGCGACGAGCACGTCGTCGGCCGTTCCGTATCCCGGCACGCTGTGCCCCCCGCCGCGAACGGCGAGCCCGTCGCCGGTCGCCGCCGCCGCGCGCACGACGGCACGTACGTCCTCGACGCCCGCGCACCGCACCACGGCCGCGGGACGGCGCTGGATCATGCCGTTGAACACGACCCGCGCCCGGTCGTAGCCGAAGTCGCCGGGCGCGACCACGCTGCCCCCGACCTCGGCGCGCAACTCCTCGATGCCGATCGACATGCGACTCCCCCTCCGCACCGGTTCCGGGACAGGGGGGCGGGCACGCGCGTGCCACTCACGGCAGGTCGGTGTACGCGACACAGGCTAGCGAGGCATCCGCTCACCGCACAACCGCGCTCATGACGGGCGCATACCGTCTTCGGCCCGCATCACCCGGCCGCCGGCGCCGTCTCGAACGCGACCCCGCTGATCTCGCCGAACCGGCCGCGCATGACCTCGATCGCCGCCGGGTTCTGGTCGACCAGCACGAACCGACGGCCGAGCGCCGCCGCGACCGCGCCGGTCGTGCCGCTGCCGGCGAAGAAGTCGAGCACCCAGTCGCCCTCGCGGCTCGAGGCCTGGATCATGCGGCGGAGGACCCCTTCGGGCTTCTGCGTGGGGTACCCGGTCTTCTCGCGCCCCGTGGGCGAGACGATCGTGTGCCACCAGACATCCGTCGGCAGCTTGCCGAGTTCGACCTTCTCGGGGGTCACGAGCCCCGGCGCCATGTACGGCTCGCGGTCGACTGCGGTCGAGTCGAAGTAGTACCGCTTCGGGTCCTTCACGTACACGAGGATCGTGTCGTGCTTGCTCGGCCAGCGCCGCTTCGACTTGCCGCCGTAGTCGTAGGCCCAGATGATCTCGTTCAGGAAGCACTCGCGGCCGAACAGCGCGTCGAGCAGCACCTTCGCGTAGTGCGCCTCGCGGTAGTCGAGGTGCAGGTAGAGCGTGCCGTCGTCGGCGAGCAGGCGCCACGCCTCGGCGAGCCGCGGCTCGAGGAAGCCCCAGTAGTCGTCGAACCGGTCGTCGTAGCGCACGAGGTCGCCGCGGATGCGCTCGTAGCGCTGCCCCTGGAAGCCGACCACCGAGCCGGTCGCGCTGCGCACGTTCGTCGTCGCGCGACGCTCCTGCGCACGCCCCGAGTTGAACGGCGGGTCGAGGTAGACGAGCGTGAAGGCGCCGTCGGGCAGCCCGGGCAACACGTCGAGGTTGTCGGCGTGGAAGATGCGGTCGGGCCCGTCGAGCGGCACCCGCCCAGTCTGCCGCAGGGCCCCGGTCAACGTCAGTCGACGTCGAGGCGGATGCGGCCGGCGAACCGGTCGGGCGCGGCCGCGCGACGCTGCGGTTCGGGCAGCAGCTGCGGCAGGGCGTCGTCGTCGGACGCGGCCGGCCCAGCGGCATCCGCCGCCTCGACGATGCCCTTGTCACCGTCGCCGGGGAGCGGCGCCGGTGCGGGCAGGAGCGTCTGCCGGTCGAGCTCGACCTGCGCCTCGTGCTTGCGCGGCGCGAAGACCTCGTCGCCGATGCCGACCAACCCTGCGCTGCCGGACGTGCGGCCCGCCTTGTTCGAGAAGTCGATCCAGCCGAGCCGGGTCGCGACGATCACCGCCACCACGGCCACCGCGATGATCGCGGGGAGCACCCACCAGTCCACGCGGGCATCTTACGGCACGCGGTTGAGCCACTCCTCCGTCGCGAACTTCGAGGCGACGAGCGCCTCCGCCTCGGCGAGCTCGTCGGGCGCGACGGTGCCGGGCGTCGCCCCGTAGAGCTGGGTGAACGTGCCCTTCAGCGCGTCGATGATCGCGCCGCGGCTGAGGCCCGACTGGCTGCGCAGCGGGTCGACGCGCTTGTCGGCCGAGGCGATGCCCTTGTCGCTGATCTTCTCGCGGCCGATGCGCAGCACCTCGAGCATCTTCGCGTTGTCGAGGTCGTACGCCATGGTCACGTGGTGCAGCACCCCGCCGCCGCCGAGGCGCTTCTGCGCGGCGCCGCCGATCTTGCCGAGCGGGCTCGCGATGTCGTTCAGCGGCTGGTACGTCGCCTCCACGCCGATCGAGCGCAGCCCCTGCAGCACCCAGTCGTCGAGGAACGCGTATGAGTCGGCGAAGCTCATGCCCTGCACGAGCTCGCCGGGCACGTACAGCGAGTAGGTGACGACGTTGCCGCCCTCCATCATCATCGCGCCGCCGCCGGAGATGCGCCGCACGACGTCGAACCCGTACTTCGCCGCCCCCTCGGGATCGACCTCGTTGCGCACCGACTGGAAGCTGCCGATCACGACCGCCGACTCGTCCCACTCCCAGATGCGGAGCGTCGGCTTGCGTCGCCCCTCGCCCACGCGGTTCGCGAGCACCTCGTCGAGCGCCAGGTGCAGTCGCGGGGGCACGGCCGCGTCGTGCACGACCTCCCACTCGTAGTCGGTCCAGCTCGTGGCATCCGTCATCGCCCGCCGCACCGCGACCGCCACGCCTTCCGGGCTGAACCCCAGCAGGGTGGCGCCCTCGGGCAGTGCGCGCGTGATCGCCGCGGCGATGTGGCGGGCGTCGGATGCCGCGGGCAGGCCGTTCAGCGCGCCGTTGATGGCGTCCAGGGCGTCGTCGGGTTCGAGGAAGAAGTCGCCCGAGATGCGGGCGTTCGCGATGACGTCGCCCTCGACGTCGAAGTCCGCGACCACGAGCTTGCCGCCGGGCACCTTGTACTCACCGTGCATGCGCCCCAGCCTATTCGGGCGGATGCCCCGGGTGCGGCGTGCGCCCCGGGCCATCCGCTCGGCCCTGCCTACGGGAGCGGAGGCGACGCGTGCTCGATCAGCTCGGCCGCCATCTCGGGGAACCAGGCGCCCGCGGCGGGGTCGATCATGCCGCGCTCGGGATCCTCCGGCCCGCCGGTGCCGCGGAAGCACTCACCGTCGGACTCGCCGGGCACCTTGATCCAGAGGTAGGCGTCGATCAGGTCGACTCCCGTGTCGGTCGTGGGCAGCAGGCCGAGGCCGCGGTCGGGCGGGTTGCACCAGTCCTGCACGTCGGGGTACGTGCCGGCGGCGACCTGCCACGGCCCGGCGCCGTTGCGGCTCGTGTCGATCACGTAGTGCGTCGACGGCTCGACATCGCCGAGCGAGGCCGCGTAGCGGGAGTCGACGCCGGCGGTGTCGAGGGCGGGGTCGGATGCCCCGGAGCTCCACTCGCCGTACGGGCTCATCGCGACGCCGCTCCAGCCGTTCGCCGGCCCGCCGTTCCAGTACTGGTTGCCGCAGCCGTCGACGCCTGCGCCGAGCTCGGTGAGCAGCGCGATGCACGACGAGATCCAGCGGCCGTACGCCTCGAGGTTCGCCGTGTATTGGTAGTTCGACGCGTTCAGGTAGAACCCGTCGGCGCGCTCGACGCCGGCCCGGATGAGCCGGTCGCTGATGTCGCCGACGTTCAGCCAGCCGCTGTGCACGCCGTCGAGGTAGACGGCCGTGCTCGGCAGCGCGGCGAACGCGTCGACCGCGTAGTTCAGCATCGCGAAGCGCTCGTCGGCGGCGGTCGCCTCGTCGGCCTCCTCGGGCTGGCACCACTCGGCGACGCCGTCGACCGAGGTGTACCACGGGATGATGCCCAGGCCGTCGGGCTCGAGGATCACCACGGCGTCCTTGTTGCCGATGCCCTTGGCGAACCCGTCGATCCACGCCTCGTACTCGGCGACGGTCGTGGCGCCGCCCGCCGAGTACTGCGCGCAGTCGCGGAACGGGATGTTGTACGCGACCAGCACCGGCACCTCGTCGACCGCGTGCGCGTGCACGACGGCCTGCTTGACGCGCTGCTTCACGTCGATGGGCGAGCCGCCGTTGAACCAGGACGCCGAGCCGATGCCGGCGAGCAGCAGGGCGTCGTCGCGTGCGTCGCCGGTGAGGGACTCGGCCGCCTCGTAGGTCGTGCTCGACGGGTTCGCCCAGAGGTCGGCGTCCGGGTGGAGCACGTCGTTCGCGGCATGGGCCGGCTGGGCGGCGAGCGTCGCGAGGGCGAGTGCCGCGACGGCGGCGAGCCCGGCGCGCAGGGCGCGTCGGGCGCCCGGTGGGCGGGGGTCGTCGGGCGTGGTCGGGCGGGTCCTCGTCGTCGAGGGATTCGTCATCGGTGAACTCCGTTGTTCGGCCGCTTCGGTGCGGCGGATGCCTCGTGAGAGCGCTCTCACGACTCGATCGATCCCCAGCATCGCCCGCCGCCCCGTCCCTGTCAAGGGGCCCGCGCCCTTCGAACGTTTCACTCCCCGCCGCGCTCGAGACCCGTCGAAATGCTGCGCTTCCCGCGCCCAGAACGCAGTCTTTTGACGGGTCTCGAGAACCGGGGCGGGGTCAGGCGCGGGCGGGGAAGCGCGCGTCGAGCCAGGCGAGCAGGTCGGCGCGCACCTCGTCCTGGTTGGTCTCGTTGAAGATCTCGTGGAACGCACCCGGGTAGACGATGAGCTCCACGTCGATGAGGCCCGAGCGGCGCGCGTACGACTCGGCGAGGCGCACGTTGCTGTCCTCGCCGCCCAGCGGATCGAGCTCGCCGACCATGAGGAGCAGCGGCAACTCGGGCGGCAGGTGGCGGGCCGGGCGGCCGAGCAGGCGGGCCGAGTCGACCAGGCCGAACAGCTGCTGGGTGGGCGTCGACGTGCAGTACGGATCGTCCATGAACGCCTCGGCGACGGTGCGGTCGCGGCTCAGCCACTCGACCGGCGTCGGCCCGAGGTGCCGGAAGCGCTTGTTGAGGTCGCCCGACTCCATGTGGAGCACCGTGCGGTACGCCGAACCGGTGAGCACGACGGCGTCGTGGTCGTGCGGGTACCGGTTCAGCAGGATCTGCGACACGAGCGACCCGAGCGAGTGGCCGATGAGGATGAGCGGCAGGTCGGGGTGCGCCTCGCGCGCGATGCCGGTGAGCTGGTGCACCGCGTCGATCAGGCCGCGGATGCCGCCGGGACCGGGCCGCCCGATGCGGTCGAGGTCGCCGCCGTGCTGCTCGAACCCGGTCTGCCCGTGGCCGCGGTGGTCGTCGGCGAAGACGCTGTACCCGGCATCCACCAGGGCATCGAAGAGCAGGTCGTAGCGCCCCACGTGCTCGCCGACGCCGTGCACGAACTGCACGACGGCCCGCGGCTGGTCGGCCTCGCGGCGCAGGTAGTGGATGTGCACGCCGTGCGCGTCGGTGAACCGCTCCATGCGCTCATCCTCGCAGAGCGCCCGTGCCGGCTCGCGGCCGAAACGCTCAGGCCTCGCGCGTGATCTTCACGGTCACGAACATCTCGGATGCCCCGGGGCTCGCGTACACCCCGCGCAACGGCGCCACATCGTGATAGTCGCGGCCGCGTGCGACGAGCACGTGCCGCTCGCCGATCTCGATGAGGTTCGTGGGGTCGTAGCCGCGCCAGTCGCCCGCGTACCACTCGACCCACGCGTGCGACTCGCCGGTGACGGTCACGCCGAGCGGGGTGTCGTGGTTCGGGTGCAGGTACCCCGAGACGTACCGCGCCGGGATGCCGATCGAGCGCAGCGCGCCGAGCGTGACGTGCGCGATGTCCTGGCAGACGCCCTTGCGGTGCTCCCACGCCTCGGTCGCGGTGGAGTGCACGCCCGTGACGCCGGGCATGTACTCGAGCGCCTCGCCGACGGCCTGCGCCACGGCGAGCGCCGTCTCGGCGACCGAGCCGCCGCGGTCGGCGATCGACCGGGCGAGCTCCAGCACCTCGGCCGGCGGCCGCGTGGCATCGGTCTGCGTGATCTGCTCGACGAACTCCGTGGTCGACGTGGCCAGCCGGTGCAGGTCGTCCCACGCGATGTCGACGGGCTCGTGCGGCACCGGGCGCACCTCGACCAGGCTCGAGGCGGTGACCGAGAGCTCGCGGTGGGGGGTCAGCACCTCGAACGTGGACACGCGCGTGCCCCAGTAGTCGAGGTAGGCGTGCTGAGCCGCGGCCGGGCGGATGTCGAGGTTCGATGCGAGCACGAACTGCTCGCCGCCCGAGTGCGGCAACAGCCGGGCCTCGTTGTACGACGCGGTCGCCGGCTCGGCGTAGGTGAAGCCGGTGCGGTGGACGATGCGGAGCCTGCTCACGTGATCTCCCCCGTCCATACCGGCATCCCGCTCGTCGGGAAGTATCGCTTGCGAATGGCCTCGCTCGCCGCCGAGGTGACCTCCTGGATGTGCTCCATCTTGCCCGAGAGGTCGACCGTGATGTCGGAGATCGGACGGTACTCGAGCTCGCCGCGGATCTGCCCCAGCAGGCGCCTCGCCTGGTCCTCGACGCCGACCCGGCCGGAGCGCGGATCGATCTCGCGCAGCGCCTCCTCGGCGCGGCTCACCGAGTAGAGGATCGAACGCGGGAACAGCCGGTCGAGGATCAGGAACTCCGCGGCCGACTCCGAGCTCGGCATGCCCCGGTAGCTCCGCAGGTACGCCTCGTAGGCGCCGCAGCTGCGCAGCAGGGTGGTCCACGACGGGCCGGATGCCTCGGTCAGCGACCTCGTCGCGAGCAGGCGCGCGGTCATGTCGGCCTGCTCGATCGCCCGGCCGAGCGAGAAGAACTGCCAGGCCTCGTCGCGGCTGTGCCCGGTGTTGGCGACGCCGATGGCGAGGGCGGCGCGGTCGCGCACCCAGCGGAAGAACTCGTGCGTCTTGTCGCTCGCGACCGTCCGCGGCATGCGCGCGTTGGTGGTGTTGAGGCACTCCCAGAGCTCGGTCGAGACGATCTCACGCGCGCGGCGGGCGTTCTCGCGGGCGCTCGCGATCGAGTAGGCGATGGAGGCCACGTGGTCGCGGTCCACGGCCAGCAGGTCCATCACGTCGGCGCGGTTCAGCTCGACGTCGTCGTTCGGCTCGGAGCCCATGACCGACATGAGCGAGCGGCACGCGGTGTCCTCGTCGATCCACGGGTCCTCGAGCAGCAGCTGGAGGTGCACGTCGAGGATGCGCGCGGTGCCGTCGCTGCGCTCCACGTAGCGTCCGATCCAGAACAGCGACTCGGCGATGCGGCTCAGCATGGCGCACCCCCGTCGCTCGCCTGCTGCTGTTGCTGCTGCTGTTGCTGCAGCCGGGCGTCGGCGTCCTCGTCCTCCGGCGCGCTCGTCAGCGGCGGGGCGACGTGCGCCGGCTCGACGGTCGGGCCGTTGCCGCCGATCGGCGCCATCGCCTCCTCGTTCTCGAGGTCGAGGATGTTCAGCACGCCGGTCGCGGGGCCAGAGGCCTGCTCGCCGACGAGCTGGCCGGCGTCGCGGTGCGCGGGCGTCGCCGTCACCGGCGCGGCCGGGCCGTCGCCGACGATCCAGGTGTCCTTCGAGCCGCCGCCCTGCGAGGAGTTCACCACGAGCTGCCCCTCGGGCAGCGCGACGCGGGTGAGGCCGCCGGGCAGCACCCACACGTCGTCGCCGTCGTTCACGGCGAACGGCCGGAGGTCGGCGTGCCGCGGGCGCATGCCGTCGTCGACGAGCGTCGGGATGGTCGACAGCTGCACGACGGGCTGGGCGATCCAGCCGCGGGGGTCGGCCTGGAGCTGCGCGCGGAGCGTGGCGAGCTCCTGCCGCGAGGCATCCGGCCCCACCACCAGCCCCTTGCCGCCCGAGCCGTCGACGGGCTTGACCACGAGCTCGTCGAGGCGGTCGAGCACCTCCTCGAGCGCACCCGGGTCCTCGAGCCGCCAGGTGTCGACGTTCGGGAGGATCGGCTCCTCGCCGAGGTAGTAGCGGATGAGGTCGGGCAGGTACGTGTAGGTGAGCTTGTCGTCGGCGACGCCGTTGCCGACGCCGTTCGCGATCGTCACGTTGCCGAGGCGCGCGGCGAGCAGCAGGCCCGGGGCGCCCAGCACCGAGTCGTGCCGGAACTGCTGCGGGTCGATGAACTCGTCGTCGACGCGGCGGTAGATCACGTCGACGCGCGTGGGGCCGGCGGTCGTGCGCATCCAGACCCGGCCGCCCGAGCAGAACAGGTCGCGCCCCTCGACCAGCTCGACGCCCATGAGGCGCGCGAGCAGGGTGTGCTCGAAGTACGCCGAGTTGTAGACGCCGGGCGTCAGCACGACGATGTTCGGGTCCTCGACGCCCTCGGGGGCGCTCGCCTGCAGCGACTGGAGCAGCCGGTTCGGGTAGTCGCCGACCGGCTTGACGCGCATCGAGACGAAGAGCTCGGGCAGCGTCTGCGCCATGACCCGGCGATTCGAGATGACGTAGGAGACGCCGCTCGGCACGCGCACGTTGTCTTCGAGCACGCGCCACGCGCCCACCTCGTCGCGGATCAGGTCGATGCCCGAGACGTGCACGCGCACGTTGTTCGGGGTCTCGATGCCGACCGCCTGGCGATGGAAGTGCTTGGAGGTCGAGATGAGGGATGCCGGGATCACCTCGTCGCGCACGCAGGCCTGCGGCCCGTAGACGTCGGCGAGGAAGCGCTCGAGGGTCGTGACGCGCTGCTTGACGCCCGCCTCGACCCCGGCCCAGTCGCTCGCGGAGATGACCCGGGGCACCGCGTCGAGCGGGAACGGCCGTTCCTCGCCCGCGAAGTCGAAGGTCACGCCCTGCGCGAGGTAGGAGCTCGCGAGGGCCTCGGTGCGGCCGCGCAACTCGTCCTGCGTCATGCGCGCGAGCGCGGTGTGGATCTGGCGGTAGGGCGGGCGGACGCCGACTTCGTCGGTGGGGAACATCTCGTCCCAGGGCGTCGCCCCCTTCCGCCTCCGCCGGCCCTTGCGGGTTGCGGCGTAGTCGTCGAAGAGTGTCGCCATTCGTGCAGCCTTTCAGGATGCGATTACGGCGATGTTACCGATGTCGCACCATGCGTGCCCGGGGTTGACCCGTCCCGGTACCCTGCGCCATCCTCGCCCGATCGCGCGTGCGGAGCAGCCGGGCTTTTCCTTAGCAAGGCTAATGAGCTAGGCTAAGCGTTCGTGCAGAAGACGATCGCGGAGCAGGGTTCCGACCTGCGGATGGCGGTGTTCCGACTTTCGCGCCGGCTGCGGGCCCAGAAGGCCGACGACGGCATGAGCGACGGGCAGTTCGCAGTGCTCGCGGCGCTGTACGTCGACGGTGCGCACACGCTCACGGGGCTCGCCGAGCGCGAGCGGGTCTCCGCCCCGTCGATGAACCGCACCGTCAACTGCCTGCAGGACTCCGGGTACGTCGAACGTTCGGCAGACCCCGACGACGGCCGCAAGACCAACATCTCGCTGACCGACGCCGGCACGTCGATCGTGAGCGAGACGGTGACCAAGCGCGATGCGTGGCTCACCGCCCGGGTGAAGGACCTGCCGAAGGAGGACCGCGGCGTGCTCGCGCGGGCCGTCGAGCTGATGGAGGAGATCGTCTCGCATTGAGTGCCATGTTCCGTTCGCTCTCGAGCGTCAACTACCGCCTCTGGTTCATCGGGGCCCTCGTGTCGAACATCGGCAGCTGGATGCAGGCGACGACCCAGAACTGGGTCGTGCTCACCGAGCTCACCGACAACGACGCCGTCGCCGTGGGCGTCACCATGGCGCTGCAGTTCGGGCCGCAGCTCGTGCTCGTGCCGATCACCGGGCTCATCGCCGACCGGTTCGACCGGCGGAAGATCCTCATGGTCACGCAGACCTCGCTCATGCTGCTCGGCCTCGCGCTCGGCGCGCTGCTCATCTTCGGGCACGCGACCATCTGGCACCTCTACGCCTTCGCGCTCGCCCTCGGCATCGTGAACGCGGTCGACGCCCCGGCCCGCCAGACGTTCGTGGCCGACCTCGTCGCCGAGCACAACATGTCGAACGCCGTCGCCCTCAACTCGGCATCGTTCAACGCCGCCCGCCTCATCGGCCCGGCGGTCGCCGGCTTCCTCATCGTGCTGATCGGCTCGGGCTGGGTGTTCATCGTGAACGCGGTCACGTTCCTGGCGGTGCTCGGTGCGCTGGCGGCCCTGCGGGTCGACCAGCTGCGACCGCGGGCGCCGCGGAAGCGCGGGCGCGGCGACCTCGCTGCGGGCCTGCACTACGTGCGGCGCAGGCCCGACCTCATCGTGGTCTTCACGATCGTGTTCATCCTGGGCGCGTTCGGCATGAACTTCCCGATCTTCTCCTCGACCATGGCGGTCGAGTTCGGCCGCGGCGCGGGCGAGTACGGCGTGCTCTCGTCGATCCTCGCGATCGGCTCGCTCACCGGCGCGCTGCTCGCCGCCCGTCGCGATCGCGCCCGCCTGCGGGTGATCATCGTCGCCGCCGGCCTGTTCGGCGTCGCCGCGTTCGCGTCCGCAGTCATGCCCACGTACTGGAGCTTCGCGGCATCCACCATCCTCATCGGCTTCACCGCGGTCACGCTGCTCACGACGGCCAACGGCTACGTGCAGACCACGACCGACCCCGACGTGCGCGGCCGCGTGATGGCCCTCTACATGGCGATCCTCATGGGCGGCACGCCCGTGGGCGCACCCATCGTCGGCTGGATCGCGAACGAGCTCGGGCCCCGCTGGGCGCTGGGCGCCGCATCCGTCGCCGCGGTCATCGCGTGCGGCATCGGCCTCGCCTGGATGATCGTCGCCCGGGGCCTCCGAGTCGTGCGCGACCCCGCGGCGCGCTGGGGCCTCGCCGTCACCCACCACGGGCAGGGGCGAGCGGATGCCCCGGGGCTGGTCGACGGCGTGCGCCAGCCCGTGCCCGCCGTCACGAGCCCCATCGCGGTCGTTGCGGCGAACCCGCCCGAGCACGCATGCCCGCGCACGCGGCCCGAACCGCCCGTGCCCGCCGAGTTCTCGGAGGAGGTCGCGGTCACCTCGCCGATCCCGCTGCCGCGGCGCGGCTGGACGGCGCCCGCCGAGCCCGCCGCCCGCAGCGCACGCGGTTCGGGCGCGACGAGGCGCCGGGCGCGCCGACACGGAGACGCGACCGCCCGGAAGTAGGCGCGCTCAGGACACGCGGCGGATGCGGAGCGCGAGCGCCTCGCCGGCGGGCAGCGCGACCGGGTCCGCGGCACGCGCCCAGGCGTCGTTCTTCGCGGTCTCGTCGATCACGAAGACCCGGCCGACCGGCGTGACGGTCATGTGCCAGGTGTCGATCACGTCGACCTCGAACCGGTCGCCCGCCTCGAGCTGCACGCCGCGCCAGCCGATCGGCAGGCGGAACGACCACTCCCCCGGCGCCTCGCGGCCGAGGTACTGGAAGTAGACGCTGCCGTCGACGCCCGCGACGAACGCGTCGTCCCACCAGTTGTCGATCGGGTCGACGCCCGCACCGTCGACCGCGTCGAGGAGGCCGCGCAGGAACCCGAGGCGCGCCGGGCTCTCGCCGGTGAACGGCCCGCCCTCGACGATGTGCAGGCTGCCCGACGGGATCACGAAGCTCTCGCCGTGCGAGGCGTAGCAGCCCGAGACCGTCGCGACCCAGAACCGGTGCACGAGCTCCCGGGCCGACAGGTTCCCCCAGCGATCGGGCACGTCGCCCTCGTACTTGATCTCGTCGAGCACGATCGGCTTGCGGTACGCGTCGCGGAACAGGGACGCGCGGCCGAACTCCTCCGTCGCCTGCCCGAGCTGCAGCGATGCATGCGTGACCCACGGCCGGTTGTGGTCGAACAGGCGCACGAGGTTGTGGATCGAACGCAGGTGGTCGTGCGGGTCGATCTCGGCGAGGCGCAGGCCCGCGGCATCCCACCGCTCATCGGGCCGGTCGAGCTGGTCGAACTCGTTGCACAGCGACCACCACACGTTCGGGAACGCCGACAGGCGGGCCACGAGGTACCGCAGGTAGACGGCGTCCTGCTCCTCGGTGAGCCCGTCGAGGCCAAACCGGCCGTAGTCGTAGGCGTTGTAGATCAGCACGTCGGCCTGGATGCCCGCGGCACCGAGCGTGCGCACGGCGTCGTCGAGCCGCTGGAAGAAGGCGGGCACGGGACGGGTGACGTCCCACCCGCCGTCGGCGTCGCGCTCGAACGGCAACAGGTCGGGGAAGTGCTCGACGTACCCGCCCGCCTGCGGGAAGACCATGAAGCGCAGCTTGTTCATGCCGGCGCCGGCGACCGCGTCGACGGTCTGCGAGGCCAGCGGCTCCTCCTGGTGCAGCCAGTTGTAGGCGGTCGCCCCGACCGGGCGGAAGGGCGTGCCGTCGGCGTGGGCGAAGTGGAACCGACCCGCGACGCGCACCGGGCCGTGCTCGCCCGGCTCGGCGGGCCCGACGTCGAACCCGCCCGTGCGGGCGTCGAGTTCGGGGGCATCCGATCGGCTCGTCCAGGTCCACGCGCCCTCCTCCTCGGGGGCGAAGCGCACGAGGTAGCGGTCGTCGCCGTCCCAGAAGCCCGGCACGTCGACCGTGCGGCCCTCGGCGTGCGCGAATCGCACGCTGAGCGGCAGGGCGTCGGCGGGGATCGGGGCGGCGGGCCCGACGAAGGCCAGTTCGACCGGTGCGAATCGGGAGTGCATGCGAGTGCGTCCTCTCAGGGTGGGTGCGGGGTTCGCGGGGGTGTGGGCGGGCTACGCTGACATCGAGCGGGTGCGGATGCCCGGCGCGGAACGGGTGCCGGAACGAGTGCGAAGGGAACGGCCATGACCGGAATCGGACTCATCGCGGGCGGAGCGAAGCTCGAGAAGCTCGCGAGCGGATGCGAGTGGGCCGAGGGTCCGCTCTGGCTGCCCGAGCTCGGACGGGTGCGCTGGAGCGACATCCCCAACGATCGCATCCTCGAGTGGGATGCCGCGACCGGTCGCCTCAGCGTCTTCCGCGACGGGGTGGAGTACACGAACGGGCGCGCCCTCGACCTCGACGGGCGCGTGGTGCAGTGCAGCCACGGCAGGCGTGCGATCGAGCGCGAGGGCGCCGACGGCCCCGAGACGCTCGTGGACCGCTGGGCCGAGGGGCGGTTCAACTCGCCGAACGACGTGGCCGTGGCATCCGACGGCTCGATCTGGTTCACCGACCCCCCGTACGGGATCGACCAGAGCGGTCGCGAGGGGCATCCCGGGCAGCTCGAGTACGGCGGATGCTACGTCTTCCGCTTCGACCCCGCGACCGGCGACGTGCAGCCCGTCGTCACCGACCTCGTGCACCCGAACGGCATCGGCTTCTCGCCCGACGAGGGCGTGCTCTACGTGTCGGACACCGGCTCGCTCGCCGGGCACGAGGCCGACACGCACATCCAGTCGTACCCGACCGACGGCGTGCGGGTGACCGGCCCGGGCACGCACTTCGCGAAGGTGCCGACGGGCGTCTCCGACGGGTTCGCGATCGACGAGGAGGGCCGGCTCTGGACCTCGGCCGGCGACGGCGTGCACGTCTACACGCCGGCGGGGCGGCACCTCCACCACATCCGGGTGCCCGAGGTCGTGTCGAACGTCACCTTCGGCGGCGCCGAGGGACGCGACCTGTTCCTCACGGCGACCACGAGCCTGTACCGCATCGCGACGCTCACGGTCGCCGCGCGCTGAGCTCACGAGCCCGCCCGCTCGGCCTTCCAGCGGGCGTACTCGTCGCGCCAGAGGTGCTGCGGCTCGAACCCCAGGCGCTCCTTCGCCTTGTCGATCGACATGAGCGTCCCGAACTCGCCGAGCTGCTTGGTGACGGGCACGTCGGGGTAGTGCCGGGCCGCGAGCTCGGCGGTCGGCACGGTCATGCCGGTGTCGGGCGCGGCCACGTTGTAGACCTCGAAGCCCGGGGCGGCGTGGCGCAGGGCGAGCGCGACGGCCGCGGCGCCGTCGCGCGAGTCGACGTAGCTGTGCAGGAGGTCCCTGCGGTACTCCGGGTCGCCGGCGCGCTCGAACGAGCCGTACTCGTCGGGGTCGACCACGTTGGTGAACCGGAGCGCGGTGATGCTGAGGCCGTCGCGCCAACCCACGAGCTGGGCCGAGATCGCCTCCTCGGCGACCTTGCCGAGCGCGTAGGTGTTGTTCGCCTCCGTGTACGACTCGTCGACGGGCAGCGCGTCGAGGTGCGCGAAGTCGGGGAAGCCCATCGCGGTGATGCTCGAGGCGGTCACGATCGTGTCGATGCCGGCGCGCACGGCCCCGTGCAGCACGTGGAACGTGGCGGTGACGTTGTTGGTGAAGGTCGCGGCATCCGGCACCAGCCCGTTCACCGGCAGGGCGGCGAGGTGCACCAGCGCGTCGAGGCCCTCGTGGCGGGCCGTGACGCCGAGCAGCGCGTCGAGCACCTGCCCGTAGTCCTGCAGGTCGACGCGGGTGAAACCGAAGCCCGGCGTGCCGACCAGGTCGAAGCCGATGACGTCGTGCCCGTCGGCTCGGAGGCGCTCGACGGTCGCCCGCCCGAGCTTGCCGGAACTGCCCGTGACGGCGATGCGCATCGTGACTCCCTCGTCGAATGATCGCACCAATCCTCGCGCAGAGTTTGAAACGTGTCAATTGGCTGGCATGATGGGCAGCGACCCGGCCCCGCACCGACGCGCCGGCCGCGCACCAGGAGACCTCCCATGAGCATCATCGTCGCTGCACCCACGTTCGAGCACCACCGCGAGGCGCTCGGCATCGGCACCCCCGAACCCCGCGTCTCGTGGAAGACGCAGGCCCCCGCCGGCTGGACCCAGGCCGCCTACGAACTGCACGTCGAGCGCGACGGCGCCGACGGCGTGGCGGGCACCGCGGGCGCGGGCGACGCAGCCGCCGCGGAACCCGGAACCGCCACCTTCGCCGACGCACCGGGCGCCGGCTCCGGCTGGACCTCCGACCCCATCGCCACCGACGAGCAGGTCCTCGTGCCTTGGCCGGTCGCCGCCCTCGCCTCCCGCGAGCGCGCGACCGTGCGCGTGCGCGTCACCGGCGCCGACGGCAGCCGCTCCGAGTGGAGCGAGCCCGGCGTGGTCGAGGCCGGCCTGCTCGAGGCATCCGACTGGGTCGCCTACCCCGTCGGCTCGGCCGAGCAGGAGGACCCGCTCGCCGAGGAGCGCCGCCCCTCGATCGTGCGCCGCGCGTTCACCGCCCGCCCCGGCCTCGTCGCCGCACGCCTCTACGTCACCGCGCACGGCCTGTACGAAGTCGAGCTGAACGGCCGCCGCGTGGGCACCGACACCATGTCGCCCGGATGGACCCCGTACCACGAGCGCCTCCGCTACCTCACCTACGACGTGACCGACCTCGTCGCCGCGGGCGAGAACGCCATCGGCTCCTGGCTCGGCGACGGCTGGTACCGCGGCCGCATCGGCTGGGACACCGGGTTCCGCAACCTGTACGGCCACGACCTGTCGCTGCTCGCCCAGCTCGAGCTGCGCTACGCCGACGGCAGCACCGAGACCGTCGCGACCGACGACTCGTGGCGCGCCGCCCCCAGCTCCATCGTGCGCACCGGCAACTACGACGGCGAGCTGCACGACGCCCGCCTCGAGGAGGCCGGCTGGTCGAGCGCCGGATTCGACGACTCCGGCTGGGGTCGCGTGGTCGCCGCCCGCCGCGACCCGCGCACCCTCGTCGCGCCCGACGGCCCGCCCGTGCGGTGCACGCAGGAGGTCGCGCCCGTCGAGGTGCTCACGACTCCCAGCGGCGCGCGCGTGCTCGACTTCGGGCAGAACCTCGTGGGGCGCACGCGGATCCGCGTGAGCGGGGCATCCGGCGACCGTGTCGTGCTGCGCACCGCCGAGGTGCTGCAGGAGGGCGAGATCTACACGCGCCCGCTGCGGTCGGCGAAGTCGACCGACGAGTACGTGCTCGCGGGGCGCGGGGTCGAGGAGTGGGAGCCGCGCTTCACGTTCCACGGCTTCCGCTACGCCGAGGTGACCGAGTGGCCGGGCGACCTCGACGCCGCCGTCGCGAACGGCGACATCGTGGCGCGGGTCTACCACACCGACATGGAGCGCACCGGCTGGTTCGACTCGTCGAACGCCCTCGTGAACCGGCTGCACGAGAACGTCGTGTGGAGCATGCGCGGCAACTTCCTCGACATCCCCACCGACTGCCCGCAGCGCGACGAGCGCGTCGGATGGACCGGCGACATCCAGGTCTTCGCGCCGACCGCGTCGTTCCTCTACGACGTGTCGGGCATGCTCTCGGGCTGGCTGAAGGACGTCGCGCTCGAGCAGCTGCCCGACGGCACCGTGCCCTGGTACGTGCCCGTCATCCCGGCGCAGCGCATGTGGACGCCGATCCAGCCCGGCGCCGCCTGGGGCGACGCGGCCGCGATCACCCCGTGGACGCTCTACGAGCGGTTCGCCGACCCCGGGATCCTCCGCCGCCAGTACGACAGCGCCCGCCGATGGGTCGAGCTGCAGGAGCGGCTCGCCGGCGAGAACCGGCTCTGGGAGGGCGGCTTCCAGCTCGGCGACTGGCTCGACCCCGCCGCTCCCCCGCACGACCCGGCCGACGCGCGCACCGACCGCTACCTCGTCGCGACCGCGTACTTCGCGCGCTCGGCGGAGCGCGTCGCGCGCATGGCCGAGGTGCTCGGGCTCGAGGATGACCGGGCGCGGTTCGACGCGCTGGCCGCCGAGGTGCGGGCCGCGTTCACGTCGGCGTACGTCGGGTCGGACGGCCGCATGTCGAGCGACGCGCAGACCGCGTACTCGCTCGCGATCGCGTTCGACCTCGTGCCCGACGCGCTGCGGGGCGCCGCGGGGACGCGGCTCGCCGAGCTGGTCGAGGAAGCCGACCACCGCATCGCGACCGGCTTCGTCGGCACGCCCATCGTGAGCGACGCCCTCACCGAGACGGGGCATGCGGATGCCGCGTACGACCTCCTCCTCGAGGAGGGCGCGCCGTCGTGGCTGTACGCCGTGCGGCAGGGCGGCACCACCATCTGGGAGCGCTGGGACAGCCTGCGCCCCGACGGCACGGTGAACCCCGGCTCGATGACGTCGTTCAACCACTACGCGCTGGGCGCCGTGGCGGACTGGATGCACCGGGTGGTCGCCGGGCTCGCGCCGGCGGCGCCGGGCTACCGCAGCATCCGCTTCGCACCGCAGCCCGGCGGCGGGTTCACCCACGCCTCGGCCGCGCACGAGACGCCCTACGGGCGCGCGGCCATCGGCTGGCGCATCGAGGGCGGGCGGATGCACGTGCAGGTCGTCGTGCCGACGGGCGCGACGGCGACCGTGGAGCTGCCCGGCGCGGAGCCCGTAGCGGTCGGCAGCGGCACGCACGAGTTCGACGTCGCCGCCTGACGCGCAGTTCCGACCCGGCCCCCGCACCGGCCCGCCGGAATCACAGCGGCCCGCGCTCCATCACGGGCCCGCGTGATCTCGACGGGCCGGTGTAGCGGGCACGTGCCGTGAACGCGCTGCGCGACGGCCGGCGCGGGCGCGGCGGAGGCCCGCCCCGGAGACCGGAGGTACGCAAAGTGCGGGAATCCGCGAGGGATTCCCGCACTTTGCGTACCGGTGGCGCGGGTCAGCGCTCGATGCGCTCCAGGTGGAGCATCCGCGCGAGGTTCTTGTCGAGCTCGTCGTCGCGGAAGACCTTCTTCCAGTCGTCCTTGATGATCGACTCCCTGCCGTAGTCCATCGCGATCAGGCACGCGTCGCTGAACGGGTTGTCGCCGCGCAGGCCGTTCGCGAGGGCGACCTGGGTGTGGCCGAGCAGGATGCTGCGGGCCGCCGCCTCGGGCACGCCCATCGTGTTGACGGCCTCGTCGAGCGACTCCTTCAGCAGGGCGCCGATCATGCACGCGATCGTCTCGACCAGGGTCGGCTCGAGCTGCGCGAGCTGCTTGATGGTGACCCAGTGCACGTCGACGACGGGCGCGTAGATCGCGCGCACGGTGGCCTCGACGATGGCCTGCTTCGCCGGGTCGTCCGACTCGATCGCCGCGATCGCGTCCTGCGGGGCGGCGATGCCGCCGAACGTGTCGGCGTACTCCTCGGGCGTGGTGCGCTGGAGGAAGATCGACGGGTGGCACGGGTGCGCGACGGCCTGGATGACGTCGTCGCGCGTGGTGAGGAGGCCCGCGTACGCGGCCGCCGGGTCGAGCGTGAGCACGATCGCGCCGGGCTTCATCTGCGGCACGACCTCGGCGGTGACCGGGGCGAGCGCCAGGTCGGGCACCGCGAACACGACGATGTCGGCCTCGCGCACGGCGTCGGACAGGTCGGTCAGCGTGCGGCCGGCGGCCTCGACGCGCTCGCGCCCCGCCGGGGCGACCTCGACGTAGAAGACGGTGTGGTCGGTCCGGACGAGGTTGTCGCTGACGCGCATCCCCATCTTGCCGCCGGCGCCGAGCACGGCGATGGTGTGGGCGTCGGTCTGCGGGGGGTTGTGCACGGTGTCGGTCATGACATGCTCCTCAGGTACTCCAGTGCGGTGGCCGTCCACTCCCGTTCGGTGCGGACGGTGGTCTCGGGGTCGCCCTGCCAGGGCAGCCAGTGCTCGACGATCTCGTTGACACCGCGATCGCGCGGGCGGATCTGCTCGAACAGGTACGGGTACTCGCCCAGGCCCTCGCCCATGGGCGTGCCGGTGTAGGTGAAACCGACCCAGCCGTCCTGGCGGGCGAACGCCGAGTCCTTGGCGTGCACGTTGCGGGTGAGCGCGGCGCAGGCGTCGATCGTGGCGCGCGGCAGCTCGAGCGCCGCGACGACGTTCGCCGGGTCGAGGCAGATGCCGAGGCGGTCGCTGCCGACGCGCTCGACGAGCCCGACGAGCTCGGCGGTCGGCAGCTGCTCGTAGGTCTCGAGCGCGAGGGTGACGCCTGCGGCCTCGTAGTCGCGAATGCTGCGCGCCAGCAGCTCCTCGGCCTCGTCGAGCGTCGGCCGGAAGTCGGGGGCGAACACCATGCTGCGCACGAGCTGCGCGTCGAACGCGTCGGCGAGGCGCAGGAAGCGCGCGAGGTGGTCGGCCGCGATGCCCTTGGTGCCGAGCTCGATGGTGAGCCCGAGATCGGATGCCGCGCGAGCCGCGTCGCCGATCTGGCGCTGGGAGAGCTCGAGCAGCGGCGCGTAGTCGCAGACCTGGAACAGGTCGACGCCGAGCGCGCGGGTCGCCTCGAAGGCGCCGACGAGGTCGAGCGGGTCGGGCACCCGATCGGAGTGCTGCCAGAAGAACGCGTACGTGCCGAGCCCGATCACCGCGCGGCCCCCCTGGCGTCGGCGAGCGCGGCGGCCTCGTCGAGCACGGCCAGGAACGCGTCGGGGTCGTGGCCGAACCGGCCGACGAAGAGGCCGTCGACCGCGCCGTCGAGCGCGGTGAGCAGGCCCGGGCCGGCCGAGCCGCCGTAGATCACGTTCGACCCGTCGCGGCCCTCGAACTCGGCGACCGCCGCACGCAGGCCGAGCCCGACCTCGGTGATGTGGTCGGCGGGCGCCGGCTCAGGGGCGCCGATCGCCCAGACCGGCTCGTACGCGACGATGACGCGGCCCGAAGGCGCGCCGGACAGGGCGCCCTGCACCTGGCCGACGACCTCGGTGACGGCGTCGGGCGGAGGCATCCGCTCGCCCTCGCCCACGCAGAGCACGGGAACGAGTCCGTTGCGCAGCGCCGCCCGGGTCTTCGCGGCCACGACGTCCTCGGTCTCGCCGAAGAGCCGACGCCGCTCGGCGTGGCCGACCTCGACGTGCGTAGCGCCCACCTCGGCGAGCTCGGCACCCGAGACCTCGCCCGTGAACGCGCCGCGGTCCTCGGTCGCGAGGTCCTGCGCGCCGACGCGCACGCGCGAACCGGCGAACGCGGCCACGGCGGCCGGCACCTGCAGGTACGACGGGATGACGAAGCACTCGACCCGCCCGTCGGCGACCGCCGGGTGCGCGGGCGCGCGCGCGGCGACCTCGCGCAGCCAGTGGAGTCCGTCGGCGTGCCCGAAGTACATCTTCAGGCTGACGCCGACCGAGACGGGCGCCGGCATCAGCAGCTGCCGGTGGTCTCGTAGGCGTCGATGACCGCGACCTTCTCGGCCGACGCCGAGGCCGGGTCGAAGCGGTAGGTGAGCCACTCCCGCACGAGCCGGCGGGCGAGCTCGATGCCGACGACGCGCTGGCCCATGGTGAGCACCTGCGCGTTGTTGGAGAGCACGCCGCGCTCGACCGAGAAGCTGTCGTGTGCGGTCACGGCGCGGATGCCGGGCACCTTGTTCGCCGCGATCGCGACGCCGAGGCCGGTGCCGCAGACGAGCAGCGCGCGGTCGGCCTCGCCGTCGCGCACGAGTTCGGCGGCCGCGACGGCGACCTTCGGGTAGGGCGTGTGGCCCTCGGCGTCGACCCCGACGTCGACGACCGACGCGACGCCGTCGCTCGCCTCGAGGTCGCGCTTGAGGATCTCCTTGTAGTCGAAGCCGGCGTCATCGCTGCCGATGACGATGCGGATCGGTGCGGTGTCGGTCATGCCGAGGGTCCCTTCGGTGCTGCGGATGCGGCGGCGAGCGTCTCGCCGACCGCGGTGACGATGAGGGCGAACGAGTGCGCGCCCGGGTCGGGGGTGCCGAGGCTCTTCTCGGCGTGGGGGCGGGCGCGGCCCATGCGGGGCAGCAGGTCGGCGGTGGCGGCTGCGGCGACGGATGCCTCGGAGGCGGCGGCGGCCCACGCGTCGGCGAGCCGGGAGCCTGCGCCGACCTCGCGGCGCAGGGCGTCGGCAAACGGCACGAGCGCGTCGACCATGGTCTTGTCGCCGACCTCGGCCTTGCCGTAGGAGCGGATGCCGGTGTCGGCCGCGGTCACGCCGGCGGCGACCGCGTCGCGCGTCGGCGCCGCCTCGTCGCCCAGGGCGGCGCCGACCTCGCGCAGCGCGAGTCCCCAGAGCGCACCCGAGGTGCCGCCCGCACGGTGCGACCAGCCGTCGCCCGCGCGGGCGAGCGTGGTGCCCGTGCCCGCGCCCGCCTCGACGGCCTCGCGCGCCGCAGTGACGGCCGCGTGCGACCCGCGCTGCATGCCGATGCCGTGGTCGCCGTCGCCGGCGAGCGCGTCCATGCGCCCGAGCGTCTCGACGTGGGCGTCGACGGTCGCCGCGACGGTCTCGAGCGCGGCGAGCACGGTGGCGGCGGCCGCGCGGGAGTCGGGCGTGGCGTCGGGGATCGCGGGGGTGGCGGGGTCGGTCGACCCAGGGGCATCCGCTTCGCTGTCGTCGAGTTCGGCGGGCACGACCGAGCCGCGCCGGTACGCAGGGGTGTCGACCGGCGTCTCCCAGAGCTCGGCGAGCTCGTCGTCGAGCCAGAACAGGGTGAGCGAGCAGCCGGCCATGTCGAAGCTCGTGCAGTACTCGCCGACGTGCGGGTCGACGACCTCGACGCCGGCGGCCTCGAGCAGCTCGGCGACGCGGCGGTAGACGACGAAGAGTTCCTCGTACTTGAGCGCCCCGAGGCCGTTCAGGATGGGCACGACGCGTGCGCCGCGCGGGGTGTCGACGCCGTCGGGCAGCTCGGCGTCGGCGAGGAGATCGCCTACGAGGCGCTCGGCGAGCTCGTCGGCGGTGGGGATGTCGGTTTCGTCGATGCCGGGCTCGCCGTGGATGCCGAGGCCGACGGCCATGCGCCCCTCGGGCACGGTGAACAGCGGGGCGACGGCGCCGGGGAGCGTGCAGCCGGTGAACGCGACGCCGAAGGAACGGGTGCGCTCGTTGGCGAGGCGCGCGACGCGGGCGACGTCGGCGAGGTCGTGGCCTGCTTCGGCGGCGGCCGCGGCGGCCCGGAAGACGGTGAGGTCGCCGGCGATGCCGCGACGACGGTGACGTTCGGCGACGGGCGCGCTCGAGATGTCGTCGGTGACGGTGACGGTCTCGCACGGGATGCCCTCGGCGCGGAGCTGCTCCTGCGCGGCGTCGAAGTTCAGCACGTCGCCCGCGTAGTTGCCGTAGCTGAGCAGTACGCCGGCGCCGTGCTGGGCGGCGCGCGCGACCGAGTGCACCTGCTGCGTGGCGGGCGAGGCGAAGAGGTTGCCCATCGCGGCGCCGTGCGCGAGGCCCTGGCCGACCAGGCCGCCGAAGGCCGGGTAGTGGCCCGAGCCCCCGCCGATGACCACGGCCACCTGTCCCTGCGGGGAGCGGGTGCTGCGAACGACCCCGCCGGGGACGCTGCGGACGTATCGCCGGTTGGCCGCCACGAACCCGGCGATCATCTCGTCGGCGAACGCGTCGGGCTCGTTGAAGAGTCGAGTCAACGCTGTCTCCTGTCGGTGCGCGCCCGGGTGCGGTGTGCCGGGCGGCTCCATTGAAGCAAACCGGTTGACCAATTTCAAGCGCGCCGGGGCCGATTGGCCTCAACCGGTTGGTAGGTTGTGCGCATGCCCGTGTTCCGTGACGACTCCCCCGCGGAGATCACCGCCGCCCTCACCGCGCTGCCCGCGCGGTCGTCGGTCGCGGTCGTCGCCGAGCGCCTGCTCGAACTCTTCACGAGCGGATCGATCGCGGCCGGCACCCGCCTGCCGCCCGAGCGGCAGCTCGCCGCGACCCTCGAGGTCGGCCGCTCGGCGGTGCGCGAGGCGCTCGCCGCGCTCGAGATCCTCGGCATCGTCGACGTGCGCCCTGGTTCGGGCACCTACCTGCGCGGCACCGCGAGCGAACTGCTGCCCCAGACGCTCAGCTGGGGCATGCTCATCGGCGAGCACCGCACGAGCGAGCTGCTCGAGGTGCGCTCGGGCCTCGAGATCTACGTCGCACGCCTCGCCGCCCAGCGCCTCACCGACGACGAGCTCGCGCGCCTTGCCGCCCACCTCGATGAGATGGCCGCGGCCGCCGACGACCTGCACGCGTTCGTCGCCGCCGACCTCGCCTTCCACCAGGACCTCGCCCGCGCCGCCGACAACGGCGTGCTGCTCGACCTGCTCCAGATCGTGCGCTCGCTGCTGCGCGTCTGGGTCGACCGCGCGGTGCAGGACCCGTCGCACGCCGCGACCGCGCTCGCCGAGCACCGGGCCGTGTACGACGCGCTCGCCGCGCGCGACGCCGACCGTGCGGCATCCGCCATGGCCGCCCACATGGCGACCGCCTCGGCACGTCTGCAGTCCGCCCCGGCCTGACGAGAACGCGGACGCGTCACCCGCGTCGGGTCAGGAGCCGCCGCCGGTCGACTCGCGCACCACGAGCTCGGGCCGGAACACGACGTGCTGGCGTTCGGGGGCCGAATCGGATGCCGCGTCGGAGGTCTCCCGCATGAGCAGGTCGACCGCCGTGTAGCCCATCAGCACCGCGGGCTGGCGGATCGAGCTGAGCGGCACCACCGCCGCCTGCGCGAAGTCGATGTCGTCGTAGCCGATCAGCGCGATGTCGTCGGGCACCGCGAGTCCGCCCATCATTACGAGCGCCTGCAGCACGCCGGTCGCGAGCAGGTCGTTCGCCGCGAACACCGCGTCCGGCCGGTCCGCCGCAGAGCGCTCGCGCAGCGCCTCGCCCGCCCGGCGTCCCTCCAGCACGGAGAGCGACGTGGTCGCGACGACCTCGAGCGTGGCATCCGGCACCTGCTCGATCGCCTTGCGCGCGCCCTCGAGACGATCGGCGACCTGGCGGATGCCGTGCGGTCCGCCGACGAACGCGATGCGCCGGCGCCCGATCGACAGCAGGTGCTCGACCGCGAGCGCGCCGCCCTCGACGTCGTCGACCGCGACCGACGACAACGACTCCTCGGGCGACTCGCGGTCGACCAGCACGACGGGCGTGCCGCGTTCGGCGAGACGGGCGAAGCGCGAGAGGTCCTCATCGAGCGGCGAGACGACGAGGCCGTGCACGCGCTGCTCCTCGAACGAGTCGAGGTAGCTGGTCTCGCGCGCGATCGACTCGTCGGAGTTGCCGAGCAGCACGTTCATGCCGTCTTCGGCGGCGCGGTTCTCGGCGCCGCGCGCGATGTCGGTGAAGAACGGGTTGCGCACGTCGAGCACGACGAGGCCGATGCTGCGGCTGCGGCCCGCGCGGAGCTGGCGGGCGGCGTCGTTGCGCACGAACCCGAGCTCCTGGATCGCCGCGAGCACGCGCTCCACGGTCGCCGGCGCGACCTTGTCGGGGCGGTTGAGCACGTTCGAGACGGTGCCGACCGAGACGGATGCCGCGAGGGCGACGTCGCGCACGCTCACCGCCATGGCGTCCGCCCTCCCTCCGGCCCCGTCGACCTGACGGCGAGTGTAGGGCATGGGAGCGCGATCATCGCGGCGGCTCCCCGTCGCGTGCGAACGCGACCGCCTCGGCGAGCATCGCGGGCGTGAGCTCGTGCCCGGCGTCGTGGAAGCTGCCGCGGTAGGCGATGCCGGATGCCTCGAGTGCGGCGTGCGCCGCCCGCATCCCGCCCTCCGTGAAGAGGTGGTCGTGCAGGCCGTACTGCACGAGGCGGCGCGGGCGCTCGGGCGCCGCGAGCAGGTCGTGCAGCTCGGCGTGCCTGGGGAGCCCGGGGCTGTTGACGAGCCATGAGTGCGCCTCGACGTGGTCGGGCACGAGCGCGCGCCAGGTGGTCATCATGCACGCGACCGTGACGCTCTCGAACCCGCCGTCGAGCGCGGACAGGAACGCGGCCCGCGCCCCGCCGCCCGAGTAGCCGAAGAGCGAGACGCGGTCGGCGTCGACCATCGGCAGGGAGCGCACGGCGTCGAGCGCGACCAGGTCGTCGTGCGCGACGAGGCCGGCGAACGACGTGCCGAGCAGCGATGCCGCCCGGGCGAGCGACGGCTCGAGCACGGATGCCTCGCGGTCGCCGCGCGCGAGCCCGTCGAGGTGCATGCCGTTCGCGGCATCCGTCGCCTCGAGCGCCTCGAGCAGGGCGGCCGTCGACGAGCCCGGGCGGAGTCGCACCGCGCGCGATCCCCACCCGAACGTGTCGAACGCGACGACCGCGAACCCGGCCTGCGCGAAGGCGTTGCCGATGCCGAGCCCCGCATAGAGCCGCTCGCGCGCGGCGCGGATGCGCCCGTCGTCGCCGGGCGCATCGATCATGGGACGACCGCCGACGTGCGTGACGCCGCCATGGGCGTGCAGCAGCACGACCGCCGGGAAGGGGCTCTCACCCTCGGGCACGACCCACCACGCCTCGGTCGACGGACCGAACCCGGCACTCCACTCGAGGGCGCCGCCGTGCAGGCCGTCGGTGCGCCAGCCGCCGACCTCGCGCACGTCGGGCGGATCGTGCGCGGGAACGCCGAGCACGGCGGCGAGCGCCGACTGCCGATCGTCGCCCGGCCGGTGCACGGGCCGCTCGTCGAGGTAGCTCGCGAGTGCGGCGAGCCCGATGCCGCCCGGCCGCACGGCGGTATCGGTCACCCGGCCAGCCCCCGTTCGCGGTTGAGTGCGTCGAACGCGGCCACGACGGCGTCGACCTGGTCGGGGGTCGTGCGCATGCGGATCGCCTCGCCGAGTTCGCGACCCGGCACCCAGCTGACGCTGCGCAGCAGCGAGCCGGAGCTGCCCGGCTCGTCGCCGTCGAGTGCGGCGGCGAGCGTCGCGTACGCCTCGGGGTCGTCGACGATGGCGGCGAGCGGACTGTCGAGCGACACCGCCTCGGGCGCCTCGGCCGACGCCGGGGCGGCCGGCACGCGCCAGGAGTGCACGCCCGAGCCCACCTCGAGGTCGTCGTCGGCGCCGGGCAGCCGAACGGTCGCCGTGGTGTTCGGCGGCACCGTGGCATCCACCGCGATCTCGTCGCCGTCGCGCCGCCAGACCACGCGCGCGAGGCCGTACGGGGTGCGATGCTCGGCCGACGCGTGGTCGAAGCCGTCGAGCGGGGTGGGTGCGATGCGCAGCTCGCGGTACCCGTCGGCCGCGGGCGCGAGGCCGGCGAGCACGCGATGCATCCAGTCCGCGATCGCGCCGAGCGCGTAGTGGTTGAACGAGGTCATCTCGCCGGGGTTGATCGAGCCGTCGGGCAGCATCGAGTCCCAGCGCTCCCAGATCGTGGTCGCGCCCATCGTCACCGGGTAGAGCCACGACGGGTTGCCGGTGGCGGTGAGGAGCCGCCGAGCGGTGTCGACGTGGCCGGTGCGGGTGAGCGCATCGGCGATGATCGGCGTGCCGACGAAGCCGGTGCCGATGTGGTACCCGCCACGTCGGGAGAGCTCGGCGAGGCGGGCGCCGAGCGCGGGGCGCTGCGAGGGGTGCGCGATGCCGAACTCGATCGCCACCGCGTAGCCGGTCTGCGCGTCGGAGACCATGCGCCCCGAGGGCGTGACGTACTCGGCGACAAACGCCTCGCGCACCTGTTCGCGCAGCCGCCCGAACCGTTCGGCGTCGGCGGAGTGGCCGAGCCGCTCGGCCGCCCGCGCGACGAGGTCGACCGACTTGTACAGGTACGCGCTCGCGACGATGTCGGTGTCGGTCTTCGCCTTGAACGGGTTCTCCGGCGGGGCATCCGGGTCGAGCCAGTCGCCGAACTGGAACCGCCCCTCCCACAGGCGCCGCTCGCCCGCGACGGCGAGGATCGCCTCGGTCCAGGCGACCATGCTCGGGTACTGGCGCGCGAGCACCTGCTCGTCGCCGAACCGCTCGGCGAGCACCCACGGCACGACGGTCGCGGCGTCGCCCCAGGCCGCGGCGGGGGGCGGGTCGTCGTCGAGCACGTTCGGCACGACGAACGGCACGACCCCGTCGACCTGCTCGATCTCGAGGTCGACCAGCCACGAGTCGAGGAACCCGCGCACGTCGTAGAGGAAGCTCGCGGTGGGCGCGAAGACCTGGATGTCGCCCGTCCAGCCGAGGCGCTCGTCGCGCTGCGGGCAGTCGGTCGGCACGTACAGGAAGTTGCCGCGCAGGCCCCACACCACGTTCTCGTGCAGCTGCCGCACGAGCTCGTGCGAGGTGTCGAACCAGCCCGTGCGCTCCATGTCGCTGTGGAGCACGACCGCGGTCACGTCGGCCGGGTCGAACTCGCCCGGCCAGCCCGAGACCTCGGCGTAGCGGAAGCCGTGGAAGGTGAACTCGGGCTCCCAGGTCTCGCCGTCGTAGCGACCCGCGAGCGTGTAGTGGTCGGTCGCCTCGGCCGCGCGCAGCGGGCGCACGCCCAGTTCGCCGTGCTCGAGCACCTCGGCGTGCCGCAGCGTCACGGTGTCGCCCGCCGCGCCGCGCACGGTGATGCGCAGGCGCCCGACGAGGTTCTGCCCGAAGTCGAGCACGGTCTCGCCCGACGGCGTGGTGATGACGTCGGCGACCGGCAGCTCCTCGATGCGCCGCACGAACGGCGAGGTGCGGGCCTCGGGCACGACGAGGTCGGGGCCGGCGACGGCGGGCGCCCAGGCGGACGCATCGAAGCCGGGCTCCGACCAGCCCGGCAGCTCGCGGCGCGCGTCGTACGACTCGCCCGCGTAGATGCCGCTCGCGATCACGGGCGACGGATGCGAGTGCCAGGCGTCGGGCGCGGTGCGCACGCGCAGCTCGGTGCCGTCGTCGAACGCGACCACGAGCAGCGCCGCGAACGCGGGCTGGTCGCCGTAGATCGTGCGCGCGTGCTCGCGGAACCCGTACCGCTCGGTGGCCCACGCGCCGGCGATCCGCACGCCGATCGCGTTGTCGCCGTCGCGCAGCAGCCCCGTGACATCCGTCGTCTCGTGGATCAGTCGCTCGCGGTACGGGGTCCAACCGGGCTTCAGCACCTGGTCGTCGACGTCGTCGCCGTTGATCGCGACCTGGTACGCGCCGAGCGCGGTGGCGTAGAGGGTCGCGGATGCCACGGGGCGGTCGAGCGCGAACTCGGTGCGCAGCAGCGCGGGCTGCGCGTGGGCCTCCGGGTTCGCGTGGGCGATCGACGCGGCGTCCCACTCCCCCTCGGCGAGGAACCCGGCACGGATCTCGCGGGGCTCGCTCCACGGGCCGGTGACGCCGTCCGCGCCGGTGGTGCGCACGCGCAGCCGCGCCCGCTCGCGCGGGGCGAGCGGGGCGAACGGCCAGTCCACGCCGACCGAGTCGCGGCCGGCGACGGTCGCGGTCTCGATGCCGCCGCCTCGGTGGAGCTCCAGGTCGGCGGACGCCTGCAGCCAGCCGGGGGTGTCCGTCTCGGTCGCCCAGCCCAGGCGCGGCCGCGGGAACGCGACGACATCGCTGCCACGCGGAGCCCCTGCATCGACTCGGACGGTTCGGGGGTCGCTCATCGTGATCCTTCCGCTCCGAGCATCTTCGCTCGGGCACTTGTCATCGTGAATCGATTCACGCATCATGTCAACCAGTTCGCACGACGAGGTGCGGACCGTTCGGTCGAAATCCGAATGAAACGAATCAATGCGTTGCACGATCGTTACCGAGAAACATTTGACGAGCGACGCTCAACGGGCATACAGTCCAACTGAACCGTTTCAAAGCAGAGGCGGGGCAGCACGCACCGAGGCTGTCCGCTCTCTTTACAAGGAGGTAAAGATGCAGATCACACGCAACCGGCGCACCCGCGCCGTGGCGGTGGCGGGAGCAGCCCTGCTGGCGCTTCCCCTGGCCGCATGTTCCGCCGACGGCGGAGACGACTCGAACGGCGACGAGGCGATCGAGCTCTCGTTCCTCATCGACAACGGCGAGCAGACCGTCTCGATGGTCGAGGCGCTCACCGCGGCGTACACCGAGGCGAACCCGAACATCACGTTCGACATCGAGCAGCGCCCGGGTGGTGGCGAGGGCGACAACATCGTCAAGACCCGCCTCGCGACCGGCGAGATGAACGACCTGTTCCTGTACAACTCGGGTTCGCTCTTCCAGGCGCTCGGGCCGGACCAGACGCTCACCAACCTCGACGACCAGCCCTGGGTCGCCGACCTCACCGACGACTTCCGCACCGTCGTCTCGACCGACAACGGCGTGTACGGCACGCCGGTCGGCACGTCGATGGCCGGCGCCGTCCTCTACAACATCCCGGTCTACGAGGACCTCGGCCTCGAGGTCCCCGAGGACTGGGACGCGTTCATGGAGAACAACGAGGCCATCAAGGCCGCCGGCGACGTCGCCCCGATCGCGCAGACCTACGGCGACACCTGGACGAGCCAGCTCTTCGTGCTGGGCGACTTCGGCAACGTCGACACGCAGGACCCGGACTGGGCCGAGGAGTACACGGCGGGCAACGCCAAGTACGTCGACCAGCCGGCGCTGCAGGGCTTCCTCAACCAGCAGGACGCGTACGAGGCGGACATCTTCAACGAGGACTACGCCTCGGCGCTCTACGACGACGGCGTGCGCATGGTCGCGACCGGTGAGGCCGCGCACTACCCGATGCTGAGCTTCGCGGTCGGCGTGCTGCAGAACTCGTACCCCGACAACCTGAACGACGTGGGCGTCTTCGCGCTGCCGGCGCAGGATGCCGCGGACACGACGCTCACCATGTGGCAGCCGGCCGGGATCTACGTGCCGAACACCACAGAGGGCGCGACGCTCGACGCCGTGAAGGACTTCATGGCCTTCACCGTCACCGCCGAGGGCTGCGAGATCCAGGTCACCGCGGGTGGCGCCAACGGCCCGTTCTCGATGACCAACTGCACGCTGCCCGACGACGTGCCCCAGCTGGTGAAGGACATGCAGCCCTACTTCGACGAGGGCCGCACCGCTCCGGCGCTCGAGTTCCTCTCCCCCATCAAGGGACCGGCCCTCGAGCAGATCACGGTCGAGGTCGGCTCGGGCATCCGCTCGGCCGAGGACGGCGCCGCGCTCTACGACGAGGACGTGGAGAAGCAGGCCGCCCAGCTCGGACTCGACTGGTAGGCGCGCCCGACGCGTAACGTGTCATCCAACGACAGCGAGGGGCCGGCGGCCACCCGGCCGCCGGCCCCTCGCTCGTCGGCGGAACACTGATCAATGGAGATTCGATGACCGCGACAGCGACGCCCCCGACGGCGAAGTCCACCACACCCCCTCGCCCCGAGGGCAAGCAGAAGCGACGGCCGGCGAAGAGCCCGTACCCGCTCTGGTTCTACATCCCGGCCGGCATCCTCTTCACAGTGCTGTTCCTGGTCCCGACGATCTCGTCGTTCTACTTCAGCCTCACCCGGTGGTCGATCTTCGACGTCGAGTTCATCGGGTTCGAGAACTACGTGCAGTTCTTCCGCGAGCCGGCGCTCGTGCAGGGCTTCATCAACACCTTCATCTTCGGCTTCATGACCTCCGGCCTGAAGGTCATCCTGGGCCTCCTGCTCGGCGTGCTGCTCACCTCGAGCGTGATCGGCCGCGGGTACCTGCGCTCGGTCGTCTTCTTCCCCGTGCTGGTCTCGGTGATCGGCGTCGGCTTCACGTTCCGCGCCCTGATGGATCCGTTCGACGGCGCGATCAACACCGCGCTGGGCTGGTTCGGCATCGACGGCCCGGGCTGGCTCACCGACCCCGCGTGGGCGCTCTACTCGGTGGCCCTCGTCGACGTCTGGCGCGGCGTCGGCCTCGCGACCCTCATCTACATCGCCGGCATCGTCGGCATCCCGCAGGAGTACTACGAGGCGGCCCGCGTCGACGGCGCCAGCGCCTGGCGCAGCTTCTGGCACATCACGCTGCCGCTCTCCTGGCCGGCGACGAGCACCGTCGTGCTGCTCTCGCTCATCGGCGGCCTCCGCTCGTTCGACCTCATCTGGGCGATGACCAGGGGCGGGCCGGGCTTCACGAGCGACGTGATCGCATCCGTCATCTACAAGCAGTACCAAGCCGGCTTCTACGGCCTCTCGACCGCGGGCAACGTGATCCTGTTCCTGGTCGTGACCGCCATCGTCGTGCCGCTCAGTATGTGGCTCCGGAAGAGGGAGGTCGAGCAGTGACCGAGACGCGCGTCGTCACGACCCAGGTCGCCGACGGACAGAAGCCGCTCAAGATCCGGAAGCGCCGCAAGCTCACCTGGAAGGCCAAGCTGCAGCGCTACGGCATGGGATCGATCGCGATCCTCGCCTCGATCATCGTCTTCCTGCTGCCGTTCCTGTTCATCCTCTTCACTGCGGGCAAGGACCGCCAGGAGGCGTCGCTGTTCGCCTTCACCCCGCCGAGCCAGTGGATGCTCTGGGAGAACTTCATCGCGGTGCTCGAGACGCGCAACTACATGGTGGTGACGGCGTTCTGGAACTCGATCGTGCTGACCGTGGTCGCCGTCTCGATCATGGTCATCCTCGGGTCGATGGTCGGCTACGTGCTGCAGCGCCGGAAGTCGCGCTGGAACCCGCTCGTCATGCTGTTCGTGCTCGCCGGCCTCATCATCCCGCCGGCGGTCGTGCCGACGGTCTGGGTCATGCAGTCGCTCGAGCTGTACGGCACGCTGATCGGCCTGATCCTGATCGAGGTCACCTTCGGACTCGCGTTCACGGTGCTGCTGATCCGGGCGTTCGTCGCCGCGATCCCGAAGGAGCTCGACGAGGCGGCGATCATCGACGGCGCGGGCTCGATGCGCCTGTTCTTCACCGTCATCTTCCCGCTGCTGCGCGGCGTGATCGTGACCGTGATCGTGGTGCAGGCCGTCACCGTGTTCAACACGTTCGTGAACGCCCTCTACTTCCTGCCCGGCGAGCCGACCGTGCAGCTGACGCTGTACAACTTCCTCTCGCAGTCGGGCAACCAGTGGAACCTGCTGTTCATGAACATCCTGATCATCACGATCCCGCCGCTGATCCTCTACATCTTCTTCAACCGGCAGATCGTGGCGGGCATGACGAGCGGCGCCGTCAAGGGGTGATGCGCCGATGGCTCAGGCGTACTCCGCGGGGAGCGTGCCCCGGAGCCATGCCAGCTCGTTGTCGCGGATGAACGTCGAGAGCGTGGACTCGGCCGGCAGCACGTCGCCGGTCCACGCCTCGACGGCCGCGACCAGGCGGGCGGATGCCTCCGGCGCGCCGCTCCCGACCGCCTCGTGCCACGCGGCGGCCACGTCGCCGGGCACCGGCAGGTCGGCCATCGCGGCCGTCACGTACTTGGGCCCGCGCAGGAACCGTCGCGCCTTCGCGAGGGCGAGCCGCCCGACGGCGAGCGTCAGGTGGGTCGCCGCGTGCACCCTGAGGAAGTCGTCGCCGAAGGCGACGGCCTGGTCGAGGAAGTAGCCGCCGTGGATGCGCACCTGAGCGAGATGGGAGGCCACGCGCCGGTCCCATTCGCCCTCGTCGAGCCGTGTGACCGCCTCGATCGCGCGACCGAGCCCGGGGTCGCGCGACCAGGCCACGCGCGCACCCTCGAACGACGCCCGGGTCGGGTCGTCACCGCGACGGGCGGCTTCGGCGAGGTACCACCGGCAGGTGAGCTTCACGTCGACGTACCCGCCCGGATAGTCGGCACCCTGGCGCTCGACCCACGCGACGCGGTTGTCGGCGAGCGCGCGGCGGAAGTGGTCGTCGGGCACGACGAGGTAGACGTCCACGTCGGAGTCCTCGCGCTCGGTGCCCCGCGCGACCGAGCCGACGACGATCACGCCGGTGGCGTCGCCCGCCGCGCGCTGCTCGGCGACGAAGGCGGCGAGCGCCCGTTCCTGGTGTTCCATGCTGGGCGCTCCTCCGCGTCGAGTGACTCCGGGTCGAGCCTAGCCGCGGGAGTTGCGGACGACACGCCGGGGACGCTATCGTTGAAACGATTCACCACCGACCACCCGAACGGAGCTCGACGATGAGCAGCAGCACCCCGGCGCCGCGGCGCGTGTGCTTCCAGCTGCAGGTGCACCCCGATCGCCTCGAGGAGTACACCCGCCGGCACGCGGCCGTCTGGCCCGAGATGCTCCAGGCGATCGCCGACGCCGGCCGCCGCAACTACTCCCTCTTCCTGCGCCCCGACGGGCTGCTCATCGGCTACTACGAGACCGATGACGACGAGGCCGCGCAGCGCGCGCTGGCCGCCGACCCGCGCACCGCGGCGTGGGAGGCGGAGATGGCCCCGTTCTTCGTCGCCCTCGACGGCGCGCGTCCCGACCAGGGCGCCCCCCAGCTGACCGAGGTCTTCCACCTGGAGGACCAACTCGCCGCGCTCGACGCCGAGCCCGGCCCGACCCCGCCGGACTGAACCGGCACCGACACAGAAAGCGACGACCAGTGAGCATCCTGACGCCAGACATCCAGGCCGAACTCGCCAAGCAGGCCATCGAGCTGCCCAGCTGGGCCTTCGGCAACTCGGGCACCCGCTTCAAGGTGTTCGGCACGCCCGGCACCCCACGCGACCCCTACGAGAAGATCGCCGACGCCGCGCAGGTCAATAAGTACACCGCGCTCTCCCCGTCGGTGGCCCTGCACATCCCGTGGGACAAGGTCGACTCCTACGACGACCTCCGGAAGTACGCGGAGGACCTCGGCGTCTCGCTCGGCACCATCAACTCGAACACGTTCCAGGACGACGACTACAAGTTCGGCGCCCTGACCCACGAGGACGCGGGCATCCGCCAGAAGGCGATCGACCACCACCTCGAGTGCATCGACATCATGGACCAGACCGGGTCGCGCGACCTCAAGATCTGGCTCGCCGAGGGCTCGAACTACCCGGGCCAGACCGACATGCGCGGCCGTCAGGACCGCCTGAACGACTCGCTCCGCACCATCTACGAGCGCATCGGCGACGAGCAGCGCCTCGTGCTCGAGTACAAGTTCTTCGAGCCGTCGTTCTACCACACCGATGTCCCCGACTGGGGTACGAGCTACGCCCAGGTCGCCTCGCTCGGCGACAAGGCGATGGTCTGCCTCGACACCGGCCACCACGCGCCCGGCACGAACATCGAGTTCATCGTCATGCAGCTGCTGCGCCTCGGCAAGCTCGGCTCGTTCGACTTCAACTCGCGCTTCTACGCCGACGACGACCTGATCGTCGGCGCCGCCGACCCGTTCCAGCTGTTCCGCATCATCGTCGAGGTCATCCGCGGCGGCGGCTACGGCGACCCCGACGTGGCGTTCATGCTCGACCAGTGCCACAACGTCGAGGACAAGGTCCCCGGCCAGATCCGCTCGGTGCTGAACGTGCAGGAGATGACCGCGCGCGCGCTGCTCATCGACCACGACGCGCTGCGTGCCGCGCAGGTCGCGGGCGACGTGCTCGCCGCGAACGCCATCTTCATGGACGCGTTCTACACCGACGTGCGCCCCGCCCTCGCCGAGTGGCGCGAGAGCCGTGGCCTTCCCGCCGACCCGATGGCGGCGTTCGCCGAGTCGGGCTACCTCGCGAAGATCGCCGAGGAGCGCGTCGGCGGCGTGCAGGCCGGCTGGGGCGCCTGACATGACGCTCGCCGTCCGCGCCGGTGCGCGAACCGTGGTCTCCCGGGGGGACGACCACGACTCGCGCACCATCGGCGCGCGCGGCGAGCGCACCCGACTTCCCGCGGCGCGTTGCGTGGTGGTGGCGCGCCGCGGGATCCTCTTCACGAGCTTCCGGGGGGAACGATGGGGCGCCAGGGCATGAGCATTGCGCACCTGCTCCGCGTCTACGAGGCGACGGATGCCTCGGGCGAGCCGCGTACCGACCGCACGCTGCTCGTGTGGGCGCACGGCGGCGCGTTCGCGTTCGGCGACCTCGACATGCCCGAGGCCGACTGGGTGGCATCGCGCTTCGCCGACCTCGACGTGCCGGTCGTCTCGGTCGACTACCGGCTCGCGGGCCCCGGCACGACGTTCCCCGCCGCATCCGACGACGTGCTCGTCGCCTGGCGCTGGGCCGTCGCGAACGCCGACCGACTCGGCGCGAGCCGTATCGTGATCGGCGGTGCGAGTGCGGGAGCGAACATCGTGACCGGCGCGGTGCTGCGCATGCTCGCCGCCTCCACCGGGGGCGTCCGCGAGCGGATGCCCGACGCGGTGTTCCTCGCCTACCCGACGCTGCACGCGGTGCAGCCCGCCCCGGGCGCCGACCTGCGCGCAGCGCTCGATGCGCACCCCGAGGCCGACCGCTTCGGCCCCGCCGCGGTGCTCGAGATGTACGAGCGCTACCTCGGCGGCCCCGTCGACGGCGCACCCGTCGCCGCGATCCCCGGCACCGCGACCCGCGATGCGCTGGCCGGGTTCCCGCCGACCCTCATCGTCAACGACGACCTCGACGAGCTGCGCGTCTCGGGCGAGGCGTTCGCCGCCATGCTCGACGACGCCGGCGTCGACGTCACCTGCGAGACCGAGCCCGACGTCGACCACGGGCACCTCAACCGACCCGAGCACCCCGCCGCCGCGCGCACCGTCGCGCGCGTCGCCGCGTGGTTCGACGACCTCGCCGCCGGGGTGCGCGAGCCCTCGGCCGGCGCCGCCCCCGAGGCATCCGCCCCACCCCAGATCCCCACCAGCAACCCGACCGAACCGACCCCGACGCTCACGTAAGGAGCCACCCAGATGACGAACCCCGCAGCCGCCGACCTCATCACGCGGTCGAACCGCCTCGGCGCCGACCCCAAGAACACGAACTATGCCGGCGGCAACACCTCGGCCAAGGGCACCGAGACCGACCCGGTCACGGGCGAGCCCGTCGAGCTGCTCTGGGTCAAGGGCTCGGGCGGCGACCTCGGCACGCTCACGGAGCAGGGCCTCGCGGTGCTGCGCATGGACCGCATGCGCGCGCTCGTCGACGTCTACCCGGGCGTCGACCGCGAGGACGAGATGGTCGCCGCGTTCGACTACGCGCTGCACGGCAAGGGCGGCGCGGCCCCCTCGATCGACACGGCCATGCACGGCCTCGTCGACGCGGCGCACGTCGACCACCTGCACCCCGACTCGGGCATCGCGATCGCGACGGCGAAGGACGGCAAGCGCCTCACCAAGAAGATCTTCGGCGACAAGGTCGTGTGGGTGCCGTGGCGACGCCCCGGCTTCCAGCTCGGGCTGGACATCGCCGAGATCAAGGCGAAGAACCCGCAGGCGGTCGGCTGCATCCTCGGCGGCCACGGCATCACCGCCTGGGGCGACACCAGCGAGGAGACCGAGCAGAACTCGCTCTGGATCATCGACACGGCCGCCGAGTACATCGCCGCCAACGGCAAGAAGGAGCCGTTCGGCAAGGCCCGCAAGAAGTTCGCCCCCCTCGACGAGGCCGAGCGCCGCGCGAAGGCCGCCGCACTCGCCCCGACCATCCGCGGGCTCGCCAGCCACGACAAGCCCATGGTGGGCCACTTCACCGACTCGCCCGAGGTGCTCGAGTTCCTCGCGTCGGCCAACGCCCCCAAGCTCGCCGAGCTCGGCACGAGCTGCCCCGACCACTTCCTGCGCACCAAGGTCAAGCCGATGCTGCTCGACCTGCCGTCGAACGCCACGGTCGAGCAGTCGATCGAGCGCCTGAAGGAGCTGCACGAGTCCTACCGCGCCGACTACACCGCGTACTACGAGAAGCACGCCGACGCCGACAGCCCCGCGATCCGCGGCGCCGACCCGCTCATCGTGCTCGTGCCCGGCGTCGGCATGTTCAGCTACGGCGCGAACAAGCAGACCGCGCGCGTCGCCGGTGAGTTCTACGTCAACGCCATCAACGTGATGCGCGGCGCCGAGGCGCTCTCGACCTACTCCCCCATCTCCGACGCGGAGAAGTTCCGCATCGAGTACTGGGCGCTCGAGGAGGCGAAGCTCCAGCGCATGCCGAAGCCCAAGACCCACCAGGGCCGCATCGCGTTCGTCACCGGCGCCGCCTCGGGCATCGGCAAGGCCATCGCGACCCGGCTCGCCGCCGAGGGCGCGTGCGTGGTCGTCGCCGACCTCGACCTCGAGAAGGCGCAGGCCGTCGCCGCCGAGCTCGGCGGCACCGACGTCGCCATCGGCGTGGCCGCGAACGTCGCCGACGCCGAGGGCGTGCAGGCCGCGATCGACGCGACCGTGCTCGCGTTCGGCGGCATCGACCTGGTCGTGAACAACGCCGGCCTGTCGCTGTCGAAGCCGCTGCTCGAGACCACCGAGAAGGACTGGGACCTCCAGCACGACGTGATGGCGAAGGGCTCGTTCCTCGTCTCGAAGGCCGCCGCCAAGGCGCTCATCGAGCAGGAGATGGGCGGCGACATCGTCTACATCTCGTCGAAGAACTCGGTCTTCGCCGGCCCGAACAACATCGCCTACTCGGCGACCAAGGCGGACCAGGCGCACCAGGTGCGACTGCTCGCGGTCGAGCTCGGCGAGTACGGCGTGCGCGTCAACGGCATCAACCCCGACGGCGTCGTGCGCGGCTCGGGCATCTTCGCCGCCGGCTGGGGCGCCAACCGCGCCAAGACCTACGGCGTCGAGGAGAAGGACCTGGGCAAGTTCTACGCCCAGCGCACCATCCTGAAGCGCGAGGTGGTGCCCGAGAACGTCGCCGACGCGGTGTTCGTGCTCACCGGACCCGAGCTCAGCCGCACCACGGGCCTGCACGTACCGGTCGACTCCGGCGTCGCCGCCGCGTTCATCCGATGAGCTCGTCGACCCCCACGGGCCACGTCGCCGCGATCGACCTCGGTGCGACCAGCGGGCGGGTGATGCTCGGCTCGGTCGGGCCGAACTCGCTCGAGCTGCACGCGGTCGGCCGGTTCCCGAACCAGCCCGTGCGCACCATCAACGGGCTGCACTGGGACCTGCTGGCGCTCTACCGCGGCGCGGTCGACGGGCTGCGCGCGGCCGTCGCCGAGGCGCCCGACGTGGCGAGCATCGGCGTGGACTCGTGGGCGGTCGACTACGCGCTGCTGCGCGACGGGCGGATGCTCGGCACCCCGTTCCACTACCGCGACGAGCGCACGGCCGCGGGCGTGGAGTCGGTGCACGCCGTCACGCCGTTCGAGGCGCTCTACCGCCGCAACGGCCTGCAGTTCCTGCCGTTCAACACGGTCTACCAGCTCGCCGCCGAGCGCGACGGCGGGCTGCTGTCGCTGGCCGACCAGATGCTGCTCGTGCCCGACCTCATCGCGTACTTCCTCACCGGCGAGGCGGTGGCCGAGCGCACGAACGCCTCGACCACGGGCCTCGTCGACGTGATCACGCACGCGTGGGACGTCGAGCTCGCCGAACGGCTGCAGCTGCCGGCATCCGTGCTGCCCCGCCTCGTCGACCCCGGCGAGCGCATCGGGTCGACCCTCGGCTACGTGAACGATGGCATCGGCGCGTCATCGCCGATCGACGTCGTCGCGGTCGGCTCGCACGACACGGCCTCCGCCGTGGTCGCGGTGCCCATGCGGGCCGAGACCGCCGCGTACATCTCGTGCGGCACCTGGGGGCTGGTCGGCCTCGAGCTCGAGCAGCCGGTACTGACGGATGCCGCGCGGCAGGCGAACTTCACCAACGAGGGCGGCGTCGACTCGCGCGTGCGCTTCCTGCACAACGTGATGGGGCTGTGGCTGCTGAGCGAGTCGATCCGGGAGTGGGAGCGTTCGGGCGAGACCGTGGAGCTGGCGGACCTGCTCGCCGCGGCGGCATCCGTCACCGCACCCGTCGCCGTGTTCGACGCGAACGACCCGCGCTTCATGGCCCCGGGCGACATGCCCGCGCGCATCGCCGAGTGGTGCCGCGAGCACGATCAGCCGGTGCCGTCGACGCAGGCCGAGTTCGCGCGCAGCATCATCGAGAGCCTCGCCGAGGCGTTCGGCGAAGCAGTGCGCACGGCGGCCGAGCTGTCGGGCCGCACGGTTGAGACCATCCACATGGTCGGCGGCGGCGCGCTCAACGAGCTGCTCTGCCAGCGCACGGCCGACCGCGCGGGGCTGCCCGTGCTCGCCGGCCCGGTCGAGGCGACCGCGATCGGCAACGTGCTCGTGCAGGCGCGCGCCCAGGGCTTCGCGGGCGGCGACCTCGAGTCGCTGCGTGACCTCGTCGCCACGGCGTTCGCGCCGCGCCGCTACGATCCCAAGGCATGACCTCGTACTCCCACGCGTTCGACTGGGCCCGCCGCCACGTCGACGCGGGCACCCTGCCGGGCGCGGTCCTCGGCGTCGCGACGAGCGAGGGCGTGGTGGCGCTCGACGCGTTCGGCGACGCCGAGACCGGCGACCACTACCCGCTGTTCTCGATCACGAAGCCGCTCGTCGGCCTCGCCGCGCTGCGGCTCGTCGAGCAGGGGCGGCTCACGCTCGAGACGCCGCTGACCGATGCCGTGCCCGAGTTCGGCGCCGACCGCGCCGACGTGGTGCGCCTGCGGCACCTCGTGAGCCACACGGCGGGCATCCCCGAGCCGGCGCTCGACGTGCCCGGCGGGCTCCGGCCAGCGCTGCTCGCCCCCGGCCGCGACTTCGCTGCCGGTGCGATCTCGCGCTACTCGACCATCGCCTACGAGGGCATCGCCGCGCTCATCGCGCACGCGGGCGGCGCGCCCTGGGAGCAGCAGGTGCTCGAGACGCTGGCGGCGGCGGATGCCACGGGCGTGACCTTCGACGTGGCGTCGACCCGGCACGCGCCGATCGAGTGCGCCGAGCAGGGCGTCGACTGGGAGCTCTTCGCGTCGCACCGGAACCCCGGCGCGGGCGCGTTCGCCCGCGCCGAGGACCTGCTCGCGGTCGCGGTGTCGCTGCTCCGGGACGACGGCAGGCTGGTGCATCCGCTCACGGGCGCCATGATGCGGCGCTCGCTCACCGACGACGTGCCGACCATCGACCCGTACCCGCCCGAGCGCGGCACGCACTGGGGATTCACCTGGTGCCTGCGCGACGCGGCACCCGCGGCCCTCGCGCGAGACGCGTTCGGGCACGGCGGCTGGGCGGGCACCGACTTCTGGCTGCACCCCGAGCACGACGTGGCGTTCGTGCTGCTCACGAACGTGGCCTCGTCGGGCCGGCTCGGGCTCAGCCTCGACGAGCTCGACAACGCGGTGGTCACGGCGCGCTGAGGCGCTCGGTGCGTCGCGCGGCGCCGGCTCGAGGCATCCGCCGCCCTACCGCCGGCCCCGATCGGGTCAGGTGCGCTCGGCGCGCGTCGGGTGATCGGCCGTGCGCCCGTGCACCGCGGTGTTGAGCTCCTCGGTGGTGAACGGCTCGGTCGGCATCGGCTGCGCCGCGTCCGACGCACGCAGGCCGTCGAGCGTGATGCGGCGGTAGCGGGCCAGGGCGACGCCCCGCTGCGGCTGCGGGAAGCGCAGCACGCTCGCCATCGCGAGCGGCAGCATGCCGAGGTCGGTGCCCGTGACGTCCGCACGCAGCGATCCCTCGTCGTGGGCGCGCGCCACGAAGCCCCTGACCGCCTCCTCCCAGCGCACGCCGGGGCGGTAGTCGGGGTCGAGCTCCGACATGCGGTGCAGCACCGCGGGGGTGGCCGGGTAGTCGACCAGGATCGCGAGGTTGCCGTCGAGGAACGCGACCACCTGGTCCCAGCCCGAGTCGAGGTCGGCGAGCTCGGCCATCACGACGTCGATGCGCTCGGCGGCGCGATCGTAGAGCGCACGGATCAGGTCGGCGTAGGTCGGGAAGCGGCGGTAGAGGGTGCCGATGCCCACGCCCGTGCGTTCGGCGAGTTCGTGCAGCGACGCGTCGATGCCGGCCTCGGCGAAGTATCGCTCGGCCTCGTCGAGGAGGCGTTCGCGGTTCAGTGCGGCATCGCGGCGCAGCGGTCGGGTAGGTGCTGACACATCCTCAGTCTATTACCCGACAGGTGTCGAGCGTGTGACGACCACCGCGGGCGCGTAGGCTCGGGTCGAGCCCGCACGCGACGAAAGGCCTCCATGCCCACCACCGCGGAACCCCGCGTCGCCATCTACCTCGACTTCGACAACATCGTCATCTCGCGGTACGACCAGCTGCACGGCGACATGTCCTACCGGCGCGACACCGGCAGGCGCTCGTCGACCGCGAAGGCCGAGACCGCCAAGAAGCTCGAGGCCGCCACCGTCGACGTCGACGCCGTGCTCGACTTCGCCGCGACCTTCGGCACGATCGCCGTCGCGCGCGCCTACGCCGACTGGTCGAACCCGATCAATGCCAGCTACCGCAGCCAGCTCATCGACCGAGCCGTCGACCTCGTGCAGCTCTTCCCCCTGTCGGCGACGAAGAACGGCGCCGACATCCGGCTCGCGGTCGACGCCGTGGAAGACCTCTTCCGTCTGGACGACCTCACCCACGTGGTGATCGTCGCCGGCGACTCCGACTACGTCGCGCTCGCGCAGCGCTGCAAGCGCCTCAGCCGCTACGTCGTCGGCATCGGCGTCGCGGGCGGCACGAGCCGCGCGCTGACGGCCGCGTGCGACGAGTTCGCCGACTACGACGCGCTGCTCCAGACCGACGCCGACGTCGACGAGGACGAACGGGCGGCCGAGGAGGAGGCAGCGGCGGCGAAGACGTCGAAGGGGGCGAAGGATGCCTCGGGCGGCACGGGCAACGGCCGGAAGAAGGGCGCCGCATCGTCGGGGGACGACGACTCCGGGGCATCCGACGCCGAATCGACCCCGTCGACCCGCAACCCGGGCCGCCTGCTGATCAAGGCGCTCGAACTGCTGCGCGCGAAGAACGACGAGGAGTGGCAGCCGTCGGGCGCGGTGAAGAACCAGATGCTGCGCATGGACCCCGGTTTCCAGGAGCGACGGCTCGGCTTCGGGTCGTTCACCGACTTCCTGAAGTCGCGCGGCGGCGTGGTCGAGCTCGACGAGACGACCGGCCAGAACCGGGTGCGCATCCGGCCGCGCAAGGGCTGAGCGCGGGCCGCACCGCCGACGACTGCGGGAGAATGGCCGGGTGACCGACGCCGACCTCACCGTGACCGTGCCCGACGCCACCCTGCGCGATGCGCTGGGCCCGCTGCCCGAGGGGGTGCGGGTGCTCGAGTGGGACTTCACCGGGCCGCCCCCGGCGGACGGCCTCGACCTCGTCGTGCCCCCGTACATGGGCGGCAACGCGGTGCTCGCCGCGCTCGACGGGGTGCCCGTGCGCCTCGTGCAGAGCCAGTCGATCGGCTACGACGGGGTCGCCGACCTGCTGCCGGCCGGTCACGTGTTCGCCAACGCGACGACCGTGCACGAGACCTCGACCGCCGAGCTCGCGCTGGCGCTCGTGCTCGCCGCGCAGCGCGGCATCCCACGGTTCGTGCGGGCCGCCGACGAGGGCCGCTGGGCGCCGGTCGCCCTGCCGAGCCTCGCCGACCGGCGCGTGCTGCTCGTGGGCTACGGCGGGGTCGGCGTCGCCATCGAGGACCGCCTGCTGCCGTTCGAGACACGGGTCACGCGCGTCGCGAGCCGCGCGCGGGAGACCGACCGCGGCTACGTGCACGGCATCGACGACCTGCCCGAGCTGCTGCCCGACGCCGAGATCGTCATCGTCGGGCTGCCGCTGTCGGATGCGACGCGGGGCCTCGTCGACGACGCGTTCCTCAGCGCGCTGCCCGACGACGCGCTCGTCGTGAACGTCGGGCGAGGGCCGGTCGCCGACACCGACGCGATCCTCGCGCACGCGGGCCGGCTGCGCTTCGCGCTCGACGTCGTCGACCCGGAGCCGCTGCCCGACGGGCATCCACTCTTCGCTTCCCCCGACGTGCTGGTCAGCCCGCACGTCGGCGGCGCGTCGAGCGCGATGCTGCCCCGCATGGCCGCGCTCGTGCGCCGCCAGGTGGCCCACCTCCTCGCGGGCGAGGAGCCCGAGAACGTGGTGCTGCGCACCTGACGGTGCTCCCCTCCGTCTCCGCCCAGGATGCGACCCGTGCAGACCGTCCGCGCGTTCGTGAGCACCTCGATCACATGTCGTGCGCCGCTGGAAGCATTGCGGTGTGGTCACTGCATTCATCGACGAGTCCCAGCTCGGTGGAACGGGAAGTGGGCTGAGGTTCATGCTGACCGCCACCATCCCGTTCTCCGCTGACTGCGACCCGATGCGGGAGGAGCTGTTGCGGCTGCTCCCCAAGAACCGAAGCAAGCTCCACTGGAACGAGTCGGTCGGCTCCGCTCGACGCGAGCTGATCGACACGATCGGCCGACTCGACCTCATGCATTGGGTCGTCTACCAGGACTCGACGGCAGGCGAGAGCCCGGAGCGGGTGAGGCGGAGCTGCATCGAGATGCTCGCCTGGGAGCTGCAGGGCCTCCAGTTCGTGGATTCCGCACTGTTCGAGTCACGCGGCCCCACCGACGACAACCGCGACCGCCGGATGTTCGACGCCTTGCGATCGCGCAGGGTGCTGCAGTCGCCACTGAAGGTCGATCACCTGCCGGGCCCCGAGGAAGCGATGCTCTGGATTCCCGACGCCGTGAGCGGAGCAGTCAACGAACGCGACCGTGGGGACAAGTCGTACTTCGAGACCTTGCGGCATCAGATCCAGCTGGTCCCCACGAACAAGGGCTACTGACAGCGCGAAGCCCGGGCCCCGCAATCGGCAGGAACTCCCGGGCTCACTTCCAGACTCACCGCGATGATCTGGCCTCGCGGCAACTCTACTGCGCACCCGCGTCGCCCGGCAACTGAGTACCGAGCCCCTGACGCAACCGATGCTGGCTGTGGTCTGACCTCGGATGCTACTCTGGTCGGACCACACCCGAGGAGCACCAGTGACGACGACGCCCGGCACCCCGCCAGAGACGGAATCGCCGCGCGCCTGGAAGACCGTGCTCGAGCACGTCGAGCGCGCACTCCTCGACGGATCGCTCCAGCCCGGCGACCGGCTCCCCGGCGAGCGCCAGCTCTCGACCGACCTCGGCGTCGGCCGATCGAGCGTGCGCGAGGCGTTCCGCGTGCTCGAGGTGCTCGGACTCATCCGCACCCGCTCCGGCTCGGGCCCGAACGCCGGCGCGATCATCGTCGCCACCCCGCGCGGCGGCATGTCGGCGCTCATGCGCCTGCAGGTCGCGGCACAGGGCTTCCCGGTCGACGACGTCGTGCGCGCGAGGCTGCTGCTCGAGGCATCCGTCGCCGCCGAGCTCGCCGCCGCGGTGCACGACCACGACCTCGCCGACGCGCTCCAGCTGCTCGACGCGATGGAGCCGCCCGGGCTCGACCCCGATGAGTTCCTCGTGCTCGACGCGCAGTTCCACGTGGCGTTGGCCGAGGCATCCGGCAACCAGGTCATCACCGCGATGATGGCCGGGCTGCGCAGCGCGATCGAGGGGTACGTGCTCGAGGGCGTGCCGCACATCCGCGACTGGGGCGCGACCGCCGACCGGCTGCGGCACGAGCACCGCGAGATCCTGCACGCCATCGAGCGCGGCGACTCGGCCGACGCTGAGGCGCGCATCCGCGACCACATCACCGGGTACTACGCGGAGTCCCTGCTCCCGACGCCCGCCCAGAACTCCCCCGCCCCGACCCCCGACCCCGACTCGGGCCGCGAGTCGTCACGAACTGTCGCTTCGCCCACGCGATAGCGACACGTCATGACGACGCGGCGACCGGGCACGCACAGATAGGAAGACGCACATGGTGCAGCGACAGATGCCGAACCCCAAGGAGCTCGCGCAGCTCATGCGGTTCAAGGCCCCGACCCTGAACCCCACCGACCGCCGGCTCGACGCCGCGCTCACGATCGCCGACCTGCGCGCGATCGCGAAGCGCCGCACCCCGAAGGCGCCGTTCGACTACACCGAGGGCGCCGCCGAGGGCGAGCTGTCGCTGGCGCGCGCCCGCCAGGCGTTCCAGGACGTCGAGTTCCACCCGTCGATCCTGCGCAACGTGCCGGTCGTCGACACGAGCCGCGAGGTGCTCGGCGAGCGCAGCGCCCTGCCGTTCGGCATCGCGCCGACGGGATTCACGCGCCTCATGCAGACCGAGGGCGAGGAGGCGGGCGCCGGTGCCGCGGGCGCCGCGGGCATCCCGTTCACCCTGTCGACGCTCGGCACCACCTCGATCGAGGGCGTGAAGGCCGCCAACCCGAACGGCCGCAACTGGTTCCAGCTGTACGTGATGCGCCAGCGCGAGATCTCGTACGGCCTCGTGCACCGCGCCGCCGCCGCGGGCTTCGACACGCTGTTCTTCACGGTCGACACCCCGGTCGCCGGCGCCCGCCTGCGCGACAAGCGCAACGGCTTCTCGATCCCGCCGCAGCTCACGCTCGGCACCGTGATCAACGCCATCCCCCGCCCGGCGTGGTGGATCAACTTCCTCACCACCCCGCCGCTCGAGTTCGCGTCGCTGTCGTCGACCGGCGGCACCGTCGGCGAGCTGCTCGACTCGGCCATGGACCCGACGATCTCGTTCGACGACCTCGACGTGATCCGCGAGATGTGGCCCGGCAAGATCGTCGTGAAGGGCGTGCAGACCGTCGAGGACGCCAAGCTCCTCGCGGGCCGCGGCGTCGACGGCATCGTGCTCTCGAACCACGGCGGTCGCCAGCTCGACCGCGCGCCGATCCCGTTCCACCTCCTCCCCGACGTCGTGCGCGAGGTCGGCGACGACATGGAGGTGCACCTCGACACGGGCATCATGAACGGCGCCGACATCGTCGCCTCGATCGCCCTCGGCGCCCGCTTCACGCTCATCGGCCGCGCATACCTCTACGGCCTCATGGCCGGCGGCCGCCGCGGCGTCGACAAGACCATCTCGATCCTCCGCACCGAGATCCAGCGCACCATGAAGCTGCTCGAGGTCTCGACGCTCGACGAGCTCGGCCCGCAGCACGTGACCCAGCTGTCGCGCCTGGTGCCGGTGGCCAAGACGGTAACGGATGCCGCTGAGCTGGCGTCTGCGTCGAAGCCCGCGACCGTGCGGGCGAACCGGTCGACGGGTGGCGCAGCGAAGACGGGTGCCGCGAAGACCGCGGCGGCGAAGTCGGGCGGTGCGAAGACCACCGCGGCGAAGTCCTCCGCGGCGAAGCGGGCGACCGGCACGCGTTCGGCCGCGACGAAGTCCTCGAGCGCCGGCGCACGCACGGCGAAGCAGGCGACCGCGTCGACCGGTTCCGGCTCCGGCTCGACGCCCGCGACGGACGAGCAGACCTCCTAGGCGGGCTCGGGCTCGCGGGCCGGCCGGATGCCCCCTGGCGTCACTCGGCCCGCGAGCTCGACCGGGCCGCGAGCGACGCGGTCGTCACCGAGAGCGACGCCGCGCTCGCCATCTTCTGCACGGCCTTCAGCTGCTTGCGCCGCTGCTTGATCGCCTTGCGCTTCATCGCGGCGTTCTTCTTCTGGATGCGTCGCGCGGCGCGCGTCGTGCGACGCTCGGCGCGATCGGCGGACCGCTCGACGCGGCGCTTCGCCTTGCGCGCGGACCGGGTCGCGCGCCCGGGCGCCCGCTTCGCCTCGCGGCGTACTCCGCTGGCGACGTCCTGCGCGCGGGCGACGGCCGCGTCGACCTTGCGGCCCGCCTTCCGTGGCAGCGACGCGGCGAACGCGGACGCCTCGCGGGCGGCCCGCACCGTCTGGTCGGCCGCATCGGCCGCTTCGCGCCGCGCCCGCTTCGTCGCCTGCGCGGTGCGCTCGGCCGCGGCCCGCGCCTTCCGCGTCGAGGACGCGCGCTTCGCCTTCGCGCGCTTGGACACGCGTTCGCGGGTGCTCTTCGAGCCGGCCATCCTGCTCCCCTCCCCCGCACGCGCGGGTGCCGTGCCTGCCGTTCCAGTCTGGCACCGCGGCGGCCCGCTGGCCACGGGGTGCCGCCGCCTGGCGCGTTCAGCCCCCTGAACGCGGGTGGAATCGCACCGCCCCGCGCCGCTAGCGTGAGGCAAGCGCGTGGAGGGTGGTGGCATGAGCGAACCGATCGAGCTCAGCACGGCCCCCGCGCGCCCGACGCGCAGGATGCGGCTCGGCCGGTCGCGCCGCCCGCGGTTCAGCGGGGGCTCGACCGAGCGCACCGCCGCCGGCCTGCTGCTGCTCGCGACGCTCGCGGCGATCCTCTGGGCGAACTCGCCGTGGAGCGCCACCTACGACGAGTTCTGGTCGACCGAGATCGAACTGGCGGTGGGGTCGTTCGAAGCGCACATCAGCCTGCGGCACCTCGTGAACGACGGCATCATGACACTGTTCTTCTTCGCCATCGGCCTCGAGGTCAAGCGCGAGATCACCATCGGCGAGCTCACCGACCGTTCTCGGGCCATGGTGCCCGTGATCGCAGCGATCGCGGGCCTCGTCGTGCCCGCGCTGCTCTTCCTCGCGGTGGCCGGCACCACCGAGCAGGCGCACGCATGGGGCGTCGTCATCTCCACCGACACCGCGTTCCTCGTCGGGGCACTCGCGGTCATCGGCCCGAAGTTCCCGGCGCGCCTGCGCATCTTCCTCCTCACGCTCGCCGTCGTCGACGATGTCGGCGCGCTCGGTGCGATCGCGATCTTCTACAGCGACGACATCCAGCTCTGGCCGCTGCTGCTGTCGATCGCGTTCCTCGCGGCCATCTTCTTCGTGCGCTACCTGCCGGTCGGGCGCGGCCCGGCGTACGCGGTGCTCTCGATCGCGGCCTGGGTCGCGATGTACGCCTCGGGGGTGCATCCGACCCTCGCCGGCGTCGCGGTCGCGCTCATGATCCCGGTGTTCCCGCCGCGGCGGCGCGACGTCGAGCGCGCGATGGAGCTGACGACCGCGTTCCGCCAGTCCCCGAGCTCGGAGTACGCAGCGGCAGCGACCCGCGGGCTGCGCGCCTCGATCTCCGAGAACGAGCGGATGCAGACCACGTTCTCGCCGTACGTCACCTACATCGTGCTCCCGCTCTTCGCCCTCGCGAACGCCGGCGTGCGCCTCGACGCCGAGACGGTCGGCGCGGCGCTGGGGTCGCTGTTGTTCTGGGGCATCGTCGCGGGACTCGTGGTCGGCAAGTTCGTGGGCATCACGGCGACGACCGCGATCGTGCGCGCGAGCGGGCTCGGCACGCTCGCGCCCGGCCTGACGCTCGCTCGCGTCGCCGGCGGCGCCGCCCTGTCGGGCATCGGCTTCACGATCTCGCTGTTCATCGTCGACGTGGCGATCGACGACCCGCTCGCACAGGCGGAGGCGAGGTTCGGCGTGCTCGTGGCATCCGCCCTCGCCTTCGGACTCGCGTGGTGCGTGTTCCGGGTGAGCGACAAGCTCCAGCCGCCGGTGCCCGTCGGCGGCACGTTGGCCAGGCCGGTCGACCCCGAGCGCGACCACATCCGCGGCCCGGTCGACGCACCCCTCACGCTGGTCGAGTACGGCGACTTCGAATGCCCCTTCTGCAGCCGTGCGACGGGGTCGATCGACCACGTGCGCTCGGTGCTCGGCGACGAGCTGCGCTACGTGTGGCGCCACCTGCCGCTCACCGAGGTGCACGACCACGCGGTCGACGCGGCGCGCGCCGCCGAGGCGGCCGCCAAGCAGGGCGCGTTCTTCGAGATGGGCCAACTGCTGTTCGCCAACCAGAACCAACTCGAGGTCGACGACCTCTGCGCCTACGCCGACCAGCTCGGGCTCGACGCGGAGCGGTTCCTCGACGATCTCAACTCGACCGAGGTCGCGAACCGCGTCACCGACGACGCGCTCGACGCCGAGGTGATGGACCTGCACTCGACCCCCACGTTCTTCATCGGCGAGCAGCGGCACAAGGGCCACTACGACGCCGCCACGCTCGTCGAGGCGCTCCGTGCGTCCCGCGACCGCTCCGCCTGACCCGGCCGGGCCCAGAGCCGCAGAAACAGGTACTGGCAGTGCCTGTCCCGCTCCGGCGCGATGCAGCAGAGTGGAGGTGACGTCCATGACGAGAGGAAGCACCATGCCCACGTGGACCCCCGAGGAACTCGACTCGCTCGGCAGCACCCGCGAGATCCGCGTCGCCGGCCGCCGGGACGACGGCTCGCTCCGCCCGCTCACGATCGTCTGGGCCGTCGTGGTCGACGGCGCCGTCTACGTGCGCTCCTACAAGGGCGCCGACGGCAAGTGGTACCAGGGCGTGCTGCGCGGCCTGACCGGCGCGATCAGCTGGAGCGGGCAGCAGCGCGACGTCGCCTATCACCCGGACGACGCCCACGACGACGCGATCGACGAGGCGTTCTTCGCCAAGTACGGCGACACCGGCTCCACCCGCGCGATGGTCGCTCCCGGTGCCGTCGCGACCACCCTGCGGGTCGAGCCCGCCGCCTGACCGGCCCCGGTACGCTCGTCAGCGACGGGGCAGGAGACACGGGCATGATGGAGCAGGTCGCCGCGGCGAGCCGCAAGCGCGGGCCGTACGCGAAGACGAAGGCGACGCGCGCCGCGATCCTCGACGCCGCGCTCGACGTGTTCGCGCGCGGCGGCTACCGTGCCGGATCGATTCGCGACATCGCGACGGCGGTCGGCATGAGCGAGGCGGGCCTGCTGCACCACTTCCCCACCAAGTCCGCCCTGCTCGAGGCGGTGCTCGAGCACCGCGACGAGCGGTCGCGCGAGGTGCTGGGCGACGACGCCGAGCCGCTCGCCACGCTCGCGGGCCTCGTCGAGCTCGCGCGCTACAACGCCTCGGTGCCCGGCGTGGTCGCCCTGTACTGCACGCTCTCAGCGGAGGCGACGGCCCCGGAGCATCCGGCCCACGAGTACTTCGTCCGGCGCTACACCGAGACCGTCGGCATACTCGAGCGGGCATTCGACGGATGCCGCGAGCAGGGCCGGCTCCGCGAGGGCACGTCTGCAGCGTCGGCCGCCCGGCAGGCGGTCGCCGTCATGGACGGCCTGCAGGTGCAGTGGCTGCTCGACCCCGAGGGCGTCGACATGGCCGCCGAGCTCGACCGGTTCCTGCGCGAGGTCGTCGAATTCGACTGAACGAGTCGAGGCGGGCCGCCCGCGAGGGAGCGACCCGCCTCGAGCAGGCGAGCGGATGCTACGCCCCGGCGTTGGCCGCCTGGAGCAGCTGCTCCACGTCGTCGCGGCCCATCGGCGAGCCCGGGAAGGTCGAGAGGCGGCCGATCGGGAACGAGGCGAGCATCTTGAACATCGCCGGGTCGGCCATGAACGACCCCTCGCCACCCATCGCCTGCCGCACGATCGGGCCGGCGACCGGGTGCTCGACGAGCTCGCCGATCGACGAGTCCATCGTGAGGGGCACCTGCACCTCGTCGCCCTCGACCTCGACCGAGACGACCTCGCGCAGGTCGCGGCTCGACGCGCCGATCGACAGCTCGTAGGCGCCGCCCTCGACGACCCAGGCGTCGGCGCGCGTGTCCCAGTAGGCCAGGTCGTCGCGGCGCACGTGCACCTCGGCGACGCGCGACTCGCCCGCGGGCACGAACACCTTCGCGAAGCCCTTGAGCTCGCGCGGGGCGCGCACCACGCCGGAGCCCGGCAGCGCCGAGTAGACCTGCACGACCTCGGCGCCGTCGCGGTCGCCGGTGTTGGTCACGCTCACGCGCACGACGATGCCGTCGGCGGTCGCCTCGGCCGAGGCGTCCGAGTACCCGAAGGTCGTGTACGAGAGACCGTGGCCGAACGGGAAGGCCACGTCGATCGCGCGCGCGTCGTACCAGCGGTAGCCGACGAACAGGCCCTCGCCGTAGCGCACGTGCGAGTGCTCGCCGGGGAAGTCGAGGAACGCGGGGCTGTCCTCGAGGCGGTTCGGGATGCTCTCGGCCAGTCTGCCCGAGGGGTTGACCCGGCCGTAGAGCACGTCGGCGACGGCGCCGCCGCCGGCCTGGCCGAGCAGCCAGCCCTCGAGGATCGCGGACACCCGGTCGGCGAACGGGAGGCGAACGACGCCGCCGTTGGAGAGCACGACGACCGTGTTCGGGTTGGCGGCGACGACGCGCTCGGCCAGCTCGAGCTGCGGGGCGGGCAGCTCGATGTCGTCGCGGTCGAAGCCCTCCGACTCGAGCTCGGCGGGCACGCCGAGGAAGAGCAGCACGGTGCCGGTGGCGGACGCGGCGGCCACCGCCTCGTCGGCGAGCGCGGCGTCGGCCGTGCCGTCGAGCGCGTAGCCGGCCGCGAACGGCACGTCGTCGCCGGCGATCGCGCGGATCTCGGTGAGCGCGTCGTCGAGCTTCGTGGGGTTGATGAGCGACGAGCCGGCGCCCTGGTAGCGCGGGGTGCGGGCGAGCTCGCCGACGACGGCGACGGATGCCCCGGGGTCGAGCGGCAGCGCGCCGCCCTCGTTGCGCAGCAGCACGATGCTCGCGGCCGCGACCTCGCGGGCGAGCGCGTGGTGGGCAGCGGCGTCGTACGAGGCATCCGGCCGGGCCCCTGCGACGACCTTGCGCACGAGGTCGAGGTTGCGCTGCGCGGCAAGGTCGAGGGCCGACTCGTCGAGGTCGCCCGAGCGCACGGCGTCGACCAGCTGCGCATCGGTGCGGCCGCCGCTCGCCGGCATCTCGAGGTCGAGGCCGGCGACCAGGCCCGTGACGCGCTCGTTCACCGCGCCCCAGTCGGAGACGACGAGGCCCTCGAAGCCCCACTCGTCGCGGAGCACCGTCGTGAGCAGCCACGGGTCCTCGGAGGTGTAGACGCCGTTGAGGCGGTTGTACGAGCACATGACGGTCCACGGCTGGGCGTCCTGCACGACGCGCTGGAAGCCGCGGAGGTAGATCTCGCGCAGCGGGCGCGGGTCGATGTCTGCCGAGACCCGCATGCGGTCGGCCTCCTGGTTGTTCGCGGCGAAGTGCTTCAGCGACGCGCCGACGCCCTGCGACTGGAGTCCGCGCACGAGGGCCGCGCCCATGACGCCGGAGACGATGGGGTCCTCGGAGAGGTACTCGAAGTTGCGACCGCACAGCGGCGAGCGCTTGATGTTGATGCCCGGGCCGAGCAGCACGCCGACGTCCTCGGCGAGCGACTCCTGGCCGAGTGCCACGCCCACGCGCTCGAGCAGCTCGGGGTCGAACGACGAGCCGAGGGCGACCGCGGGCGGGAAGCACGTGGCGGGCACGCTGTCGCCGATGCCGAGGTGGTCGGCGCCGGCGCGCTGCTTGCGCACGCCGTGCGGGCCGTCGGTCAGCATGATCGACGGGATGCCGACCCGGTCGATCGCCTTCGTCGTCCAGAAGCTCGCGCCGCTCGTGAGCGACGCCTTCTCCTCGAGGGTGAGGTCTGCGACGGTCGCGCCGCCGTTCGCCGCGGCCGGGGTCAGCGTGTCGGTCATCATGCTCCTTCGTCCTGAGAACCGGGTCGCGGGACGCGGAGGACGCGGCGACGCGGTACCAAAACCATAGAAGACTTGGATTTGATTTACAAGTGATCGCTCGGTTTTCACGGGATGCGCGTCCGCCCCGCTACGATCAGGCGCATGGCACGCAGGGGCTCGTACGCGAAGGGCATCGCGAAGCGCGAGGAGATCCTCTCCACCGCGCTCGACGTGATCGCGCGCAACGGCTACCGCGGAGCATCCGTCAAGGAGCTCGCCGACGCCGTCGGGCTCAGCCAAGCGGGCCTGCTGCACTACTTCGGCACCAAGGAGGACCTCTTCGTCGAGGTGCTCCGCACCCGCGACCAGCGCGACGAGGCGGCGGCCGAGCCCTACCGCGGCGAACCGCTCACGGGCTTCGTCGACGTCGTGCGCGGCAACGCGTCGGTACCCGGGCTCGTGCAGCTCTACGCGCAGCTCTCGATCGAGGCGGCCGACCCGTCGCACCCCGCCCACGACTACTTCGTCGAGCGGTACCGCCTGTTCCGCGCGACGATGGCCGAGCTGCTCCGCGCCCGCCGCGACGCGGGCGAGTTGCCCGCCGACCTCGACGCCGACCGCGCCGCCGCGCTGCTCGCGGCCGCCGCCGACGGCCTCCAGGTGCAGTGGCTGCTCGAGCCCGAGCTCGACATGGCCGCGCACCTCGAGTACCTGGTCGGGCTGCTCGCCACCCCCGGACCGGGGTCGCGCGCCGCCGGGTAGGGTCTGCCGCACGGGCGCACCCCTGTGCCATGCTGGCGACATGATCCGAGGGGAACGGACCGGGGACCAGCAGCACGCCACCCGCATGGCCGATCCGGACGAGCGCACGCGCAACCTCGCACTCGTCGTGGGGCGCCTCGCGGCCGACGGGCCGTCGTCGCGCACCGAGCTCGCACGCGAGACGGGCATCGCCAAGGGGTCGATCCGCACGCTCACGACCACGCTCATCGACGCCGGGGTCGTGCGCGAGGCCACCGTCGGCGGCGACGGCTCCGGCAGGCCCCGGACGGTACTGCGGCTCGCGACCGACGACCTCGCCATCGTCACCGCGCGCATCGACGCCGACACGGCGGTCGCGGTGCTGCACGGCATCTCCGGCGACGAGCTCGCGCGCTTCACCGCTCGCCACGGCGGCCCGCTCGAAGACCCGGATCGGGTGCTCGACGTGCTGGCACCCGTGCTCGACGCGGCGATCGGCGGCGCCGACAGCCGCGACCGACGCGTGGGCGCGGTCTCCGTGGTGGTGCCCGGCGTCGTCGGCGGCGCACCCGCGGTCGTGCGCGTCGACCACGAGCTCGGGTGGCGCGACGTCGACGTGTTCGGCGGGCTGCGCGAGCGCCTGCCCCGGCTGGGCGAGCTCGAGCCCACGCTGCCGAACGGCCTGGCGCTGATCGGCGAGGGCGCAGCCGCGGCACGTGCCGAGCGCGACGCGCTCGACGGCCTCGACGACTTCCTCTACCTCTCCGGCCACACCGGCCTCGCCGGCGCGATCGTCGCCGGCGGCGTTCCCGCCGCGGGCGCGCACGACTCCGCAGGCTCCTTCGGCCACATCGCGATCGACCCGACCGGGGTGCCGTGCCGATGCGGGCAACTCGGATGCCTCGTCACCATCGCCGGCCCCGAGATCGTGCTCGAGCGTGCCGGCCTCACCGAACTCCGACGCGAGCAGGGGCTCGCCGTCGCGCTCGACGAGCTGCGCGAGCGGATCGCGGCGAACGACCAGCCCGCCGTGTGGTCGTGGAACGACGCCGTGCTCTGGATCGGCCGGGCGCTGCGCGCCCTCGACGCCGCACTCGACCCCGAGGTGATCGTGATCGGCGGCTACTGGGCCGACCTGGTCGGCGACATCGCCGACGCGGTCGCCACCGACGGCTTCCTCGCCGCGGACACCGAGCAGGCGCCGCTCGTGGTCGCCGGCGCTGCCGGGCCCGACGCGGCCCTATTCGGCGGCTTCGCCACCGCCCGGACGCGGCTGCTCGCCGACCCGCTGCACCTGGCGGTCTGACCGACCGGCCGAGCCCGCATCAGTGCGCCGCCTGGTCCACGGCGCGCGGATCGCCCACCACGTGACGCGGGCCGCCGCCTCGACCGCGATGCCGACGGTCATCTTCGACGCGCCCCGCTCGCGCTCCACGAACCGCACCGGCTCCTCGACGACGACGAGTCCGGCCCGGTGCGCGTGCCAGAGCACGTCGACCTGGAACCCGTACCCGCGGGTGTGCACGTCGGCCAGGTCGATGCGCCGCAGCGCGTCGGCGCGGAAGACGCGGTAGCCCGCGGTCGCGTCGCGCGCGGGGAGGCGCAGCATCAGGTGCGCGTAGGCGCTGCCGAGCCGCGAGATCGCCTGCCGATACGCCGGCCAGTTCTCCACGGAGCCGCCGTCGACCCAGCGCGACCCCACGACGAGGTCGGGCGTCGGCTGGGAGGCATCCGTCGCCTCGAGCCGTGCCAGCAGTCGCGGCAGCTCCTCCGGCAGGTGCGACCCGTCGGCGTCCAGCTGCACGATCGGGTTGAAGCGGCGCTCGAGCGCCCAGTCGAACGCGGCGAGGTAGGCGGCGCCGAGGCCCTGCTTGCCCGTGCGGTGCAGCACGTGCACGGCGTCGTCTCTCGCGGCGAGCTCGTCGGCGAGCTCGCCGGTGCCGTCGGGCGACCCGTCGTCGACGACGAGCACGGATGCCTCGGGCACCGCGGCACGGACGCGCGCGATGATCGGGCCGATGTTGTCGCGCTCGTCGTACGTGGGGATCACCACGAGCGGGAGCGTCATCCCGTCATCGTATCCGCGGGTCAGCGCACCCCGCGCATGAGTGTGAGTACCGGCCGCACCGCCAGGAACAGGGAGGCGCCGATCGCGATCGCGATCAGTCCGAGCACCCCGAAGTAGGTCGCCTCGTTCACGCTCGTGTAGAACTCGGCGAGCAGGCCCGCGATCGACGTGCCGAGTGCGATCGACAAGAAGAACAGCGCCACCATCTGTGTGCGGAAGATCGCGGGCGCGAGCTTGGTCGCGACCGACAGCCCGACCGGCGACAGCAGCAGTTCGGCGACCGTGAAGGTGAAGAGGATGAGCACCATCCAGAGTAGCGGCGTGGAGTTCTTCCCGCCGTCGGCGAACGGCAGGAAGAGCAGGAACGCGACGCCCATGACGACGGTGCCGAGTGCGAACTTCACGGGCGTGGACGGCTGCCGGGTGCCGAGCTTCGTCCAGAGCGCGGCGAACACGCCGGACAGGATGATGATGAAGATCGGGTTGATCGCCTGCACCCACGGCACCGGCATCTCCCAGCCGAGGATGGTGCGGTCGAGCTGCTCGTCGGAGTAGATCGTCAGCACCGTGAACTGCTGCTGGTAGAGCGACCAGAACCCGACGCTCGTGATGAACAGCGGGATGAAGGCGTACACGCGCGACCGCTCGGTGCCGGTGATGCGCTGCGAGGTGAGGATCACGGCGAAGTACGCGATCGCGGCGATCACGGTGCCCGCGATGACGAGGGTCACGAGGTTGTCGGCGGTGATGAGGCCGAGCAGCGCGCCGACCGTGATCAGCACGATCGCGATCACGGCGATGACGACCGCGATGATGCGGCGGTCCCGCGGCAGCGGATTCGGCACCTCGCGCGCGATGTCGGGTATGCGACGGCGACCGAACGAGTACTGGATCAGCCCGATCGCCATGCCGACCGCCGCGAGCCCGAAGCCCCAGTGGAAGCCGAGGTTCGACTGCAGCAGCCCGGTCAGCAGCGGCCCGAGGAACGCGCCGAGGTTGATGCCCAGGTAGAACAGCGAGAACCCCGCGTCGCGGCGCGGGTCTTCCGGGCGGTAGAGCGTGCCGACCACGGCCGTGGCGTTCGCCTTCAGCCCGCCGCTGCCGAGCGCCACGAGGATCAGCCCGACGCCGACGCCCCAGAACCCCGGCAGCAGCGCGAGCGCGATGTGGCCGAGCATGATGACCACGGCGCTCCAGAACAGCACGCGCTCGGAGCCGAACAGCCGGTCGGCGATCCACGCACCGAGCACGGTCGACAGGTAGACCGCGCCGCCGTACGCGCCGACGATGCCCGCGGCCGTCGACTGCTCCATGCCGAGGCCGCCCTCGGACGCGGAATAGTAGAGATAGAGCAGCAGGATGCCCTGCATGCCGTAGAAGCTGAAGCGCTCCCACATCTCCACGCCGAAGATGTTCGCGAGCGCGCGCGGCTGGCCGAAGAACCCGTGGTCGTCCTGCGTGCCGACCCCCGGCAGTCTCGGCTCCCCCTCCGACGGACTCGCGTCCCCCGGCGCCGGCTTCGCGACGTCGTCGCTCATGGCGTCATGCTATGCCCGTCGTGCCCCGCGGGTCGAGGGCGAGGGCGACGGATGCCACGAGCCCGGCGCCGCGCCGGCGCCACGCGTACGATCGAGCGCAGTGACACCTCCATCCCGGGACGCCGCGGCCCGCGCGTTCCCGTGGCTGCTCACGGCGGGCATCATGCTCGTCGCGCTCAACCTGCGCGCCCCGATCGTGGCGCTCGCGCCGGTGCTCGAGCGCATCGAGGCCGACCTCGGACTGACGCCCGCCACGGCCGGCCTGCTGACGACCCTCGCGGTGCTGTGCTTCGCGCTCGCCACGCCCGTCGCTGCCCTCGTTATCCGCCTGAGCGGCGCCGAGCGCGCGGTGCTCATCGCGTTGCTCGGGGTGCTCGCCGGCACCGTGCTGCGCTCGGCCGGCGGAGCGCCCGCCGCGTTCGCCGGCATGGTCGTGATCGGCGTCTCCATCACGATCGGCAACGTGGTCATCCCGGTCGTCATCCGGCGTGACGTGCCGCCCGAGCGCGCCGCGCTCGTGACCGGCGTCTACACGGCGATGCTCAACGTCGGCACGATGATCACCTCACTCGCGACCGCGCCGCTCGCCGACCTGGTGGGCTGGCGGCTCGCGACGGCCGCGTGGGGGGTGTTCGTGCTCGCGGCGCTGGTCGCCTGGGGCGCGTACCTGCGTCGGCGACGGCGCATCGGCGCGCACGATGCAGGGCCGGCGCCCACCACGGCGGAGCTGATGACCGGGGGAATCGCGATCGTCGACGACCGCGCCCGCCCCGCGGCATCCGACTCGGCCTGGCGCAACCCGCTGACCTGGGTGCTGACGGCCGCCTTCGCGGCCCAGGCCTGGGGGTACTACGGGGTCACGAGCTGGCTGCCGACGATGCTCGCCGACCTGCGCGGCATCGGCGACGTCGCGGCCGGCGCCGCCTCGTCGATCTTCCAGGTCGCGGCGATCATCGGGGCACTCGGCGTGCCGCTGCTCGGCGCCCGGGCGCCGCAGTGGGTGCCGGCGGCCGTCGTCGGCTCGCTCTGGGTGAGCCTGCCGGTCGGGCTGCTGCTGGCGCCCGAGTCGTACCTCGTGTGGGAGTTCCTCGGCGGAATCGCCCAGGGCGGCGGGTTCGTGGTGATCTTCACGCTGATCGTGCGGCATGCGCGCACCGACCGCGAGGCCGGTGGCATGTCGGCGATCGTGCAGGGCGGCGGCTACCTGATCGCCGCGCTCAGCCCGCCCGTGCTCGGCGCACTGCACGAGGCGACGGCAGGCTGGGCGCTGCCGCTCGTCGTGCTCATCGGATCGACGTCGACGTTCCTCGTACTCGCCGTCGTCGCGACCCGCATCACGGACCCCCGCCGCTGAGCGGTCAGCGGGCGGCGAGCTCGGCGAGCACGGCCTCCAGCTGGTCGACGGCCCAGTCGAGGTCGGATGCCTCGACGACGATGGGCGGCGCGAGGCGGATCGTCGACCCGTGCGTGTCCTTCGCCAGCACGCCGCGGCGCATGAGCGCCTCGCAGACCTCGCGACCCGTGCCGAGTGCGGGGTCGATGTCGATGCCCGCCCAGAGCCCGGCGCCGCGCACGGCGACCACGCCGCGGCCGACGAGCGCGTCGAGCCGCGCGCGCAGCCGCGCACCCAGCTCGCGCGCCCGGGCCTGGGGCTCGCCGCTCGCGAGCATCCGCACCACCTCGAGGCCCACGGCCGCCGCCAGCGGGTTGCCGCCGAACGTCGACCCGTGCTCACCGGGCCGCAGCACGCCGAGCACATCGGCACTGCCGACGACCGCCGACACCGGAACGATGCCGCCGCCGAGCGCCTTGCCGAGCGTCACGAGGTCGGGCCGCACGCCGACGAGGTCGCAGGCGAGGGTCGAGCCCGTGCGCCCGAGGCCCGACTGGATCTCGTCGGCGATCAGCAGCACGTTGCGCGCGTCGCACAGCTCGCGCACGCGGGGCAGGAAGTCGGCCGGCGGCACCACGATGCCCGCCTCGCCCTGGATCGGCTCGACGAGCACCGCGACGGTGTTCTGGTCGATCGCGTCGGCCGCCGCGTCGGCGTCGCCGTAGGGCACCGCCCGGAAGCCCGGCGTGAACGGACCGAAGTCGGCGCGCGCGTCGGGGTCGTCGCTGAACGAGACGATCGTGGTGGTGCGGCCGTGGAAGTTGCCGGCCATGACGACGATGTTCGCGGCATCCGGCGCCACACCCTTGACCCGGTACCCCCAGGCGCGCGCGACCTTGATCGCCGACTCGACCGCCTCGGCGCCCGTGTTCATCGGCAGCACCATGTCCATGCCGACGAGTTCGGCGAGCTCGGTCACGAACGGCCCGAGCCGGTCGTTGTGGAAGGCGCGGCTGGTGAGCGTGATGCGGTCGAGCTGTTCGTGCGCGGCGGCGAGCAGCTGCGGATGCCCGTGCCCGAAGTTCACCGCCGAGTAGGCGGCGAGGCAGTCGAGGTAGCGTCGCCCCTCGACATCCGTCACCCAGGCGCCCTCGCCGGAGGCGACGACCACCGGCAGCGGGTGATAGTTGTGCGCCGCGTGCGCCTCCTCGAGGGCGATGGCGTTCTCGGTGGCATCCGTCGTCGTGGTCATCGGCGCAGCTCCAGGGTGCAGCACTTGACGCCGCCGCCGCCGAGCAGCAGCTCGGAGAGGTCGACGCCGATCGGGGTGTAGCCGTGGGTGCGCAGCTGCTCGGCGAAGCCGGTGGCGCGCGACGCGATCACGACGTTGCGGTTGTCGCTGAACGAGTTGAGCCCGAGGATCGACGCGTCCTCCTCCGACACGATGATCGCGTCGGGATAGCGGGCCTCGAGCAGGGCACGGGATGCCTCATCGAACGCGCTCGGCAGGTAGGCGATGTGTTCGCGGCCGGGCGTCGGGTCGAGCACCGCCAGCGCGGTGTCGAGGTGGTAGTAGCTCGGGTTGATGAGCCGGAGCGTGACGACCTCGCGGCCGAACACGCGGCCGATCTCCTCGTGCGAGCGCGAGTCGCTGCGGAACCCGGTGCCCGCGAGGATCGCGTCGCCGACGAGCAGGAAGTCGCCCTCGCCCTCGTTGATCTCGAGCGGGCGGCGCACGTCGAAGCCCGCGTCGCCGAACCAGTCCATGTAGGCGGGGCCCTCGGCCTGCCGCTCGGGGTGGGTGAAGCTCGCGCCGTAGGCGATGCCGTCGAGCACGAAGCCGCCGTTCGCGGCGTAGACCATGTCGGGCAGGCCCTCGACCGGGTCGATGAGCTGCACGTCGTAGCCGAGCTGCAGGTACGTCTCGTAGAGCGCCTCCCACTGCTGCACGGCGAGGGTCGTGTCGGTCGGCAGCGCGGGGTTCATCCACGGGTTGATGCGATACACGACCGTGAAGTGCTCGGGGCGGCACATCAGCACCGACTTGCGCACGGCGGTGCGCTCGGGGCGCGCGGTGGCGGGCGCGGTATCGGCGGTCGGACCGGCAGGCTCGGCGGCGGTCAGTGTCCGGTCGTCGGTGGGGTGGTCGGTAGCGATCGACATCGCGCCTCCTTCACTCGGGCGGCGGTGCGACGGTGCCGGCGAGGACCGGCAGCCGCGGCGACGCCGCAGGGTGTCGGCGGACCAGGTCACTCTCCTCGAGCCCCGCAGGCGGTGCGGGACGCCAACTCCAGTGTCACATGCCCGAGCGCTGCGCGACAGCGATTCTGGCGCACGGATGCTGCGTGCTCAGCGTCGGCACGCAGCATCCGTGCGGTGAATCACCCGTTGTCAGGAGTTCTTGGCGTCGCGCCAGGCCAGCCAGCGCGACACCTCCACCATGTCGTAGTCAGGCCCGTTGAGGCCGAGCGTGAACAGGCGCACTCCGGCGTCGTAGTAGGCGTTCGCCTTCTCGTCGTCGGCGCGCGCGAGCTCGTTCGACACGACGATGTCCGAGGTGTCGCGCCCGACCTTCTCGCCCCACGCGTCGATGACCGACACCTTGTGCGCGATCTCCTCGGGCTTCACGAAGCTGTGCCAGACGTGCGCGTGCTTCGCGACCAGCTTCAGGGTCTTCTGCTCGCCCTTGCCGCCGATCAGCACCGGGATCTCCCGCGTCGGCGCCGGGTTCAGCTTCGCCCAGCGCTCCTCGATGCGCGGCAGCGCCTCGGCGAGGTCGTCGAGCCGGGAGCCGACCGTGCCGAACTCGTAGCCGTACTCGTCGTAGTCGCGCTCGAACCAGCCCGACCCGGTGCCGAAGATGAACCGACCCTCGCCGCCCTTGGCGCTGATGTGGTCGATCGTGCGGGCCATGTCGGCCTGCAGGTCGGGGTTGCGGTAGCTGTTGCAGTTCACGAGCGCGCCGAGCTCGACCCGCTCGGTCTGCTCGGCCCAGGCCGCGAGCAGCGTCCACGACTCGAAGTGCTGGCCGTCGGCCTCGCCGTAGAGCGGGAAGAAGTGGTCCCAGTTGAAGACGATGTCGACGCCGAGGTCCTCGCAACGCATCACCGCGTCGCGCATGTGCTGGGCCGTCGTGTGCTGGGGGTGGAGTTGCACGCCGAGGCGCACCGGAATGTCAGTAAGCATGTGCTCCACGCTATTCGCGACCGCGCGCGATTGCCGAATCGATTCGAGAACTGGGGAGAAGGGCGGGCGGATGCCGCTGTGCAGGCGTGCGCCCCGTCGCATCCGCTCGCTGCCGTCGCCGCTCAGCGCTGCGTGTCGACCTGCGACGCGAACCGCCGATGCGCCGCCTGCCGGCTCGTGCCGAGCACCGCACCGATTGCCGCCCACGAGTCGCCGGCCGCGCGGGCCGCGGCGACGACGGCGACGAGTTCCCGTTCCGCAGCCTCGATCACGTCGAGCGCGGCGCCGATCCGCGCGAGGTGCGTGCCGTCGCGCATGTCCGACTTCTCGAGCTGGAGTTCGTCAAGCCACTCCTCCGTGCTGGCCTTCGTCTTCGTCATGCTGATCACCTCTCAGAGCAGGTCGTACCAGTTCAGGCGGAGCTCATCGGCGTGGATCGCATGCCGGATGTCCGCATCGACGATGCCGTGCTTCCGGGCGCTCGATCTGATCTCCACGCCGTCAATGTAATGACGACAACCCCCGGTGCGGATGTCAACACGCTATTGACATGCATCCCGCACAAACCGCGGGGTTGTGGAGGAGGCGCCGCAGGCGAGCGGGTCGGTGTCGATCTCCAGCCGGCGCATTCCGCATCGATTCGATCACGAGCGCACGAGATACGGCGTCACGGGGTCCCGCGACGCAACGATCCGCCCTACACTCCCAACGCATGGACAACCTCGACCGCAGCATCCTCGACCTCCTGCGCGAGAACGCCCGCGCGAGCTACGGCGACATCGGCTCGACCGTCGGGCTGTCCGCCTCGGCGGTCAAGCGCCGCGTCGACCGGCTCGTCGCCGACGGCGTGATCCGCGCATTCACGATCCAGGTCGACCCGACCGTCGACGGCATGAGCACCGAGGCGTACGTCGAACTGTTCTGCCGCGGCACGGTCGCGCCCGAGGAGCTCCAGCGCATCCTGCAGAACGTACCCGAGGTCGTCTACGCCGGCACCGTCACGGGCAGCGCCGACGCGATCGTGCAGATGCGCGCCCGCGACATCACGAGCCTCGAGGACGCGCTCGAGCGCCTGCGCGTCGCCCCGAACGTCGACCACACGCGCAGCGCCATCGTGTTCTCGCGACTGGTCAACCGGCCCCGCGACTGAGCAGTGCAGCACCGACCGCAGCAGAATCGAGCGGATGCCCCGTGATCGCGATTCCCCTCGACCCCGAGTCGTCCGCCCCGCCATTCGAGCAGATCCGGATGCGGGTGCGCGACGCCGTGCGTTCCGGTGACCTCGCCGCGGGCACGAAGCTCCCCACGGTGCGCGCGCTGGCCGCCGACCTCGGCGTCGCCGTGAACACGGTCGCGAAGGCGTACCGCGCGCTCGAGTCCGACGCGGTCATCGAGACGCGCGGGCGCAACGGCACGTTCGTCTCGGCGACGGGCGACCCCACCGAGCAGCAGGCGCAGCTCGCGGCATCCGCCTTCGCCGATCGCATGGCCGCACTCGGCGTCGACGAGGCGGCCGCGCTCGCCTACGCCCGCGCCGCGCTCCGCGCCGACCGCTGACCTGCGGCGTCGTCGCCACCGCACGAATCCCGCTCGAGGGCCAGATCTTCGCCTGAGGGCCGAAGCTCCGGCCCTCAGCGCAAGGAACGGCCCTCAAGCGGGATCAGACGCCGAGCGGACGTGCCGCCGGAGAGGTCGGGCGCGAGCGCGAGCGCGAGCGCAACGCCTAGATCACGCCGTCGGAGATCGCCGTCGGGTTGCCGAAGCGGTGGTTCGTGATCGACACGGCCTGCTCGTGCAGGAAGGGCAGCAGCTCGACCCGGCCCGACGGCGTGACCGCGTGCGACCACACCGCCACGTCGGGCGTGCCGGCGAGCGCTCCGGCGAGCGCGGACGCGTCGCCGCCGACGAGGCGCACTCGCGTGGTCTCGATGCCGCCCCGGTGGGCGCGCTCGAGCCACGCGGCATCCGATTCGACCTCGACCGGTGCATCGGCGGCGTGCAGCACCGTGACCACGCCGACGGGCAGCTCGAGCGCGGTCGACACCTCGATGGGCGAGCGCGCCAGCAGCGCGGCGGCGATCACGCGCAGCCCCTCGCCGAGGCTCGCGCCCTCGGAGATGCGCACGGTGACCGGCGTCGGCCGGTACCGGAACACGTTGCGCTCGACCCCCAGCCCGGTGACGTCGCGCGCGACGCCGTACTCGTCGCGGTACGCGATCGCGTCCGACAGCGCCGAGCGGCGCAGCAGCTCGAACTCCTCGAACGACAGCGCGGGCTGGGCGTGCTCGATGAGCGTCGAGACGCGCGCGTCGAGGCCGCGCAGGTGCAGCGTCGAGCTCTGCGTGCTCGCTCGCGCGGGCATCCAGTCGCCGAGGCCGAAGAGGTAGTTCGGCCCGCCGGCCTTCGCGCCCGCGCCGACGGCCGAGCGCTTCCAGCCGCCGAACGGCTGCCGCTGCACGATCGCGCCGGTGATGCCGCGGTTGACGTAGAGGTTGCCCGCCTCGACGCGGTCGAGCCAGGTCGCGAGCTCGTCGGAGTCGAGGGTGTGGATGCCGGCCGTGAGCCCGTAGTCGACCGCGTTCTGCATCTCGATCGCCTCGTCGAGCGTGCGCGCCCGCATGATGCCGAGCATCGGCCCGAAGAACTCGGTGAGGTGCACGTACGACCCGGCCTTCACGTGGTCGCGGATGCCGGGCGACCACAGGCGACCCGTGTCGTCGAGGCGCTTCGGCTCGACGAGCCACCGCTCCCCCGGGTCGAGCTGGGTGAGGGCGTGCAGCAGCTTGCCGTGCACGGGCTCGACCACCGGCCCGATCTGCGTCGCCGGGTGCTCGGGGTAGCCGACGCGCATCGACCGAGTCGCGTCGACGAGCTGGTTGAGGAACCGCTTCGAGCTGCCGACCGACCCGACGAGGATCACGAGCGACGCCGCCGAGCACTTCTGGCCGGCGTGCCCGAACGCGCTCTTCGCGACGTCGGATGCCGCGAGGTCGAGGTCCGCGCTCGGCGTGACGATGATCGCGTTCTTGCCGCTCGTCTCGGCGAGCAGCGGCAGGTCGGGGCGGAACGAGCGGAACAGCTTCGCCGTCTCGTACGCGCCGGTGAGGATGACCCGGTCGACCGACGGGTGCGCGACGAGCTGCGTGCCGAGGTCGCGGTCGTCGAGCTGCACGAGCGCGAGCAGCTCGCGCGGCACGCCCGCCTCCCAGAGTGCCTCGACCATGACGGCGCCGCTTCGGCGCGAGAGGGCGGCGGGCTTGATGATGACGCCCGATCCTGCGGCGAGCGCCGCGAGCACCCCGCCGGCGGGGATCGCGACCGGGAAGTTCCACGGCGGCGTGACGACGGTGAGCTTCGACGGCACGAAGATCGCGCCCTGCACGTGGTCGAGCTCGCGGGCGCGCTCGGCGTAGTAGTGCGCGAAGTCGATCGCCTCGCTCACCTCCGGGTCGGCCTCGGCGATGGTCTTGCCGGTCTCGGCGGCCATGACCTCGATCAGTCGGTCGCGGTTCGCGGCGAGCGCGAGCCCGGCGCGGTGCAGCACCGCGGCGCGCTCGGAGCCGGGCAGCTCGCCCCAGGCGCGGCCGGCCGCGGTCACGGTCGCGACGACGCGCTCGAGGGTGGCGGCGTCGCCGATGCGCGAGGCCTCGATCGTGTCGATGCCGAGTCGCGAGCCGGGAACCCGCTCGAGGATGCGCCGACCCCAGAGCCGGTTCGCCGGCAACGACGGGTCGGTGTCGGGCTCGTTCGAGAACGCGTCGGATGCCGCGGGGCCGGCGTCCCCCGGCACCTGCAGCGCCGCGGTGAGCGGAGCGCGCTCGCCGCCCGTTGCCGACGCGACCCCGGCACCCCGAGCGCCGCCCGCCTCGGCGAGCGCGTCGAGCCCGTCGGACCCGCGGGTCAGACCGAGCACCTCGGCGGTGAGGGAGGCGTCGGCCTCAGGGGCATCCGTCTCGCTCATCGACAGTCGCGGCGTGACCGGCGGGACCGACTTGTGCTCCCACTCGGTGTGGCGGTCCTGCGTGCGGTTCGGCCGCGGCACCGTCTGGTCGAGCGCGGCGAGCGATCGCAGGAACCGGTCGCGCTCGCGCTCGAAGAGGCTGCGGTTCGACGCGAGGTCGAACACGGCCGACATGAAGTTCTCGGAGCTCGCGTTCTCCTCGAGTCGGCGCACGAGGTAGGCGATGGCCACGTCGAACTCGGCGGGGTTCACGACGGGCGTGTAGAGCAGCAGCCGGCCGACGTCGCGGGTGATCGCGGCGGCCTGGCCGGTGGCCATGCCGAGCAGCATCTCGATGTCGATGCGGTCGGCGACGCCGCGGTCGTTCGCGAGCAGCCAGGCGAACGCGAGGTCGAACAGGTTGTGGCCGGCGACGCCGATCTTCACCGCGTCGGTGTGCTCTGGCGTGAGCGCGAAGTCGAGCACGCGCTTGTAGTTGGTGTCGGAGTCCTGCTTGCTGCCGTAGGTGGCGAGCGGCCAGCCGTGCACGGCGGCGTCGACGCGCTCCATGGCGAGGTTCGCGCCCTTCACGACGCGCACCTTGATCGGCGCACCACCAGCCGCGCGACGCCGGCGAGACCACGCGGTCAACTCCTGCAGCGCACCGAGCGCGTCGGGCAGGTAGGCCTGCAGGACGATGCCGGCCTCGAGGCGCCGCAGCCGGTGCTGGTCGAGCAGCCGGGTGAAGACCGCGATCGTCAGGTCGAGGTCGTGGTACTCCTCCATGTCGAGGTTGATGAACTTCGGCGTGGGGCTCGACGCGGCGAGCTCGTACAGCGGGGTGAGCCGCTCGACCACGCGGTCGACGGCCTCGTCGAACGACCACATCGAGAGCTGGCTGACGACGCTCGACACCTTGATCGACACGTAGTCGACGTCGGGGCGGGCGAGGAACTCGGTCGTGCCCTTGAGGCGACGGGCGGCCTCCTGCTCGCCGAGCACGGCCTCGCCGAGGAGGTTCAGGTTCAGCCGGTTGCCCGACTCGCGCAGGTGCGCGATCGCGGGGCCGAGCTTGTCGGGGGTCGCGTCGAGCACGAGGTGACCGACCATGTTGCGCAGCACGCGACGGGCGATCGGCACGATCGGCCACGGGAACACGGGCGCGAACGCGCCGCCGAGCTGCACCGCCCAGCGCAGGTACCAGGGCAGGAACTTCGGCGTCTGCTCGCTGACCCGCTGCAGGGCGCGCGCCGCGACCCGCAGGTCTTCCGGCCGCATGACGCCGTCGACGAACCCGACCGTGAAGTCGAGGCCCTTCGGGTCCTCCAGCACGCCGGCGAGGTTGCGCGCGGCAGGGTCGACCGGGACATCCGCACTCTCGGCGAGCCACCGCTGCACGAGGGAGATCGCGCGGTTGGCGAGGTCGCCGTGGACGGCGCGGGGGGTCTCGATCGAGGTGGCCATGTGGTCAGTGTCCTTCCGAGCGGGCGTTGCCGGGCGTAGGGGCGCCGTGCGTCTCCAGTCTGCGTCGCCGTGTCCATTCGGTACAGCGAATGATTCTGACTGATACTGATCAGATCAACCGATGAATGATCGGATGCCCCGGGAGGTGCCGTGCTCGACGTCCGACGCCTGCGCCTGCTGGTCGAGCTCTCCCAGCGTGGCACGCTCGCCGCGGTCGCGGACGCCCTCTCGTACAGCCCGTCGTCGATGTCGCAGCAGCTGGACCAGCTCGCGCGGGAGGCGGGTGTGCCGCTGCTCGAGCCCGCGGGCCGCCGGGTGCGCCTCACCCCGCAGGCGCTGCTGCTGGTCGAGCACGCGCGCGTGGTGCTCGATCGGCTCGAGCGCGCCGAGTCCGACGTCGCCGCCTCGCTCACCACGATCACGGGCACCGTGCGCGTCGCGGTGTTCCAGTCGGCTGCGCACGCCCTCATGCCCGACGCGCTCGCGCGACTCGCCCGCACCCACCCCGAGCTGCGCGTCGAGCTCGTCGAGCGCCCGCCCGAGCAGGGCCTGTTCGACACCGTCGCGCGCGACGCCGACCTCGTCATCGCCGAGCAGTACCCGGGACACACGCGCCCCCACCACGAGGGGCTCGACCGGGTGCGGCTCGCGAGCGACCCCATCCGGCTGGCGCTGCCACCGGTGACGGATGCCTCGGGCGGGCGTGGCCCCGAGGCATCCGCCGCCCTCGCCGATGTGGTCGACGCGGACCCCGGGTCCTCCCCCGAGGCGGACCGCGAGGCGCTCGCGCACCTGCGCAGCGCCGCCCGCCTGCCCTGGGTGATGGAGCCCGAGGGCAGCGCGGCCCGACAGTGGGCGCTGCAGCAGTGCCGCGCGGCGGGCTTCGAGCCCGACGTGCGCTACGTGACGACCGACCTCGTCGCACACATCCGCCTCGTGCGCACGGGGAACGCCGCCGCACTGCTGCCCGACCTGGTGTGGGCGGGCGACGCACCCTCGGTGCGCCTGCACGACCTGCCCGGCCGCCCCTCGCGCGAGATCTTCACGGCGACGCGCCTCGCGGCGGCCGAGCGCCCCGGCGTCATCGCCGTGCGCGAGGCGCTGCGCGCGACGGCGTCGGTCGTGACGCCGTCTGCCTGACCCGCCCTCGCCCCGCCCGCCCTCGCCCTGCCCGCCCTCGCCCTGCCCGCCCTCGCCCTGCCCGCCCTCCCGGCGAGTGTGCTCGATGTCGCTCGCGAAGCCTCCAGCTCGGGCCGCTCAGGCGCGACATCGAGCACCCTCGGCGAACTCGGCCGGGGCGGGGCGGGGTGCTAGCGGCGGCAGATCTCGTCGGCATGCGCCGCCGCGGGTGCACGTTCGCGAGTCGACGCCAGTCGCAGCAGCAGTGCCGCCAGCGCGAGCGCCACGAGCGAAGCGACGCACGCGATCATCATCGCGAGCGGCAACCACGACGCACCCCCGGGAACGACCACGGCGTTGACGACCCCGATGCCGAGCCAGACAGCGGCGGCGCCGCCAGCTGCGCCGAGGAGCACCGGCCCCCGGGCCGACCGGCGCCCACGCGCGACGGCGAGCACGGCGACCACTGCACCGACGGCCGCGGCGAGCGCGGTCATCGCGCCGAGCATCGCGCCGGCGCCGACCAGTGAGCCGAACGCGCCCCACCCGCCCTGCGCACGGTAGTCCGCGTTGCCCGCCCCATACACGGCGACGGCCAGCAGCACCCCTCCGGCCGCCCCCACCGGCAGCGCCAGCAGCAGCGGCATCCATAACGCCCGTCGACCCATGCTTCCACCGTAGCCAGCCGCCTATCCGCCCGCCCGGGTAGCCTCGACGCATGCCGGAACAGCGCGATGTCGTGATCGTCGGCGGCGGACACAACGGGCTGACCGCCGCCGCCCACCTGGCCCGCGCGGGCCTCGACGTGCTGCTGCTCGAGCGCGACGACCACCTCGGCGGCGCGGCGATCTCGGCCCCCGCGTTCGAGGGCGTCGAGGCGCGGCTCAGCCGCTACTCCTACCTCGTGAGCCTGCTGCCGCAGCGCATCATCGACGACCTCGGGCTCGACCTGCGGCTCGTCCGGCGCGCGCACTCCTCGTACACACCAGACCCGCACGACCCGACCCGCGGGCTGCTGATCGAACGCGACGGCGCCGGCTACGGGGCGTTCGAGCGCATCGGCGCGGCATCCGACGCCCTCGCCTGGGGCTCCTTCGGCGACGACACCGTGCGACTCGCGAAGGCGATCTTCCCGACGCTCACCGAGCCGCTGCCGACGCGCGACGAGGTGCGACGCCTGGTCGACGACGCCCGCGTCTGGGACGAGTTCGTGCGCCGCCCGCTCGGCGAGGCGGTCGCGGCGCGCTTCTCGAACGACCTGGTGCGCGGGGTCGTCGAGACCGACGGGCTGATCGGCACGTTCACGCGCACCACCGACCCGTCGCTCGACGCGAACCGCTGCTTCCTGTACCACGTCATCGGCGGCGGCACCGGCGACTGGGACGTGCCCGTCGGCGGCATGGGCGCCGTGAGCGGCGAGCTGGCCAGGGCAGCTCGCACGGCCGGCGCGACGCAGGTGATGGGGGCGGATGCCACGGGCATCACGCCCGACGGCGAGGTGCGGTACACGCGTGACGGCGCCGAGCACACGGTCACGGCCGGCACGGTGCTCTCGGGCGTCGCCCCGCACGTGCTCGCGCGGCTGCTCGGTGAGCCCGAGGCATCCGCTCGGCCCGAGGGCGCCCAGCTCAAGGTCAACCTGCTGCTCACCCGCCTGCCGCGGCTGCGCGACACGTCGGTCTCGCCCGAGGCCGCGTTCGGCGGCACGCTGCACGTCAACGAGACGGCGTCGCAGCTCGAGGCCGCGTACGCCGAGGCCTCCGCCGGGCGCCTGCCCGACCCGATGCCCTGCGAGGTCTACTGCCACACGCTGAGCGACCCGAGCATCCTCTCCCCCGAGCTCGCCGCGTCGGGTGCGCACACCCTCACCGTGTTCGCGCTGCACGTGCCCGACCGCCTGGTCGACGCGCTCGGCGACGACGAACTGCGCCGCGCCGCCGAGCGCGCGGTGCTCGACTCCCTCGACTCGGTGCTCGCCGAGCCGATCGAGTCGCTGCTGGCGACGGATGCCTCGGGCCGGCCCTGCATCGAGACCAAGACCACGCGCGACCTCGAGCGCGCCCTCGCGATGCCCGGCGGCAACATCTTCCACGGGCCGCTGTCGTGGCCCTGGCGCGAGGCCGACGACCCCGCCGGCACGCCCGCCGAGCGCTGGGGCGTGGCCACGGCGCACCCGCGCATCCTCATGTGCGGGTCGGGCGCGGTGCGCGGCGGCGCGGTCTCGGGCATCGGCGGGCACAACGCGGCGATGGCCGTGGTCGAGGCGCTCGCTGGCTGAGCGGTCGCGGGCGGGTCGACCTCACCCGGTGCGCGTCGGCCATCGCGCGACGTCGGAGAACACTGCGATGAGCGATTCGCGCTGTCGTTCGTAGGCGCGGATGATCGCGTCCGCTGCGAGCTCGCCCTCCGGGGTCGCTTCGATGAGCATGCGTCTGCGGTCGCCGCTGCTCGCGTCGGCTCGGCGGACCAGGAGGCCTCGCGCGCAGAGCTGATCGATGACGTAGGTCGTCGCCGACCGTGAGATGCCGAGGGACGAGGCGAGATCGCTGGGCTGCATGGGGCCGAGCACCGCGACCCGCTCCAGCGCGGATCGCTGTCGGCCGACCAGTCTGAAGGTGGGCGTCAGCGCGACCTCCTCGTCGGCGAGCTGGACTCCGGCGAACGCGAGGCGCCGCAGCAGTGCCAGCGGGTCGATCTCGGCATGCGGAGCCTGATCGTCGAGATGGCCGCCGAGGCCCGCGACGACGGCCCCGGCGTCCGCCGAGAAGCTCGCGAAGTAGCGGTCCAGTTCCTCGGCGAAGACGCGCGCGCACGCTGCGCCGGCCGGCGTCGGTGCGACGGCGATGGCCCGACCGTCCCCGGTCGATCGCGTCTCGCTCACGAGACCGTCGGTGCGAAGTCGCACCACGAGGCGGTTCACGGCCCGCCGGCCGAGCCGACTGCGGCGCTCGATCTCCCGCGTCGTCACCTCTGCGCCCTCGAAGACGAGCGTGAGCGCAAGGACCTGTTCGTTCGCCGACAGGTCGGCGCCGAAGACGCGGTCGATGAGCCGGGTGACCTCGCCGCTGAACCGGCTGATCGCCTCCGAGACCTCTCGCCCGGGATCGCCGGACATCTGACCACTCCCTGCAGCTCACGCGAGGGCGCGCGGGCATCGGGAGATTCTACTCGACGCGAGGCACACGAGCGCGTGTGTCGGCCGTCGCAGGCGAGGCGGTCTCGCAGGGTCCGGGGCAGGTCAGGAGTTCGAGCGCTGCTGCGGGTTGACCCGCTTGATCCACTCGATCAGGTCGAAGCTCGAGCGCGTCTGCAGCCACACCCGGCCGGGGCCCGTGAAGTCGGTGACCAGGCCCTCCCCGCCGAGGATGGTCGACTTCCAGCTCCCGGCCTTGCGCACCGAGTACTGCACCGTCTCGTCGAACGCGACGACGTGACCGGTGTCGAGCGTCATCGTCTCGCCGGCCTGCAGCTCGGTCGCGATGATCGCACCGTACGACGACATCAGCAGGTCGCCCTCGCCCGTGCAGCGCAGCAGGATCAGCCCCTCACCGCTGAAGAAGGACTTCCCGCCGCCCCACTTCGAGTCCACGTCCACCGACGGGTCCGACGCAGTCCACGACCCCGACTGCACCATCAGCGCCGTGCCTCCGTCGAGCGCGACCTTCGCCATGTCTCCCGGCAGCGTCGCGGTCACGCCGACCTGGCCGCCGCTGCCCGAGTGGAAGTCGTTGACGAAGAAGCTCTCGCCGCCGAACGTGCGCTTGAGCCCCTTCAGGAACCCGCCCCGGGTGGAGGTCTCGATCTCGATGTCGCCGCGGGTCATCGCCATCGCGCCCGCCTCGACGCGCACGCTCCCTCCCGCGGGCAACGTGACGGTGCCCATCGCGAAGGCCGGTCCCGAAGTGATGCTGACGTCCATGCTCGTACTCCCTCAGGTTGGGGTGGTCTGACTGGGTCGGTGGTCCACTCGTCGCAGGATACGGGCGCGGCGAGCGGTCGTGCGGATGCCCGGCCGGGACGCGCCCCCGCGCGCCCCGGCCGGATCGTTCAGGCCGTGGTGGCCTGTTCCTTCGCCGCTACCCGGCCGCGGACGAAGATCATCAGGACGATGCCGACGATCATGACGGCCCAGTTCGCGTAGCCGGAGAGCTCGGCGAGGGGACCGACCGCACCGCCCGCCGCGTCGGCGTCGCCGATGGCGCCGGCCTGCAGGAACACGCTCGGGTCGGTGCTGGCGTGCACGAGAATCGGCCAGATGATGTTCCCGGTCACGCGCAGGGTCAGGTACATGAGCACCCCGAAGAAGAACGTGTACAGGACCTCGTAGATGCCGACCAGGACGCCCGAGGTGTAGAAGTACCCACTGTGCAGGAGGGCGAACGACAGCGAGGAGACGAACATGACCATCCACTCGCCGTAGCCGTGCTTGCGCATGACGTTCACCACGACGCCCCGCGTGAGGAGTTCCTCGGTGAACCCGACCACGAGCCCCATGAACAGCGTCATCAGGATCGTGCCCACCGTGAAGACGGTGTAGTCGATGGATGCGTACCGGATGGCGTTGAACGCGAGGATGACGATCGGGGCGATCCACATCCACCAGCTGCCCCCGATGGGCTGTCGGCCGAAGATCTCACGCACCCACCCGACGGTGGCCGCGAACGCCAGCACCAGCAGGCCGCCGGCGAGGATGCTGGCCGTGGTGCCCCAGAACACCGTCGCCGGGTCCGCGAACGTCCCCTCGCTGCTGATCCAGTCGGCCGCCAGCGTCGTGATCGCGATCTGGAGTCCGTTGTAGGCCGCGAAGTACGCGGCGGTGATGAGGATCGCGCGCCAGAAGCCGCCGCGGTTCCAGAACCGGCGCCATCCGTTCTCGGTGCTCGTCATCGAAGCCGTCCCGCTCATGCCAGCACCTCCTGCCGGGCGAAGTACGCACGTCCGGCGATCCACAGGCCGCCGAGCGCGAGGATGTTCAGCACGGTCGCGATCCACGCGCCGATGATCACGCCCGGCTCGTCGCTGACCAGCAGCACCAGGATACCGAGGATCACGTGCAGCACGATGAAGATCGTCACGACGACGCGTGCGAGCCCGCTCCCGCGGCGCAGGCTGCCGGCGAGCGAGATGATGACGAGGTTGACGGTGAACCCGATGGCGATCGCAGCGATGAACGCGGGATAGCCGCCCGAGGCTTCAACGGCGGTCGCATCCCAGAACGTCCACAGCAGGCGGCCGGTCTGGTAGAGACCCCAGACTCCGTTGAGCCAGACGAGCAGGGCGACTGCAGAGACGCCGAGTGGGGGATTGGGGGGATTCACGGGCAGGACCATCCTTCTCTCGCTGACGCCTCGGGTCGGGCATCTGCATGCGAGCGTAGGGGATGCTTCAAACCTGTCGCAATTCCCTTCGCGAGGGTGTCCCCCAGACGGGGGCGGAACGGCCGTGCGCGCGGCCGGGGCCACTAGAAGACGAAGAGTTGCCCGAGCACGATGACGGCGATGACGAACAGCACGACGATCGCGCCGACGACCTGCAGGGCGCGGGTCGAGGCCTTCGCGATGAGGAAGCCGATGCCGAAGGGCAGCGCGATCAGCACGAGGGCGACGATCCACCAGAACGCCGAGTAGCCGAACTGCGACGCCTCGGTGATGCGCTCGCCGCTGAAGAGCGTCTGCGTCGCCGGGTGGGTCGCGAGGCCGATCGCCGCGGAGATCGGCACCGCGACGAAGACCATGGCGATGACGCCGGCGAAGGCGCCCCACCATCCGGAGCGGTCGCCCGTGATGTCGAGGGCGTGCTCGTCGGACTGGTTGCGCTGGCTCATGACCCCGATCCTAGCGGCCGTGCGGGGGTGCGGCGGTGACGGCCACGGGGCACGGCGTTCGTTCGCTCCGGGCGCACGATCCGCGCGCCGCGCGCCGCGGATCCGCTGGCCCCGCGGGCCGCTCGGGAATAGGCTGGAATCGACGCAGAGGTCTCGACTGGAGGTCATCATGACGAACCCCACCGGCCACTTCGCGCAGCGGCCCGACGGCCTGTACCTGCTGTTCGACCGACTGATCGCGGCACCGATCGAGAAGGTCTGGTTCACGCTCACCGAGCCCAGCGAGATGAAGAAGTGGATCGGCACGTATACCGGGAATCCGCGCACCGGGGGCGTGAAGTTCGTCCTCACCTCGGGAGCGAACTCAGAATGGGAGTACGCCAGCGTGCTCGAGTTCGAGCGCCCGCACCGGTTCACCGCGAACCTCGGCGAAGGCCCCGACGAGGTGCGCGTGTACTGCCACCTCACCGAGGGCTCGGGGCGAACCGCGCTGACCCTCGGCCAGCGCCTCCGCGAGCCGGCGGACGCCGCGCGAATCGGGCCCGTCTGGGACCACTACCTCGACGCGCTGCACGCGGCCGTCTCGGGTGGAGAGGCGCCGGGTTGGGCGCACTACGGCGACGCGTACGTCGACTACTACAAGGGCCTGGTGGTTCCCGCCGGAACGGCGTGACGCACCCCTAGACTGGCGCAATGAAGAGGTCGTCGCGCCGCAGTTCCGATGCCACTGTCGTGGAGGAGCCGGTCGCCGGCTCCCCCCGTCCCATCGTCAGCATGATGAGCAACCACCCGTTCCGGTGGGCGTTCGTCGCCACCTTGGGCGTGTTGCTCGCACTCTTCCTCGCCCAGGCCGCGCTCGGGCTCTCAACGGTGATCTTCGCGGTGTTCGCCGCGCTCTTCGTCTCGCTGGGGCTCGACCCGCTCATCCGCTGGTTCCAGCGACGCGGCATGAAGCGCGCGTGGGCGATCGTCACCGTCATCCTGCTGTTCGTCGGCGTGGTCGTCGGCATGCTGCTGCTGGTCATCCCGCTCATCGTCACCCAGGCCGTCGAATTCATCCAAGGGCTGCCGGACGCGATCGCCGACATCCAGACGCAGGACTGGTACCTCGCGGTCGAGGACTTCACCGGCGGCGCCATCTCCGGGCTCTACGACTGGCTGCTCGACCTCGTGACCGACCCGAACACCTGGGCGACCGTCGGCGGCGGGGCGCTGCAGGTGGCCGGCACCGTCGTGAACGCCATCTCGAGCGGGTTCTTCATCTTCATCCTCACGATCTACTTCGTGGCGACCCTGGACACCATGAAGCAGGCCAGCTACTCGCTCATCTCGGCGTCGCACCGCGAGACGGTCGTCGGCTACGCGGAGCGGATCATGGACTCGATCGGCCGCTACCTCAGCGGCATGGTCATCCTGGCCTTCTTCAACGCCACGTACAGCCTGATCCTGCTGGTCATCGTCGGCGTGCCGTACGCGATCGTCATCGCGTCGGTCGCGTTCCTCATCACGCTCATCCCGCTCATCGGTACCGTGCTCACCACGATCGCCATGACGATCGTGGCGCTGTTCGTCTCGCCGACCGCAGCGATCATCGTGCTGATCTTCATGCTCATCTACATGCAGGTCGAGGCGTACATCCTCACCCCGCGCGTGATGAGCAAGGCGGTCTCGGTGCCGGGCTCGCTCGTGCTGATCGCCGCCCTCGCCGGCGGCACGCTCGCCGGCCTGCCGGGCGCGCTGGTCGCGATCCCGATCGCCGCGGGAATCCTCCTCATCATCCGCGAGGTCGTGGTGCCGAAGAAGGAGCTCAGCTAACGACCCACCGGTTCGGGTCGAGCGGATGCCCCGGGGCATCCGCTCGCCGCCCCCGTCAGGTCCAGATCGACGGGGCCGCCGCGCGCGTGGCGGGCAGCGACACGCCCTGGCCCCACTCGAGCAGCCGCTCGGGCACGACCATCTCCTCGGGCACCTCGCCGATCGCCTCGATGAGCTCGGCGACCGACACGGTGCCGCCACCCTGCTTGAGGAAGCGGCCGCGGATGTACCCCTTCGCGTACACCTCGGGCTCGCCGTCGGACCCCGGGCGCACGAAGCGCTGCTCGACGTAGACCGCCTTGTCGTCGAAGCCGAGGATGAGGTTGTCGCCCTGGACCAGAACCTGCGCGTCGCCCGGCGGGAAGTCCAAGACGTAGGTCTGGCCCGCGACCGCCTGTATCCCGACCGACTCGCCCGCCGCCGGGCGGTTGACGACAATCGCCTCGCCGGCCTGTCCGGTGACGGTCTCGGCACCCGCGGCGCCAGCCTCGACAGCACTACTCTCGGTGGAGGCCGGACCGGCGGAGCCGGCCTGGTCGGCGTCCGGGGACACAAATTGTGGGTTGAAGGATTCGGTCATTTCTTCAGCCTCCGCTATGCCTTGCCGGCGCGTTGCGTGCAGGTCGCGAGACCACCCCCCGGAAAGCTCTCGTTAACCTTCATTCGTCACAGGCTGTTTGATTTTTTGGGCGGCGGCAAGGAACCTCTTTGTGGAAACCATATATTTATGTATTATTTATGGTAAAATTAACTCAAAAGCAGTGCAGCTGAAGGCTGTTTTTGGCGACTCCTTGCGCGCCACCGGTGCGACGAACAGCCAAGCGGGGCTCCATCTACCTCGGCGCGAAATTCCGTCTCTGTGGACTGTCAACGGCCACCGCGCCCCCGTGGGGGAGGGGGCGCAGCGCGGTGTCAGCCTCGAGGAGTCAGAGGGCTTCCCGCAGCAGGGCGAGATAGTCGCCCTCGCTGGCCGTGCGGGGATTGGTGGCGTGGCAGTGATCCTTCAGCGCCGCCCTGGCGATGCCCGGCAACTGCGCCTCGTTCACGCCCATGGCCGAGAGCGTCACCGGCAAGCCGATGTCCCGGTTCAACTGATCGATGGTCTCGTCCGGCGCGCCGCCGAGCAGCACGGCGAGATGATCCCACTTGCCGCCGATGGCCGCGCGGTTGAAGCGCAAGACGGCGGGCAGCAACACGGCATTGAGGGTGCCATGGTGCAGCGACAGGCCGGGCAGCGCGCCCAGCGGATGCGACAGCGCGTGCACCGCGCCGAGGCCTTTCTGGAAGGCCATGGCGCCCTCCATGGCCGCCATCATCGCCAGGTTCTCGCCTTTACGGCGGCGCTGATAACGAGCCAATACGGTCTGGTCTGCCGGCGAAAGTGCGAGCTCTTTGGCCCGCCCCAGCTCGCCCATGAGGGCCGACACATCGCCATAGCCAAGGTTTGCACCCTGGCCGGCGAGCGGGTGAATGGTGTGGGCAGCATCGCCCACCAGTGCCAGGCCGTCGGCAACATACTCCTTGGCATGACGCTGACGCAGCGGAAACGCAAAGCGGCGCGAAACGGATTCGATAACCCCGAGCTGCTGCTCAATCGCCCGCTCCAGCTCCAACCGGAATTGCTCGGTCTCCAACGCCATCAGGCGGCGGGCTTCGGCCGTATCCTGTGACCAAACGATAGAGCAATAGTGCTCGTCTCCAGACTCCGTCAACAACGGTAAAAACGCCAGCGGCCCGGTTGGCAAAAACACTTGGCGTGCTGTGTTGTTAT
>ENA-ORCW01000124-ORCW01000124.1-marine-metagenome-genome-assembly--contig:-NODE-124-length-102440-cov-4.246134_pt1 | contig 102440 bp, 80 predicted proteins | sample MGYA00237784_ERZ508517 | MGnify/ENA primary metagenome ERZ508517 (study PRJEB26187, sample SAMN06268979) | marine metagenome | isolation source: Tt ae E1 feedstock associated aerobic enrichment on...
GTTGTTCCACCCTTCCTCTACCGAATCTCAGGCCATCGCAACACGCTCAACACGCATCAACGGATGAAATATCCGGGCTAGCGGAGGCCCGATTTCCTTGGGGGCCCCGTTGGGGATGCCATGAGGACTTCCGGTTGTGCGGTGAGTCGCGTTCTCGACGGCAGTGGCCTGCTCCCATTTTCTGGTCCGGTTGCTATGAGAGTCCGTTGCCCGGCGGAGGAGACTCTCGATGACAAAACGACGACGTAAACGACATGCCCCCGACCAGATCGTCCGCAAGCTGCGCGACGCGGACGCCGTGCTCAACGCGGGCAAACAGCTGGCCGATGTCCTGCAGGCCCTGGAGATCAGCGAGGCCACGTACCATCGCTGGCGGAACCAGTACGGCGGCATTCGGACTCAGGATCGCGGCAACTGCCGACGTGGTGCCGGTGCCGCGTTCCGCGAGCCGTTCTGTTTCCGGTGCGACGTTCTGAGTTCGTCCACGTCTGCTTGAGCTCCCGAGACGTCGAGTCTGGAGGGGCCCAGGCGAGTACGTGCAAGACGGCTTCTTTCGGTGCAGCTTGCAGGCCGTAGAACACCTGGGAGTAATGGAGCCGAGGTTCGTCATCGCCGATCCGTGATGCCGGCAATGAGCAGCAGCAGCGGCGCGGTGGGCCACTCAGGCGCAGATTTCGTGCAGGACTTTTCCATGGACGTCCGTCAGGCGGCGGTCGATACCGCTATGGCGAACGGTGAGTTTCTTGTGGTCGATACCCAGCAGGTACAGAATCGTGGCGTAGACATCGTGGCACGTCACGGGCTTCTCGATCGCCTTATAGGACCATTCGTCGGTGGCGCCGAAGCTGACACCACGTTTGAAGCCACCACCGGCGAACCAGTTGGTGAAGCAGTGGGGGTTGTGATCGCGACCGAGGCTCCGTTCGGCGCAGGGCATTCTTCCGAACTCGGTCGTCCAGTGCACGATGGTGTCTTCAAGCAGACCGGTCCGCTTCAGGTCGCGAAGCAAGGCCGACATCCCCGGCATCACGCCCGCGGCCAGGTTGGCGTGATCGCGGATATCCTTGTGTGAATCCCAGTCTGTCTGTGGTGGCTCGTTGGTTGTCGTCGTGCCTGACCAGATCTGCACAAACCGCACGTCGTGTTCCAGGAGACGCCGGGCGAGCAGGCAGTTCGTTCCGAAGTCGCGCGTCGCCGGGTTGTCCAGGCCGTATTCCTTCTGGATGTGCGCAGGTTCCGAGCTGATGTCGAGTGCTTTCGGTCCGGCCGTCTGCAGCCGTGCGGCCAGTTCGTAGGCGTCGATGCGGGCGGCAAGCCGCGTGTCATTCATGTGGTGGTCAGCATGCCGCCGGTTCAGAGCGGAGAGCAGTTCGCGCGTGCGGGTTTCCGACTCCGGGGTGATGTAGTCATTGGCCGGCGGCGTGACAAACGACAGTGGCGTGGGGCCCGACTGCAGCCGCGTTCCCTGGTGGGCGGCGGAGAGGAATCCCGCGCCCCAGTTCTTCGCCCCTCCGGCCGGAGGGCCCAGACTGTCGACGAGGACGACATACGTGGGAAGGTTGTGGTTCATGCTTCCCAGACCATAGCTGATCCATGAGCCGGCGCTGGGGAATCCGGGCAGCATGAAGCCCGTGGACTGCAGGAACATGGCGAGGGCGTGCACGTTGCTCCGCGATGTCATGGAGTAGACGAACGCCATATCATCGACGAACTCGCCGAGTGGAGCGAATATACTGCTGATCCAGCGGCCGCAGTCTCCGTACTGCCTGAATGTCCACGGAGAGGCCAGAGTGAGGCCCTGTTTCGACTGAAACAGTTCGACCTCTTCCCCGGGGTCCCAGGGCTTGCCGTCGTATTTCTCGAGTGCCGGCTTGTAATCGAACAGGTCACACTGGCTGGCGCCCCCGACCATGTACATCTGCAGCACACGTTTCGCGCGGGCTGGATGATGCAAACCGTTCTCCAGAGTCATTGGGGGCGTCGGGGACGCTGTCAACGCGTCTTCGGCCAGTTGCCATGCCAATGCGATCTGTCCAAGTCCTGCGGAACTGCTGCCAAGAAAGGCACGGCGCGTCAATTCGGCGGAATCGCGAAGCGCTCGGATGTTTTCGTTGTCTTGCATGTCAGTTCCTCCCGGGGGGGGATCACGGAGAGGGTGATGTGCAGTCAGTCGATGAACAGGAATTCGTTGGTATTCAGCAGCATTCGGCAGACGTTGGCGATTCCGTGACGGCCCGCGTACGGCTGCAGGAGTTCGCGCTCTTCGGGCGACGGTAACCTGCCCAGTGCCAGTTGGAAGGCCATGTTCAGCTGAGATGGCGTGTCCGAAGCGAGACGGGCCACACGTTCAGCGAAGTGCCTGGCCTCGCCAACGACCAGGGGGCTGTTCATCATGGCCAGTGCCTGAAGTCCCGTGAGTGTTTCATCGCGGACAGCAACACTCTGCGTGCCATCCGGGCAGTCGAGCAGACTCATCAGCGGTTCCGTATCGGCCCGGACCTGCAGCTGGTAGACCGCGCGGCGGCATGTTTGCGGATCCTCGTCGGGGTTATCCGCATAGTGATAGATCGACACCAGGGGAATATCCGCCAGTGTGAAGGTGCGGAAGCCCGGCCCGTACATCTGCAGGTCCAACCGTCCGGAGACGAACAGGATCGAGTCTCGAATCGCTTCTGCTTCCAGTCGTTGCGGGATGGCACCGCAGTACAGCTGGCGAGACTGCTCGAGCGTCGGCCCGCCTGCAGCGGGCAGTCCCTGGCGATAGACGGCGCTGTTTACGATCAGCCGATGGAGGTCTTTGAGCGACTGGCCATTGTCGCGGAACTCGACAGCGAGCCAGTCAAGGAGTTCAGGGTGAGTCGGGACCATTCCCATCTGGCCGAAATCATTCGGTGAGTTCACCAGGCCCCGGCCAAAGTGATACTGCCACACACGATTCACGATGCTTCGCCATGTGAGGGGATTTCGTCGATCGACGATCCATTCTGCCAATGCGATTCGCCGCGCTCCCTCATCATCGATGTCGACCTGTGTGAACCGGGACGGCAAGTCCGGGATACATGAGACGGTTCCCGGACCAACCTCCCGCTCCGGCTGGCTGATGCTGCCACGTGCAAGGAAGTTGACGGTCCGGGGCTTTCCTCCTTCCGGTGGATGAAACGAACGGTTTGGTGGAAATGAGGAGGAGGGGCCGAAGACCTTGGCTGCGCTGGCAAAGCGGGCATCAAACCGGATCGGCGCCATCCCGGGGAACTTCCGTTCGATTCGGCGTTCGACTCGAAGAGGCAGGTCGTGATAGTCCGTGATCCAGATCGTCCACATCCCGGCGGACGCGACAACCGCCAACCCCGTCGCTGTGCAGCACAGCAAGCGGATGCGGGTCGTCATCCGGAGGACCACTGCGGTGCCAACGACCGACCCCAGAACCAGCAGTGTCGTTAGCGAGGCCAGGGCAGGAACGAGCCACCATCGGGCGTTTGGCCGATATCGGATGTTGCCGTCGATCGCGCGGTCGGTCCGGTCGATGCCGGCGAAGACGGCCTGCAGGCAGTAGTAGTCTTCCTGTGAAATCGGATCGAACTTGTGATCGTGGCACCGTGCACAGTGGACCGTGAGACTGGTGAACGTCGTCATCACATTGGTGATGATGTCATCCCGGTCATTGTACTGCGTGGTCTGCTGAGTCAGTGACCCGGCGTTGGCGTTGCAGTGGCCCGCTTCGTCCCACGGCCCGGCCACAAGGAATCCGCAGGCGATCACCGCGTCGGATGAGTCGGGGTACAGACAGTCGCCGGCAATCTGCTCTTCGACAAACCGGGTGTACGTTTTGTCGTCGTTGAGGCTGCGGATCACGTAGTCGCGGTATGGCCAGGCATTCTTGCGGATGTGATTGCTGCCGTAGCCGTTCGTGTCGGCGTAGTGAGCGACATCGAGCCAGTGACGCGCCCAGCGTTCGCCGTAGTGAGGCGAATCCAGCAGACGGTCGACGAGTCGTTCGTACGCATCCTCTGCGGGATCGTTGCTGAAGTCCTCGATTTCCTGGAACGTTGGAGGCAGACCCGTCAGGTCATAGTACAGGCGGCGAATCAGGGTGCGGTCGTCAGCGACCGGAGCGGGGGCGACACCAGCCTCAAGCTGCCTGCGGAGGATGAAGGCGTCGATCGGCGTGCGAACCCAGTGGGCGTATTCCGGGGGGACATCCGGTACGTCGGGGCGTCGAAGTGGTTCAAACGCCCACCATGTGCCGGAAGGACGTGTGGAACGGCCGGTGGCCTCCAGGGGACTGCTCTCTGGCCATGGTGCCCCCTGACGGATCCAGCTGGCGAGCGCGTCGATCTGCTCTGTAGTCAATGGGTCGCCGGACGCGGGCATGTCGGCATCGGAGCCGGCCACATGGTACATCAGTGTGCCGGAGTCCGGATCCGCCGGAACAATGGCGGGGCCGCTGTCGCCGCCGGTCATTGCTCCCGTTCGAGTCTGCAGGTTGAGCCCCCCACTTGCGTCTTCGGAGTTGTGGCACTCCACGCAGCGTGATTCGAGGAGGGGGGCAACCGCCTTTGTGAACAGATCCTCGGAACCGGCTTCTGCGATGGGACTGCTGGAATTCGCTGCTGCAGGGCCCGGCGCCGTTGCCAGGAGTTGAGTGGTGCCGGCTGCAATCGTTGCGGCAATCGCGCAGAGCGTCATCAGGAACGTGAAGTGAGAACGGACGGACCTGAGTCCGTATCCTGAACCATTTGTCAAGTCGTTGGTTCGTCGTGGCGGCACGCCGACGGCCGGGGACTGCCGATTGGCCACGCACTGACCCTTCAAGTAGTCAAACCAATGTGCCCGCATCGGAATCATTCGCGCACCTTCAACACTGTCCAAAGGAAACGCACCCGACCCCACGAAACGCTGTCAAGCTAACACGCCTGCGATTGCGAAGTGAAATACTTTCCCCGGAGAATTGCCGATTCAGAATGTCTTGTGCCCTTTCACGAAGTTGTCAGAAGTGTTGACAGGTCGACCTGCCGTCGTGTCACCTTGCGTTCTCCGGACATACTTCTCGAAAGGATGAGCGGATCTGGAACGACTCAAAACGAAGGGCGCGGGGGGACGTTTCCTACCCCGGACGGACGCTACTTTCTGCAGCCAGGTCGGTTCTTTGCGACAGGGTGCGTTCGAGACAGTGTTTCATACCTGAACTGACGGCCGTGGGGCGTCGCAGCGGTTCGGATGGTCCGACATCTGCGGACGCTTCTTCGCTCATCCAGAACGACCAATGTGATGGCATTGCGTGGTGATTCTCCACGTGCGATTCATCAACCGGCCACAACGCGAACCGGGAATCGGTCGCCAGTCCTTCCGTTATGCCGATGCTGCCTGGCGAAAGGATTTACGCCCTCGCTGGATGTGTCTCTAGCAGCCCGCCTTCCGAAATCTGATTGCAACTGTGCTGCAGCAGGTTTAGCTTCAAAACCAGGCGCTGTGCCGGCTGGCGGTAGCGAATTCTTCACGCAACAGCGAGGAGCGGGCGAATGGGCAACGACAACGTCACACGAGCCGTGCGGTGGTTCAACGAGGTCTGGAACGAGAGACGGTCCGAGACGATCGACGAACTGCTCGCCGAGGGGAGCGTTGGAGAGACCGAAGCCGGCATCCTGCAAGGGGCGTCCGACTTCAAGGAGCGGGTGCATGGCCCGTTTCTTTCTGCCTTTCCCGATCTGAAAGTGACCGTCGAAGGAACTCTTGCGGAGGGCGACGATGTGGTCATTCGCTGGCGCGCCACCGGAACGCATCTGGGCGACGGGCTGGGCGTCAAACCGACCGGTCTGCCGATTGCGATTCGCGGCATGACCTGGCAGCAGTTTCGCGACGGCAAGGTCGTCGGCGGATGGGACTGCTGGAACCAGGACGGTCTGATGGCGCAGATCCGTGCAGCGGAAGGGCAGGGGGCCATTGCTGAGAATGAGGTGGCGACGTCCTGATGCCTCTGGACCGGGGGCTGTGCCCCCTTGACCCGCTCCGTTGACCGTATACGGATTCGGCATGTCACGCATTGCTGCGGCACATCCCTTCACAGAGAACTTGCGCCGGCCGGTTCCCGGGAGTAGGCACATTCGCTGCGGACTCCTTCCAGCGGGATCTGCCGAATCTGTGCCTCGCGAGGCGTGGGAGACTGGGGGGTGTGCGTTGTTGTTGCGGGTTGGGTCAGTCGTTCCGAAGAACCGTGACCGTGCCGGTCGATGCGAAGTGAGGAGGCTTGTTCCCCCAGTACCACGCAATCAGCGTTTTCCAGTGTGGTGCAGGGAGCTGATCGCCAACAACTCCTGCTGAACTGTGAGAAGACAGAACCGTAGATCTTCAACCCGGACAGGCTGTACACGTTCCGCAAACGACTTTGGGCTAAGGTTCGTTTTCATGCGTTCGATTCGTCTGCAGCTGGTTCTCCTGGGGACTCTCGGCGTCTTGCTCGCTTCTGTGCATCGTGAGTCGATCGCCGAGGAAGCTGGCAGAAGTCGCTTGCCTGAGGTGAGTCTGGTTGATCTGACGCTGCAGCAGTGCATTGGAATCGCGTTGCGTGAGCAGCCGGCGATTCGGGCGCAGGCCGCTGGAGTCGGCGTGGCCGTCGCACAGCAGGACGTCGCACGGTCGCACTACTATCCGAACATCGCTGTTGGACTGAACTACACACTGCTTGACGATCCGGTGACTGTCGATGTTCCGAATCCGGTCACGGGAGAGTTTGCCGACGTCGTTTCCGATGCGGCAGCCTTCTTCGGGATCGCGCGTCAAGCGGGGACCGGCGCGGCTCTGGCAGCGCTTCAGAACGCCGATCTTCCGCCATTCAGCACAATCAAGCAGGATGTCCTGGGACAGATACCTTCGACGTCGCAGTTAGGCTTGCTCGGGCGGAATTCGCTTCTGGCTCGAGTGACGCTGGCGCAGCCTCTGTGGACCGGGGGAAAGATCAAGTACCGGAATCAGCAGGCGGATCTCGGTGTGCACGTTGCTGAGATTGATTTGACAAAGTCGCACCAGCAGACGGTGTTTGAAGTGACCGAGGCATACCTCGGTGTTCAGCTCGCTGTGTCGCAGGCACAGGTGCTTGGAGCCGGCATAGAGCATGTCAGGACGATTGCATCCGTGATCTCCGCATTGATCGATGAAGGCGACGCAAGCGTAACAACAACTGATTTGCACCGAACGCGTACCGCCGTTCGGATGCTGGAGCTCGAGCATACGCGCGTCCGTCATGCAGAAGAGATTGCACGGTCTGCGCTGACTCGTGCCATGGGAGTCGACGAGTCTTTTCGAGTACGAACGACGGCACTTCCGAATGAAGTTGCTTCGGTGGATATTGATCTGAGCCAGCTTGTGTGGACTGGTCTGAAGAACCGACCTGAGTTGGCGAAAGCGACTGTCGGGGTAAGGTTTGCCGAACTTGAGCGATCCCTTGCGAAGGCTGAGTTTGCGCCGGACGTTGCACTTCTGGGGCAGTTTGCAACGATTCAGGATGACGGGGGCTTTCTGAATCCCAACGACCAGCAACGTGAGCAATGGGCCGTGGGGCTGTCCGTCGGGATGCCCATCTTCGCCGGAGGACGGCGCCGTGCGGGGGTGCGCCATGCCGAGCACCAGGAGGCTCAGGCGCGTTATACGCTTCGACAACTACGGCAGTACGTTGAACTGCAGATTCACAAGGCGTACTACGAGTTCCAGGATGCAGCGGAACGTGTCAGGATCGCGAACGAAGCCAGAAAAGGTGCCGAGCTGACGGTCGAGGGGTACCGCCAGCAATTCTTTGGCGATCAGATCACCGACGCCGACATGCCGGAGTACTTCGAGGACCTCGTCGAAACCAGGGTGTTGCAGGCGCAAACATCCGCCCAGTACAATCAGGCGCTGTACGACTACCACTTGGCAATCGCATGACTTCAACTGGTAGCGGGCACTCATGCGATCACTCCTGACAGTTCCCTCTCTGACAGCACTGTTCCTGATCACACTGTTGGTTGGTGAATGGGCCACTTCAGCAGAACCGCTGAAAGTCCGAGTCTATCGCAGCGTGACTGCAGGGGTCAGCGACAAGCATTCCAGAGCCTTCACCGGTCCGATGGTGAAACTGTTGTCGAGTCAAGTTGGTTACGAGATCGATTTCGATCTGTTGGGCCGTGCAGACTCCGACGATCTGTTGAGCTTTGGAGAGAAGGTGGCGAAGGGGGACGTCCACCTGGGGATCGCATGGGGACTGGAGTACGGCTGGCTGGAGCAGCGCCATCGCGATCTGGAAGCGATGGCGGTCGTGTCGACGCTCGGGGGGAACGGTGGAACCTCGTTCTACCTGGCGGTGCCGGACGATTCGCCGCGGTTGACGCTGAAAGATCTGAAGGGGACCAGAATTGCGATGTATTCGCGGTCGCCTCAGTTCAGTCGAATCTACCTTGATCGACGGTTGCGTGAGCTGGGGGAGACCACCGACAGTTTCTTCTCGTCCGTAGCAGTGAAGCCGACCGCGGTTGGGGCTGTGTTTTCCGTTTTCAACGGCGATGCCGATTGTGTGCTGGTTGGCACACAGACGTATACCACGCACGTGTACACCCGTCCGAGTCTGAAACTCCGGATCGTCGATACCTCAGACGTCTTTCCGCCGCCGGTGCTGTTCGGCAGTCCCGAAGTTGTCAACGGCCTGCAGCCGCGCCTGTGGGGGACAGTGAAGGCGCGACTTGAGCGGATTCACGTGACGCCGGCGGGCCGTCAGGCGATGGACTTCTGGCGAATGAGAGCATGGACCGATCCAGGGAAGGTTGGATTCCGGGAGACTCTTGAAGACTCCCGGAGGCGGTACCCGATCAGCGTCCTGAACCGGGCTGAATGAGGCGGTTACCGTTGAGGCGGAGCACGTTCGCGGACTCCTCCCACCACCGTTCCCAGTCCTGAAGCTGCATTTGTCGTTGTGCGGCGCTCGCGTCTGCGGTGATCGGCGGCATCGTCGCTGCAATAAGGAGACTGTTGAGTAGCTGCAGTGAGTTGCTTCTGGTCTTGTTCGACTGGGACTCGGCCGCGATGCGTGCCAGCGAGTGAATCATCCGTTTCTTCAACGCCGTCGTTTCTTCAGGCGACATGGGGAATGCGTAGAATCCTGTCCCCAGAATCGCCCGGTCGAACTCCGATTCATCTTGCGGATCGAGTGTCGAATCCTCCGTCTTCCAGTCGAGGTACTGCTGAAGGAGTTGAGGGACGTCGGCCCCTTCAGCGGTAACGATCTGCTGCAAAGTCTGGCCAGCCGCGATGAGCACACCTCTTGGCGGATCGCTTATCGACAGGATGGACTCGAACAGGGAGTCGTCGCCGAGCTTTCCAATGGCGTGCAGTGCCTCGATGGTGATCTCGTCCTCAGAGCTTGTGGCAGGGCTGAGCGCAATCTGAGCAAGTGCGTCTCGCAGACTGGTGTACGCGGTCGCGCCAGATGACGTCGGGTTTGTACGCAGATGCAGTGCAATCTCGCCGAGACTGCGTACCGCTCGTACCCGCAGCGCGAAGAATTCCCGTCCGTCGGATGCAATGTGGTTTAGCGTCTCAGCGCTTGTCACGTCCTTCAGGCGTCCAACAGCTTCTGCAGCAGCCAGTCGTGCCGGCCATGGTGTCGTCTTCTTCGTGAGGATGTCGCGGAGCAGTGCGCGGCTGGTCGAGTCGGCTGGCGAGATCTTTGCGTACGAATCTATTACCGAATCCATGATCAGTTCGATTCGTGGCTCGGTTCTGCGTGAAAGTAACTGGGTCAATACCTGTCTCGCGGCGGGGTAGTCTTGTCCGTTCAGCTCACTGATCTCTCCAATCGACTGGGTCATGAATTCGAATTCGAACAGGTACTTCGTCAGTCCTTCCGACGAGTCATTGAGTTCAACAAGTCGGTTCTCGACGGTAGCGCCAAATTCGGCGATCCGTTGTGGCGAGCAGTGTCGCAGGTACGGAACAAGGCTTTCGAGTGCCGCCGATTTTGGGTCAGAGTTGCGGTGTGCACGAGGGAAGCTGTCAGTAAGTGACTCCGGGGGGGAGTCGTCGAGCACTTCGACGCAGGATGTGACGAGGAGCGGATTGGCTGACTCGCGAATGATTCGGGTCAACTCCCGCAACGTCGGCGCGAGCTGAGATTTCTGCAGGGAATCCAGAGACACCGATGAAATGTAGCCGGCAGCCGTGTCGGACAGAGGGCTGGCAGGGTCATTGCCGCAGTGGTCGTGTGCAATCTGGATGAGCTGATCGGGGCTGGCATACGAAGCCAGACACTCGAAAGCGGTTGCACGGACCTCCGGTGCATCGTGCCGAAGGAGCTGCTGCATCAGGTCGAAGAGGCTGTCCCCAACGGAGGAGCGGTGCGTGCCTGGCCGACTTCCGTTCCCTGTGTCTGCGAGTGTCCGGAGCCGATCGATGGACGCAACAACGACACCCGCATCATCCGTCTGCCGGACAACTTCCAAGAGTCCTGAGAATACGTGAACATTGTCGACATGCAACTGGTCGAGTGCACTCACACGGTCATCGGTGGACTGCGTCTCGTCCGCGAACGTCCTGAGAAGTTGAAACTGATCGGGCGGTGCAGGAGTCAGTGCGATCACGGCGAGTGTAAGAAGCGTGATCGCTGCGAAGCTCGTGACAATTCTGCGAAGGTGCTTCTTCAGGCCCGTCACAAGCGTGTGCTGCTCCTGATCACTTCTGTCGCGCCGTCGCGTGTAGGCGAGAACCTGCAGGCATTCCGACAGGGAGGGGAGAAACTCAGGACGCTGCTCGAACTGAAGCCAGTCTCTCGAACGTTCGCTGATCAGCAGGGCCGCACGGCCACGTCGCGACTCTCGCTGTTTCTTCGTCAGCCAGATGCGGAGTGGGGGGACGAGGTAGTCGTGTGTCAACTGGTAGAACGACTGCGGACGCACGTCACCATCAACGGGATCGACATCGACTTCGGTTCCCGAGGGGGTGATCAAATGGAGGTCGTCGAGGATCCGAACAACCGTGTTGAACTCTGACTCGTTGTCGACATACCCCGACGTTTCCAGCAGTTTCTCACGCGACTGCATTGCTCCCTTGAGGCTACTGCCAGGTTCCGGCAGCAGTGCCGCGAGGACGTTTCGGATCGCGGCGTGATGCGGGCGAATCTCGAGCGGAGCATTCGCGGAATCGAACGACTCTTCCAGAAACTGGACGCCGAGTCCTTCGGCACCTCCATGCTTCCGCAGCGTCGAGGTGCGCCATGGCTTGTTCTTGACCATTTCCGCGAACAGGCTGAGGCGAACTGGAACGATCATTCCGTTCTCGGAAATGCTGTCGACCGCATCATCCAGAAAGCGGGAGTGCTCGCTCGTGATCGTGCTGAGGTCATCGGGCAGTCGTTCATATGCTCGACCAAACTCAGCGAGAACCTTTCGGGCGTGCTGAGGCGTGAACAGGTCGACGGCGGCGCTGTTCCTGTGTTGTGCTACCGCGACGTCCAGTGCACGCATGAACCGCATGACCGGCATCCAGAAATCATCGCGGGCAATGATGATGCATTGAATGCGGGCGCCATCGCATTGGCGCAGTGCTGCGACAAGGTCGGTGCTGGAGTAGTCCCTCTGGGCATGCAGCCACTGTTCAAACTGGTCCAGAATCAGTACAAGCTTGTGATTCGAGGTGGGACCGGCCCCCTTGCGAATTTGCGCCAGGGCGTCCTTGAGGCTGAGGTCCCGGGGCAGTGTCGGCGCAGCATGACGTACGGCAGCAAGCAGATGCGACTCCGTATCGACAGGTGTCGTTTCCGCGTAAACAGGAATGACGTGTGGGGCGAGATTCGGAAGCACGCCAGCCTTGAGGAGTGACGATTTTCCGGAACCGCTCGGGCCGTAGATCAGACCGATCCTCTGTGCCGATTCCGGCGCGGTCTCTTCGACAAAGCGTTTCCAGAAACGAATTGATTCGGGAATACCCTGGCGGTCGTACGGGCCCGGATACAGTCGCAGATAGAATCCATGATCATCGGCGTCGAATGATCGCAGCCCCTTGGGAATGACTCGCGGTGCATCAGCCCGGAACGTGTCGCCATAGACATTCGCACGACTGGACTCCTGGACCGATCCAACGCCGACAGCTTGGGGACGACCACGGTGCTCCGCCAGCCATGCTCGCAGGTCGGTCGAGAAGTCGAGGGCAGTGGTGTAGCGGTCGCCGGGCCGCTTGGCGAGCGCCTTCATGCAGATTCTTTCGAGCTCTCTCGGGACACTGTCGTTGATCTGTCTTGGAGGCCGTGCCTCCTGTCGAATGTCACCTATTGCGCTCAGCAACTCAGTCTTGTTCTGTCCCCGGAACGGGCTGGTTCCGGTCAACATTTCGTAGAGCACTACGCCAAGGCTGAAGATGTCGGAACGGCCATCGACAAGATGTCCTTCACCTCTCGCCTGTTCGGGACTCATGTACCGAATCGTGCCGAGAAACTGTGGGCCCTGGCCGTACTCCGTATCCTTCAACGCGAGTCCGAAGTCCGCCAGATACGGGCGTCCGGCATGATCGATGAGAATATTGGCCGGTTTGACGTCGCGGTGGACAAATCCATGGGTGTGTGCGTATTGCAGAGCTTCGGCGACGCTTGCCGTGAGTTCGACGCTTGCTCCTACAGGCAGGGAGCCGTCCTTGATCCGCAAGGCGAGGTCGCTTCCATCAATGTAGGCCATTGCGATGTAGAGACCACCATCGGAGAGCTCGCCAATCTCGAGGATCCTGCAGATACCGGGGTGCTCGTCCAGTGCAGCGACAGCGCGCGCCTCTTTCAGAAGGTATCGGCGAGCGTCCGCGTTCCTGCTGATCTGAGGGATCTTCAGCGCAACCTGCTTTTCGAGCGCCTGATCCTGGACGAGATAGACCGTTCCCATCCCGCCGCGCCCGAGTCGCCGAACAAACCTGTATTTCGGTGGAAGTGGCGGTGGAACATCGGATGACGGTCCTGTCGGAGCCGACTGCGATGTGACGGCTTTCGATGCCCAGAGCCGTGTGTCCCTTGCGTGGACTTCGACTGAGTCGTCGCCGGTGTTCCGGAGGGCTTCTGCAAGCCCTGGAAGATTCGGGAACCGTTCGAGAAACTCTGAAATCGAAGGCCGGTCGCCCGCGTTGCAACGAACGCGGTATTCGTGCGTCACCAGGTCAACCAGCGGACCGTTCTGTAGTTCAGGAAACCGATTGAGATAGGCTTCGATCGGCAGAATCTGGGTGGTCAGCAGCGTGCGATCAACGCCGTATCGATTCCATCGATACTTCAGGTCAATACGAACCAGGGAAGCGAGAACGTGCAGGCGATGGCGGTCACTTGCGAGTTGGGAATACGGCTCGAGGTCTGGAACCTCGGCTCCCGTACGCCAGGCACGTTCGAATGCATCGCAGATCGATTCCATCTTGGCCCTCACCCAGCGACCCCGTTGGGATGTCAGTGGGAATTGGAATATGATCGGAACTCTGGATGTCTGTGCATGCTTTGGACGCAGAAAGCATGCTGCCCGGTTCTCCTGGCGATGATCCGGACACGCAACTGAGCCGCCATTCAATTGATCGTCCAACCGTGCAGTCCAGAGTATCTCCGACGGTGGTCGTTTTTCAATCGAATATGGTGACTGCAATCGGACGATCTCATGCGGAGTTTGGAGATCGCGACTGACGGAGATCGCGACCGACAGGTCGATGCGGCTGTGGCTGTATCCACTCAAAGTCTGGCGGAGAGAATCCAGTACTTCCGACTGCATGCTGATCGAACCGCAGAGGAGTGGGAGTCCCGGTTTGGTTCAAGTATCGATTCATCCCGTCAGGACCAGTCCGCACACTCCGCGCGGGTTGCTCCCCTCTGCTATCCTTTCCGGCATGAACACAATCAGCCGCAGAGGATTTCTTGCCGTGGCCGGTTCGGCCGTTGTTGCTCCTTCACTTCGGGCGTTGGCTGCCGCTGGCGAGTCGCCGCTCATCGAGTCGATCTCGAAGGAGACGCTGTGGCGGAACCGGGACGGGCAGAGCCTGACCTGGTTTCATCCCCGGGCCTGCATGGTGCCGGGCAGCGATGACAAGCCGGTCACCCTGATGAACATTCAGGAGATCGGCGGCTCGGACTACTTCGGTCCGGTTCACTGGACCGAGTCGCGGGACCAGGGGAAGACCTGGACCGATCCGGAGCCGATTCCCGCGCTCGATCGTGATCCGGTGCCCGGTCGCGATGACGGGCTGAAGGCGGGCGTGTGCGACGTCACGCCGCAGTATCATCCGCAAACCGGCACCGTGCTCGCGCTGGGGCACGTGGTCTTCTACAAGGGGGCGTACTTCGCCCGTGGTGAGCAGCTGGCCCGCTATCCGGTCTACGTCACCTGGGCCGCCGACGGCACCTGGTCGGAGCGGAAGATCCTCGAATGGGACGATCCGCGGGGAAGCTTCATCTACTCCAACAACTGCGGTCAGCGGATCGTGCTGCCCAACGGCGACATCCAGCTGGCGTTTACGTTCGGTCCCAAATCAGAAGCCCGGATGGTGGCCGGCGTGCAGGCAACGTTCGATGGCGAGACACTGAAGATCCGCGAGGTCGGCCCGCCGCTGCACAACGAGCACGGTCGCGGCCTGCTCGAACCGAGTGTCACGTCGTTTGACGGCAGGATCTGGATGACGATCCGTGCCGAGGATAACCGTGGCTACGTGGCGGTCAGCGACGACGGACTCGACTTTGGAGAGAAGCGGGCGTGGGCGTGGGAGGATGGCACGCCGCTGGAAATGTCGACGACGCAGCAGCACTGGATGACGCACAGCGACGGTCTGTTTCTCGTCTACACCCGCAAGGATGACACGAATGCGAACGTCATCCGCTGGCGGTCGCCGCTGTGGTTGGCACAGGTTGATCCGGAACGTCAGTGCCTGATCCGCGAGACCGAGCGGGTGGTGCTGCCGCTGGTCGGCGACGGCGTGAACGATCCGAACAAGGTCGCGCTGATGGGCAACTTCGACGTGACGAACGTCAGCCCCGAGGAGTCGATCGTGACCGCGGGGGAGTGGATGCCGCGTAACGGTTACCTCGGCGACGTTGTGCTGGGCCGGATTGGGTGGGCCCGGCCGAACCGGTTGCCGTTGTGGTGAGGGGTGAGTCTTGAGTCTTGAGGGGTGAGCGGTGAGGCCAGGACATAGGTGGCGCAGCCACAGGAAGACGTGTGAGGACGGTGCAGGTAGGCGCTGGCCGTTCCCGTCGTGCACGTTCCGGCCGTTGCCTCATGTCGCTGCGCGACTCCGGTTCAGAGAACCGGGGCCATCCGGGATTGTCGGGTTCTCTTTTCGCTCGGGCCCTGCAGGTCTTCTTTCAAGCCTCGGGCCTTGCCCGCCACGCACCGTCACTTCGCTGCGCTTCGTTCCAGGCGTGCCACACTCGTGAATGCGAGTGAACAGACTGCGGATGCTGCGTCGCCTTCGGCGACGGCACCCTACGTCCCCGGACACGCGTCAACCGAAGGGGGGCCCGGACAGGCAAGTTGTTTGGGCCAGCCAACTGGAAGACGTCTCGGGCCTCAAGCCTTATGTGGCGCGCGGCACGGTCAGTCGCGATCGAATGCCTCGACGACGCCGCCGTACAGCCGTTGCGGGCCCAGGGCAGTCTGCACCAGCAGGGCAGCGTCGTCATCGATTCCCAGACAGGTTCCCTCGATGCGGCGGCTGCCGTCGTTGATGGTGACGAAGCGGCCGGAGAGCAGACAGAGGTTTCGCCAGCGGCTGCGGAGTTCGGTGGGGTCTTCCGACAGCGCGGTCAGGTCCCGATCAAGCTGACCGATGAGTGAGACGAGGACATCGCCGGCGTCGACCGGCTGTTCACGATGATCGGCAAGTGAGATTGCTCGGGCTCGGACGTCTTCAGGGGCGTCGGCGAAGGAATTATTGACGTTCAGCCCGATGCCGACGACCAGGCGGCCGGGGCTGGTCGAGGCGACTTCGACGAGAATGCCGCTCACCTTGCGGCCGGACAGGTAGACATCGTTGGGCCACTTGAGACGGACATCGGCGTCCGGCGTGATCGTGCGGAGCGTCGTAGCGATCGCGGTGCCGACCGTAACCGAAATCTCCGGCCAGCGTGGTGTGGGAAGGTTCCAGTCGGCTGGATCGATCAGCAGCGAGAAGGTGAGGGCACCGTCGCTTGACCACCAGCGGTTGCTTCCCCGGCCGCGACCGGCGGTCTGTCTGCGGGCGAGGATGAGAGTTCCCGGGGCCAGGCGGGTCGCCTGCCGCATCGCGTGATCATTCGTCGACGCGAGTTCTTCGTGACGTTCGACGTGGCGTACGAATGTCGTTGCGATGAGATGGTCGGCGTCGATCATCATGAGAAACCGGTCGGGGTCAGCGGGGTTCGCCGGTGACGGCAGGCTGGGGTGCCGGCAGCGTCGAGTCTTCGGCTTCGGTTCCGGATGCTTCCGGCAGCGGTGTGGTGACTGGTGGAGGTGGTGCCGGTCGTCGACGGGCCATGATTGCCAGGCCGAGCAACGTCAGCAATGTTCCGGCGCCCAGGCTGAGCGTGAGCGGCTCGGAGAACAGTACGACGCCGGCCGCTGCTGCCATCGCACACTGGGACGCGTTGATCAGGTTGACGTTGACGACCGACAGTCGCTTGTACGCCGCACTGATGGCAAAGAAGGCGACCGCATTGAACAGTCCCGCCAGTACCATGGCGAGCAGGTCTCCCGGCGCGGTCGTCAGGATTTCGCGGGGGCCAAGCAACGCGACGCTGGTCACGCCCAGGCCGATCACGCCGGTCGCGCTCAGTGGCAGGAGGGTCGCGGCGATCGACATGCGATTGGTGACGCACCGACGGATGACGACGCCGCACAGTCCGTAGCTGAGGCCGCTGAGGCAGGCGGCGAGGACGGCCCACATCGTGCCCCATCCGTGATCCTGCTGTCCCATGGCCTGACTGGCGGCCCCTGCGCCCTGGCTGAGGACCACGATGGCGACGATGGTGACGGCCATTGCCAGGAGCATCCGCATGCCGACCGGCTCGCCAAGAATGACTCGACCCAGAACGGCTCCCCCGACGATGATGGTGGCGAAGACGAGCGGGACCGTGAGTGCCAGGCCGCCATAGCCCAGGGCGATCTGAAACAGGACGTTCCCGCCGAACTGCATGATCAGGGCCGTGCCGATCAGCATGACCAGCTGTCGTCCGCGGGGAAGCGTCGAGTCGTATCCACGGGCCCAGTCGACGCCGACGAGTACGATTGCCGCGATGGTGGAGGGGATCCCCTTGTGACAGGAGACCCACAGGGCCCATCCCAGGTCGTCCCGGTAGGCGACCTTCCGCAGGGCCATGTTGGTCAGGGTGTAGCCGACTGCCGCCAGCACTCCCAGGAGGATTCCCCAGGTGGCCGGCGTCAGGCTCCATGGTCGCTCGTCGACACTCCGTTCCGGTTCCATCATGCGGAAACTGTAGGCCAGTCGGGGGGAAACGAGAAGCGTGAGAGCGGAGTGGCGTGACGTAACCGGCGGTCAATCGGTCGCCTCGCGCCGGTGGGACGTCCGTCCACGGTCGGCTGGACACTTTGGGCGCAGGGGATGTTCGGTGGGAACTGCTACAGGTCGGGGCCGGCTCGCTACAATTCGGCAAATTTCAGCAGCATCCGCAACAGGCGAGAGTTGTGCAGGCGTTCTACACCGATCACTTCGAACTGCCCCTTCCGGAGGGGCATCGGTTTCCGATGAGCAAGTACCGGCTGTTGCGGGAGCGTGTCGCTTCATCGGCAGCGGACGGTTCGATCGAATTGCGGGTTCCGGATCCCGTCGAACCGGACGAGCTCTGTCTGGCTCACGACGCGACGTACGTGGCGAAAGTGTTCGAGGGGACGCTGGATGCGGTCGAGCAGCGGAGGATCGGGTTTCCGTGGTCGCCCGAAATGGTCGAACGCTCGCGGCGGTCGGTGGGGGCGACGATCGCCGCGGCACGCTGCGCGCTGACCGACGGCGCTGCGGTCAATCTGGCCGGCGGAACGCACCACTCGGGTCCGGCTCGAGGTCAGGGGTACTGTGTGTTCAACGACGTTGCTGTGGCCGCACATGTGCTGCTGGCGGAGAGACGGATCGCGCGGGCGGCGGTCATCGACTGTGACGTACACCAGGGGAACGGGACAGCCGAGTTCTTCGCCGATGATCCGCGGGTGTTCACGTTCTCGATTCACGGTGCGAAGAACTTTCCGGCGAGGAAGCATCCGGGGGATCTCGACGTGGCGCTGGAATCGGGGACGGGCGACCTGGCGTATCTCGAGAGTCTGGATGGAGCACTACAGCAGGTGTTTGCGTCGGGACCGTTCGATCTGGTGTTCTACGTGTCCGGAGCGGACCCGTTCGCCGGCGATACTCTGGGCTACCTGAGTCTGAGCAAGCTGGGGCTGAAGCACCGGGACGAACTCGTCTTTTCGATGTGTCAGTCGTGGGGCGTTCCGGTTGCTGTCAGCATGGCGGGCGGCTACGCAGCAAGCGTTGACGACATCGTCGACATTCACGAGGAGACCGTTCGTCAGGCAGCACGGATTGCCCGGAGGAGTTCGGGAGTCAAGTCCTGACGGAATCGTGCCGGACAGGATTGTGCCCTGTTGCTGCAACGCGCATGAAAAGACCCCGCGCCGGAGCGAACCCGGCACGGGGCAGTCGATCACGCTGATCGCTGGGGCGAACCCCGCAAATCAGAACTTCGGAGCTTCCGGGACAACCGGAGCGCAGGCGAGCTGGCACTCGTTGCCGTCGCAATCGTCCTGGCGATCGGCGAAGGCCGAGCCGGGCGTGGACGACTTGATTCCGCCACCATTCGTCTTGAAGCTGGCGAAGCCGGTGTAGAGGTAGGACTGGTTCAGCGAGCCGATGGCTTCGCCGACGTCACCGAGTTCTTCGACGACGGCGTGCTGGACTTCGCTGAGTCCGACAATCAGGCCAATGACGAGAATCGTTGCGACGAGGACGAGCTCGGCCGAAACGACGAAGCCCGCTTCGTCGTGCAGGAGGTTACGCAGCATTAGACGCGTTCCTTGTTTGTGCGTGCAGGATCTGTTGAGACATTTTTTCTACGCATGACAGTCCTGTGGACTGTCGACTTTGCGGTCGGCTGCCGGAACATCGGAGTCTGATCCACTACCGATGAGCGCAGGCGACCTCACGTGCTTTGCCTCGGAGGTGTGCACGCCTCCTCGACGTTGCATGCCCTGTCGGCCGAAGGGACACGCGTTCCTGCAGGAGTGTTTCCTGAACCGTTTCGCAGGAAATGCGAACGGACCATGTGACGGATTCGGGTTCAATTCCGGCGCGGAAGACCCCGGTGCGGAGCCGCGCCATGCGGCGAACGGCCAACGTGGGAGACGGACCGTTCACTGTACGGGCGTGAATGCAGAAGGTGTGCCGATTGGCACCACATGATGCATCCTGTCAACATGCAGGCCGGAGAGGTGCCTCCGGTGTCGTCGCAAGGTATTTCTTTGAATGTGCTTGTGGCGTATGTCGGGGGTGTTGACGTTTGGCGTCTGCTGCAGGAGGCGCATGGGCTCCAGGGCGGGGTTGTTCGCGGTTCTGAACATCCGGTGTTCAGTGACGTCCGCCGTCGAAGCGCAGGGGAGGAAACGGTTTCCGGCGAGGCGCAGGGAGGTGGTGCGGATTGCAACAGTTGTTCGGACCGAAGCACCTGCCTCGAAGAGGGTTTTCCCTCAGCAGCGGGAGCTGTGTTGAATTGCTGGTACGAGTCCCGGTTCTTGATCTAGAGTTCATCATCTCACGACCAATGATGGTTCGAGGATCACCCGGAGCGGGGCAAGACGATGCGCGAGACGGTAGTGTTTGACGAGGAAGGATTTCTGGACGACTACGCCGTGTACGTGATGCACAAGGGGCGCTGGATCCTCGGCTCGCGATTCGATTCGCGCGAGGAAGCCGAGACGGTCGCGTGCGCCGCCTTTGAACGCAGCGGCCTCGTCCTGGAGATTCGTGACCCGCGCGGAGTTCCGATCAGCCGCATCGGATGCGATGATCCGATCCGACCGTCGGTTCGCGCGTGAGACGCAGCGGTTGTGCCGCTTCCGAATGCCGGCGGCGCTGTGATGGCGCCGCGGCCCGCTCTTCGATGACGCCGATGCTCAGGCGTCGAAGTACATCGCGAACTCCCAGGGATGGGGACGTTCTCTGAGCGCCTGGACCTCGTGTGTCTGCTTGAACCAGATCCAGGTGTCGATGACGTCTTCGGTGAAGACGTCGCCCCGCAGCAGAAAGTCGTGATCCTCGCGGAGTGCCTTCAGGGAGACATCCAGCGACTCCGGCACCTTGGGGAACACGTCGAGTTCTTCCGGGGACAGGTCGTAAATGTCCTTGTCCAGTGGCATTCCGGGATCGATCCGGTTCTGGATCCCGTCGAGGGCCGCCATCAGCACCGCGGACATGGCCAGGTACGGATTGCACGAGGAATCCGGACAGCGGAACTCGAACCGCTTGCTGGCGGGGCTGGAGTTGTGCACCGGGATGCGGATTGCCGCCGACCGGTTGCGGAAGCTGTACGTGAGGTTGATCGGAGCTTCGAAGCCGGGAATGAACCGCTTGTAGCTGTTGGTCGTCGGACAGCAGAAGGCGAGCAGTGCCGGAGCATGCTGGAGAATGCCCCCCATCGCGTAGAGGGCCAGCTCGCTCAGGCCGCCGTAGCCGGAACCGGCAAAGAGCGTCTCCTCGTTCTTCCAGAGTGAGAAGTGCAGGTGCAGTCCGGAGCCGTTGTCGTTCCAGAGCGGCTTGGGCATGAAGGTGGCGGCCTTCCCGTGCCGGGCCGCGACGTTCTTGACGATGTACTTATACCGCAACAGGTTATCGGCGGTGGTCAGGAGCGAGGCGTACCGCATGTCGACTTCGCACTGGCCGCCGGTGGCGACTTCGTGGTGCTGCCCTTCGATGTTCACGCCACATTCCTGCAGCGTGAGCATGATGTCGGTCCTCAGGTCCTGAAGCGTGTCGGAGGGGGGCATGGGAAAGTACCCCTCCTTGTGGCGGATCTGGAAACCGCCGGGATGTTCCTCGGGGGGCTTGCCGCGATTCCACTGTCCTTCGGCACTGTCGACGTGGTAGTAGGCTTCGTGCTCGTTCTGGTCGAACCAGACCCGATCGAAGACAAAGAATTCTGCTTCGGGACCGAAATTCGCAATGTCAGCGATCCCTGTGGAGGCCATGTATGCCTCCGCTTTGCGCGCAACGTTGCGCGGATCTTTGGCATATGCCTCGCGGGTGATCGGGTCCTGGATGTTGCAGGTCATCGCGAGCGTGTTCTTCATGAACGGATCGACCATCGCCGTTTCCGGCTGTGGTACGACCAGCATGTCGCTCTCGTTGATGGCCTGCCAGCCCCGCATCGAGGAGGCGTCGAATCCGAATCCGTCTTCGAAACTCTCTTCTGTCAAAGTGTTTACGGGTATTGTGAAGTGTTTCTGCGTTCCCGGGAAATCCATGAATCGCAGATCGACGGCTTTGATCTCTTCCCGGCGGCAGAGTGCCAGGACTTCCTTGGGGGTCATTGAGAGCGCTCTCAGTCAAACGTTCGGGACAGGGGTGCTGAAATCGCAGGCATGGTTTGGCAAAACTTATACCGATCCACCGCCGGAATGTCCCGTCCGGAGCACTCCGGAGCCGTGATCGACCGGGGGCCGGACGTGGCCATCGCGCCTCTTCTCACGTTTTTCGTCATGTCAGAACATTCCCTCTCGACATGGAAACGGACAATCGGGTTAACTTACGCGGAACAGTGGGATCAGTTCGGATTGACCGATTGAAGGGGATCTACGGTGTGTGGAATCGTCGGATACCTCGGAGTGCGCCCCGTCACCGAAGTACTGCTGAATGGTCTTCAGCGGCTCGAGTACCGGGGGTATGACTCAGCGGGCCTGGTCGTGAGTGGACCGGCCGGCCTCAAGGCACATCGCGTCGAAGGGCGGATCGATCGCCTCCGCTCACTCGCGGAATCCGCGCCGATCGAGGGACGCACCGGCATCGGGCACACCCGCTGGGCGACCCACGGGGCTCCCTCCCTCACGAACGCCCATCCCCATTTCGATGCCTCCGGTCGATTCGCGCTGGTCCACAACGGCATTATCGAGAATCATGCCGCGATCCGCTCGTTCCTCAATCAGAAGGGGATCGAGTTCCAGAGTGAAACCGATACCGAAGCACTCGTCCAGCTGATCGGCTTCCTCTACCAGGGAACCGGCGATCTGCTGGAGAGCGTCCGCCAGGCATTGCGGACGGTGCGCGGGACGTTCGGAATCGCGCTCCTTTCGTCAGAAGCCCCCGAACTGCTCATCGCGGCCCGGCGGGGCAGCCCGCTGATCGTCGGCGTCGGGTCCGACGAACTGATGGTCGCCTCCGATGCCAGTGCCCTCATCGGTCAGACCTCGCAGGTTCTGTATCTCGATGACGACGAGATCGTCACGCTCGGACCGGACGGTCTGCATGTCAGCGATCTCGATGCCGTCGCAGTCGAAAGAGACCTGGTGACGCTCGACCTGACGCTCGAAGAGATCGAGCTGAAGGGGCATGACCATCACATGCACAAGGAGATGCACGAGCAGCCGGCCTCGCTGCAGATGACCCTGCGGGGGCGCGTCAACTCGGCCGACCGCAAGTTCGTGCTGGGCGGCCTGACGTCACTCGAGCGGCAACTGCCCAATGTCGAGCGGGCGTTGCTGTTCGGATGCGGGAGCGCCTGGCACGCGGCGCTGATCGGCGAGTACATGCTGGAAGAGCTGGCGAGCCTGCCGACCACCGTCGAGTACGCCAGCGAACTGCGGTATCGCAACCCGCTGATTGAAAGCGGGACGCTGGCGGTCGGAGTCAGCCAGTCGGGCGAGACGGCGGATACGCTTGCGGCACTGCGGGAGGTTCAAACACGAGGTGCGACCACGATTGGTGTCGTGAATGCGGTTGGCTCCTCGATGGCGCGCGAAACCGATGCGGGCGTCTACCTCCACGTCGGCCCCGAAATCGGTGTCGCCAGTACCAAGGCCTTTCTGGGGCAGGTCGTCGTCCTGGCGATGCTGGCCGGATACATGGGCCGGCGGAGGCACCTTTCCGACGAGCGATTGATCGAATTCCTCGAAGGTCTCGAAGAACTGCCGGACAAGGTCAGAGAGGCGCTCGAGACCGAGCAGCAGATGAAGGAACTGGCCTTCTCGCTGGCCGACCGGGAGCACTGGCTGTATCTGGGACGCGGAGTGAACTTTCCGGCGGCACTGGAGGGAGCCCTGAAGCTGAAGGAGGTCAGTTACATTCATGCCGAGGGGCTGCCGGCGGCCGAAATGAAGCACGGTCCGATCGCGATGATCGACAAGGGGATGCCGGTCGTGGTCCTGGCCCCACGCGACGGTGTGTACTCGAAGGTGCTCTCGAACATCGAAGAGGTTCGCAGCCGCGGTGCCCATGTCATTGCGGTGACGTCGTCGGAGGATGCGGAACTGGATCAGCTGGCGCACGATGTCGTCCGGGTTCCCGAGACGCACGCGCTGCTCTCACCGGTGGTGACGAGCGTACCGCTGCAGCTCCTGGCGTATCACGCCGCCCTGGCCAAGGGCCGCGACGTCGACAAGCCCAGAAACCTCGCGAAGAGTGTGACGGTGGAGTAGGAAGCGATGACAACACGGATTGTTGTATTCGAAGATGCCGGATGGATCCGGCTGCTGCCTCTGGTCTACATGCGGGGAGTTTTCGAACTTCGTTGTGGCCGGTCCGACCTGCTGTCGCGGATTGTCGGTTTGACCGGTGCCAGCGAAGGGGGGGCGACGGTCGAGATTCTCTGTCGCCCGCAGCTGGCGGACCTGATCCACGAAACGACAGGGCGCGCGGTCAACACGTCGCATCCCGAGCCGGCTCTGCTGCTGAATGGCCGGGGGCTCTGGACGAAGCTCCCGGAAACGGCGTCTGACGCAGGGAGCTGGGTCGGCACGGTCGACGGGAGTGACGACGTCGCCTGCATTGCCGCCGATGCCGAACTCGCCGGGAGCCTGACTCCGGAGACCGTGATTGATCAGGCCCGGTTGCGGACGCTGCTGGCTCCATTGCCGCGGCGGGACATCAGCGACTGCGTGCAGCTGCTCGACTGGCCATGGAACTTCGTGCATGCGAACGGGCCGGCGATGGAGTCGGACTGGGATCCGGCCTCAGCAGCAATCGCCGGCCAGGTGGATGAAGGGAGCTACCTGCTGGCGCCCGAGCATGTTCACATCGGAGCCGGTTCCCGCGTCAAACCGTGCACCGTGATCGACGCCGAGTCCGGGCCGGTCTGGATCGGCGAGAATGTGACGGTCAACCCGCACTGCTACATCGAGGGCCCGGTCGTCATCGAGTCGGGGACGATCCTGCAGCCGGGCGCCAAGATCCGGGAAGGGACGACGCTGGGGCCACGGTGCAAGGTGGGGGGCGAAATCGAAGCGTCGATCGTGCAGGGCTTCAGCAACAAGCAGCACGACGGCTTTCTCGGACACAGCTACGTCGGCGAATGGGTCAACATTGCCGCCGACTGCATTAACAGCGACCTCAAGAACACCTACGGGATGATCCGTGTGCCGATCAACGGGCGGGAGGTGAACAGTGGCGAGATGTTCGTCGGGATGGTGATGGGGGACTACAGCAAGGCGGGGATCAACGTCAGCTTTCCGACCGGGGCGGTTGTCGGATTCTCGAGTTCGGTCATCCGGCCGCTCAGTCCGAAGTTCGTGCCGAGTTTCGCCTGGATCGACGGCGACGACGTACAACGGTTCGACGTGGTGCGGGGGCTGGCGGTGGCGCGCAAGGTGATGGCCCGCCGCCAGCGCGAGGTGACTCCCGCAGTGGAACATGCGTTCCTTCAGGTGCGGGAGTGGGCCCTGGCGCTGGAGCACGAGCAACAGATCCCGCTCGAGACGGGACAGCACGGCCTGGACACGATCGGGTAAGTAGTCCGTTTGCGTCGCCGTCAGTTCTCGTCGTGGTACTCGATGAGGCTGACGATCTGGTGATCGCCGAGCTTGTCCCGTCCGTTGAGGAACGTCAGTTCGATGGCGAAGACACATCCGACGACGCTGGCGTGAGCCTGCTCGGCCAGTTTGACGCAGGCTTCCATCGTGCCTCCGGTCGCCAGCAGGTCATCGACCAGCAGCACGCGGTCTCCCTTCTGGAAGGCGTCGGTGTGAATTTCGAGCGTGTCGGTGCCGTACTCGAGTTCGTAGTGGAACGCCTGCGTGTCGAACGGCAGCTTGCCCGGTTTGCGGACCGGGATGAACGCCGCGTTCAGTTCCAGGGCGAGTGGTGCGGCAAAGATGAAGCCTCGGGCTTCGGCCGCGGCGATGGCATTGATGTTCTGGTCGCGGAACGGATCGGCCATCTTCTGGATGGCGGCATGAAATGCTTCCGGAGCCGCAAGCAACGGCGTAATGTCCCGGAACATGATGCCCGGTTTGGGGAAGTCGGGGATGCTGCGGATGTACTTGTGGAAGTCGAAGGAGTCCGTCATCGTTCGGTCACAGTGTCCTGTTCGGCGTCCTGTTCGGCGGCGAGTCGTTCGGCAGCCACGTCCACGTACGGAGCAGCGCCCGGATCGGTATCATAGAGAGTGACGATGCTTTGCCAAATCCGCCGGGCCTCCTGGATGTTTCCTGCTTCAGCCAGGGTGTCGGCGCGTTCGAGTGCCGCCTTGACCAGCGGAAAACTCGAATGATCGCGATATCGGTCGGTACGCAGTTGCGAATGGAGCTGCGTGACGAATTTCCGCTCCGGTTCCCGTTCCGGATCGTCCCCGAGCAGTTCCATCAGGGAGCCCAGCACTTCGTCGGTCTGCGTCCACGCCCCGTCGGTCTCGTGCTGCAGGGCCTCGAGGACGAACCGTTCGACTTCGTTCTGCGGTTTGCGTCGGAGCAGCCGCTCGCGCCCCCGTGCGAAACTCTGCTGCAGATCGTACAGGTCGAGCTGTGTCATGTATGGCTGCAGTTGCGGTTTCCACTCCTTCGAATCGAGTTCGAGCAGCGGTTCGAAGCACTCCTGCCGGGCTTTCTCCCACGCAGGGCCCATCGGCTGCTGCATCAGAGTCTGGCCCCGTTCGTACAGGTCCTGGGGGTCCGGCTTCTGCGACCGATACCAGGAGAATGTTCCGAGCACCAGCAGCAGGAACAGTCCGATGAGGATCCACACGTTGTCGAACAGACTCGACCAGCGGGAGCCGGCCGCCGCCTCTTCGATGTGGGCCCGCATCAGGTCCCGCATCAGTGTGCCGCCCACTTCACCCTGGACGCCGGACGACGATTCTCCCGGGATGGTCTCGGCATTGGTTTCGGAGTCGATGAGGACGGACTCCTCGACCGACTGCTGTGACAGGTCGACCTTCTTCGGAACCTCGGCGAGTCGCAGTGAGAGGACGTAGGCGTCCGGATACCGGTCCTCGGGTTTCTTCTCCAGACATTTGCAGACGATCTCGTCCAGCCAGTGCGGGATTTCGCTGACGATGCTGCGGGGGCTGTCGAACTGATTGAACGAGTGCTTGCGGACAATCTCCATGGTCGCCCGGCCGGTGAACGGCGGGCGGCCGGTGAGCATCACGTACATCACCGCGCCGAGTGAGTAGATGTCGCTCTGCCGGGTGACGCGCCGGCCCTGGGACTGTTCCGGTGACATGTATTCCGGAGTCCCGATCACGCCGCCGGTCTTGGTCAGCCGTCCGGTGGCGAAGACCTGCGCAACACCGAAGTCCGTCAGTTTGACGGTACCGTCCGGCTCGATCAGCAGGTTGGATGGCTTGAGGTCGCGATGGATGATGCCGGCGTTGTGGGCCGTCTTGAGGGCCTTGCAGATCTGGACGGCGATGTCGATGGTTTCGCGCCAGGGGATGCGTTTGTCCCGGTGGAGCCGCTGGGCGAGTGTTTCGCCTTCGACGTACTCCATGACGTAGTAGTAGGTCTCGTCCGCAGCACCATGCTCGAAGAGCCGGACGATGTGTGGGCCTTCGAGTTTCTGGAGCGCCTCGATCTCGCGGTTGAACCGGGCGAGAAAGCCGGGTTCGCGGGCGAGGGCCGCCGAGAGCACCTTGACGGCGACCTGATCTCCGGACTCCTCGTGCCGGGCGAGATAGACGGTTCCCATACCGCCGGCCCCGAGGACCTTGTCGACGAGGTAGGGGCCAATCCGTTCTGGAATCTCGTTCGCCACCGTGCAGACCCGGGTCTAGAATGAGTGGATGCCACAGCCCCACGAGTCTACGGAGAGCCCATGCGAACGGCAATTCTGCTGATTGCCCACGGTAGCCGGCGTGCCGAAGCGAATCGCGATCTGGTTCATGTTCAGCGTGAACTTCAGGCGCGATGTCCCGATGACGTCGTCGAGATTGCCTACCTCGAGCTGGCGACGCCGACGATTCCGGAGGGCGCGCGGCGGTGTGTGGACGCCGGCGTCAGTGAAGTACGGATGCTTCCGTACTTCCTCTCGGCCGGCGCGCACGTTGCCCGGGATCTGGAGCAGTTTCGACGTGAGTTCGTGGTTGAATGGCCGGACGTGACGTTCCGACTCTGCCCACCTCTCGGACTTCATCCGCTGATGGTCGAGGTTTTGCTGGATCGACTGAAGGAAGAAGTGCCGGTGACGACGTGAGCGAACGTGATCGGGAGGCGAATGCCTATTCGACGCAGTAGCGTGAGATGAACCATGCGCCGACGACGACAGATGCCGCCAGCAGACCGAAGTCTTCGGGAGTCGACTGGTTCCACCGCAGGAGCGTCACTTCGACAATGTCATGGATTTGCTGAGTCATGGGATGTCTCACCACATTGTGAACGGGCCCCTGTCACCACCGGATGACGGTACTTCGGCGCCGTTCGGTGGCCCGCGTGCTCAAACCTAGGCCGAGAATTCGGGCTACGAAGTCCGATCTCCGGAAAATCAAGAAGAAATCCCGGATTGCAGTCGAACACAGCGCATTCCGATCCAGTTTCTTCGATTGTTTCGTTCTGCGTGACCTCCGCGGCCCGCCTGGACGTTGGACTGCTGCAGTAGCGAGCAGCGTCGGGCCGTACAATCGCCGCAGAACCACTGACCGTCAGAGTCCGTCCTGCAGTTGTCATGTCGCACGCCAGTCTGACTTCTCTCGCGATCGCGCAGCCACCGCTCGGTCCCCGGTTGTGTCCCGAATTGCAGCGTCCGGACCGGCTGTTCGAGTTGTCGACCCCGTCCGAGCTGGACCGCTGGATCGGTTGTCGTGCCGATTCACTCACCGAGGTGGAGACCGCCGCGGCACTGGCGACGCGGGCGTGGCAGCATTCCTCGCAGGTCGCCGGGAATTCGCCTCATGTCGGGATCGGTTGCCGTGTCGTTGTCACCGAGACCCTCCTCCGCTGCACGGTGGTGGTGCACACGCGATTCCGTACTGAGCTGCTGCAATGGGAGGGGCCCGCAACCGACGATGCCGGATTCGTTCGGAAGGGATCGCGGATCCTCGAGCGACTGCTGCAAGAGGCGAACCCGGTTGAGACGTTCGACCTTGCCAGGGTTGGCGATCCGGCAGGCGGAGTCCGCCATGAGGTTGCAGAAGCGCCCGACTCGATCCGCCGTCTGATTTCCGGCGAGGTCGGTGTGGTCTGGCGGCACCCGCACGGGGAGATGACGCCGGAACACCCGCAGAACGTCCGTGCGGTTCTCAGCGGTGCGTTCAATCCGCTGCATGCCGGGCACATGGCGCTGCGCCAGGCGGCGTCGGAGTTCCTGGGGCGGGAGACCGCATACGAGTTGCCGATCGTCAATGCCGACAAGCCGCCGCTCGACTTCCTCGCACTCGAAGCGCGCACAGGACAGTTTCGGGACGGACCAGTCGCCCTGTCCGGAGCAGCAACTTTTGCCGAAAAAGCCCGTCTGTTGCCCCGGACGACCTTCGTCGTCGGGTACGACACGGCCATTCGGATTCTCGATCCCCGCTATTACGGTGGGACGGATGCGATGAGGGCGGCACTGCAGCAGTTCGGTGATTCCGGGGGATCGTTCCTGGTTGCCGGGCGGCTGTGTGAGGGAACGTTTCGGTCGCTTACCGACCTGCCATGCCCGACAGAACTGCGTGATCTGTTCGAGGAATTGCCTGCCAGTCGCTTTCGCGTCGACCTGTCGTCGACCGAGCTGCGTCGCTCGAGGTAGTCGCTTTTTCGTGCCGCCAGCGACACGTCGCAAGTGTGTCCGCTCGTGCCTTCTGCGCTCTGTGAATCGGGGGCGGACGTGAGACGCGCACATTTCGGTTGGTGCTGCAATGGCAAGTTTGCCGATTGTTCCTATTGGTCGGGTTGCCGTCCGCTGACGCAGCGCGACCCGCGAGAGCCTTGGGGGGGGACACATGGTGAATGCGCCGGGACCGGTGTCGACCGGTCGTAGGGAAGTGCTGCTCAGTCTGATTGCGGTGGCCGTTCTTTCGGGGGGAAGGACGGTCACCGCCGAGGACATGGCGGCTCCGCTGGAAGCGGTACAGGATCGACAGACGCCACCGATCCTGCAGGTCGCCGGCCAGGACGATGGTCATGGCGATGCGTCTCCGCAGATTCGCGTCGACGTGATCGACCAGGGGACATCGTCCCGGCGCATTCGGGGCGGAGCGATCAAGGCTCTGCCCATGCAGTACCTGTCGGCCCAGCACCGTCAGGCGGCCAACGAGATCCTTTCGTCGCTGAGCCTGTACCGGCGGTTGCCGGTCATCCGGTGTGATGTCGATCCCCGGGTATACGGGTTCTTCACGACGCATCCGGATGTCGCCGTCAGCATCTGGCGGGCAATGGGAATCTCGAAGCTGCAGATGTTCCAGACCGGTCCGAACGAGTACGAGTCGGACCTGGGGGATGGGACGTTTGGTGTGATCACGGTACTGCACCGCAGCCGCAACAGCTACCTGATCCTGTGTGAGGGGCAATTCAACAGTCCGCTGCTGACCAAGCCGATCCAGTCCCGGGCGCTGATGCATCTGCAGACGTCTGCCGGCCAGGATCGCAACGGTCAGCACTACGTCACGCAGCAGGCGGATCTGTTCGTGTCGTTTCCGTCGCAGACGGTCGATACGATTGCCCGTATTGTCAGCCCCGTCAGCAATCGGATGGCCGACAAGAACTTCGAAGAGGTTTCGCTGTTCGTGCGGATGATGGACGTGGCCATGCATCGCCAGCCGGGATGGGTTGAACAGATCAGCCAGAAGCTGGACGGCATCCTGCCGGGCAGCCGCGAGAAACTGCTGGATGTCACTTCGCAGGTCTATGTCGATGCCCGTCGTCAGGCCCTCAGAGAGGCGGGGATGCCGGTCTCTGTCGACGAGGTGATTCCGCCGGTCCAGGTCTCTGCCGACGCAACGATGGATGCGATGTAGCGGTCGCGATACCGGCTGCCCAGGGGCGGCCGGTCAGCGACGGCGGGGACGCGGCCGCAGGAAGAATGCCACAATTCCGATCGCGATCAGCAGCGGGAAAAAGACCCGCGGTCTGCGGACCAGCAGCAGGATCACGACCACGGCGACCACGAGCACCCATGGGGAGACGTTGGCCCAGGCGGCCTCGCGGTTGCCGGTCGGCAGGGCCAGCCAGAACGCACCCATCAGCAGTCCGGTGCGGACGAACGCCCCGCACCAGACGTTCTGGTAGGAATCCATCAGATAGATCGTGGCACCTGCCAGCAGGCAGACGACGGCGATAATGCCGACCAGAGTTCGATTGACCGCAACCTGTTGACCGCTCATTCCGCCAGCTTAGGGAGTCGGCCCCGCTGGCGTCCACGCTCAGCGACGCAGGGAAGGGCCCGTGCGAGGGAATGGCGAACCCGGCCGCTCCGGGCGTGTCTGATCCGGTACAGGATCGTGTCTTTCCGAGCCGGCCGATGGGGGCGGAGCCGGCTCTGATCCTGCCCTGCCGGAACCGTGTGGAGAGGTCATCTCGCCGGGGCCGTCGCCGAACGGACCGCTTTCGCGGGAATTGTCGCCGGTCCTGCTTCACGTCTGCGCGGAATCTCCTCTAGAATGCCGCCCGGCGCGACTCCGGACACGAGTCGCCGGCCGATCTGCCATCGCACGCCGATCTGCTGTCGAAGACCGCCATCGAACTCCGAACTGCTCTCACGAAACCTGGTCGCGATGTCGAACCGCCGCATCCTCGTCACTGCTGCTCTGCCCTACGCGAACGGCCACATCCACATCGGTCACCTGGTCGAGTACATCCAGACCGATATCTGGGTGAGATTCCAGAAGCTGCGCGGCCACCAGTGCATCTACATCTGCGCCGATGACACGCACGGCACGGCGATCATGATCCGGGCCCGTCAGGAGGGACGGACCGAAGAAGAGCTGATCGCCGACATGCGGGAGGCGCACGTCCGCGACTTCGCCGCCTTTGGCATCGAGTTCGACAACTACGGTTCGACCAACAGCGAGGCGAACCGCACGTTGTGCGGCGAGATCTGGTCGTCCATCCGCCAGGCCGGCATGGTCCACGAAAAGGAAATCGAGCAACTGTTCGATCCGGTCGCCGAGACGTTTCTGGCCGACCGGTTCGTCAAGGGGACCTGTCCGAACTGCAAGGCGCCGAATCAGTATGGCGACTCGTGTGACAAGTGCGGCCATACCCATTCGCCGGCGGAACTGATCGACCCGGTCAGCACCCTCAGCGGAGCAACGCCGGAGATCCGCTCGGCAACGCATCTGTTCGTCGAGATCGAACAGCTGCATGCGTTTCTCGAAGAGTGGACCCAGCAGGGGGATCACCTGCAGCCGGAGATTGCCAACTACCTCAAAGGCCACTTTCTGCACGAACCGCTGCGTGACTGGGATATCTCGCGACCGGCGCCGTACTTCGGGTTCGAAATCCCGGACAGCCCCGGCAACTTCTGGTACGTCTGGTTCGATGCTCCGATCGGTTACATCGCGAGTACGTCCGAGTGGTGCGAGCAGCACGGACAGTCGCTCGACGAGTGGTGGAAGAATCCGGAGACCGAGATTCACCACTTTATCGGGAAGGACATTACGTACTTCCACACGCTGTTCTGGCCGGCGATGCTCAGGACCAGCGGATTCTCGCTGCCCCGCAAGGTGCACATCCACGGTTTCCTGACGGTGGACGGCGAGAAGATGTCGAAGTCGAAGGGGACGTTCATCCCGGCCGCGACGTACCGCGAGCATCTCGATCCGTCCTACCTGCGGTACTTCTTTGCTTCGAAGCTCGGCCCGCGTGTCGACGACATCGACCTGAACTTCGACGAGTTCAAGACGAAGGTCGATTCAGACCTGGTCGGCAAGGTTGTGAACATCGCCAGCCGGTGTGCGAAGTTCGTGGCCGGCAAGGCCCTCTCGGAGACGTATCCCGACGACGGGGGACTGTTCGAGCAGGGGGCGGCTGCCGGCGAGGAAATCGCCCGCCGCTACGAGAACTGCGACTACAATGGTGCCATGCGGGAGATCATGGTCCTGGCGGACCGGGCCAACCAGTACATCGAAGCGAAAGAGCCGTGGAAGCTCCGCAAGGACGAATCACGGCAGGACGAGCTGCGGGACATCTGTTCGGTCGGACTGAACCTGTTCCGTCAGATCGTCGTTTACCTGGCACCGGTGCTCCCGCGGCTGGCCGAGCAGGCCGGCGAACTGCTGGGCCAGCCGGTTTCAAGCTGGGCTGATGCCGGTCAGCCGCTGACCGGCACTCCGGTCGGCAAATTCAAGCACATGATGCAACGCGTTGATCCCAGGAAAGTGGAAGCAATGATCGAGGAATCGAAGGACAACACGGCAGCCGACGACGCAGCGGCTTCGGATGCGGCCAGCGAATTCAACGACGGCCCCGAGGCGCTCGAGAAGGAGCCGCTGACCGAAGAACACTGCACCATCGACGACTTCATGAAGGTCGACATGCGGGTTGCCCGCGTGATCGAGGCCAATCACGTCGAAGGGGCCGACAAGCTCCTGCAGCTGACGCTTTCGCTGGGAGGCGAGGAGCGCCGGAACGTGTTTGCCGGCATCAAGAGCGTCTACGCCCCGGAAGAACTGGTCGGTCGGCTGGTCGTCTGCTGTGCCAACCTGAAGCCGCGGAAGATGCGGTTCGGTGTCAGCGAGGGAATGGTGCTCGCCTGCGGTCCGGGGGGCAAGGACATCTTCCTGCTCAACCCCGACACCGGCGCAATGCCCGGCATGCGGGTGCACTGATCCATCCGGTCTGGTCCGGTTCACTGGAGGAGAGCAGCATGTCGGGACGCGTCCTGAGCATCGGTCAATGTGGGTTCGATCACGGCAACATCAGCCGGTTTCTCCGGCAGCAGTTTGGCGTGACCGTTGTCGCCGCCGACGATGAGAACGACGCGCGGGACGAGCTGCAGCGGAGCGAGTTCCGGCTGGTGCTGATCAACCGGAAGCTGGACCTGGACGGCAGCGACGGTGTGGCTCTGCTCAAACGGCTGCAGCGGGATGACCTGCTGGGCGCAACTCCGGCGATGCTGGTTTCCAACTACGCCGACGCCCAGCAGGCAGCAGTCGCTGCAGGGGCCAAACCCGGTTTCGGGAAAGCGGAAATCGGTGATCCTCAGGTCACTGCGCGTCTTGCGGAAGTGCTGTCAGAAACGCCCGCAGAAGATTCGTAACGCGCGGCCGGAACCACTTCGTCTTCGCGTCGTCCCGGTGGGGCGACGCGGGAATCTCTCACAGATAGCGGGCGACCGTTTCGCCGTCACCATTTCGCAGTTCCATCGGAATCCGCGTCCGTTCGAAGGCTCGCTCGGCAATCGCCAGCGCGTTCGGGCGGGATTCGTTGGTTCGGCCGACGCGCGTCCAGCGTCCGCCGAGCCACGCCATGTATTGATATCGGCTTGAGGGCACGGGACTGACTCCACTGCGAAGTGGATGACCGACGCCGGCGGGTTCGGTGAGAATGTTCATCATTGTGAACCTCGCAACGGTTCGGAAGAAAATGGGAATCCGTCTTACTCTATGATCTCAGTCGTTTGGGGCGGCCCGATCACTCAGCCGGTTTTCCTGTTTTTCGGATCAGACGCCCTGCACAGGTTGGATGCCGCAGCTGTGACGAATGTTCCGTCCATTTGCCTCCCGGGTCGGTGAGGCGGATTACGGTCCCGAAATTCCGGGGCATCCGTTAGGCTCATTCGTTGTACCCGTCCAGATCTTGCGCGGTTTCGGGAGAAAGCGAATGCGCCACTTGTCTGCTGCGATGGTGCTCGTCGGAATTCTCGGTTCGCTGGCCCCCGCCGGGGACTGGCCCAACTTTCGCGGGCCCCGACACGACAACACATCCGACGAGACGGGCCTCCCGCTCAGGTGGAGTCCGGAGCGGAACATCCGCTGGAAGATCCCGCTGCCCGGGCCCGGTAACAGCAGTCCGATCGTCGTCGACGGTCATGTCCTCCTCACCTGTGCCGAAGATCAGGGACGCAAACGACATCTGCTCTGCTACGACCGCACCGACGGCAGCCTGCAGTGGAAACAAACCGTCAACTTCGAAGCCGATGACGAGACCCACAAGACGAATCCCTACTGTGGTTCGTCTCCGGTCTCGGACGGCAAACACGTGGTGGTCTGGCACGGCTCGGCAGGGATGCACTGCTACGATCTGGGGGGCAATCTGCTGTGGTCACGGAATCTGGGGCGTTTCGACCACATCTGGGGATATGGTTCGTCGCCGATCATCTACGATGACCTGGTGATTCAGCTTTGTGGCCCCGGGGAACGGACGAAGCTCGTGGCCCTGGACCTCAAAACGGGCGAGACCGTCTGGGAGAAGCCCGAGCCGGGGGGAAGTGACAGCAGCAAGGGGCGTTACGTCGGCACCTGGAGCACGCCGCTCATCGTCAACGTCGACGGGAACGACCAGCTGCTGTGCTCGATGCATACCCGCGTCATCGCCTGCAATCCCCGCACCGGCGAAGAGTTGTGGCATGTCGACGGCGTCAGCAGTGACCGGGGCGATCTGGTTTACACTTCGCCGATGATCTCCGGCAACATCGCCGTCGTGCTGGCCGGCTTCGGCGGACCGGCCATGGCGTTCCGGATGGGGGGCTCCGGTGACGTGACCGAAACGAACCGGCTCTGGCATGACGGCAAGGAGCGGCACCCGCAGCGGATCGGGACCGGCGTGATCGTCGGTGGAAGTCTGTTCATGGCGAATGCCGACAATCCCGGCTCGATCGAGTGCATCGACATCGAGACGGGCAAGTCCCGCTGGAAGGTCCGCCGGACGTCAGACGGCCCGCACTGGGGCTCGATGGTGTTTGCGGACGGTCGTCTGTACGTCACCGGGCAGAGTGGCATCACCCGGGTGCTGGCTCCGAACCCGGACGAATTCGAGACGCTGGCGGAAAACGATCTGGGAGAACAGAGCAACTCGACGCCGGCGATCTCGGACGGCGACATCTTCCTGCGGACGTGGGAGCATCTGTACTGTGTGAGTGGTGAGGGGTGAGCTGTGAGTCTTGAGAGGTGAGTCTTGAGAGGTGAGATGATCGGAGTCGCGACCGTGAGGGAGCGGACCAGGCCCATCGGGTGCAGCGGGTGGGCCGCGGGTGTTCGACGTGCCTGCTGGCTTTCACCGGTGAGCATGTGAGCTATCGGTCGAACCGATACCAGCAGGAAGTGCGAGCGAGTGCATTTCGCTCGCGCACTGCTCGCAGGAGAGTAGGCTGGAACTGGTCCCAGCATTTCGAATGCCCCGTGACGCACCACACACGTGCCCACGAACAGACTGCAATCGGTGCGTCGCCTGCGGCGACGGCACCCTACGTTCCCGGGGCTCGTCAACCGTGGCTCGCGCACGGCTCGCAGAGCCGTGGCACACGACTTCGGCGCCGCCACAAGCCTGGTAGGGCCGGTTCCAACCGGCCGCCCCTGCACGCTCTTTGTGAGGCTGTAGGGTGCGTCACGGCAAGCGGTCTGGTGATGAGCCACAGCAGGTGATTCTGGTCGTCGGGACAGTCCCGTGACGCACCACACACGTGGCCCGCGCACTGACTGCGATTGGTGCGTCGCCTTCGGCGACAGCACCCTACGTTCCTGGACACGCTTCAACCGAAGGGTGGCCCGGACGCGGCACGCGTCCGGGTGGCGCAGCCACAAGAAGACGTGTGTGACCGCGCAAGCAACATTCGGTGCGCCGGGAGAGTAGGCTGGGACTGGTCCCAGCACCTTCTTTGATGTCCTGACGCCCGCCACGCTGTTTCCCGCAAACAGACTGCAATTGGTGCGTCGCTTTCGGCGACGGCACCCTACGTTCCCGGGGCTCGTCAACCGTGGCTCGCGCACGGCTCGCTGAGCCGTGGCACACACACGTTCCAATCAGCCCCGCTGCGGGAGGCGGCTTTCCTCACCCCTCTTCGCTCGCCCAGGCGAGTGACCGTTTCACCGCACGCTGCCAGCCGGAGTACAGCGATGCCCGCTGGTCGTCCGCCATCGATGGCAGGAACTCCCGGTCGAGCGCCCAGTTCTTCTCGATCTCGCCCAGGTCCGGCCAGACGTCGACCGCCAGTCCTGCCAGGTAGGCCGCTCCCAGCGCGGTCGTTTCCTGGACAACCGGTCGCTGCACCGGGACGTCAAGAACGTCGGACTGAAACTGCATCAGCAGGTTATTGACTGACGCACCGCCGTCCACTTTCAACCGGGACAGATCGATCCCCGCATCCCGCTGCATCGCATCGAGCACGTCGCGGGTCTGGTAGGCCATCGACTCCAGAGTCGCACGGGCGATGTGACCGCGCGTGGTTCCGCGCGTCAGTCCGATCAATGTCCCTCTCGCGTCGGAATCCCAGTGCGGGGCGCCCAGCCCGACGAAGGCCGGAACGAAGTAGACGCCGCCGTTGTCCTCGGCGAGAGCGGCCAGTGTCTCGACCTCGGCCGACTCACGGATCATGCCGAGTCCGTCCCGCAGCCACTGCACGGCGGCACCCGCGATGAAGATCGATCCTTCCAGGCAGTACGTCACTTCCTTGCCGATCTGCCAGCCGACGGTGGTCAGCAGACCGTTCTTCGAGTGGACCGGCTCGCAGCCGGTATTGAGCAGCACGAAGCAGCCGGTGCCGTAGGTGTTCTTGGCATCCCCCGGGCGGAAGCACGCCTGTCCGAACGTCGCGGCCTGCTGGTCACCGGCGACACCGGAGATCGGGACCGCCGCTCCGAAGACCGCCGGGTCGGTCTCGCCGATGATGCCGCTGTTGGGGCAGACCTGCGGCATGAGGTTGCGGGGGATGTTCATTGCCGCGAGCAGTTCGTCATCCCAGTCGAGCGTGCGGATGTTGAACAGCATGGTGCGGCTGGCATTGCTGACGTCGGTGGCGTGCACACGTCCGCCGGTCAGCCGCCAGATCAGGAATGTGTCGACGGTGCCGAAGAGCAGATCGCCGCGCTCGGCCCGTTCGCGCAGACCATTCTGGTGGTCGAGCAGCCAGGCGATCTTGGTGCCGGAGAAATAGGCGTCGATGACCAGTCCGGTCTTCTCGCGGATGAGTGGTTCGAGTCCGTCCGCCTTGAGTCGATCACAGAGGGGCGAAGAGATCCGGCTCTGCCAGACGATGGCATTGGAGACGGGCCGACCGGTCCTGCGGTCCCAGATGAGGGTCGTTTCCCGCTGGTTGGCGATGCCGATGGCGGCGACTTCGGACGGAGCCAGTCCTCCCGCCTTGAGCGCCTGCCGGGCGGTCGCCAGCTGCGATTCCCAGATCGCCTCAGGATCGTGTTCAACCTCGCCGGGGCGGGGATAGATCTGGGGAAACTCCTGCTGGGCTTTGGAGACGATTCGGCCGGCGGTATTGAAGACGATGGCGCGGCTGGAGGTGGTTCCCTGGTCGAGGGACAGGACGTATTTGGGCATGATCGACCTCAGTCGTTGCAGGAGCAGGTCGTGCAGGTGAGTGGAGAGACCTGAGTCTACCCGACCCGGTGCAGACACTGTACTCTGACCACTTTCAGTGTTGCTGGCGGTCAGCGCGGGGGGCGTCAGCGATCGGTCGGGATCAGGACAATGACGGAACCGACGGTGGATACCGGGGCGGAGGCGGGACAGGCGGTCTACACGCCGCGCGTGCTCAAGATCTACGATCTGCTGGTCCACGGTGTGTCGAATCCGTGGGTCTGGCGTTGTCCGACCCCCAGGCTGGTTGACCTGTACGAACGGTGCGTGAGCGCTCGCCACCTCGACGTTGGTGTCGGGACCGGCTACTTTCTTGATCGTTGCCGGTTTCCCGTCGAGCAGCCCCGCGTCGTACTGATGGACCTGAACGACCACTGTCTGCAGACGGCGGCTGAGCGGATCCGCCGGTATCAACCGACGACGGTCCATTGCGACATTCTTGAACCGATCCCGGAGGGTGTCGGCACGTTCGATTCCATCGGGCTGATGTACGTTCTGCATTGCCTTCCGGGAACGATCGAAGAGAAGGCGCGGGTCTTCGATCATCTCAACGCACTGCTCGAACCGGGCGGCTGCCTGTTCGGTGCGACGCTGCTGTCACAGGGGATTCGCCGGGGACTTCCCGCCCGTTACCTGATGTCCGTTTACAATCGCAAACAGGTCTTCACGAACGAGGGCGACACTCTGGACGGGCTCCGATCGGCTCTGGAAGCCCGGTTCGAGTCGGTCGAGATCGAGACGGCCGGCTGCGCGGCATTGTTTCAGGTGAGAAACTGACTTTCGCTGACGAAGTCCTGGCCGTCGCCGTTCGCGGAAACCGGGGTGATCCGCGGGCACGTTGCGCCCGTTTGAGGTCGGTGACAGTGATGACTCTCGACCGGGGTGAAGGGACGAGTCGTCGGTCCGTTTCTGCACCCGGGGCCGTCAATCCGTGAAACTTCGCCGTATATGGGGAAGTAGGAAGTGAGAACCCGCGGTTCTCGGATTCCGCCGTGAGGGGTAGAATCGGAAATCGGACGCGTCCGCGGCACGACAGCATCGTATGAGCAGCAGTATGGATTCTTCCCGGGAAGGCACCCCCGTCATGACACCGGCCTCCGGCGTTGCTGCCGCAGCGGCCTGGGGACTGGGGTTCTGTCCGCACCGCGGTCTGACATCAAAGGTGACGGATCCATTCCAGCAGCAGCTGGCCGGATTGCTGCAGAGCCGGCTGCGTCTGGCGACGCTGATTCTGCTGGTCGGGTTCCTTGCCTATCTTGTTCAGATTCTTCTGGTGCCAAGTGAGATCGACGCGAACAAGTCGGGGCTCCTGACTCAGCACATCGGGGTGACGATCGTCATTGCCGTCTGTGCCGCGTGGCTCTCCGCCCCGGGGAAGGCGCGCCGCTTTCGCGAGCTGCGGATTGCGGAACTGATCGTCTTCGGCCTGCCGGCCCTGTTCTTTGCGAATGTGCAGTTTCACTATACGTGTGCTGCATTTACGGCGGGTGATGTCGTCTCGGCCAGTCTCTACCTGGACGCCTCGACGATCCCCTGGATTCTGCTGCTGACGCTGTACGGCGTCTTCGTGCCGAATTCCTGGGTGCGGGCAACATTCGTCATCCTGGTGATGGCGATGGTGCCGATCGGAATGGCGACGATGGTGGGGATGCGGCATCAGGCGATGTGGGATGCCCTGATGACCAACGGTCTGATCGACTGCGGGCTGAATCTGGGGATGGCGGCCCTGATCGGTATTTACGGCTCCCACCGCTTCGGGGCGCTGGAGAAAGAGGCGTATGACGCCCGGCGGATCGGGATGTACACCCTGCGGGAGAAGCTGGGGGCCGGCGGCATGGGAGAGGTCTTTCATGCCGAGCACCACCTTCTCAAGCGTCCCTGTGCGATCAAGCTGATCCGGCCGGAGCGGGCGGACGATTCGCACACCATCGCCCGGTTCGAGAGTGAAGTGCAGGCGACCGCCAAACTGTCGCATCCAAATACGATCGAGATCTACGATTACGGCTACTCGGACGACGGGGTGTTCTATTACGTGATGGAGTACCTGCCGGGCATGAGCCTGCAGCAGCTGGTCGATTCGAGCGGGCCGATGCCGGCCTCCCGGGTGATCTTTCTGCTCCGTCAGGTCTGTTCGGCCCTGCGTGAGGCGCACGCCTCCGGGCTGATTCATCGCGATCTCAAGCCGGGCAACATCTTTGCCGCCGAGCGGGGAGGCCTGTACGACTTCGCCAAGCTGCTCGATTTCGGGCTGGTGAAGTCGACCGATGCCGGGGGCGACATGACGCTCAGCCGGGAGGGCGTCGTGGTCGGATCGCCGCAGTATGCCGCGCCGGAGACGACCATCGGAGATGGTCCGATCGATGCCCGTGCGGACATCTATTCCCTGGGAGCGACGGCGTACTACATGCTGACCGGTCGGCCGGTGTTTGAAGGGGATCGGGCCCTGAAGGTTGTGTTCGCGCACGTCAATCAGTCGCCGGAGCGTCCGTCGCGGTACGTGGACATCCCTGACGATCTTGAAGAGATCGTGCTGAAGTGTCTGAGCAAGCAGCCGGACGACCGCTACGCCTCGGCTGCGGACCTGGAGGATGCGCTGGCCAGCTGTGTCGATGCTGACGGCTGGTCGCAGCAGCGGGCCGCACAGTGGTGGCGGCAGGAATCCCCCTGCTGCCACTCGACTAGGGACACGGTCGACACCGACGGCCCGACACTGGTCGTCGAGACCACGGCCAATGCCTGATTGATGAACGCACCGGCGTCTACAGGTCTTCGCCGCAGTGCTCGCACCGATGCCGACCGGCTCGCGTCTGTTGTCCGCAGTGCGGGCATTCGAGGCTGGCGTGCCCGGAGCTGGGAATCCGCAGTCCCTTGCTGGCGCTGAAGATCCCGAGAATGATCAGGCCGATGACGGCGACGATCACGATCAGTCCGAAGAAACTCAGCATTCGCCCTCCATCCATCATCCGATTGTGAGTGCCCCGCCATCATGACAACGGGGCCGCTCACGTTGCGGATCACGCATTCGGCGAGGGGACGCCGAAGTTGTTCAGCACGATCCCGGCCAGGTCGACGTCGCGGATCTGGCGTTCCGGCAGCACGCTCGCATCCGTCGTGACCAGCAGGCCGTGCCGCGATGTGTCGTCCGCCGGGTAGCCGTGCGAGCCCTTCACCAGCGTGGCATCGAGCGGCGTGGACTTGCTCGGCATGTCAATGAACATCTCGACCGGGTCGTAGCCTGGTTTGCGGTGAATGTCGACGGTGCGGGCAAAGGCCGGCGCCTTCGCGTCGTCGAGCCAGTAGTAGTAGGCGAGCCAGGCATCCGGCTGCGACACGAGGACCACTTCGCCGGATCGGGAATGGTTCAGTCCGACCTGGCTCCGCTCGTCGCCGACAAGGACCCGTTCGACGGTCGGATCGTCGCGGAACAGGGCGGCAACCCGCTCGATGTCGCTTTCGTTCTTCACGAAGACATGGGCGAACTGGTGATCGACCATGGCCCATGCGGGCGTATTGGCGACATCGAGGATCTCGCCTCCCTGGTCGTCTTCGGTGACGGTCAGCAGGCCGGCTTCGCGCAGAAGACGGTTGGGATAGCCGACGCTGTTGACCTCGGTGATGACGTACTCGCTCGCCACCAGCCAGAGGATGTCGTCCATGCCGACGTTCTGATAGCCGTCGACGATGCGACCGATGGCGGCATCCAGCTCCGAGAGTGCCGCCCGGGCCTCGGGGCTGTTCGGACCGGTCTTCTGCGCCGCGTAGTCCAGGTGCGTCAGGTAGATGTAGGAAAAGCGGGGTTTGAACTTCGCGGCGGCGACAACGGCGGAGTCGGCAATCCAGTCGGTCGCGCGGATGTTGGCCAGCGGTCCCCAGAAATTCATCAGCGGGAAGTGCCCGAGCGTATCCCGCAGGTCGCCGTAGAGCATCTGCGGCTGCGTGTAGCACCAGAGGGACTCGGAGCCGTCCGGATTGTGGATCGGAGCGGGCGTGCAGATGTAGTCGGCCTGTGCCCCCTTGGCGAACATCGGGAACCAGACCGCCGAGGTCAGCTCCGGATCGTGCTCGCGGAGCGTCTGCCAGATCTGCGGGGCCTGGACGGAGTCATTCCAGGCGGTCCACATCTCGAACTCGCCTTTGTCCCGGTAGAAGTAGCCGTTGGCGATGACGCCATGCTTCTCCGGGCCGACGCCGGTCGTCATGTTGGCCTGCACCGGCAGCGTGACGCAGGGAAATGAGGGGACCAGCGGCGTCGACGCACCGGTGGAGGCGAGTGCGGCCAGGCGGGGCATCGCCTCGAGATCCTGCGGGCGGAGTCCGGGAATCGAGAGGAGGACGACGTGTTGGTGCATCGGTTCGATCCTTGAGCGCATTCAGCGTGGAGCGCGGTCGGCAATGAGCGCAATCCGCAGTGTCGCCCGACATCGTGTCACGGTGTTGATGTTCGGCCACTGCGTGCAGGATAGCGGTCCGTCAGAGAACGTCCATCGGTACGCCCCCGGATCGGCGGCGCGACGCCCCGGACGATGACAGCCATCGTCCGGGAACGCTCCTGCACCGTGTCACTTCTGGACCGTGTTACTTCTGCGAGGTCTTCATCGTCTGCAGCGACTTGATGAAGGCCACGACATCCGCCATCTGTTCCGGAGAGATCTCCTTCTCCAGGCCGACCGGCATCAGCGAGATGCCGTTGGACTTCAGCACTTCGATGTCCTCACGCAGCAGCGTATCTTCCTTCCCCTCGGCCCGACGCAGCGTGATGCTGCCAGCGGTTTCGGCGGCGATCAGGCCAGTATGGACCTGGCCACTTTCGGTGAGGGCGGTGTAGCTGGTGAAGTTCGGCTGGGCCTCGCGATTCGGATCGAGAATGGCGATCAGCAGGTCGCGCGGGGACTTGTTGCTGATGGAGACCAGGTCGGGACCGACCGCGAATCCTTCCTCGCCGACCCGGTGGCACGTGGCACAGTTCTTCTTGAACACGGCGTGGCCACGGGTCGCATCGGCGTCTCCCTCGAGGGCCGGTTCGTACTTGCCGATGACCGCGTTCCGATCCGGCGAGGTGCCGGCCGAGAAGAGTGCCGCGGCCGCATCGGCGATCGGCTTGCGGGGGTGGTTCAGCAGCGTCTGCCGTTTGTCGGGGGCAATCTCGGAAATCTTGATCGTTCCCGACTTCAGTGCCGCCAGCAGCAGTTCGATCCGCTGGTTGCTCCGCGTCAGACTGTCAATGGCCGCCTGGCGGACCTGCGGCGTATAGATCGACCAGGCTTCCAGAAGCGTCTCGGCCGCGTCGTCGCCGGGGTGTTCGCCCAGGGCCCGGACCACTGCGAGCTGCAGCGGCACGGGGGTCTGCGGGGTGAGGAGTTCTTCAGCGACATCGCCGAGTGCATCGAACTCGATGTTGGCAAGCAGCGCCACCGAGCCGACTGCCCCGGAACCTCCCGCCTCAGCGGACTCGGCCGTTTTGGTGACGAATGCTTCAAGCTGATCACGCACCGGTCCATCGAACCGATCGTTGTCGGTCAGCTGCAGCACGTGTCCGCGACGTCGCACGCCGGTTCCGAGATGCTGAACGGCCAGCGGGATGGCCTTCGCGGAGGCATCCGATTTCGCCGCCCGGGCGAGCATGCTGTAGACGACATCCTCCGAGCCGCCGATGCCGATCTGTTCCAGCAGCTGTCCCAGGAACCGCCGCTGTCCGGCATTCTCCAGTGCGGCGGGGTCGCTGATCAGCTCGCCGGCGATCGTGTTGGCGTGGCCGCGAATCGACGTTGCCATCGCCTGCCGGACATCGCCATGAATGTCATCCTGCCGGGTGAAGGTGATGATGCCGCGAACCAGCTTGTCGGCCGGCATTTCGCCAATCGTGAACGCGACCTGCATCTGCACACGGGTGTCGTCATCGTCGCTGAGGGCGAGGATGGCGTCGACCAGTTCGGGCGCGTCGGCCAGGAACGGTTCGGAAAGCAGGACGGCGTGTTCACGAACGCGCGGGCTGGCATCACTCAGTCCGGCCAGCAGGTCCGACGTTTCGAGTGCGTCGAGCCCGGCAAGGGTGTACAGCGCGTGGAGTCGTGCGGTCGCACGCTCTGCGGTGGTGACCAGCTTGCGCAGGGCCGGCACGGCCGATTTGTCCTGTCGTTCCCACAGCAGTCGCTGGGCGGTCTCTCGCTGCACGGACCGGGGCGACTCGAGCAACGCGACGAGTTCGTCGGTGGAGGCGCCGGCGAAACTCGGAATGCTGGCCGTCTTCATGCCGGGCGGCAGCAGACGATAGATCCGGCCGCGTCCGTCGCCGCTCTCGAGGTCGAGATGTGACTTGATGTCTTCGGGGATCGAGGCGGGATGCTCGATGGTTTCGCGGTACATGTCGAGGATGTACAGGCAGCCGTCCGGGCCGTTCACGAAGTTGACCGGGCGGAACCAGGTGTCGGTCGAGGTGACGAACTCGACGTCCTGCTCAGCTCGCGTGGCGAGGTACGTCACGCCATTGGGGGTGAGCGTCTTGCGGTGGACGAGATTGCCACCGACATCGCCGATGAACGCGTTCCCCTGGAACTCTTCCGGGTAGGCATCGCCGCGGTAGATCGTTACGCCGGTCGCCGAGGTGAAGAAACCGGTCGGGACGAGTTCGGTGGGCGGAAGGCGATCGCGGAATTTGGGATCGGCGGCGCGCCGACGCGTGCGGACGATGCGCCACGGTTCTGCGGGGCTGGCCCGGAAGACCGGTGCCGAGGGGCCTTCCTTCGCGATGCTGCGGATCGTTCCCGAGACACTCACGCCGGGCGTCCGGTCGAGGTAGCGTCGGGGGAAGACGATGTGCTGGATGTGATTGCTGTTGGAGCAGACGTAACGGTTGCCCCAGTCATCGAACGAGTGGCCGAACTGCCGGCCGCCGGTCAGGAATTCGACTTCCATTGTGCGGGGATCGAAGCAGAAGTCCTTGCCGCTCAGGTTGCCGATCTCCTTGCCGTCCAGCTTGAGGACCGTGTCCCGATTGGTGCCGCCGGCGACGTAGATGCGGTTATCGAGTCCCCACTTCATGTTGTTGGCGACTGCCTGCACGTTGGCGCGGCTGAAGCCGGTGAAGACGGTCCGGCGGATGTCGGCCTTGCCGTCACCGTCGGTGTCCTTCAGGTAGTACATTTCGGTCGGGGCGAGGGCGAAGACGCCACCGTCGTAGCAGCAGACGGAGGTGGGCCAGCTCATCTGGTCGGCAAAGACGGTGCTGTGATCGAACACCCCGTCGCCGTCGGTATCTTCGAGCAGGCGGATGATGCCGGCATCGTGCTTGCCGATCGGCTCGGGCTGTTGAGGCCGGGCTTCCTCGGAGTACGGATAGCCGTGCATCTCGGCGACGTACAGCCGGCCGTTTTCGTCAAAGCAGGCGTCGACAGGATCGGCCAGCAGCGGCTCGTGCGCGACGAGCTGCAGGGAGAAGCCCCGCTGGACGGTGAACGTCTCCTGGACGTTCTCCGGTTCGACCGGTTTGAGCCTCTGCATTTCGGCAGCGAGGTTGGAATCGCTATCCGATTCTGCGGCAACAACGGCGAAGGCGGCAGTGAAGAAGAGGGAGGCAGCGAGAAGGGAAGAAAGGGGGAGGGGGGCACTCAGCCAGTTGGCGGGGCGTTCCGGACCGAACATGTTGTACCTCAGCTGGTGGGTTCGATGACCCGAGGCGCTGGCGCTCACGACCCCGGGACACATCAAGCGTTGCTGAGATGTTAACCAATCAGTTCGGGGACCGGCACGTCCCGGGAGACGCTCTCGGCGATTTCGTCCGCATTCATTGCCGCCGGATCAATCCGGAGCGTCCGGTACATTGTGGCGACGAGATCCTCAATCGGAAGCGGGCGGTCGACGATCGACTCGGCGTAGTCGTCCGTCTGGCCGATGACCTGTCCGCCCCGAATTCCGCCACCGAACGCGAGGCCGGACCAGCAGTCGGTCCAGTGATCCCGTCCGCCGTTCTCGTTGCGACGCGGATTCCGACCGAATTCACCGGTGCAGACGACCAGCGTGTCGTCGAACAGGCCGGTTGCCGACAGATCGTCGTGCAATGCCGCAACCGCCCGGTCCAGCTGTGGCCCCAGCGTGTTCCGGTAGTCGTAGAGCGTGCCGGGCGATGTCGGGCCGCTGGCGTGAGCGTCCCAGGTCACGTGTCCGTCGAGCCTGGGGCAGGTGTTGACGGTGACGACGCGGACGCCGGACTCGACCAGGCGGGCGGCCTGCCAGCACATGCGGCCGAAGTCGGTTTCTCCGTATTCGTCGCGGACGGCCAGCGGCTGGGTTGCGAACTCCGGGAGCAGCGGGACGGCATCGTCGGAGTCGGTTCCTGCGGCAGGAGATGCGGCACCGCCGGCGTCGACCACGACCGGTGCGAACTCGTCGCCCAGCGTACCGGCCCCGTCCCCACAGTAGCTGCCGACTCCCGTCTCGGAGACCCGTTCCGGAAGGACCACGTGTGCGGGCATGTCGTCGCGTGGACCGAGCATGCGGGTGGCAACAGCCCCCAGGCTCGGCGGGAGTTCTCCCTGACGCACGAGTCGACCGGTCTGGAGGAGCTGCAGCCCGGTTTCGTGAATCGGGGCGGCCTGATGACAGAGACTGCGGAGCACCGCCAGTCGACCGGCGCGGAGCCCGAGTCGAGGGAACGCCTCGCTGAAGGCGATGCCGGGAACTGCCGTGGAAATCGCCCGGAGCGGACCGCGGATCTCGCTGGGAGCATTGGGTTTGGGGTCGAACGTCTCGAGCTGGCTGGGCCCGCCGTTCATGACGACCAGGATGACGCTGCGGCGGCCACTGCGCTGCTGGGCCTGCAGGACGGCGGCACGTTCAGCCATGGTCAGTCCGACGACACCAATTCCCCCTGCGGCGAGGAATCCCCGACGGGAAACGGAGTGGCCTGATGGAGTGCCCGGTTGAGTCTCGTCCACGTTCAGTCTGCTCCCGCCCAGCATGCGTTCCAGCAGGCCGAGCATCGTTTGAGCACCGGAAAAACCGGCACGTGCCAACAGCGCTCTGCGATCCGAGTATAACATAGGAGCTGCTCGAAATTCAGTTTTCCGGACGAGTCACTCACAGGGTTTGGCCCACTGCGGGTTGCGAGGTGCGTTAATTCACCTAGAATCGCGGCCCGGCGTCGCCGGAAGCCGCTGTTCTCTCCGGGAGTTGAAATTGAAGGAGTCGCGTCTGATGCCTCCGCAGCCGATCCGCGTTGGAATCGTCGGTGCTGGAGCGAATACCCGTCTGCGCCATATCCCCGGGTTCCGGGGAATCGACGGCGTCGAAATCGTGGCGGTCGCAAATCGCACCCCAGAATCCACCGAGCGGGTCGCCCGGGAATTTGACATCCCCCATACGTTCGACAGCTGGCAGGACCTCGTCGCCGATGACGGCATCGATGCGGTCCTGATCGGGACCTGGCCGAATCTGCACTGTGAAATCACCTGTGCCGCCCTCGATGCAGGCAAGCACGTCCTGACCGAAGCCCGCATGGCCCGCGATCTGGCCGAGGCCCGGCAGATGCTCGAAGCCAGCGAGAAACATTCCGATCTCGTCACTCAGGTTGTCCCCAGCCCGTTTGGCCTGGAGTGCGGCCCGGCCGTCCGCCGGCTGCTCGACGACAACTTCATCGGCGAACTGCGCGAAGTCGTCGTGCTCGGCGTGGACGACATGTTTCGCGACTACTCGGCTCCGCTGCACTGGCGACAGGACGCGGCCATCAGCGGCAAGAATGTCCTGTCGCTGGGGATCCTCCACGAAACGGCACTCCGCTGGACGCCCGACCCGGTTCGAGTCATGGCCCAGACCGCGCTGTTCGAACCGACCCGCCCCAAACTCGAGGAAAGTCGCTACGCGGACGTCACTGTGCCGGACTGCGTGCACGTCATGACGCAACTGGAGAACGGTGGACGCGGCCTGTATCACATGAGTGGCGTGGCGATCTTTGGTGCCGGTCGTCAGATTCACCTGTACGGCAGCCGCGGAACCATCAAGGTTGAGTTCGGCGACTCGGAAAAGGTCTGGGTCGGACATTCGAGCGACAGTGAATTGCGTCAAATCGAGATTCCGGATGAACTGCGGGGAACGTGGCGGGTCGAGGAGGAATTCGTGGCGGCGATTCGGGGTGAAGAGCCGGTTCGACTCAACGACTTCGCAACCGCCCTTCGTTACATGGAATTCACCGAAGCCGTCGCCGACAGCGCCGGGGCCGGTTCCGCAGTCGCCCTGCCGTATCCCGGTTAGGCGACCGCCGGCGTAAGGCATCAGCGTCGAACACCCGGTGTCGGTTCGACCGGCAGCCCCCGCACCAGTTCGAGGGCTCGCCCCATCCAGTGCCCCGCCTGGTTGAGCCATCCGTTCGAGGGCGTCCCGGCCGATCCTTCGTTGATCGATCCGGTGAGCAGGGCGGCTGAACCGGTGACCGTCGGGGCCGGGGGAACGTCGTTTGACAGGTCGGCTTCGCGATCCGTCACCCGATTGACGACTGCCTTCCTGATCGGAGCCGGTCGTTCGATCCGGATCCAGTAGATCTGCAGGCCCGGTGCCGGTGAGGATTCGTAGATGGGAGCGGCGGCACTGGCCTGGCCGGTGACCAGGTCATCCCGCGTGAGTGTAATTCGTGTCGTACGGCCGGCATTGTCGACGACCCGGTAGGTTCCGGTCGTGATTGCGGTCGGCAGGTGGCTGCGGGCGATGTCTCCGAGAGTCCCGACAACGGACCGTGCGACGGCAAGATCCAGTTGGGATTCCGGACGGGACGTATGCGTGCGGCCCTCCACACGATTGACGCTCGTTGATGCTTCATCGTGATCACCGCCGGCGATCGATTCGGCCTCCCCCTGGGGCAGATCGGTTCCCGGGGCGGTCCATGGCGGACGACTGCCGGCGTGTTCCCATGCGTCGGGATCGGTTTCCGACTCGGCATGGCGATGCATCATCGCGGCGGATTCGCCTGTGGGCAGATCCGTGCCGGGGGCCGTCCAGGGCGGGCGGTTGCCGGCCTGTTCCCAGGCGGCGGGATCGGTGTCGGATTCGGCGTGGCGGCGAACCATTTCACCGGACTCACCCTCCGGAAGATCGGTTCCGGTCGCTTCCCAACCGGGGAGGGACGTCGGCACCTCGGCGGCGGAGCTATTCCGGGACGCGACGCTGGAGCGCGAGCCGGGGGCGTGGTCGCCGTGCCAGATGGCGGCAAACAGGAGAGACACGACCAGAAGAAAGGTCACGCGAACGACGGCTTGTGGAGTCTCGGACATCATCGGTTGTCATCCCGTGGCACAATTCACTAGTGCTCTGTCAGCAGAGCCTGCAACAATTCGTCCGCCAGGGGCGCGGACAGCAGGCTGACGACAGTACGACCGGACGTCACGACCAGACGATCGGACGATCCGTTCAACGTCGAGGGCTCAGACGCCGCTCCCGTACACTTGGGCCGCATAGGTCTGATATCGGACAACAGTGGGACGGGGCAGGCGCGGCAATCTGCATTGAACGCGAAAAGAAGCGCAAGCGATACCATTTTTGACGGCGGGAGCGCCTTCACGGTCCGGCAGGCGCTCCGAACAATGGATTTCACTACACTCCCTCACGTTCTTCACCGCGAGCGAGCACCACAGGATGACGGATACGATCACGATAACGCCGGTGCGCGGTCCCGTTCGGGGAACCGTCCGCCCGCCGGGGTCGAAGAGTCTGACCAACCGGGCCCTGATTGTGGCCGCCCTGGCACGCGGCGCCTCGCAGCTGACCGGCGTCCTCGACAGTCAGGACACGCGGGTGATGGTCGAGAGTCTTCGCCGTCTGGGCGTCGAGCTCGATCACGATGCCACGGCCTGCACGATCGATCTGACCGGTTGCGGCGGGCATCCAGCAGTTGGCGCGGCGGAACTCTGGCTGGAGAACAGCGGGACGAGTATCCGGTTCCTCACCGCACTGTGCGCACTGGGGGACGGGACGTTCCGTCTGGACGGCAACGCCCGCATGCGTGAGCGGCCGATCGGTCCGCTCGTCGCGGCGCTCCGTCAGCTCGATGTCGACATCGCCTGCGAGCTGGGAACCGATTGCCCCCCCGTGAAGATCGCCGCCCGGGGACTGCCCGGCGGCACCCTGAGTGTCGGCGGGGATCTGTCGAGTCAGTATCTCAGTGCGCTGCTCATGGCGGCCCCCTGTGCCGCGGACTCCGTGAATCTGAAAGTCGAGGGGACGCTCGTGTCCCGCCCCTACGTCGACATGACGCTCGAGGTGATGCGGGCATTTGGGGCCCGTGTCGAGGAACCGGACACTGCGAACTTCGTGATCCCCTCCGGCGGCTACCAGGGGCGTACGTACGTCATCGAGCCGGATGCGTCCGCGGCCAGCTACTTCTTTGCTGCTGCGGCCATCACCGGTGGAGAAGTGACTGTCGAGGGGCTCAGCCGGGATGCCCTGCAGGGCGATGTCGGTTTCGTCGATGTCCTCGTTCAGATGGGATGCGAGGCCCGCTGGGAAGCGGACAGCATCACCCTGATTGGCCGACCACTTCGTGGTGTCGATGTCGACATGAATGCGATCAGCGATACGGCTCAGACGCTGGCGGCGGTCGCACCGTTTGCCACGGGGCCGACACGCATCCGCAACGTCGCCCACATGCGTCACAAGGAAACGGATCGCGTCGCCGCCGTCGTCAACGAACTGCGGCGGCTGGGGCTCACCGCAGACGAACATGAGGATGGGCTGACAATTCATCCTGGGCCGATGCAGCCGGCCGACATTGAAACGTATGACGATCACCGCATGGCCATGAGCTTTGCGCTGGTCGGTCTCAGACATCCAGGGGTGGGAATCAAGGACCCGGGTTGCACGGTCAAGACGTACCCCGAATTCTTCGACGATCTGGAGGGGTTATGTCAAACCGCAAGATGAGACCTGGACCGAACGCACCGTCGCGCAAACCACGGATGCGGCGCAGTGCGCAACGTCCGCGCACGGCACCGCGGCGACCGACCGGGACAACGTCCCGTCGTCTCGCCTACAACGCGGTCGAGGCGTACCTGGACCGCGGAGCGTTCGTCGGCCATGTGCTGGCGGACCAGATGCGGCGTGGCGACATCGACCGGCGTGATCGATCGCTCGCGACCGAACTGGCTAATGGGGTGGTCCGCAGGCGGGCCACCCTCGATACGATTCTTGCCACCTACCTGAAACGGCCGCAGGAAGAGCTCGAGACCGGCCTGCGCGCACTGCTGCTGCTGGGCGCCTACCAGCTGCTGTTTCTCGAATCCGTGCCGCCCCATGCCGCTGTCCACGAAACTGTCGGCGTCGCGCACCAGGTCGGCATGCCCCGTTGGGCAGGATTCCTGAACGCGGTTCTGCGAACACTGCAGGGAGACCTGACCAGCGAGATCACGTCGAAGCTCGCCTGTAACACGATACCGCTGAACGGACGTATCGACGACGGCTCGGTCCGGGCCCGTTGCGTCCGAAAGCCCCTCCTGCCCGATCCGGAGGACGGTCAGGCTGCGTATCTGGCCAAGGCGTTCAGCTATCCGGAGTGGATAACCGCTCGGTGGCTGAAACTGTCTGACTGGGACGAGGCGGTCCGGCTGTGCAACTGGTTCAACAGTCCCGGCAGTATGGGGCTGCGGGTGAATCGGCTGCGCACGGATCGCGACAAAGTGCTCGACGTGTTGCGGACTGCGGGCGTCGAAGCAACGGAAGGTGTCTTTCCGGAATCGGTTCGTCTTCCCGGATCGATTCGTGTCGAGGACATCCCCGGGTTTGCCGAAGGCTGGTTCAGCGTCCAGGACGAGTCCGCCATGCATGCGGCGCGTCTGCTCGATCCGCACGTGGGGGAAGCCATCTGGGATGTCTGTGCCGCGCCAGGGGGCAAGACGGCACACATGGCTGAGCTCATCGGCTGCGAAGGGCGCATCCTGGCGACCGATGTCGACGCCAGCCGGCTGCAGCAGGTGGAGGGGAACATCCGTCGTCTCGGGTTGCGGGCGATCGAAGTCCTGGAGGTCGCAGCGGACCTCACCGACGTGCCGCAGCGACTGTTCGACGCCGTCCTGGTTGACGTTCCGTGTTCCAACAGTGGCGTTCTGGGCAAACGGCCCGAGGCTCGCTGGCGGATGGAGCCGGACCACCTTCGTGAACTGGCAGTGACGCAGCGGCGACTGCTGGCCGCTGCAATGGCTCATGCCAAGCCCCGCGGTCGCGTCGTCTACTCCACCTGCAGCATGTTCCCGGACGAAAACGCCGAACTGGTTCGCGATGTCCTTGTGCGGCAGGACGTCTGGCGGATCGAGAAGGAGCAGATTCACGTCCCCGGGCAGCCGGGCGACGGCAGCTATCAGGCGCTGCTGGTCCGTAACGACGACGTCTGACAGTTGGGACCGCGGGGACGACCAGGACCGGTCCGCCGGACGGTCACCCGGCCGTGAGTGTGTCGGCGAATGTTTCGAGGTGGGTCATCGTATCGCAGAATGCGCTGTAGCGGACACGGCGACGGATCTCTTCGGTGAGGGCTGCCCCGCCGACCGCCAGCGCGGCCCGGTGTTGGCGGGCCGCTTCGAAGACCTGGTTGAGGGCGTCGACAACCCGGTCCTCGTCATCGATGTGTGACACGCTGATCCAGACAAGTCGGGGGCCGATGTCGGCGATCGCCTGGGCAATGGTGGGCGCCGGCAACAGGCTTCCCAGCGAGACTGCCTTCCAGCCGCACTGGCGCATCGTCAGTTCGGCCATGGTGGTCGGCAGCGAGTAAGGGTCGAGGTCGAGAGCGCCGCCGACGGCAACCGGTCCGTCCGGAGGAAGTGTGGGCAGCAGCCGCTCCAGTTCGTGCAGCACCCGCAGGCAGATTTCGCAGGACCGTCGCTCCTGGTAGACCTCGACGTCGCCGCATTCCCACAGATCGCCAATTTCGTGGAAGACGGGAGCCAGGACTTCGTCGCAGATGCGTCCGACACGGTGTTTCGCGATGAACAGGTCCAGGACCAGCTGACGCGAGAGAATGTCCTCGCCGGAGACGAGCGCTGCGAGCAGTCGCTTGCGCGCACGCTCCAGCGACCGCTCGCCGGCGCCGGTCGTGCTCGGGGGCAGGCCGAGGAGTTCCGGCTGGACCAGCTTGTGGCCGTGGGACTTGGCGAACGAGAGGACGGCATTGACCGGGATGCGGCGGTGTCCGCCGGCGGTCCGGACGGTGTTGATCATTCCCTGATCGCACCATCGCTTCACCGACGACTCACTGGCGCCAATGGCCCGGGCCATCTGTTTCGGGGACACAAGTTCCTTCATCAGTGTGGCCTGTCGTTTCTGTCAACAGATCGATCCCGGCTTCGGACGGCGAACGGTCACGAAGGCGTGGAGACGCGATCAAACTGGTGGGGCTCCGCGGCGAGCAGGTGTTGATCCTTCCGGTCCGGTTGCAGCAGCGCCTGCAGACGCTGATGGCGATGCCGGAAAATGCGATGGAGGTCCGGCTGAACGAACCAGCGGCCCAGCAACCAGTCAAAGGGGACGGCGAATCGTATTTCGTCGATCACAAGTGTGCCGCCCGCCTGCTCCTGAAAACGGTGCTCGTGTCTCCACAACCGATAGGGCCCCCGTCGCTGCTCGTCGACGAAGACATGCGGAGACTCCCACCGGGTGATCTCCGACTGCCATCGGATCGGGATACCTCGAAGGCGAAGAGCGTAGTCGATTCGCCGGCCTTCGTGCATCTCAATGGGGGCCGGTGTGAGCACATGAAACTGAAGCCACGGCGGCGTGATCGACTCGAGCTGGAAGGCGTCGGAGAAGAACTCGAATACGCGACTGCGACGAACCGGCAGCCACAACTGCGTCGACAGGCGATAGGTTCCTGGCTCGTCCGAATCCCGCTCGATGAGAATCATCGGCGGCTCGGCTGCTGATCCGTATTTCTCCATCGCGACCTCGAATCGTTCGGAAGTGATGAGTGTTCGATGACGGGCTGTCAAATCGGTCAGGCGAGCATGATGCCCCCTATCCCCCCTTGATGTGTTCATAGGCAGCCAGTGCCGCCTTGCGCGCCTCGCCGTGGTCGACAATCGGTTCCGGATACGTCTCGCCGAGGACCACTCTGGCTTCATCCAGCACCCGATCGGGAGCCGACCACGGCTTGTGGATCCATTTCGAGGGCATCTCAGCCAGTTCGGGAACCCACATGCGGACATAGTCACCGTCGGGGTCGAACTTTTCTCCCTGCAGGACCGGGTTGAAGACCCGGAAGAACGGCGCGGCATCGGCTCCGCAACCACTCACCCACTGCCAGCCGAGTGTGTTGTTCGCCAGATCGGCATCAACAAGGGTGTCCCAGAACCACCGCGCTCCCTGCTGCCAGGGTTGCAGCAGATCCTTGGTCAGGAACGAGCCGACAATCATCCGTACGCGGTTGTGCATCCAGCCGATCGCCCACAGTTGCCGCATCCCCGCGTCGACGATCGGGAAGCCGGTCCTGCCCTTCTGCCAGGCCCGCAGTGCCGATGCCGACTCGTCCCACGGGAACTGCTCGAAGGCCTCCCGCAGCGGCTGATCGGTCGTCGAGGGAAAGTGGTACAGCAGGTGGTAGGCAAACTCCCGCCAGCCGACTTCGCTGAGGAAAACGTCCGCACTCTTTCGAGTGTGCCCGTTGAGATTCGAGTGGTTGACCGCCGAGTAGATCTGCCTTGGGGAGATCTCGCCAAAGTGCAGATGCGGCGACAGCTCGGACGTGCTCGGCTTGTCCGGACGGTTCCGACCGTCGGCATAGTCGGCCATGCGGTGCGAGAGGAATTCGTCCAGACTCCTCTGTGCCCCGGACTCGCCCGGGATCCAGGTGTCGTAGAACTCGGCATCCCAGTCGATGGTCGGAAGCAGCTCCAGGTCGTCGACCTGCAACGACTCGGGCGAGTCCTCCGGAGACGGGATTGCATTCGGAGCCTCGAGCGGTTCGACGTCGTCCAGGGTGCCCTTCACGGATTTCCAGAACGGCGTGAAGACCCGGTACGGATCTCCCTGGCCGGTCTCCACCTCCCAGGGTTCCCGCAGCAGACTCCCGTTGAACGTCTCGACCCGGCAACCGGACTCCTGCAACGACTGTTTGATCTGGCGGTCCCTCTCGATGACGGCCGGCTCGTAGCGGCGGTTCCAGACGACCAGGTCGGCTCCGGTCGTTTCGACCAGTTCGGCGAGGATGCGACCGGAGTCCCCGGTGCGGATCACCAGGCGAGCCCCTCTCTGTTCAAGAGAATCGGTCAAATCCGTCAACGAATGGTGCAGCCACCAGCGGCTGGCAGCGCCGGCCGCCCAGTCCCCTTCTCCGTCCGGATCCCAGACAAAAACGGGGATTGTCGTGTCCGAATCGGTCAAAGCGTGGCTGAGAGCAGGATTGTCTGCGAGACGTAAATCGTTTCGAAACCAGACGATAGATGCAGTGTTGGCCATGCGTGCTTCGCGGGTTGAACGATTTGGACGATTTTGGGTTGATGTTCTGCGTTGCAGTTGTATCATAATGCTGAATTGGACGATTTCAAACCCGTGCTGGCTTTCGGGGTTCACTGCTCGCTGGTGACCCCTCACTTCAAAAGGGCTGCGAGCATGTCCACTGCTTCACTTCTTCAAACGTCCCGCTCCGACCTGTCCGGCCACGCCCGGGAGCTTCGTGAACGTGCGATCGCGTTCATCCACAACAGAAAATTTGCCCGGATGTCTCTGGAAGAGGCACGCCAGGCTCCTGAACCGATGTATCAGTCCGACGGTGAGACCGGGGGCCGCTCCGGTTCATCCCGTCGCCAGCGCGGCAGCTACTGGTCGGAACTGGCTCGCTCGCCTCTGCTGACCCCGGAGGGCGAATTTCATCTGTTCCAGAAGATGAACTTCCTCAAGTACCAGGCGAACCGACTCAAGAGTCAGCTCACCGTCCGGAACCCTCAGCCGGAAGTCATCGAGCAGATCGAAGCACTGCTCGAAGAGGCCGAAGCGACCCGCAACGAGATCGCCCGGGCGAACCTGCGGCTGGTTGTCTCTCTCGCCCGAAAGTTCTCGCACTCGTCCAATGAGTTCGAAGAGCTTCTCAGCGACGGCAACATGATCCTCATGAACGCCATCGAGAAGTTCGACTGCAGTCGCGGTTTCCGCTTCAGCACGTATGCGACACATGCCGTGCAGCGGCACTTTTACCGTCAGATGCAGCGTCGTCAGCGTCGGCGTTCGTTCGAGATCGCCACCGCCTCCGAAGTTCTCGTCGAGACCTCGGTCGATACTCCGGTTGAAGAAGAACTCGAGCAGGTCTTTCAGTACAAGGTCGCGACGACCCTGATCTCGCGTCTCGAAGACTGTCTCGACGAACGGGAGCTGTACATCGTGCAGCGTCGGTTCGGCATTGGCGACGCCAACGAGGACTCCGGACAGACCCTCAAGACGCTGGCCTCGGAGATGGGACTGAGCAAGGAGCGGGTTCGGCAGCTTCAGATCCGCGCCATCGAAAAGGTTCAGGAACTGGCCTCGTCGATGAATCTGTCACTCGCAGTGAACTGAGTGTTTCCGGTGGCGGTCGATCGAGAGGTCGTGCCAGGTGGCGTGTGGAGTGGCTGGCAGCGCGTGGAGCCTTGACAGCCGGGCAGATGAGTCGGACCCTATCGGTCTGGTATCCCTCGATCTGCTGAAGACCTGCCTGTCGTGCCGCTCATCCTCGAAGGAATTGTCACGTCGCGGAATCCCGATCGGTCCACGAACGTGGCGCCGATGGGGCCGATCGTCAACCGGGAACTCTCTTCGCTGCTGCTGCGACCGTTCCAGTCGTCTCTGACGTGCCAGAATCTTCTTCGCACCCGATGCGGCGTGTTCTGCGTGGTCGACGATGTGGAACTGATTGCCCGGGCCGCTCTGAACCGGCTCGAAACCGCTCCCGCGACCGTATCCGCTCAGGTCGTCGATGGCGAGGTGCTCGCCGATGCGTGCCGCTGGTACGAGTTCGAGGTCACGGACGCCAACCTGGACGACAGCCGGTCTGAACTGAACACCCGGATCGTCCATCAGGGTCGTCAGCGCGACTTCTTCGGATTCAACCGCGCCTGCTACGCCGTGCTCGAGGTCACCATTCTTGCGACCCGTCTGCACCTGGTTGATCCTGCGGCGGTTCCGGAAGAGATTGAGCGGCTGCGCCCACTGGTGGAAAAGACCGGGGGCGAGTCGGAACATCGGGCGTTCGCTTTCGTCGAGCAGTATGTGACCGAAACCATCGCATCGGAAAAGCCGGTCGCATGAATGATCTGCAGGTGACAGTGCGAACGGGGGCCCGACTGCATTTCGGGCCGCTGGCAATACACAACGGTCCGGGACGCTCCTTCGGCGGTATCGGACTGATGGTGGACCGCCCCGGCTGCACCGTCCGCGTCTGTCGGGCTGACGAGGACGAGTTTCGGGGCGATCCGGCTGTCCGGCGACGGGTACAGGGGGTTCTGGACCGGTTTCGCGAGTCTGGCGGGGCAGATGTCGCGACCGGTTTCTCAGTGACCGTTGAGGACATTCCGCCTGCCCACTGCGGCTTCGGTTCGGGAACGCAGCTTTCGCTTGCCGTCGCTCGCGGGCTCATCGAGGTCTCGGGGGGAGATGTCGACGCCGCCCGCCTGGCGCAGATCGGCGGACGGGGTGACCGGTCGGCGATCGGCATTCACGGGTTTCTTTCTGGCGGGTTCCTGTGTGATGCGGGAAAGCGGTCCGGCGAGTCGATCGGGGTTCTGGCCAGCCGCCTCGACATCCCTGAGAACTGGCGATTTCTGGCGATTCGTCCGGTGGATCGGGACGGCCTGTCCGGAGCAGCGGAAACATTGGGATTTCGCAGGCTGCCGCCGATGGATGCCGGGCGGATCGGCACGTTGGCGCGTCTGGTTCTGACAGAAGTGTTGCCGGCCGTCCGCAACGGAGAGTTCGACGACTTCGCCGTTGCGCTCGAAGAGTATGGACATTGTGTCGGCGAGTACTTTGCGCCGGTGCAGGGGGGGATCTACTCCGACCGGCAGATGGCCGACCTGGCTGGACAGCTGGGACGGCAGGGAGTGCGCGGTGTGGCCCAAACGTCGTGGGGGCCGACGATCGTCGTACCGCTGGAGCAGGCTGCGGACGCCGAGGGCGTGTTGCAGGAATTGCGGGAGGGGGGCCTGCTTGACGAGTGTGAGACTCTGCTGACCCGGCCGATGTCGCAGGGGGCTCGTTGTCGGCGGGAGTCGACAATCCATCCGACGGTATGAGGCGATGTGATGCATTCCGGATGCATTGGCGTCCGGCGCTGTGTGAAGGTTCTGCGGACAGCCGTTGCGCATTGTCCGAACTGGCAATTGCAGGGCCGGGTTTTGCAGGAACGCATCTGCCGGACGTGTTATGCTGAATCCGCCGGGGCCTCGGGCGCTCCGGGTCAAGATGGGCCGCAGTGAGACGTTCCGTTCACATCAGGCGGTCGCCGCAAGAACAAGCTTCTGGAGCCAAGCGAGCATGCGAAAGTTCGGTCTGTGCCTGGCCGTCGTCCTGGCGTGTCACCTCGTGCCGTCGGTCTCTGCCGGGAATGAACTGAGTGATCTGATCAGCCATCTGCCGGACGATGCCAATTCGCTGGTGGTCGTCCGCGTGAAAGAAGTTCTCGAATCGCCCCGGGCGGTGAAGGAAGGCTGGGCCGCGAAACAGCAGCAGCAGTTTCTGGCCGGTGCCGAGGTCATCCCTCCATGGGCGGAGATGCTGGTTCGCGCGTCTCACCTGCATGCCGGCGACAACGGTCCCGGACGGTCGGTGGCGCTGCTGTCCGCCTCGACCGACCTGGACATTCAGGACGTCGCCCGGCACGAGCAGGCGTCGGTTCAGACCATCGCCGGTGAACCGGTGGTGCGTTCGGCCCGCGACAGCTACTTCGCGCTGTTTGGGCCACGGCTGCTGGGAGTGATGAGCCCGGCGTTCCGTCAGGATATGGCCCGCTGGATTCAGCAGGTGCAGAGTTCGGCCCGCGGCGAACTGATGTCACAGTATCTGGCGGAAACCGTTGCCGAATCGGATGCGCAGATTCTGCTCTGCTTCGATCTCGAAGAGATGTTCGAGCCGGAAGTGCTGCGGCAGCGGATTGCGGCCTCGCCGGCCGTTGGCGGTCAGTCCCGGAACATCAATGCACTGGCCGAACTGTTCGCCGGCCTGCGGGGAATTCGGGCCGAGATCATCATTGCCGACTCGACCCACATGACGATCACCATCGACTTCCAGGATGAGCCGGGCAGTGTCGGGCAGTTCGTCAAACCGCTGATCATCGAGGCGCTTGGCGATGCCGGTGCGGCGATTGACGATCTGGCGGACACGACGGACCGGGTCGACGGGACCTCCGTGGTTCTGTCGGGACCGCTTTCGGACACCGGGCTCCGCCGCATCATGTCACTGATTATCGCTCCGCATCCTCAGCAGCAGCCGGCACAGGTGGCCGCTCAGACACCGGCCGCGACGCAGCCACCTGCGGCGGATGCGAAGCCGGCCGATGCCACTCCGGATCGAATCAACGAGGGGGCGTCGCTGCAGTACTGGAACGCGGTGAATCAGATCATCACGGATCTGGAGCGGGCCAACCGCCGTGCGCGGGACTACGAGCGGACGGCGACCTGGCACGAGAACTTTGCGGACAAGATCGACGATCTGCCGATTGCCGGCGTCGATCCGGTCCTCCAGGCCTACGGGGCGGATGTCAGCTCGAAACTGCGGGCGCTGGCTGTCTCGCTGCGGGGCGTGCCGATCGAGGTCAACACCCTGCAGAAGTCGGTGACGTACAACATGCACTACGATCCGGGTTGGGCCGCGATGAACATCTGGGGGGGCGTTGGAGCGAAACCGAGCAGCTACAACGTCACGAGCAATCTGCAGGAGGTGCGTGAGAAACAGGCTGCGGCTGTCGCAGCCGGCGCACAGAAACGCGTGCAGATCTGGTCGATGATTCGCGAGGAGCGGGCCACCACTCTGCGGACCATGCGCCAGAAATACGGCGATTCGTTCAAATAGGACGACGCTGGAAGGAGTGTCGCGCGATGCCGACGACCTGGAAGATTTTCGACCTCTCCGAGCAGAGAGGTGTGCTGATCGTCATCCCCAGGGGGGATGCTGTCGGCTTCCGCGACATGGACGTTGAGCAGGAACTGCAGGAGATCCTCTCGCGGATCGACGGTGACGACATCCGACGCGTCGTCGTCGATCTGGGAGGGTCCAGCTACTTCGGCAGTGTCATGATCGGGGCGGTCAACGCGATCGGAAAGTCCGCCCGCGATCAAGGAGGCGAGATGGCCATCTGCAACGCCTCCTCCGAAATGAAGGCGGTCATGGCCGCCATGAAGCTCGACGAACTGTGGGAGCAGTTTGATTCGCGTTCGGCTGCGATGAAGGCGGTCAAACGAGCGAGCCGCTGATTTCGCAGCGGCTCGTCGTGCTCTGTTCCAGTCGTGCCAGCCTGCGGGCGATCAGAAGTCGCCCAGCGGCTGGCCGTCGTTTCTCTGTCCCAGCCACCGCCAGGTCTGCAGGTCGATGTTCTCGCTGATCGAACGGACCGAGCCGTCAAACAGCAGCACATTCACGATCCCTTCGTGCCAGCTGCGGGACGTGACCGCCGCATAGGTCGGCTCGCTGCAGCTCTTGTCTTCGCGGCAGTTGGTGAAGTCGCCGTCCGGTGCCGATCCGCCGCTGCCGGCGACAGGAACGACGGTGTTCGGGGTGAACGTGGTTGTGACGCCGGTCTGGTGGACACGTCCGTCGACCCACTCAGTATGGCCGCTGGCAGTCGGGGACGTGCTGCCGAAGCTGCTCCCCTTCATCGAGCCGGAATTGGCACTGCTGATCGCAGACACGGAGATGCTTCCCAGTCCGGTCGAATCCGGGAAGTCGTCGCCGTCGCGGACGTACGGAGTAAAGGCGCGGACCTCGGCGAACGCCAGCGTGTTGGTCGTGCCGTCCGTCATGTCGCGGGGCTTGAACCGGCTGTTGGGAGCGAATCCGCCATTGCCGGTCCGACGGGTTCCGTTGTCGAACACTTCCCACGTCCCCGCGTTGTAGCCGTAGGTGATCGGGTAGTGGATGGCCGCACCGGTGGAGGTGTCGGTCCGCTGCTTGTCATTTGGATCGGTCGGGCAGAGGTAGACCGGGACGCGGCTGGGGGCGATGCCGGCATTGGCGGGATCGGAGTACGACACCTCCAGCACCGCGTTATTGAACAGATTGCCCTGATCGACGTAGGGGAGCAGACGGGCCTGCGGCGACCACTCGCCACCGTTCCCGCTGATTCCGTCCGCAGCCATCGACATCGGGAACGCAGACTGGGCATCGAGGTAGTTGTGCAGCGCCAGTCCGATCTGCTTGAGGTTGTTCTTGCACTGGGCACGCCGGGCGGCTTCGCGGGCCTGCTGGACGGCCGGCAGGAGCAGGGCGATCAGAATCGCGATGATCGCGATCACGACCAGCAACTCGATGAGCGTGAAGCCCGGGCGGCGGGACCGGCAGCCACCGCCCGGCGGAAACCCTGACGGCAGACTCTCACACGCAAACTGGTTCGGCATCTCCGCGCTCCTGTCGTCGTTGCAGCCTGCAGTGAGGCTGTTCGAAAGATGGGAATCGGCCACCAGGTGGGAAGGAGTGGCCACGGCAGGCGAGTTTGGCTGGCGAACCGGCGGAGCGGGCTGGCGGGACTCGGCAGAGGGAAGTGTATTTGACACTGAGTCTCAATTTCAAGTAACCTCCCTCTGCGGGACGTATGTTCTGCCCAGTTTGTTACGGAATTCACGGGGCCAACGGCACATGACCATGCCTGCTGACGAACAGCCGGATCTGTCCCAAGCATCGGACACACCAGTCGATCGAGCGATCGACCTGCGCGTCGTCGACTCGAGAGAACTGTTGCGCGGGGACCGCGAAGTGCTCATCCGGCACTCCGACCAGATCTACCGGTTGCGGCTCACCAAGAGTGGCAAGCTCATTCTGCAGAAGTAGCCGCGGCGACGGTTCGCCTACACGGCGGCGTTGCGGAACTCGTTGATCAGAAGTGAGTTCCGTTCGAGAAACGCTTCCCGCCAGTAGTAGGCGTCCAGCAGGCCGGCCGGATCGCGGCCCATCTGCACATAGGCCGCGTAGATCGCTTCCACCGTCGCCAGGCCCGCCGCCGGATCGTCATACAGTTTCGAGACGCGCGGATAGGCCGTCTGCCACGGAGCGAGGCTGACGACCGGCAGGTCGGCGTAGTCCGCCTCCATTTTCCCCGCCAGACGCCAGGTGCCATCGAGCACGAGCAGGCCACGGGACTGGTGTTCCGGCGAGAGCGGTTCGCCACCCAGCCCGAGCCGCACGTACCCGTCCAGCGACTCCTCGCCGCGACGCGGAAACTTCCAGAAGCGTATGTCGGCGCGTGGCCGGAGCGGTTCGGCAGAGCACTTGCTCCGCTTTTCCTTGGGATGGACCACGATGATCGTGGGCGGATACATCGCCTCAGCCATTCCGGATCGCCTCGATGTCGGCTTCCAGTTTGGCGATCTGCGCTTCCAGCCGGGGAATGTCTTCCGGGTCGTCCGGCTGCTTGCGGGCACCGGCAAGCTGCTGCCGGAGCGAGTTGATCTTGTTGCGGGCCGCCTCGATCTGCTTCTTCTGCTTGCGGTTCAGCGCCATGTGTGGTTCCGGAGAGGAAAGGGGACGCCCGGCGTCCTGTCGGGACTTCTGTCACTGTTTCTGCGTTGCTGATAGTGTATGGAAGGTTTGGCCGCGCCCCAAGAGACCGGCCTGCAATGCATCCCTCGGGAGTGACCAATCACGGTGACGGACGTTTCTCCACAGGACTGGATGGGCCTTGTCGAACAGGCCGTGCGCAATTCGAAGCTGATTCTGCTCGTGCTGAGCCGTCCGGTCGGTTCGACGTCCGAGGGCGTCCGCAAGCTGAGCGTGCGACCGGTGACGGTGCGGGGCGAACTGATGCTGCAGTGGACCGCTCACGAAGATCGCCGCGAATCGCACGAAAACCTGGACCGGGACGCCAGCCTGCAGCGGCTGCGGGAGAACTTTCCTGCACGGTTCCGCGATCTGAATCTGTTCACGACGGACGCCGATCTGACCGTCCGGTCGAACCGCAAGGGACGGATTCGCGTGACCACGGCTCCCCCCTCGAAACAGCCCGCGACGACCGCTCACAACCGGCAGAAGCAGTACCTCATTCCCGAGGGAGTCCCGTGCCCGTTCCTCGAAGCGATCGGCGTGATGACGTCCGCCGGGCGGGTGAAGGCGAACCGGTACAACAAGTTCCGGCAGATCAACCGGTTCCTGGAATTCATTGACGACGTGTACGCGTCGTTGCCTGCGGACGGGCCGCTTCGCGTCGTCGACTTCGGCTGTGGCAAGAGCTACCTGACGTTTGCAATTCACCATTATCTGGATGTGATCCGGAGCCGGGACGTGCAGATCACCGGACTGGACCGCAATCCCGAGGTGATCCGTGACTGCAGGAGTGTTGCGGAACGTCTCGAACTGGACGGGCTCGAATTCTTCGAAGGGGACATCGTCGGACACACCGCCGACGGGCCGGTCGACCTGGCTGTGTCGCTGCATGCGTGTGACACTGCGACCGACGACGCGCTCGCGAGGGCCGTGCAGTGGGGGGCCCGCGTGATCCTGTCGGTTCCCTGCTGCCAGCATGAAGTCGCCGATCAGCTCGAGTGTTCCGACCTGTCGCTGATGACCCGCCACGGCATTCTCAAGGAGCGCCTCGCGGCGATGGCGACTGATGCGCTGCGTGCAGCGGTACTCGAAGTCGTCGGCTACCGTGCGGACGTCATCGAGTTCATCGACATGGAACACACGGCGAAGAACCTGCTGATTCGTGCCGTCCGGCGGGACGCATCGGCGGAGGCGGACGCGCGTTCGGTTGCGGCTCGGGAGGAGTTCAATGCCCTGAAGCGACACTTCGGGGTCGAGCGGCTGGCGATCGAGAACGCGCTGCTGCAGGCGGTGCCGACTCTCAGCGACACGTGATTGCCAGTCGAGGCATGGACGTGGTACGCTCGAAGGACCTGAGGACGCGGGCAGAAACCATTACAGCGGCCGGGGTTCCGTACACTGGTCGCCCGATCGGGGGATAGTGGCAAGTGAAGCTGGCGATTCGACACATCGTTGCGGTAGCCGGGATCAGTCTGCTCGTTCCCGCCAGTGCCGTGCGCGGGGCCGAGGACCAGGCCGTTGACTATCTCCGCGACGTCAAGCCGATTCTGCGGAAGCACTGCTACGAGTGTCACGGTGGATCGCGGATCCAGGCCGGTCTGCGCGTCGACACGGCGGAGCTGGCCATTGACGGGGGCGACACGGGAGCGGGGCTGGTGGCCGGTGACAGCGCTGCCAGCCGGATTGTGCAGGCGATCGAGGGGACCTCGGACGAAATCTCGCAGATGCCCCTCGACAAGCCGCCGCTCACGCCGGATGAGATCGCCACGATCCGCCGGTGGATCGATCAGGGGGCGAAACATCCGGAGGATGAACAGCCGCTCGAGGACGTACGGATTCAGAGCGATCACTGGGCGTTTCAACCGTTGGCGGCGCCGAATGTTCCCGACAACGCCGGCGAATGGGCCCGCAATCCGATCGACGCGTTCATTCACGGCCGGTTGGAAGCCGCGGGACTGTCCCCTTCGCCGGAGGCGGATCGCCGCACGCTCATTCGCCGCCTTTCCCTGGACCTGACCGGGCTGCTTCCTTCGCCGGACGAGATCGACGCGTTTCTCGCGGACACGCAACCGGGCGCGTACGAGCGGCTGGTGGATCGTCTGCTGGCGTCGCCTCACTACGGCGAGCGGTGGGGCCGGCACTGGCTCGACCTGGCCCGGTACGCCGATTCCAACGGATTCACGATCGACGGACCGCGAACGATCTGGCCGTATCGTGACTGGGTCATCCATGCCCTCAACGACGACATGCCGTTCGATCAGTTCACGATTGAACAGTTGGCCGGCGACCTGCTGCCCGAGCCGACCCTGGAGCAGATTGTCGCGACCGGGTTTCACCGGAACACGCTTGCGAATCAGGAAGGGGGAACCGACGACGAGCAGTTTCGCGTCGAGTCGGTTGTCGATCGCGTCAATACGACCGGTGCGGTCTGGATGGGACTGACGATCGGCTGTGCCCAGTGCCACGATCACAAATTCGATCCGATCACCATGCGGGACTTCTACCGCATGTACGCGGTCTTCAACAGCACCGCCGACAACAATGATGCCGGCGGACTGGCCCCGAAGCTCTCGCTCCCCACCCCCGATCAGCAGAAGCGACTGTCGGAACTGAACGCGAAGCTGGCGGCGGTACGCAAACGGCAGAAGGAACTCGAAACGGGTCTGGCTGCCCGTCAGCAGGACTGGGAAGCATCGCTCGCCGAACCCGAGCCGGCCACGTGGAACATCATTGAAACGACGCGCGTCACTTCCAGTGACGGTGCCGAGCTCCGCGTTCTCGACGATGGCTCGCTGCTCGCCGGAGGTGAAGTCCCCGACCACGATGACTACCTGGTCGAATTTACTCCGGAGCGACCGGTAACAGCGATTCGGCTCGAAGTCCTCACGCATGATTCGTTGCCGAAGACGGGGCCGGGCCTTGCGGGCAACGGCAACTTCGTCCTCAGCGAGTTCGCGGTTCGTCAGGTGAATGCCGACGGGGAGAGTGTTTCGGTTCCCCTCGCGTCTGCGACGGCAGACCATTCTCAGCCGGACTATCCAATTGCGGCCGTCATCGACGGGGATCATCAGACCGGCTGGGCGATCAATGTGACGTCCGGCAACATGAATGTTGACCGGACCGCGATCATCACGCTGGCCAAACCGCTGCAAGGGGACACGGACCGGCCGGTGACGGTCGTTCTGCACCACCGCCGTCCGGGAAACCGCAAGTATCTGGTCGGTCGCTTTCGACTGTCGACGACCGACGCATCACCCGAACAGCTGACGACGTCGCCGGAAGTCGCGGCGGCGGCCCGCGTCGCTCCCGACGAGCGAACGGACGAACAACGCAAGCTGCTGCAGACCACCTTCCGGGACGCACAGCCGGACTGGCAGGGTATCGTGCGTGAGGTCGCGGGGCTGCAGAAGCAGATTGCCGCGCTGAACAAGACGGTCCCGACCACGCTGGTCATGAAAGAGCTGGACCAGCCGCGGGACACGTTCGTTCATGTTCGCGGCAACTTTCTGGTGAAGGGCAAACCGGTCACGCCCGGCGTGCCTGCCGTGTTGCCGGAACCGGTAGTGGATGAGGATCGGTTCACGCGACTGGATCTGGCCCGCTGGCTGGTCGATCCGGAGCATCCGCTGACGGCCCGCGTCACGGTCAATCGGGTCTGGCAGCGATACTTCGGTCAGGGGCTGGTGCAGACCGAGAACGATTTCGGCACCCAGGGGATCCCGCCGACACACCCGGAGCTGCTCGACTGGCTGGCTGGCGAATTCATCCGGCAGGACTGGAGCCTCAAGCAGCTGCACAGACTCATCGTGACCTCGGCGACCTATCGCCAGTCGTCACAGGTGCGGGAGGATCTGCTGCAGGCCGACCCGGCGAACCTCCTGCTGGGGCGTCAGTCGCGGATTCGACTGGAGGCGGAGATTGTGCGGGATATCGCGCTGGCCGCCTCCGGTGTCCTGAGCCGGAAGGTGGGAGGACCTCCGGTCTACCCGCCGCAGCCTGAGGGCATCTATGTCTTCACGCAGACGCGAAAGCCGTGGCCGGAAGCCAGGGGGGCCGATCGTTACCGGCGGGGGCTGTACACGTATTTCTGGCGGTCCAGTCCGCATCCGCTGATGCCGACCTTCGACGCGCCCGATGCCAACACGACCTGCACGCGACGCGTGAGATCAAATACGCCTCTGCAGGCTTTGACGCTGGCGAATGACCGGATGTTTGTGGAACTCTCGCAGGCACTTGCGGTACGGATTCTCGAGGAGAGTCCGGAGTACGATGCCGGCCGCATCCGGCATGGTTTCGTCTGTGCACTGGGGCGCGAACCGACCGAGGACGAGTCGGAGCGTCTGCTGCGGTACCTCGATCAGCAGAGGACCGGCTTTGCCGCCAACGCGGAGTCGGCCGCCGCCGTCGCCCCGCCAATGCCGGGTGGCGACGTTCCTGTCGAGGAGCGAGCGGCATGGACGACGGTGGCGCGTGTGCTGCTGAACCTTGATGAGTTCATCACCAGAGAATAGGCTGCAGTGCTCACCGCCGCGTCTCACGACTTCCGGAAGCGGACCTGAGAAGAGCATCAACCGGTACGGAATCGGCCGTGTCGTTCCCCTCTTCGTCGCGGATGGTCCAGTTTGACGCCCCCGCCATGAGCCGTAGCTGTGCGGGACCCGTTCGGTCCGGTCGCCGCCGGCCACTCGAACCGTACCAGTCGAACCGTTGTTGACAGTCTCCGACTCCATCCACTTCAAGTTGTGACCATGAAAGCACTTGCCGTCCGCCCGGGCGTAAAGCACAGCGCCCATATTGCTGAGATGCCCACGCCCCGGTTGAGTGACATTCCCGGCGGTCGCGGAGTGCTGGTGCGCACGCTGCAGGTTGGCGTCGACGCCACCGATGCCGAAATCAACGAGGCGCTCTACGGTGCCGCTCCCGATGGCCAGGACTTTCTTGTTCTGGGCCACGAGGTGTTCGGCGTTGTCGAGGAAGTCGGTCCCAACGTCACTCACGTGCGGCCCGGGGATCTGTGTACCTGCACGGTCCGCCGTCCCGGCCCGACGATCTACGACCTGATCGGTCGCAACGACGTCACCAGTGCCGAAACGTATTACGAACGCGGCATCAATCTGCTGCACGGCTTCATGAGCGAACGGTTCGTCGATGATGCCGAGTTCATCGTGCGCGTGCCCGACGGCCTGCGGCATCTGGGCGTGCTTTCGGAACCGGCCAGCGTCTGTGCGAAGGCGATCGAGCAGGCGTTCCTCGCTCAGCATCGCCTGCAGGTCTGGCAGCCCGAGGTCGCGTTCGTCATGGGGGCCGGCCAGATCGGACTGCTGACGACGATGATGCTCCGGCTGCGGGGAATGCGGGTCTATACCGTCGCCCGCACGCAGAATCCCGGCCTGAAGGAAGAAATCGTCAAAGCCTACGGCGGCGAGTACGTCAGCACCCGCGAAACAGCACTCGCTGACCTGGTGCGCGACGTCGGGCGTCCCGATCTGGTTGTCGAAGCGACCGGCAGCAGCCGCGTCGCCTTCGAGTGCATGGAGATCATGAACCTCAACGGCGTCCTTGTCTGGACCAGCGTGACGGGCGGGGATAACCGGCTGCAGGATGTTCCAGCCGACCGCATCAATCTGGAATGGGTGCTCGGCAACAAGCTGCTCGTCGGCAGCGTGAACGGGAACCGTCATCACTTTGCTCAGGGACTGGCGGATCTGGCACTCGGCGAGGCGACCTTCCCCGGTGTGACCGAACGGATCCTGACCAACCCGATTGACGGTTACGACGATCCGGCCGAGATTATGAAACAGCTGACCGAAGACCGGTCGGCTCTCAAGGTGTACGTGAACGTCGCGGACGCCTGAACCGATTCCGCCTCTCCGGCGGTGTCGAACCGACTGCATGACGCACACTGGCAGGCTGCATCGCGCCGGCAGCCTTGCCGCATCTACCGAGGAGACCATCGATGTCCAACGCAGCTCCAATCGTAATCGGACTTGGCGAGCTGCTGTGGGATGTCTTTCCCGACCGGCGTCTGCCGGGGGGCGCACCCGCCAACGTGGCCTATCAGGCCGGCCAGCTTGGCTGTCGTGGCGTCGTTGTTTCGCGCGTGGGGACGGACGACCTCGGCAACGAACTGTGCAGTTATCTCGACGAAAAGGGGCTCGATTCCAGCTCCGTGCAGCGCGATCCGGAACATCCGACCGGACGCGTGACGGTCGAGCTCTCCGCAGATGGACAGCCCGACTTCACCATCCACGAGCATGTCGCCTGGGATTTCCTGGCGTTCGATGACGCGTTGCAGCAGGTCGCCAGTCAGGCGGCCGCCGTCTGTTTCGGCACACTTGCGCAGCGGTCTCCCATCACGCGGCAAACGATCCACCAGGTGCTGGCCTCGACACAGCAGAACTGTCTGCGGGTGTACGACGTGAATCTGCGGCAGCAGTTCTACGATCGCAGCTGGATTGAGCCGTCACTGGAACGGGCCAGCGTGGTGAAGCTGAATCACGACGAGGTCGAGGTCATCTCCGGGCTGCTGGAGCTGCCGTCTGATCCGATCGGCTTTGCCGGTGCCGTCCAGGACAACTACGCCATCGACTGGGTCTGCATCACTCGCGGTGCCGACGGGTGTCTGATTGTCACCAACGACGAAACCGTCGATGTCCCCGGTCGCCCGGTCGAGGTGGTCGATACCGTCGGGGCGGGGGATGCGTTTACGGCGGCACTGATCAGCACGCGTCTGGAAGGCTGGCCTCTGCGACCGGCAGCCGAGTTCGCCAACCGGGTTGGAGGGCTGGTTGCATCCCGCTCCGGTGCGATGCCGACGCTGACCGATGAACTGGCCGAGCTGCGGACAGAATTCGGTCGCGGGGCCTGAATCGTCTCCCGCTCGCAGGATGTTGTCTGACGAACGGCCGCAACCCGCTTCCGTCTGCTCGGGGGATGGTCTATCTTCTGCGCTCGTTCCGCTTCAATCGCGGAGTGCCCAGAGCCGACATCGCTGACAAAGGCGAATTGCTGCCATGACCCATCCCTGGCACGACGTGACCCCGGGGGAAAACCTGCCGCGGGAATTCACCGTTGTCGTGGAAATCCCGAGCGGATCGAAAGTTAAGTACGAACTCGACAAGCAGACCGGCATGCTGCGGATGGATCGGCTGCTGTACTCGGCGGTTCATTACCCGGCGAATTACGGGTTCATTCCGCAGACCTACGCCGAAGACGACGACCCCCTCGACGTTCTGGTCATCACGCAGGAACGGGTCGCGCCGCTGACGCTCGTCCGGGCCCGCACGATCGGACTGATGACGATGGTCGACTCGGGCAAGCGGGACCACAAGATCCTCGCTGTCGCGCTGGATGACCCCGAGTACAACACGTTTCACGAGGCGAGCGACCTGCCGGTCCATCGTCTGGCGATGCTCCGCCGGTTCTTCCAGGACTACAAGACCCTCGAAGGCAAGGCGGTCGAGGTCGACGAGTTTCAGCCCGCCGAGGCGAGTCTTCCGGTCATCGAGTCAGCCTTGAGCGACTACAGCGAACGCCGTCAGCGGGGTCTGCTCGGCCGGTAGAGCCCCATGTCTTCCCGGGGGGCGACCCTGATACCAGCACGAAGCGCCAGCGAGTGGATCGTTTCCGGAGGTGGTTTCATCTCCGGAAACGCAGCGACGTGCGGTTGGCAATCACGGTAGGCTGGGACTGGTCCCAGTTGAGTGACAGGCGGCTGGCAGAGCCTGCCCTGCTGCGGGTGGTTGTCGCAAGGGGGCAGCCTTGGTGACTCGCCAACCGGGGCCGGCGCGTCCGGCTGGACGCATCACGCGGTGCGATCCCGCAGCGCTATGTATGCGCACGGCGTATGCGCACGGCTCACAGAGCCGTGGCACCAGTCAGAGAGCCGTGGCACCAGTCAGAGAGCCGTGGCACCAGTCAGAGGGCCGTGGCACCAGTCAGAGGGCCGTGGCACCAGTCAGAGGGCCGTGGCACCAGTCAGAGGGCCGTGGCACCAGGCAGAGAGCCGTGGCACCAGGCAGAGAGCCGTGGCACCAGTGCCCTTACCGGCCCCGCTGGCAGATCGGGCAGAAGAACGTCGACCGCTGCGTCTGCACGATTCTGCGGACCTTGCCGCGCTGGCAGGTCCGGCACCGCTCTCCCTCTTTGGCATACACCCGGTGTGCATTCTGGTAGCTGCCGTCCTGATTGAGGGCGTTGCGGTACGTTCCGTCGCCCAGCGTTGATCCCTCGTACCGGATCGCTTCGGCCAGAACGTCCTGCATCGCCTGATGGAGTCGTTCGATCTGCCGGCGATTCAGCCGGTTCGCACTTCGCTCCGGGTGAATGCGGGCCACGTGAAGCATTTCGCTGGCGTACAGGTTCCCGACCCCCGCGACCAGTTTCTGGTCGAGCAGTGCCGGTTTGATCGCCCGCGCGGTCCGGGCACAGGCCGCGGCAAATTCCTCGACGGTGATCTCGAGCGCATCCGGGCCGAGGGCAGGGGGATCGAGTGCATCCCGGTACTCCTCGGGCGAGTAGAGCCGGACCGTCCCCAGGCCCCGCCGGTCCCAGAACCACAGCGACGGGAGGTTGTCGCTGTCGGCGAACTCCCACACGATCCGCAGGTGTTCCGGGCTGGGGGGATCGGAAACGAGCATCAGTCCGGTCATCCGTGGCTCGATGGCGACGATGTCTGCTTCGTCGAACTCGAGCAGAACCCGTTTGGCCCGTCGCCGGACATCCGTGATCGTCCGTCCCCGGATCCGTCGGTCAATGGTCGAGAGCGAGGGCTCGATGCTGATCGGTCGGCGGTCGCACGGACAGGCGCGGACGGAGGCGACGGTCCGTCCGAGGACATACGGACGAATGCCGCGGACCATCGTTTCGACTTCGGGAAGTTCAGGCATGTCGGCTTCGGAACCGGTCGAATCTGGAGGGCGAACGTGTCTGTTGGGGCAGTTAAAACCGGTGCAATCGGAGTCATGTAAGGGATCCCGTTTCGCGTGACAACCGTCAGCGGATTACGGGCCGTATGTGTGGTCTGTTCAAGTTCTTACGCCCGCTCAACCGGTGCAGAACAACGAACTGGTGATTTTAAGGAAAGTGCTTGACGGGTCTCGGGCCCAAGACGATGCTACAGAAGGAAGGCCATCAGGTGGGCAGTCTGCGAAGTCTGCGCACCTGTTCCACGGAGATATTGTTCCTCGGTGGTCCGAGACAGCACGGCACTGTCGGACAGCCGCCGCCGCACGGGGAGACGGTAATGCATCAACGAGTATCTGTTCCGGAAACGACCTCCGCTCGCCGCGGACAGGTCGCGCCACTGCTGGTCGGGGCCGCCTGCTTTGCGGCACTGCTCGTGGGACTGGCGATCTTCCAGCCCGCGTCCGACGTCGAGACGCCCGCCGTCGCCATTGGAGAGCGAGGGGCCGTCACCGAACAGGTGGCTTCCGCTCCCGCCGTCAAGCCGGCACCGTTCGCTTCCGCCGAGGCGGGAGAACCGGTTGCTCCCATTGCGGCCACGCCCGCCGAAGAGCGGCAGCAGCAGGTTGCCGGTCACGTTGACGCCGGCGAGTTCCAGCAGGCTGTCGACGTCGCCCTGACGGCCACCTCTGCCGATGAGCGGACCGCACTGCTCAAGCAGATTGCCCGGGCTCAGATGCAGATGGGCGCCTTTGATGCGGCCCGCGCGACGATCCGTCGCATTCCCGATTCCGAACAGCGTGTCGCCGAACAGGTCGAAACCGCCCGGCAGGAGCTGCTCGCCGGTGGTTCCGGAGCCGACTTCGAATCGCTCATCGACCTGATCCAGAACGAAACTGAAGGTCCGTGGTTCGACGTGGACGGCATCGGCGGAACGATCACCGAGTTCGAAAGTGGTGTTCGCGTCGATCCGACCGGCCTGCTGTACCAGGTGAACCGTCGTGAGCTGTCTGGCAAGCTGGCGGCCCTTGGTGTTCGGGCCCGCAAGGCGGATCTCAACGAAGACATGGCTCGTCCGTCGGCACTTCGCATGGTGTCGCTGACGCGTCTCGAAAAGGCTGTCGCCGAGCGGATCGCCAGTGGACAGCCGGTCGTCGAGTCGATGCAGCAGCTCGCCGGCCTCTCGCAGATTCAGTACGTGTTCGTCTACCCCGAAGAGGGTGAGGTCGTTATCGCCGGTCCCGCCGAAGGCTGGGCCTACAACGAACTCGGCATGCCGGTTGGCGTCAACAGCGGCCGTCCGACGCTGCAGCTGGATGACCTGGTGACCGTGCTGCGGACGTTCGCTCCGGGCGGACAGCAGATCTTCGGCTGCTCGATTGATCCGCGTCAGGAAGGCCTGAAGGAACTGCAGGAATTCGTCGCTGCTTCGCAGGCCAATGGTCCGCTGAGCCCCGGCGAAGTTCGTGCCTGGGCGGAACAGCTCGGCCAGAAGCTGGGACGCCAGGACATCACCGTCTACGGTGTGCCGACCGACTCCCGCGTTGCCCGCGTGCTCGTCGAAGCTGACTACCGCATGAAGCTGATCGGGCTGGGCAAGTGGGATCAGACCGCCGACATCCCCAGCTACTTCGATCTGCTGGGCCAGAACCCCGAGTACATCGCCGGCGGTATGGATGCCCTGCGGTGGTGGATGACGATGCAGTACGATTCGGTCCTGCACAGCGACGATCACAACGCCTTTGAAGTTCGCGGCTCGTCGGTCCTGTGCCAGTCGGAAAACCAGTTCCTGACCGATCAGGGACAGCGTGTCGAAACCGGCAAGTCGGAACCGATGAACCAGCTGTTCGCCTCCCGCTTCACCGAACAGTTCGGTCAGCTCGCCCAGGAAGACCCGATCTTCGCGGACATGCAGGGCATCTTCGACCTGGCTCTGGTCGCTGCCCTCATCCGCCACGAACGGATCGACGAGCGTCTGCAGTGGGATCTCGGAGCGTTCGGCATCAACGGCGAATACCAGCCGGCCCGCTACGCGGCTCCCACCGAAGTCGACACCGCCGTCAACCACCGCGTCTACCGTGGCACCGAAGTGGTCGTTCAGGTCGCTGGTGGTGTCCGGGCAGACCTGCTGTCGGTGCTGAACGACGCCGAGAAGTGGCAGTCGGCACCGCGGCTCGGTCAGACCGCCGAAGGCAGCCGGCCGGCCAACCTTCCGGAAGGTCGCTGGTGGTGGGATGTGACCGCCAACTGAAGGGATGGCCCCGCAACTTCGATCGGCAGGGACGCTGAATCATGATGACTATCAATGCAGCCCGACGACTTGTGTGCGTCGGGCTGTTTCTGTTAACGGTGGCTGAGTCCGTTCCGCTGCCGGCCGCACCGCCGGCTCCTGGCATCGCTGCCGTCGGGACGGAACCCTCCGTCATCGATGCGCTGCCGGCCGACGCGAACTGGACCGAGATCATCGAAGGCCTGCTGCTGGAAGCGGTGCCGCAGGACTACGAGGATCTGCGTCACTGGGGGAAGAAGACCGAGGTCTTCGACGGATTCCGTGTGCGGGGACTGCGTGTTTCCAAGCGGACGAAGAAGGTCAACCACGGTCTGTGGCGACGGTATCGTGTTCGCCTGCTGCACCCCGAGAAGACGTTCGATCTCGAAGTCCGCGATCTGCAGCCGGCCGGTCGCGGGCGGTTTGCCTTTCGCGTCGTCACGACGGCTCGCGCACGATGTCACGTCAAACTCACGCAGTGGGCGCTTGGCGTGAAAGGTCTGAGCACCAGTGCCGAAGCCGACATCCGGATTCGCATGTGGGCCGACTGCACGCTCGGAATCCGGACCGAACGCCCGGCAGGGCAATGGCTGCCGGATCTCGTCTTCGAACCGGACGTCCACCGCATCCGTCTGAAGGTGCTGGACGTCGACGTGCGCCGGATCGGTCCGATCGGTGGAACCGTTGCTGAAGAGATCGGCGACGGTTCGCGGGCGGTTGTCGAGGATCTGCTCCGTCAGCGTGAGGGCAAGCTGGTCCGCAAGGCACGCAAGGCGATCGATCGCAAACGGGATCGGCTGCGCGTTTCGATCACCCGCGTCGGCGCAGCAAAGTCTCCGACCGTGACGGATCCCCCGACCCCGACGGATGATGATCAATGACATCCGGCGCGAGCCGGCTCAGCAGGTCTCTTCTTCGTCCTTGTCGTGACGAATGTGGAGCAGGTCTTCCAGGTGAGTGGTTGCCAGCACGTCCCGCAGTTCCGCGGTCGGATGGTACAGCTCGACGTCGATGCCGTGACGCTTCACTGCGGCCAGCACACCCAGGATCCAGCTCGAGACGACTTTGACGTCCATCAGGTCGACCACCAGTACCTCGCACTGATGACTGTCGACAAGCTCCAGCAGACGGTCCAGGCACTCTGCCGCAATCGTCGGATCATCAAGATGACGCGCGTCAAAACCGATGAGCGTCAGCTTGCCCCTCTTGTACAGATGAAAGTGCTTCGAGAGTTCGGTCATGTGGGAGTTCACCCGCAGTGAGAACCGTGATTGCGGGCCAGCGAGGGGAGATCGTCGCAATCCATGTCGTCGGGTCAGCGAATCATTCCATCCGATCCGGCCGGAGAATACGTGTGTCCGGTACACGACCCGCGAACCTGTCATGATGCGGTTTCGAGGGGGACAATTCAACCCTGGCTCGCTCCGCGCGGACCCCGACCGGCTCGCAGACGGAGTTCCGTCAGCGGCCAGCTGCCGCAAGCCCCTGTGTACAGACAGCTTCAGTTCCGTTTCCAGTCGCCGATCCAGAGCTGGCTGCTGCCGTCCTCGCCCCGACTCGAGGTCCACATCAGCTTCGAGCCGTCCGGGCTGAAGACCGGCAGGACATCGGCCTTTTCGTGGAACGTGATCCGCTCCACATCGCCGCCTCGAAATGTCTTCTCGTCCATCTCGACGTCCATCGTGTAGAGGTCGAAATTGGCGAAGCGGGGGCCACGTGAGTAGTCCGCTCGGGTCCAGACGATGTACTTGCCGCTCGGGTGAAAGTACGGGGCCCAGTTGACCGTGTTCAGGTCGTCGGTCAGCTGCACTTCGGTCTTGCCGTCGGTCGAGATCGCGTAGATCTGCAACATGTGCTCCTGATCACGGTCGCTGCGGAAGATGACCCAGTTGCCGTCCGGCGAGAAGAACGGTCCGCCATCGTATCCGTCGACGTCGGTCAGTTGCCGCACGTTGCTGCCGTCCGCATCCATGATGTACAGGTCCGGGTCGCCGTCACGCGTCGAGGTGAACACGATCTGCTTGCCGTCCGGCGAGTAGCTCCCCTCCGCATCATATCCGGGGGCGTCGGTCAGCTGCTGCATTCCCGTGCCGTCCGCATTGACGACGTAGATGTCCATGTGCGGATCGAAGTCCCACTGGTAGCGGCGACGTCCTCCTTCGGCGGCGAGCTGGCGGGCCTGGGCTTCGATCGCCTCGACTTCCGGGTGGGTATGGGCCGAAGCGAACAGGATCTTCTCACCGTCGGGGGTGAAGTACGCACACGTCGTCCGCCCGCGTCCCGGGCTGATGCGGACCGGAACCCGTTCATCCAGTGGCTGAACATAGATCTGGTAGAACGGATAGCCGACCGGATACGCCTGGTAGACGATTGTCTGACCGTCGGGCGAGAAGTACCCCTCACCGGCGCGCGGCAGTCCGAACGTCACCTGCCGGATGTTCTCCAGGGACTTTGCTTCGCTGCTCGCGACGCTGTCGGCGTCATCCGCACTGGCGATGGAGAGTGTGGACAGGCAGAGCGCAAGCAACATGAGGGTTGCGACCGCGCCGCGTTTTCCGACAGACCCGAACAACCGGAGTGGGTCGACTGAGCGGGGCAGGAGTCGTGGAGCGTGCATCAAGTACAGTTCCTTCGATTCCGATGAGACTCACGAGTCCAGCCTGCGTCCCGGGTTTCAAACGCGGGACACGTTTTCGCCATCGATCTTTGCGACGGGCCGATACTCCGTGAGGTTGAAAATGGAATGTCCACGTTGCGCGTCGAAAGACGTCTATCGAAGTCGTAAGTGCGACAATCCGCTTCTGCGCGCAATTCTGTGTGTGCGGGCCCGGTGCCACTGGTGCGGCTATCTCTTCACCGCACCAATGTGGCGGGTGGGCTCCGCCGCACCGGCTGCCACGGAGCCCGCCCAAAAACGCCGCGCTGCCTGATCAGGAACGGGCGGCCGCGAACGGCTGTGTTCGTGACCAGGGTTTGCGATACGACTTGTCGGTCATCTCCTGGGCTTCGCTGTCGTCGATGATCTGCTCGGACTGCGGATCCCACTTGATGCCCCGCCCCAACCGGGCAACGAGGTTGCCCAGGTGGCAGACCGTGGCACTGCGGTGTCCGATCTCCACATCGCAGATCGGTTTCTCGCGGGTCTGCATGCACTCCAGGAAGTTGCCCACGTGGTTCGTACTGCGGGTCAGCTGTTCGGGAAGTGCGGCGACATCCTGTTCGAGCAGTTCCTTCGGCTCGACTCTCAGCTTGCCGCGATTGACGTAGATCCGGCCCTCGGTGCCGATGAACGTCGTTCCGCCCGGGATGTCCTTCTGGCCCTGTCCGGCGATCAGCTTCACGCCGTTCTCGTAGGTGTGAGTAATCCGGAACGTCTCGGTCACCTCGTGAAAGCCTTCGGGATGGAAAGTCGCCGTTCCTTCCGTCGCGATCGGGCCGGTGTCGTCGGTCCCCATGCCCCATTGGGCGATGTCGAGGTGATGGGCTCCGAAGTTGGTCATCTGGCCGCCGGAGTAGTCCCACCAGAAGCGGAAATTGTAGTGCACCCGCTTCTCGTTGTAGTTCCGCCACGGGGCCGGTCCGAGCCAGCGTTCGTAGTCGAGGATTGCCGGCGGTTCGGTGTCGGGGCCGAGTGCACCAGGATGGTTCGGCCTGTTGATTCCCGCCAGGACCGTTTCGAGCTTTCCGATCGCGCCGTTACGGACCAGCGTGCACGCAGTCCAGAACTCCTTCGACGACCGCTGCTGCGAGCCGGTCTGCACGACGCGGCTGTTTTCGCGTGCCGCCTGAACCATGCGGCGGCCTTCGGCGATGGTCAGGCTCAGTGGCTTCTCGCAGTAGACGTCCTTGCCGGCCTGGCAGGCATGAATCGTCATCAGGGCGTGCCAGTGATCGGGCGTGGTGATGACGACCGCATCGATGTCCTTGCGGTCGAGCACCTCGAGATAGTCGCCGTACTGATCGACACTGCGATCGCGGTCGGTGACAATCTTTGCGGCCTTGGCGCGGACGTCGCTATCGACGTCGCAGACGGCCGCGACATTGCAGCCGGCACCAAGGAACCGCTTGAGGTTTCCGGTACCCTGGTTGCGGACGCCAATGCATCCGACGGTCACCCGTTCGTTGGCACCGAATGCGGTTGAAGGGATGATCCACGGCGCTGCAGCAAAGCCCGCTGCCGCCGCCGAAGTTTTCTTGAGCACATCACGACGGGTCAACCGTGAGGAATCGGCCATTTGGGTGATTCTCCTGCAAGGCACGACTTCGGAAGCGTTCGACATCGAGCTTACCGAATGCCGCGTCGTCGTGCCATCGGCCGGACGCTGCAGGACGCCGGTGGATGGGGCGGTTGTGAACCGGCTTGCCGGTGTGCTAGGTTTCGCCCGCGCACTCCTCCGTTCTTCCCGGACGCCCGTGGCAGGCCCGTATGCCTGAGGGTGAGCGGTGCGTAGAATGGTCTGTTCGCGCTGAATCTGTTGGCGCTGAAACTGAGATCGAGGTTCCGACTGTGAACGATCAATCCATTCCGGCCCACTCCCGCCGCATCCCGGCACGCTCGACGACGATTCTGAGCGTTCGCCACAACGGGCAGGTTGCCATCGGCGGTGACGGGCAGGTGACATATGGTTCGAGTATTCTCAAGCAGGACACGCGGAAGCTCCGCAAACTGCTCAACGATCAGGTGATTGTCGGCTTTGCCGGTTCGACCGCCGACGCCTTCGCTCTCATGGAACGCTTCGAAGCCAAGGCGAAGGACTACCCGGGCAACCTGCCCCGGGCGGCCACCGAACTGGCCCGCGACTGGCGGACCGACCGTATGCTCCGCCGGCTCGAAGCAATGATGATCGTCGTCAATCCCGAGCACAGCCTGCTGATTACCGGGCAGGGAGACGTCGTCTCGCCGAGCGACGGCATCCTCGGCATCGGTTCGGGCGGACAGTTTGCCGTCGCAGCCGCTCGCGGACTCGTCCGCCACGCATCGCTGTCGGCCGCCGAAATCGTTCGCGAATCGCTCGCCATCGCCTCGGAAATCGACGTCTATACCAACAGCAACATCGTGGTGGAGGAATTCCCGTGCAGGAGCTGACCCCCCGGCAGGTTGTCGAGAAGCTCGACCAGCACATCGTCGGCCAGGACGATGCCAAGCGGGCCGTTGCGGTTGCGCTGCGAAATCGCTGGCGATGGAAGCAGCTGTCCGAAGACATCCGCCGCGAAGTCACCCCCAAGAACATCATCATGATCGGCCCCACGGGGGTGGGAAAGACCGAGATCACCCGGCGACTGGCCCAGCTGACCGGCGCACCGTTCATCAAGATCGAGGCGACCAAGTACACCGAGGTCGGCTACTACGGTCGCGACGTCGAGAGCATGATCCGCGACCTGGTCGAGGCGGCGATCCAGCTCGTCAAGGCGTCCAAGCGGACTGAGGTCGAGCCGAAAGCCCAGGGGCACGTCGAGGAACGGCTGCTGGATCTGCTGCTGCCGGCCCCGTCGGGCGGCTTCGAAGCCCTCGAAGACTCCGACGCACAGGCCCGCCACGAACGGACGAAAGAGAAGTTCCGCGACATGCTTCGGGCCGGCGAATTCGAAGATCGCGAGGTCGAACTGCGTGTCGAACAGCGGCAGACACCGGTCCAGATCTTCTCCAACATGGGCATGGAGCAGATGGACATGGACTTCCAGAACATGTTCGAACGGCTGATGCCCAAAAACTCTCAGAAGCGGAAGATGTCCGTCGCCGACGCCCGCAAGATCCTGCTCGAACAGGAGATCGAGGCGCTCATGGACACGGACGTCATCCAGGAGGAGGCGATCCGTCTGGCCGAGAGCACCGGCATCATCTTCATCGACGAGCTGGACAAGATCTGCGGACCTGAAGAGGGAAGCAAGCAGGCGGATGTCAGCCGGCAGGGCGTTCAGCGCGATTTGCTGCCGATCGTCGAAGGAACGACCGTGCAGACCCGCTACGGCAACATCAAGACGGACCACATCCTGTTCATTGCCGCGGGGGCATTCCACCGGTCGCGGCCGTCGGACCTGATGCCCGAACTGCAGGGACGCTTTCCAATCCGTGTCGAACTGCAGGATCTGACACGGGACGACTACCTCCGCATCCTCACTGAGCCGAGCAGTTCGCTGACCCGGCAGTACGCGGCACTGCTGGAGACAGACGGCGTCAAAGTCGAGTTCGAGGCGGACGGACTCTCGGCCCTGGCCGATATCGCCTGGGACGTGAACCAGTCGTCACAGAACATCGGCGCCCGCCGACTGCATACCCTGCTGGAGCGGCTGCTCGAGGAAGTCAGTTTCGAGGCTCCGGACAAAGTCAGCGGCAAGGTGACGATCGACCGGGACTACGTCCACGCCCGGCTCGACAAGGTCACGCAGACCGAGGACCTGAGCAAGTTTATTCTGTAGGCGTGAGGCGCGAGTCTTGAGTGTGAGTGCGAACTGGCGAGCCCCGAGCGTGAGCTCGGGGGTATTCGCCGTCGTGGCGATGTGATCACCCGGGAGCTCACACTCCCGGCTCGCCTGCAAGTAATTGCGCGTTGTACATCGCAAACAGACGGGGCGAGCCCCGAACCGCAGGCCCGGTTGAACCGGCCGGATCGTCTGCCGTTGTCGACGGCCGGCAGCAGTCGGCTCTGCTCGAGCCTCACGACTCGCGCCTCGAGCCAGACTCACTTCGGCTTCTCGAAGATCCGGAACCTGGCCAGACGCAGCTTCTGCAGCCAGAACTGCGTCAGAATCCACAGCGTCGTCAGCCCGTACTTTACGCTCCGGCTGAAATTGATGCTCGATGCCTCGTCGAAGTAGCGGACCGGCACCGGAATGTCGCCCACCTTGTAGCCCCAGTAGACCGACTGCGCCAGAAACTGGCTGTCGAAGGCGAAGTCATCCGTGTTGTTCTCGATCGGAATCGACTCCAGCACCTCGCGACGGTACGCCCGGAACCCGCTGTGAAAGTCGCCCAGGTTCTGCCCCAGGGCAATGTTCTCGACAGTCGTCAGGATCCGGTTGGCGATGTACTTCCAGACCGGCATGCCCCCTTCGAGTGCTTCCCGACGCGTGCGGATTCGCGACCCCAGGACGACATCACAGATCCCCAGCCGGATGATCTCCACGGCAACCGGGATGACGCGGCTGTCGTACTGGTAGTCCGGGTGAATCATCACCACGTACTCGGCACCGGATTCGAGTGCCCGGCGATAGCAGGTCTTCTGGTTGCCGCCGTAGCCGAGATTCGTCTCGTGTTCGATGACCGTCAGTCCGAGCTGGCGGGCGATTTCGACGGTGTTGTCGCTGCTGCAGTCATCGACGAGAACCACCTCGTCGACCGAGCCGGGCGGAATGTCGGCGACCGTCTGTTCGAGCGTCTGTGCCGCGTTGTAGGCGGGCATGATGGCGACAACTCGACCGCGCGATGGCGATGCGGTCTTTTCGGACAGTGCGGTCCCGTCGACCTCCGGTTGCGTCATGAATCTGGCCGTCAAACTCTCGTGGTGGCGGAAAACGGATCGACGAGGCCGCTGCGTGGACGAACGGTGCTGGTCCCCGTCAGAACTGGTGTCCTTCCTGCGGACCGTTCTCGGTCAGCGTGAGGATCTCGGGGCCTTCCTCGGTCATCAGGATCTGGTGTTCGAACTGGGCCGACAGCGAACCGTCCCGGGTCACGACCGTCCAGCCGTCCTCCAGTGGTCCGCGTGTCTCCTTGCCGCCCAGATTGATCATCGGTTCGATGGTGAAGCTGACGCCGGGGTAGAGGATGTCCGCACGCGAACGCCGGAACGGGACGTGAGGGATGCCGGGCTCCTGGTGAAACCGGCGACCGATCCCGTGTCCCTGGAAGTTCTCGACGACGCCGAACCCGAGTGGCTGGATGAACCGCGTGATCGAGAAGCCGATTTCGATGACCGACGAGTACGGCTGCAGGTTCCGGATCGAGTGCCACATCGAGTCGAACGACGCCTGCGTCAGCCGGCGGGCGTCCTCAGAACAGTCGCCGATCAGGAATGTCTCCGACGAATCCCCGTACCAGCCGTCGACAATCGTCGTGCAATCGACATTGACGATGTCACCGTTCCTGAGTGGTACGTCATTGGGGATGCCGTGGCAAACGACTTCGTTCACGCTGGTGCAGATGCACTTCGGATAGCCGTTGTACCCCAGGCAGGCGGGAATGTGGCCGTGGTCGCGGGTGTACTCTTCCGCGATCCGGTCCAGTTCGTCGGTGGTGGTGCCTTCGACGACGTGGGGCCGCAGCAGGTCGAGCAGCGAGGCGTTGAAGCGACCGGCGGCGCGCAGGCCGTCCCGTTCGTCTGGCGAGTTGTACGTGGGCAGTTTGCGGCCGCGTCGAGGCGTCAGCAGTCGGCGCATATAGGACTCCGGTGGTTGAACAGGACATTCTTGTCGCGTCCCGACCGGGAATCAACCGGCTCCCACCGGTTCGATGGCCGTCCGGATGCGATTCCTCGGGGAACAGGGCCGCCGCTCAGCCCGTTGCGTCGGCCGTGGCGAGGGCGGAGGAATCTGCCGCCGGACTGGACTCCGGGATCCAGTTGACCCAGCGGAGCAGGACCGGCAACAGCACGAGGTTCCCCATCAGCCCCCCGAACATCGCCACGCTGACCAGAACACCAAAGTAGACCAGCGGGATAAAATTCGACAGGGCCAGAACCGTGAACCCGAGAACCAGGGCCACATTGGCAAACACCAGCGCCCGTCCGACCGAGCCGTGCGTCTGCCGGACCGCCTCGAAATGATCGGCTCCTGCCAGGCGGGCCCGCCGGTAGCCACTCAGATAGTGGATGCTCGAATCGACCGTCAGTCCCATCGACACACTGGCGATCATCGCCGTCCCGATGTTGATCGGTACGCCCGTCCAGCCCATCCCGCCGATCACCAGCAGGATCGGGAAGACATTCGGCACCAGCGAGATCAGCCCGATCCAGACATTGCGGAAGGCAATCGACATGGCGATCGCGATGCCCGCGGCGGCCAGGGCAAAACTGACGATCTGGTCGCTCAGCAGGCTCGAAATCAGATACGCCAGCAGGACATACAGGCCGGTCGCCCGGGCGTCCGGGAAGTGTTCGCGGGCCTTCTTTTCGGCGGCATCGATCAGCGTCAGCTTCACTTCGGCCGGCTGCTGCTCGAGCGCCCGCAGGACAACCCGCATTCTGCCGGCATCCTCATTGTACAGCCCGGGGACGAACTCCGGCTGAAACTCCTTCAGCAGAGACAGTTTGCGCGGAACCGTCCGGGCCGCGATGCCGGGAATGAAGTCGAGCCCGTCCGCAAGCGTAATGACCTTGGTCAGCCGCGTGCCGTCTTCCAGCTCCAGTTCCCGCAGGTCCGTCGCCAGAGCCCGCAGCCGGTCGAGTGATTCGTCGTCGAGTTCATCCGGCGCGGAGAAATGAACCTCCCAGTTCCCCACGCCCCCGAGCCGGCTCTCGAAATAATCCAGCGACTGCACGAGCAGACTCGACTCGCGGAAGTTCTTGCTGAAATCGGTCTCGACGCGGAGGCGGAAGAAACCGGCAAAGGCGGCAATCATCAGTCCGACCGCCAGCCCGGTCACCAGCAGGGGACGCCGCGCGGTCCACCGCGTGATCCCCGACAGCAGCGACAGCAGTCGCCCTTCCGCCGGCGTGTCGCGGGGATCGGTGTCGAACCGGCCAATCAGGATGCCGCCCGGCAGCAGCAGCAGCGTGCTCGCCAGCACCAGCAGCGTTCCCATTCCCATCATGATGCCGAAGCTGCGGACCGGCGTGATCTGGCTCGACAGCAGTGCCGCAAACCCGATCGATGTCGTCACGCAGGTCCAGAAGACGGCCGGAGCCAGTTGCGTGAACGTACGCCGGAACGCCTCCTGACGGTCCATGGTCCGCCGGAAGTCCCGATAGGTGACCGTCACGTGCGTCACGGTGGCGATGCCGATGATCGTCACCAGCGAGTTCAGCATCGAGCTGACCATGCTGAGCTTCAGGCCCGTGAGCACCAGGGCCGCCCGCGTCCAGACCAGCGTCACCTGCACGATCAGCAGCGGCAGGATTACCCAGCGAATGCTGCGGAACAGCAGCAGAATCACCAGCAGCAGCAGACCCGACGAGGCCACCCCCAGCGTCGTCGCGTCCTGTTCGACATAGCGGAACATGTCGTGGACCTGCACCGGCTCGCCGGCAACGTACGCGGGCGGATCGTGTGCAGTGGCCAGTTCGCGAATGCGGGCGAACGTCTCGCTGCGGGGAACGGGAGCCTGGTCTTCGGGCATCAGCCTGAGCACGATCGCCGTCGTCTCGTCATCCGAGCCGATCAGCACGTGCCGGGAAAACTCCAGCAGTCGATCCCGTGTGATCGGAAACCGCAGAAACAGTCGGACCGGCAGCGAGGCATTCTCGGGGCGGAGGGTGTCGGCGAGACTCTGGGTGCTCTCGGGGCGGATGCCCGGCACGGCACTCAGCTCGCGGGCGAACTCCCGCAGCCGTTCCAGGTTTTCCGTCTCGAGAATGTCCGGGTCGGCATAGGCAACCAGAACAAACTCGTCGCCGCCAAACCAGTCCTTGCTCTCCCTCCAGGCAGCAAGGTACGGATCGTCTTCGGCGTAAAAGGACTCGATCGACTCGTCCAGTTCGAGCTGCGAAGCAGGCCGGATCGCCAGCAGGGTCAGCAGCAGCCCGACGATGAGCAGTGCCACTCGATACCGCAACAGCAGCTGCGCCAGTCGGTCGAGCCGGTTCTTCGGTGAGCCGTCATTCACGGTGGTGATGCTGGTCGGGGGCGACAACGGACTTCTGAATCGGTTGCGGGACGAGGACACCCTGACGCGCCTCGCAGAGGTCGCGTTTCACTCCGCAATCCGGAGCAGGGAGCCGATAAGAATACTTCGGTCACTCCGGACCGACCAGACCGCTTCCAACCGGTGGATGACCATTCTGTGTGAAAGGTCTTCTCCAGCAGTCGAGCAAGGCGGGGCGGCCGCTACAATCCGGGGCACGTGATGATGATGCCCGACCACCCGGTTCTTCCCCATGCCGCCAGCCGGACTCCGCAGACTGTTCCTGATCGTACTGATCGGACTCTTCGTCCGGGCCGGCGTCATGCTGTCGGCACCGCAACGTCTCCTGGATGACCGCGACACGTACGTCGGGCTGGCACTCGGAATTGCTGAGGGACGCGGCTTTTCCATCCCCGAAACCGATCAGCCGACCGCCTACCGCCCGGTACTCTACCCGTTGCTGCTGTCGGTCGGCATCCGGTTTGCGCCCATACTGTGGGTGGCGATCATCAATCTTGCCGCCACGGCCGCCGCCATCGTCGCGACGTGGTGGATCGCCCGCCGGCTGAGCCTCGACGATCGCGGGGCACTCATCGCGGCCGGACTGCTGGCTCTCGATCCGCTGCTGATGTTGTACGCGGCGTACCCGATGACGGAAACGCTCTGCCTGTCACTGGTTGCGATGCTCCTGGCGGCTGCGTTCACGACAGCGGACCGTCTCAGCGCCCCCCGCGCAGTTCTGGTGGGGCTGCTGTTCGGACTGGCCGCCCTGTGTCGCCCCTCCGTCTGGGCATTCGGAGGACTGTGGGCCGGTCTGAGTGTCGCGCACGCGGTCTGGACGCGATACCGCAGTCCAGACGACACATCCACACTACCGGTCCGAACCTGGGGAATTGTCGCCGGCACCGTGCTGCTGGTGGTGGCTCCGTGGGTGATCCGCAACTGGATCGTCTTCGGCCAGCCGATTCTGATGACGACCCACGGCGGCTACACGATTCTGCTGGGAAACAACGAAGCGTTCTACGAGGAGGTCGTCGCTCAGCCGCTGGGAACGGTCTGGGATGGTTCCCGCGGCCCGGGGCAGTCGGCCTGGGTGAACGGGCTGCATGCCGAGATGAATGCCGCCGGGCTGAAGACCGATCTCGAACGGGACCGGTTCATGTCCCATCGGGCGCGGGAGACGATCCGGCAGCATCCGGACCTGTTCGTTCGGGCGGTGATGTTGCGGCTGCTGCGGTTCTGGAATGTGGTGCCGAGCGGCCCGTCGGCTGCAGCCGTCCCGACGGTCGTGCGCTGGGGCGTCGGCGCGTTCTTCGTGACGTACTGGTTGCTGGCGATCGGCGGAGTGTGGCACGCGGTGCGAAGCGGCGACGTTCGCTGGTGGACCCTGCTGCTGCTGGTCGTCAGTTTCTCGCTGGTCCACACGCTCTACTGGAGCAACGCACGGATGCGGGCTCCGGTGATGCCGGCCGTCGCTGTGCTGGCCGCATGGACTGCCGAATCCCTGCTGCGACGTTGCGTGAAGCGCCCGACATCCATCGGTTCAGGCTGATGCAATCGTGCGATGTGGCCGCTAGAATCGCGATCTGAACCGGCCCGGCGCGGGCCACCCTCCTCCGATTCACCCCCACGCTGCCGGACAACCGGGAGGACACCTGCCGTGAGACTCTGCCGCTACCTCTTCAACGACCGGTCGTACGTCGGCTTCTACAACGACGAGTCGGTTCTGCCTCTGCTGGCGGCTGCCGTCATCGCCGAGGTCAAAGTTCCCGAATCGAACCTCCTCACCGACTATCTGCCGGGCGGGCCGCACCGCAATGCGATTGTGGGCCTGCAGCACAAGCTGGCCGAAATCGATGCGGCGAAGATCGAAGGAGTGTCGCTGTCGGTCTCGGACATCCAGCTGCAGGTGCCGGTCGAAGCCCCAGGCAAGCTGCTGCTGCTGGCGGGGAACTACTCGAAGCACATCGAGGAAGGGGGCGGCAAGGCGGAGGAACGGGCCCGCACGTTCCCGTACGTGTTCATGAAGCCGCCGGCCACGACGCTGACCAACCCCGGCGATCCGGTCAAAATCCCCGCTGTCTCCCCCGATCAGATCGACTGGGAACTGGAACTGGCGATCGTCATTGGTCGCGAGTGTAAAGGAGTTTCGGAGGCGGACGCCCTCAACTACGTCGCCGGCTACACCGTCATCAACGACATCTCCGACCGGGCCTTCCATCCCAACCCGGAGCGGAACGACCGTCCTAAGGACGGATTCTTCGACTGGCTGCACGGCAAGTGGCACGACACGTTCTGCCCGATGGGGCCGGCGATTCTGCCCGCAGATGAACTGGCCGATCCGCAGACGCTCAAAATGAAGCTGACCGTCAACGACACCGTCGAGCAGGACGCCTCGACCGCCGAGATGGTCTTTCCCGTCGCCGCCATCATCGAGTTCATCTCGAGCTTCGTCACGCTCTCGCCGGGGGATGTCATCTCGACCGGTACTCCGGACGGCGTCGGCAAGGCGAAGGGGAAGTTCCTCAAGGCGGGCGATCAGATGGAGGCCTGGATCGAAGGGATCGGATCGCTGCGGAACCCGGTCGTCTGAGGCAGAACCTCGTGACCTGAGCGAGTGTCGGGGAGAAAAAGCGGTCCGCGGGATCGCTTTCCCGACATGCGCCTGCGGACGGTCCGATCGTGTGCCTCCCTTAGCAACCGTTCCCTGTCAGGCCGGCCCCCATGATCGAGATCGACGGAGCATTCGGAGAAGGGGGCGGACAGATTGTCCGGTCGTCGCTGACGCTCTCACTGGCGACGGGACAGCCGGTGCGGCTGTACAACATCCGGGCCGGGCGGAAGAAGCCGGGGCTGCTCCGCCAGCATCTCACATCGGTGCAGGCGGCGGCCCGGGTGGGGAACGCCCGTGTTGAGGGTGCCGCCCCCGGTTCGCGTGAAGTGACGTTCGAGCCGGGACCGGTCACCGGCGGGACGTACCACTTTTCAGTCGGTTCGGCCGGCAGTACCACGCTGGTGCTGCAGACGATCCTGCCGGTGCTGCTGACGGCCGATGCGCCGTCGAAGGTCGTCATCGAAGGGGGAACCCACAATCCGTTTGCGCCGCCGTTCCCCTTTCTCGAACGGACCTTCATTCCTCTGATCAACCGGATGGGACCGACGGTCCGCCTGACGCTGCACCGCCCGGGGTTCTTTCCGGCCGGAGGCGGGAAGCTCGAAGTCGACATCGAGCCGGTGGCGAGGCTGGGGCGGCTCGAACTGACCGGGCGGGGAGAGGTGCAGGGGATTCGCGCCACGGCGATCGTCGCCGGTCTTCCGCGGCACATTGCCGAGCGGGAACTGAAGGTGCTGGGACGTCAGCTCGATCTGCCGGCTTCGCATCTGCAGGTTCAGGAGGAGCGTGCCGCCCACGGCCCCGGAAATGTCGTCCTCATCGAGATCGCGCTGCCGGAGGTTACGGAGGTCGTCACCGGTTTCGGTCAGCGGGGGAAACCGGCCGAGCGGGTGGCCCGTGAGGCGGCGATGGAGGCGAAGGCGTTTCTGGAGGCCGGAGTGCCGGTTGGTCAGCACCTGGCGGATCAACTTCTGCTGCCGCTCGCGCTCGGATCGGGCGGCGTTTATGTCACTCAGTCCCTCACGCCGCACACGGAGACGAACATCGAAGTGATCCGTCGGTTCACAGATTGTGCGATTCGCCGCCTGGAGGAACCGGGTGGGGCTGTGCGGATTGTGGTTGATCCTCCGGCAACGGAGTCTCCGGCCGGGGAATTCCAGTGAAGTGCCGTGCCGAGGCCTGCAAAAAAACGGAATCTGGGTGGGCTGTGCACTCGGTGCCGGTTGCGTGAGCGGTTGGGCGGATCGCCGAAACGGGTGGACGAGATGGCGAAACGGTCGTGGAATGCGGGGTACGACTTGGATAAGCTGGCGGGCACGACATCAGGAATGCGGACGGCAGGTGGCTCTGGCATAGGTTTTGCCTAATTCGCAGGCATGTCGATCGATCAGCAGAAATTGCCGATTGTGAGCCAGTTTGTCTGGTGAACTGCCATCTGATGTGCCACGAGATTGGGCATTTCTGCTGACAGGGTGGGCATGGTGCCCGTCCGAGAGACTGAGAGGAACGCATGTTCGAAGGTTGATGCGGAGTATCGCCTACGAGGGACCGGCAGCCCGCCGCAAGCGCTCAACGACGGTGCCATCAGGGGGGCAAAGGAGCCTGCCGTAATCGAAACCCGCAGTCATCGCAGCATCACAAGGGGGCTACCGCAGTGCACGGATCCCGCTGGTATGCGTCTGCTGCGTGAATCATGCTGTCGCCTCGCCAACATGGTTTTTAATGGAGAAGAGTCGAGATGAGCTTTCCCACCAGTCCCTCCGAGTTCTTTGATTTCTGCAAGGAGAACAACGTTCAGCAGGTCGACCTGAAGTTCTGTGACATCTTCGGGGCCTGGCAGCACTGTACGTACCCCGTCGACCTGGTGGACGAAGGGGTGTTCGAAGACGGCTTCGGCTTCGACGGTTCGTCGATCCGCGGCTGGCAGGCGATCAACGAGTCCGACATGCTCGCCGTGCCGGATCCCTCCACCGCCCGCATCGACCCGTTCTTTGCTGCTCCGACCGTCAGCCTCATCGCCGACATCTACGATCCGATCACCAAGCAGGCCTACGACAAGGATCCCCGCGGCGTCGCGAAGCGTGGTATCGAGTACCTCAAGCAGACCGGCATCGCGGACACCTGCTTCATCGGACCGGAACCGGAGTTCTTCGTCTTCGACGACGTCCGCTACCTGTCGACGCAGCGGAGCGCGATGTACGAGATCGACTCCTCCGAGGCGGCCTGGAACACCGGTCGCAGCGAAGAGGGCGGCAACCTCGGCCACAAGGTCGGCTACAAGGGCGGATACTTCCCGGTTTCGCCGTCCGACACCATGCACGACCTCCGGTCGGCCATGGTCGCCGAACTGCAGAAGGTCGGCATCGTCGTCGAAGCGCACCACCACGAGGTCGGCACTGCCGGTCAGTGCGAGATCGACATGAAGTTCTCGCCGCTGATCCAGATGGCCGACCAGTTCCTGTGGTACAAGTACATCATCAAGAACGTCGCCAAGCAGCACGGCAAGACCGTGACGTTCATGCCCAAGCCGATCTTCGAAGACAACGGCAGCGGCATGCACACCCACATCTCGCTGTGGAAGGGTGGCGATCCGCTGATGGCTGGTGACGGCTACGCCGGCATGTCCGAAATCGGACTGCACGCCATCGGTGGTATCATCAAGCACGGTCGGGCGCTGATCGCGCTGTCGAACCCGACGGCCAACAGCTTCCACCGTCTGGTGCCCGGCTTCGAAGCCCCCGTGACCCTGGCCATGAGCCAGCGGAACCGGTCGGCCAGCTGCCGCATCCCGATGTACTCGCCCAGCCCGAAGGCAAAGCGTGTCGAGTTCCGCTGCCCCGATCCGTCCGCCTGCGGTTACCTCAGCTTCACCGCGCTGATGATGGCGATGATCGACGGTATCCAGAACAAGATCGATCCGGGCGAGCCGCTCGATCGCGACATCTACGATATGACGCCCGAAGAGCTGGCGGAAACCAACGTCGCTCCGAAGTCGCTCGGCGAAGCGCTCGACGCGCTCGAAGAGGATCACGACTTCCTGACCGCCGGTGACGTCTTCAGCGAAGGCCTGCTCAACTCCTTCATGGAGTACAAGCGGGAAGAAGAGATCGATCAGATCCGGCTGCGTCCGCATCCGTACGAGTTCGATCTTTACTACGACTGCTGATTCGAGTCGACTGGAACGTATTCGAGTCCGGTTCATCCGAACTCGGAGATCCCAGCCCGGTGGCCCGTTGCCAGGTCACCGGGTTTTTTGTTGCGCAGACAGCTCGTTCGGCACCGCCTTGCGCCCTGCCGCTATTCGTCGCCCGCAAAGCGGAACGGCTCACCCGGAATCTCGTACCCGGGACGCAGCCCAATGTTCACCAGCAGCCCCAGCTGCAGGCAGGTCATCAGCAGGCTCGAACCGCCGTAGCTCATCAGCGGCAGCGTCAGCCCCGTGATGGGCGCCAGCCCCACCGTCATGCCGGTGTTGATCGCGACCTGTGCGGCCAGCAACGCGACGATCCCGACGGCGACGAGCCGGGCGAACGGTTCATCGGTCTGCTCGGCGATCCGCAGCCCGCAGGCGAACAGCAGCAGGTAAACCACAAGAATCGAGAGTGTTCCGACGAGCCCCCACCGTTCTCCGACCATGCAGAACACGAAGTCGGTGGCCGCCGCCGGCAGATGGTAGGCGAGTGGATCACTGACCGTCGGCCCCTGCCAGTCACTGCCGAATGGCCCCCCCAACGCCAGCACCTGCTTCGACTGGTACAGGTGATAGCCGTCTCCCCGCGGGGCACCGCCACCATCCTCCTGCAGGAACAGAGTGGTGATCCGTGACTTCTGCTCGGCGCTCATCACCATCCACAGGGCCGGCAGCGAGACGGCCCCCAGCAGCAGGATCGCAAACAGATGCCGGGGGCGGGCCCCCGCGGCGAACAGCATCGAGAACAGCACCGGGAAAAACAGCATCGACGTTCCCAGGTCCGGCTCGCGAAGGATCAGCACGACCGGGACGCCCGTGATGGCAAACGGGACGATCAGCCCCGTCAGGCGACGGTAGTTCCGGCGGAACATCAGATAGTGGCTCAGCGCCAGAATGTAGGCGAGCTTGGCCAGCTCCGACGGCTGAAAGTCGAACAGCCCCAGTGGAATCCAGCGGTGCGCACCGTTTCGGGCCGGAAACAGGTACACCAGCGCCAGCAGCACCAGACTCAGCCCGAACAACGGGTAGCTCCAGCCCCGCAGCAGGCGGTGCGGGACCGCGGCCGCCGCGATCGTCGCGGGAACAGCCAGCAGCAGCCAGACCGCCTGCCGGTGTGCCCGGACACTGCTGCCCGACAGGTCATCGGCGCGGGAGATGGCGGCGATTCCCGCCAGCACGAGAATCAGCGCGCAGACCGGGACGGCCCAGGGAATGCGGTGAATGGTGCGTGCGGTACTCACGATGGAATCCCGGTATCGATTCTCGCCCTCAGTCGCAGGATGCCTGGCTCCGGACGCCGGCCTGCCGCGAAGAAGTAACCGATTTCGCCCGCGGGAAGAAGACGGATCTCTGCTTACCGGGCTGTGCGGTCCGCATGCAATTCCCCTGTAACCGTTCCGTTTACAGTGGTAATTCCTGATGCCACAATAGGGGTTCGGGCCCGCGCTGATTGCCGTCCGCGTCCCATCGTGGTGGCGTCGCCGTAAGTTTGACCCGCCGGCGGATGTCGGGAACGGCTCCCGGGCATCCTTCTATCCTCAACTGACAACCTGAGATACCGCTCTATGAACACTCGCCTGGCGCTGTGTCTGGGACTCGTGATCGGCTTGTGGGGCTCGCTCGCCCCGGCAGCGGAACCGCAGCTCGAAATCGAGCCGAACGACAAGATCGTGGTGATCGGCAATACGCTTGCCGAGCGGATGCAGTACTTTCCCCACTGGGAAACACTGCTCCACAGCCGTTTTCCCGAGCACAACCTGACGGTCCGAAACCTCGGCTGGTCCGCGGACGAAGTCGCCCTGCGGCCCCGTTCGAAGGACTTTCAGGACCACGGCCACACGCTGCTCGACCACCAGCCGGACGTCATCCTCGCGTTCTTCGGCTACAACGAGTCCTTTGACGGGCCCACCGGAGTGCCCGAGTTCGAACGGCAGCTGACCGAGATGCTCCAGGGGCTCAAGAAGCTGCACTATCCGACCTCGACCACGGATCGGGGATCGCAGGACGCCCGCCCCCAGGACGGTGACGGCGAAACGACCAAGACGCCCCGCATCGCCCTCGTTTCCCCGATCGCCAACGAGGATCTCGCCGATCGAAACATCCTCGCCGGAACCTGGAACAACGCGAACATCGAAAAGTACACCGCGGCGATGCAGCGGGTCGCGAAGGAAATGGACATCCCCTTCGTCGACCTGTTCACTCCCACGAAGAAGCTGTTTGCCGCCTCCTCGCAGCCGCTGACAATCAACGGTGCCCATCTGGGTGACGAAGGTTACCGTCAGCTCGCTCCGATCCTCGACGAGGCACTGTTCGGCCCCCGTCCGCAGAGCACGCCGGCCGACATGGACGCCCTCCTCGCAGAGGTCAAAGAGAAGAATCTGCAGCACTTCTACGACTACCGGGCCGTCAACGGCTACTACATCTACGGCGGCCGCAAGAAGCCTTTCGGTGTGGTCAACTTCCCGGCGGAGTTCGAGAAGCTCCGCAAGATGGTCGAGAATCGGGACCGCCGCATCTGGGCTGTCGCCCGCGGTGAATCGGTTCCCGCCGAAATCGACGACTCCAACACCGGCGACCTGGTCGAGGTGCAGACCAACTTCAAGAACGAGGTCTACATCACGCCGCCCGACGAAGCCCTCACGACCTTCTCCCTGCCGGAAGGCTTCGAAATCAGCCTGTGGGCTTCGGAAGTCGAGTTCCCCAACCTCGAAAACCCGGTCTCGTTCACCTTCGATTCGAAGGGCCGCATGTGGGTGACCACGATGGGCTCGTACCCCATGTACCTGCCCGGCGAACCGGTCGATGACAAGGTGCTCATCCTCGAAGACACCACCGGCAACGGCCGTGCCGACAAGGAAACGATCTTCGCCCGCGGTCTGCACATTCCGACCGGCATCGAACTGGGCGACGGCGGCGCATACGTGGCTCAGCAGCCGAACCTGATGTTCATCAGGGACACCGACGGCGACGACGTCGCCGACGACTACCAGCTCCGCCTGCACGGTTTCGATTCGGCCGACTCGCACCACTCGATCAGTGCATTCGAATGGGGCCCCGGCGGTGCGCTCTACTTCCAGGAAGGAACCTTCCACCACTCGCAGATCGAAACGCCCTACGGCCCCGAACGGGTCAAGAACGCCGGCGTCTTCCGCTACGAACCGCGGACCGAAAAACTCGACATCTTCGTTTCGTACAACTTCGCCAACCCGTGGGGACACATCTTTGACGGCTGGGGACAGAACTTCGTCGCCGATGCCTCCGGGGGAGCCAATTACTATGGTGCGGCGTTCTCCGGCGATGTCGACTATCCCCGCAAGCATCCGAACCTGAAGCAGTTTCTCGTCAAGCAGTGGCGTCCGACCTGCGGTTGCGAGATCGTTTCCAGCCGTCACTTCCCCGAAGAAATGCAGGGCGACTATCTGCTCAACAACTGCATCGGATTCCAGGGGGTGCTGCAGTACCGCTTCAAGGAAGACGGCGCGGGGGTGTTCGCCGAGCCGGTCGAGCCGCTGCTCCGCTCGTCCGATCCGAACTTCCGTCCGGTCGACCTGCAGTTCGGCCCGGATGGTGCCCTGTACGTGCTGGACTGGTTCAACCCGCTGATCGGCCACATGCAGCACTCGCTGCGTGACCCGAACCGCGACACGAAGCATGGCCGCATCTGGCGGATCACCTACAAGAACAACCCGCTCGTTGAGCCGGCGAAGATCGCAGATGCCAGCATCCCCGAGCTGGTCGAACTGCTCACCGCGTACGAAGACCGCACCCGCTCCCGCGTCCGTCGCGAGCTGCGTGAGCGTAACACCGAAGACGTGATGGCGGCCCTGGACGAGTGGGTGGCCGGCATCGACGGCGACGACAGCGAATCGGAACACCAGCTGCTCGAAGCGCTGTGGGTCAAGCAGCATCACGATGTCGTCGACCAGGCACTGCTCGAACGTCTGCTCGGTGCCAGTGACCACCGGGCCCGTGCCGCGGCGGTTCGCGTCCTCTGCTACTGGCGCGACGGCGTCGATGATCCGCTGGCGCTGCTGCAGATGGCGATTCATGACGAACACCCAATGGTTCGCCTCGAAGCCGTCCGTGCCCTCAGCTTCTTCGACTCGCAGGAAGCAATGGATCTGGCGGTCGAGTCTCTGCTGTATGATCAGGATGACTACCTGAAGTACACGCTCAAGGAGACGATGACCACGCTGGAAGGTCGCATCAAGGCGACCGGCAAATAACGGTTCAATCCGCCCCCAACGCGACGACGTGACGCTGTGCCGGCCCGATCGCGACTCGATCGGGCTGGCCGGTGTCCGGTCGATCTGGAGTCCCGCCCACCGCGACCGTCCGGTCGCCTGGTTCGGCAGACACCGACCCGGTCCCACCTTACGGGCCGGCCTCTGCCACTCACAGGAGACGCTGCGATGACGTTTCGACTCGAATCCCGTCAGGTTGCCGCCGCTCTGGTGTGCTGCCTGATGCTTGTCCTGTGCCGACCCGCGCAGGCCGACGATCCACCCAGTGCGGTCGGATCGATCATGAAGCTGCTCAAGAGCGGTCGCGTGCCGGCAACCCGGCTGGGCCCGATCCTGGAACTGGTCTGCAGTCGCGGGAACGAACACGATCTCGCGTTCGTCTACCAGCAGGCTCTCGAGCCGGACGTCTGGAGCGACGATCTCCGTCTGAAAGTCCTCGACCAACTCGCGGATGCCGCCAGCACCCGCAAGGTGACCCCGACCGGCGACCTGTCGGGACTGACGAAGCTCATCTCGCCGGAAGAAAAGAGCGATCCGAAGCTGCAGCTGGCGGCGATCCGCCTGGCCGGACTGTGGAACGTGACCGACGCGGCCCCCGCCCTGAAGTCACTGGCCCTCAATCCCCAGGCACCAGCCGACCTGCAGCAGGCAGCACTCGATGCGCTGCTGGGACTGGGCGGCGATGCCGCCACCGCCGCGATTGACGCCCTGGTGGCCGCCGATCAGCCGTTTGCCAACCGGGCCCGTGGCGTCGCCGCCCTGGCCTCGATCGATCTGCAGCGGGCGGCCCAGCTCGCCGCCGATGCTCTCAAGAGTGCCGGCCCCCAGGACGATCCCGCCCCCGTGGTCGACGCCCTGCTGGACCGCAAAGGTGGTGCTGATGCGCTCGCCGCCGCCATCGAAAACACGCCCCCGACCGGTGACGTCGCCAAGCTGGCGTTGCGGCACATGTACTCGGTGGGCCGCTCCGACGATGCTCTGGTGAAGATTCTCGGCAATCTGTCGGGGATGAACGCCAATCCCGAACCGCCCACCAAGGAAGAGGTCGCCGCCCTCGTCCAGGAAGTTAACGAGAAGGGAGACGCCGTGCGGGGCGAGCGGGTCTTCCGCCGGGCGGACCTCAGCTGCACCAAATGTCACGCCGTCAGCAAGGCGGGCGGCCAGATCGGCCCGGACCTGAGTGCCGTCGGAGCCAGCTCGCCGGTCGACTACCTCGTCACGTCGGTGCTCGATCCCGATCAGGCGATCAAGGAAGCCTACACGACGAAGATCGTGCTGACCGAGGACGGCGAAGTCTTCCAGGGACTGGTCGTCGACCGCACGGACGAGCGACTGGTCCTCAAGGACGCGAACGGCAAGACGAGTACAATTCCCGTTGCCGACATCGAGGACGAAGTCGAAGGCAAATCGCTGATGCCCAAGGGCCTGGTGAAGTTCATGACGCACCAGGAACTGCTCGACGTGATCAAGTTCCTGTCGATGCTGGGCAAGCCGGGCACCGAATACGCCATCCGCTCCACACCCCGCATGCAGCGGTGGCGCGTCCTCAGCCCGGTCCCCGAGTCGCTGCAGTCCGATTCGGCCAACGTGACCGTCTTCGAAGACGAAGTCCTCTATTCGACCAACTGGCTGCCGGCGTACGCCCTGGTCAACGGCACCCTGCCGCTGGACGAACTGGTCGCCCCGGTGAAGAGCGACGTGCTGTACGTGCAGGGCGAGGTGGATGTCACATCCGCCGGCCCGATCGGCATCCGCGTCGATTCGGCGGAGGGAGTTTCGCTGTGGGTGGACGACCAAGACTACGGCAGCGTTGCCGAGGTGACGCACGGATTCCCGGCTGGCCGGCACAAGATTACGCTGCGGATCGACACCCGCCAGCGGGCCGAACCAGGAGTGAAGCTGGAGCTGTTCCGCGAATCCGGTTCGGATGCGGAGTTCACCGTCGTCGACGGCCAGTGAGCGGGGGATACCTTGAAATGCGTGCCACGGCTCTGTGAGCCGTGCGTGGGCAACGGTTGACGAGCCCCGGGGACGTAGGGTGCTGTCGCCGCAGGCGACGCACCGATTGCAGTCTGTTTGCATACAACAGCGTGGCGGGCGTCAGGACAACAACGAAGGTGCTGGGACCAGTCCCAGCCTACCCCACCCGTGCCACGGCTCTGTGAGCCGTGCGCGAGCCACGGTTGACGAGCCCCGGGGACGTAGGGTGCCGTCGACGGAGGCGACGCACCGATTGCAGTCTGTTTGCATGCAACAGCGTGGCTGGCGTCAGGACAACAAAGAAGGTGCTGGGACCAGTCCCAGCCTACCCCACCCGTGCCACGGCTCTGTGAGACGTGCGCGAGCCATGGTTGACGAGCCCCCGGGACGTAGGGTGCTGTCGCCGCAGGCGACGCACCATTCAATCTGTGATGGAACGCGCAATCTGTCTCGATGGTGCGTCACGGGTCTGTGCCAACGACGAGCGTCACCTGCTGTGGCTTATGACCGGGCCGCTTGCCGTGACGCACCCTACAGCGGGTAGCGCGGTTGCTCGTCAACCGCGGCCGGCGCAGCCGGCAGGAGGCCCACACCGTTTGGGCCCCCATGCGTGCCCTTCAACGCCAGCACGTCCCCGTGTGCCACGAGCTCCGGCCGTGCCGCCACAGATGCAGCTCACACGTCGTCCTGTCAGCCAGCTCCGGTTGACGGGCAGACGGGCCGCCCCAAGAATGCGGACACGCATTCAACACGAGCACGTTCACGTCCTGTCGCCTGCCCCGAAACCTGACCTGCCCATGACTTCCCCTCCGACGAACAAGTCCACCAACGACGAAATCCGTGAGCGATTCGATGCTCAGGTCGAACGCTTTTCCAATCTGGAAGCCGGGCAGCGGACCGCGATTGACTCGCCCGTGGCACTCGATCTGATCACCCAGGCGGCCAGCCGGGTTACCCCCGATGCCCGGGCCGTGCTGGATGTCGGCTGCGGTGCGGGAAACTTCACCCTCAAGCTGCTGGCCCGGCTGCCGAATCTCGATGTCTCGCTCATCGACCTGAGCCGGCCGATGCTCGATCGAGCCGTCGAACGGATCTCTGCAGTCACGACCGGCAGCGTCACCACGCATCAGGGAGGCGTCCGCCAGACTGACCTGGGCGAGGAGACATGCGACATCATTCTTGCCGGGGCCGTGCTGCATCACCTTCGCGGCGACGAGGAGTGGGAGCAGGTCTTCGACAAGTTCCACACGGCACTTCGGCCAGGCGGATCGATCTGGGGCTTTGACCTGGTGAGCAGCTCGATTCCGGCCGTCGAGGAACTGATGCGGGAGCGCTACGGCGACTACCTGACGGAGCTGGAGGACGAGGCGTTCCGGGATCACGTCTTCGATTACATCGAGAAGGAAGACTCACCCCGTCCGCTCACGTTCCAGCTCGATATGCTCCGCCAGGTCGGCTTTGCCGCGACGACGGTCCTGCACCGCAACACCTGTTTCGCGGCATTCGGTGCGGTGAAGGGATAGCAGTGCCGTGGGCCCCGGGCTCAGTGAGCCGCGCGCGAGCAACGGTTGATGGCGGCGGAATCGTAGGGGGCTGTCGCCGGAGGCGACGCACCATTCGTTTCGAAAACGTTGTCTGTGAGTCAACCAGGCGAGCCCCGAGCGTCAGCTCGGGGGTATCTCGAGTGGCTCACGGTTTGAACCCGGGAGCTTACGCTCCCGGCTCGCCTTGTCGATTGTCGATGTCAGGTGCGTCACGGGTCTGTGCCAACGACCAGCGTCACCTGCTGTGGCTTATCACCGGGCCGCTTGCCGTGACGCACCCTGCAGGCTGCTCACGGCCCTCACCGCTCAGGACTCATCCCTCACCCCGCCCCGTCTCCGCCTTGCGGTTCGGGCTGTCATCGGGGCCGAGCGGTTCTTCCGACGGCAGCACCTGGGCGACGTCGACGCGGTTTTCATCGCCGCCGAACGCCGTCAGATAGCCGAGCAATTCCTGATAGTGGCCGTAGATCCGCATCGAATCATACCGCGTGATGAACCGTGTGCGGTCCCGGCTGTTGAGCCGCGTCCACGCCACGATCGCCTTGTCGATCGCTCCCAGCAGAACGATCGCGTGCGTGCTCTTGAGTTTCAGTTGTGACTGCAGCGGAATGTCCGGATCGGAACCGTCCAGCGCGAACGGCAGGTCGATCAGTCCGCCGCTCTGGTTCTGGATGTCGTCGCCTCCGAACGGCATGTCCCCCGGCGACAGTTCGACGTCGGTATCCAGGGCCCGCTCGATCCGGTCCCCCAGATCCCGCTCTTCCGGGTTGTGGGTGACCCGTCGCCGCCAGCGGTCGCAGTGTACCAGCAGCCGGACCAGGTGATCCCGCGTCGGATCATCAAACCCGCCCCGGTCGCTCAGCTCGTCGTTGGCGAGCAGCTCGGCCCGCAGCGTGAACAGCGGCGAGAGGGCCGCGGCAATGTGCAGGTTGCGGAGCGTCACAATCGCACGGCGAAACTGTTCGCGTCCCGGATCTCCAATCGGCATCTGTCGTCTCCTTTCTGTTTGAGGTGATCTGAGTCACATGTCGCATGCGTAGCGGTGCCGTTCATTCGGACCGGACAGAAAGCGGCGCGACTTCGTCGACCCGGGCGTCGATCCGTTCCCGCAGCTGCTGGACCGTACGGACTTCGCAGTCTTCGCCCTGTTCAATGAGTCGGTCGCATTCGTCGTCGAAAAACATTCCGCGGAGCGCATCAAGTACTGCCACACGTCCCTCTGATTGCCGGATCGCAAGCAGCTCACGTGCTTCATCCAGCTCGCGGGGAAAGGGGGCCCGGGGGAGCGAGTCCTCCTTTCGATCCGGCGGGACGTCGCGCTGCCGCTTCTGCTCGCGGCGACGACTCAGTGAACGCAGCAGCAGGCGTGCGGCTCCCGCGGCCACAGCCGTCCCCACACCGCCGGTCGCAACGGAACCGCCGATCAGCAGAGCCAGTTCGGCCAGCGACAGCAGAAACGTCCCCGCATCAGTCGCGGCAATCGTCGGGATGTGCGGAGCAGGTGTCGGAGCAGGGGAGGGGAGAACGGCCGGTGCCGGTTCTTCGTGAGGGATGTCGTCGCTGGCCGGTGGATCTGCGGGAACATCATCTGTTATGTCGGCCCCCGTCACGTCGCTCGACGACGGGTCTGCATCGCGGTCCGGTGATTCCGGTTCGTCGGCAGACTGCGTCAGTTGCTGCAGCAGCCACGCGGGGCCTTCGTAACCTTTCACCCGCAGGTTGCCGATCTGGAACGTCGGGACGGCACGGATTCCTGCCGACCGGGCCCGCTGGCGCTCGCGGTCGACATCGATCGTCTCCAGGCGGAATCGAGACGCGATCGCTTCGCGGAAGTTTGCGTCATGGTCCAGGTCGTACCGGAACCGCCGGCAGGGGGCGCAGGTCTGTGACGTCCAGACGGTCAGCACCGGCCGGTCGTCCGGGGAAAAGGCACCAGGGGCATGCACGGGGCAGCCGCAGCAGTCGCATGCAGTCCCCTGTCGGAGTCTCGCGGGAAGCCGGGCGTGCCATTCGTCAATGAGCTGTTCGGCATCGGCTCCGTAGTGATCGCGGAACTTCGCGGAGGGCCGGCGGGGATCACGCTGCATCTCGAGCAGTCGCTGTGGACCGCCGCACTCGAGCAGGTATTCAGCGAAGGAAAACCCGGTCGCGTACAGAGCAGCCAGGTCACGCCCGTCGCGGGGATAGTCGGTACGGTCCAGCCAGGTCGTCAGCAGCCGGCGACCGTCCGCTGCCAGCGCCTGCTGCCGCAGTCGCGCGTGGACGGCAGGGGACTCCATCTGCGAAGCGCACCCCTCATCGAGCCAGCGGACGATCGGGCGGCGGACGAGTGAGGCCCGCACGGCATGGTCCACCTCATGCGGGATGACGTCGTCGAGAATTGCCTGGCGGGTGCCGCGGACCAGCATCGACCACCCGAACACCTCGCCGCCTGAAAACGTGAACCGCGTCACGCCGCCGGTGCTCCGGTCGGACTCGATGGTGATCGGACAGGGACGAGCCCAGCGACCGGGGAGTTCGCGTCCGGTCCAGAACCGGGCCGAACGGATGCGGGCTGCCTCAGCCGCCCTGCGGATGGCCGGGTCGGCACATGTGAAGTTCCCGGCAGCAGCAGTGATGGCGGGAGCGATCAGAAGGAGGACGACAGCGAGCGGCAGGGGGAGGCGAGTGGCAGGCACGGCAGCAGGCGATGCGCAAACGGTTGGAGAGAACGCATGAACGGGCCTTCAGGAAGACCTGCTGCGGGTGCGCGTGCCGCGTCCGGGCCACCCTTGTGGTGCGACGTCCGAACGAGTGGGGGGCCCGGACAACCTGTTTGTCCGGGTCGCGAAGCGACAGGAGGCGGCTGCCAGAACGTTCCACTGGGGACCCGCGGTTGCTCGCCAACCGCGGCCGGCGCAGCCGTAGGGTGCCGTCGCCGGAGGCGACGCACCATTCGTTCGTGATTTCGCCGTCGATCTGGCCGGATCGTGCGTTACGGGTGGGCGAGCCCCGAGCGTCCGCTCGGGGATATCTCGTGTGGCTCACGGTTTCAACCTGGGAGTTCACGCTCCCGGCTCGCCTTGTCGATTGTCGATGTCTGGTGCGTCACGGGGCTGTCGAACGACCAGCGTCATTCACCGTGGCACATCTCCAGACCACGTGCCGTGACGCACCCTGCGAGGTCTGCGCGGTCGCACACGTCTTCCTGTGGCTGCGCTGCAGTCCGTTTGCGTGCCACAGCGGATGATACGTGGTCGGTACGACGGTACGCTGACCTTGGGAGACATCCGGTACGCCGTCTCCATCGATCGCGCACCACAGACGCAGCCGGTGGTGCCTTCAGAATGCCGGAGCAGGTTGTTTCCCGTCGTCCGTTTCGACTGGTGCAGGAGCCTGTCGTGCGGCACAATGGAAAGAGTACGCAACCGTTCCCTTCTGTAGATCACGAGCCCACATGGCAGAATTCGAACGCATCACGTTTGATCCACAGGTCATGGGGGGAAAACCCTGCATCCGGGGAATGCGGGTGACGGTGGGGACCATCGTCGGCCTCATTGCCAGCGGCGCCACCACGGACGAAATTCTCTCCGACTACCCGTATCTCGAGCCCGAAGACATCGCTGCAGCACTCTCCTACGCGGCGTGGCGGGCTGAAGAAATCGACGTTCCTCTGCCGCAGCCGTGAAGTTCCTTGTCGACATGAATCTGTCGCCAACCTGGTGCGCTGTCGTCGAGGCAGAAGGCTGGGAGTGTGTCCACTGGATCGATATCGGGGCTCCTGCTGCGTCCGATCAGGAGATCATGGAGTACGCCCGTCGTGAGGGATACATCGTTTTCACTCACGACCTGGATTTTGGAGCGATGCTTGCGGCGACTCAGGCGAAGGGGCCGAGTGTCGTGCAGGTTCGCACTCAGGATGTTCGTCCGGCGAGCATCGCGCCGATGCTCATCCCGGTGCTGCGACATCATGAAGCAGATCTCGAACGAGGTGCCCTGCTGATCGTCGATACCGTCCGTTCGCGATTGCGCCTGCTGCCACTTACCGTCACGTGACGAGATTGCGCGAGCGTCCAGCGCCCCGGCTACCCGTTGCATTCATTCTCGGGGCGTGGTGTACAGATCCAGGCTCAGCGTTCGCATTGCTGGACAAAGCCGGGCGCGAAGATGCGTAGCAGGCTGTTTGTGCACCGCGCGTTTCGTAAACGTCGATTGTAAGTCAACCAGGCGAGCCCTGAGCGTCAGCTCGGGGGTATCTCGTGTGGCTCACGGTTTCAACCCGGGAGCTCACGCTCCCGGCTCGCCTTGTCTATTCCGTGCCTCCTATGAAAATAGACATGGGTGGCACGTCCCAGAACGGAGCGGAGCGGAGTGATGGGCGTGGTTCGAAAGG